>JACXTT010004912.1_pt1 | contig 19651 bp, 23 predicted proteins | sample 9270951 | NCBI WGS metagenome assembly JACXTT01 (sample SAMN15532306, study PRJNA645909) | rock metagenome | isolation source: weathered quartz diorite | place: Puerto Rico | collected 2017-06-21 | reverse complement strand
CACCGTCGCGTCCTGCCCGCTGAGCGCGATCGGCTTCAGGTGCTTGGCCTTCAGCGTTGCGACCACCGCACCGGCGATGTTGTCGTTCGCCGCGATGGCCCCGTCGATCTTGTTGTTCGTCTGGACCAGCATCTGCGCGAAGATCGGGCCGGCGTTGGTCGCGAGCCAGCCCGGCACGAACTTCTGCGGACCCTTCGTCAGCGTCCCGTTCTTGAAGAGCGGATTCAGGATGTCGTCGTTGCCGCTCTTGAACCAGAACGCGTTCGAGTCGGTCGCCCCGCCCCAGAGCTCGGCGACGACGGGCTTCGTTTTGCCCTTGAGCGCGGCCACGACGCCGCTCGCCTGCGCCCGTCCGACCTGGTTGCCGTCGAACGTGACGTAGACGGACGCGGTGCCGCCGACCGTCTGGCGGTCGTAGTCGATCGCCTTCCCGCCCTTCGAGGTGAAGAGCTTCTCGATCGCCGCACCGGAGCCCGGGTCGAGGTTGGTGATGACGACGACCTTGGCGCCGGCGGCCAGGCACGCCTGGGCCTGGGCCTTCTGCTTCTGCGGGTCGTTGAGCGCGTTCGTGACCGAGGCCGAGACGCCGGCCTTCTTGAACGCGGCCTTGAGCAGCGGCGCGTCGAACTGCACCCAGCGGACGGACGACTTGGTGTCCGGCAGCAGGACGCAGACCTCGTAACTCGCCGACTTCTTCGCTGTCTTCGCGAGCGCGCCGGTCACGGTCAGACCGACCGTGAGCGCGACCGCTGCGAGGACGAGTGCGACTTTCTTCACGTTCTCCCTCCTGACTTGCATTGCGTAGTCGGATGTGTGGCAACGCTACAGCGCCGCCACGCAACCTTCAAACCTGGTTCACCTGCCGCATCTCGGTCGATGAGAACCTCCTCGTGGTCCGTGGGAATCCTTGGTCGCTCGACGGGGGTCCGGGAACGGAGCATCAGAGAGCCGGCACCTTCGCGGGTACACGCACGTCCGCGACGGTCCAGGGCTCTGCGAGCAGCCCGCGCAACATCAGCGCGGCTGCGCCCCGGACGGCCGCCAGCTCGCCGATCGCCGACGGCCGCAATTCGCAGGAAGACCATTCGGCGGACAGCACGCGGAGGCGGAGCGCGGCCTCGACCTCTTTTGTGAGCCACGGCGCCAGCGGGCCGAAGCAGCCGCCGAGGATGACGGCGTCGAGATCGAACAGGTTGATCGCCGAGGCGAGCGCGAGTCCGAGCGACGTGCCCGCCTCGTCGAGCGCCGTCAAGACTGCTTCATCGCCCGCCTCCGCTCGTCGCACGAGTTCCGCGGTGATGCTTCGCATCCTCTCGCCCGACTCGATGCGAAGACCCGACTGCCGCGCGATCGCCTCCTGTCCGACGAGCGTCTCGAGGCAGCCGCGGCTGCCGCACGCGCACCGCCGACCGGCGGGATCGACGGTCACATGGCCGAACTCGCCGCCAAACCCGTGCGCGCCGCGGAAGAGTTCGCCGTCGACGACGATCCCGGCGCCCACGCCCACCTCGCCGAAGACGCAGATGAAGTTCCGGACGTCGCGGGCAGCCCCCTGCCAGTGCTCGGCCAGCGCGGCGAGGTTGGCCTCGTTCTCGACGCGAATGGGCAAGTCCGGCAGCCGCTCGCGCAGCTCCGCGACGATCGGCAGCCGTGACCAGCCGAGGTTGGGCGCGCGCAGAAGCGTGCCGGACGCAAGCTCGACGAGCCCCGGCACCGCCACCGCCACACCGGCGACACGCAGACCGTTGCGCTCGACGTCGGCGATCGCCTCGTGCGCCATGCAAGCCAGGCGGTCGAGCACGGGGCCGGAGGCCGAAAGCCGGTTGTCGACGAAAACCCGACGCTCGTAGCGAACGCGACCGGTGAGATCCTCGACGGAGACCTCCAGCGAGTCGACGCTGATCTCGAGCCCGACCGCAACCGACACGTCCGCGAGCTCGAGCGGCTGCGCGGGCCGGCCCACACTCCCGTCCCGCCCGTCGTCGCCGCTCTCCCGAAGCAGCTTCAGATCGACCAGCTCTGCGACGAGGCTCGACACCGTCCCGCGGGTCAGGCCGGTCTCGGCGGCGATCCGCGCCCTGGAGCACGGCCCCTGCGACGCGACATGCCGCACGACGACGCCCAGGTTCGCGCGCCGGACGGTGGTCTGGTCGGCTGCCTGCCCGCGGTCGAAGCTCACGCGCGGTGGGGTCGCGGGTGGAGGCGGTTGTCAGGGATGAGCTGGCGGACTGCGCTCGGCATCGAGATCTCGGGGCTGCGCGGCCCCGGGGTGGAACCTGGTCGGAATTTGTATGGAAGGCGGGCAAACTAACTCGGCCGGTGGTTGAAGTCAACCGCCTTCGGCGCGTGTCCGGCGCTATCGTCCCCTTCGTGCGGCCCCGAGCGGTCACCGTGATTGCGCTCGCCGCGGTGCTGGTCGCGGTCTCCGTCGGGAGCGCAGCCGCGCCGAAGCCGAGGACGCCGGTGCAGGTCGTTCGCGCGTGGAGCAAGGCGCTCAACGCCGGCGACGACAAGACGGCGGGTTCGCTTTTCGCGCCCGGGGCACTCGCGATCCAGGGCGGGTTCGTCGTCAGGCTCAACACCGCGAAGAGTGCCGTCCTGTGGAACTCCGGCCTTCCCTGCTCGGGCACGCTCGTGCGGTTCCGCGTGAGGCGCAACGTCGTCACAGCCACGTTCGTCCTCGGTCGTCGGAAGGGCCACAGGTGCGACGCGCCGGGACAGCTCGCCGCCGCCAAGTTCACGATCGTCAAGGGCAGAATCACACGCTGGGAGCAGGTCGCGCCCGACACGACGGGGCTCGTGGCGTGACGGCGTCGCACGTCGGCCCGTGATCGCCGACGCCCACGTCGACCTGCTGCTGGAGCTCGCCTATCGCGAGCACCGGCTCGGCGAGGAGAACGTCTTCGCCGAAACCTGGTTGCCACTTCTCGACGCCGGCGGTGTGTGTCTGCAGGTCTGCCCGATCTTCGTCGAGCTCGAACGCCAGCCGGAGGGGACGCTTCGCGAGGCGCTCGGACAGGCCACATCGTTCCTTCGCGCAATCCGCGAGAACCGGAAGCGGGTCGTGCAGATCCTCGGCGCCGCCGATCTGGACGCGGTCGAGCAGGGTGGGCGCCTGGGCCTGATGCTGTCGCTCGAAGGGGTGGAGCCCTTCGGCTACGAGGTCTGGCCGGTCGATGCCTTCTGGGAGCTCGGGTTGCGGATGGCATCGCTGACCTGGAACCGGCGCAACCCCTACGCAGACGGAGCCGCGGAGGACGGCGGCCTTTCGAGGCTGGGAAAGGCGCTCGTCGACCGCCTCTGCGAGCGCGGCGTGATCCTCGACCTCGCGCATGCGTCCCCGGCGCTGTTCGACGACGTCCTCGCGAGGAGCGACGGGTCGCCTGTGCTCGTCTCTCATGCCGCGTGCCGCGCGGTCAACGACCATCCTCGCAACCTCGGCGACGATCAGCTACGGGCTCTTGCCGACCGGGACGGGCTCCTCGGGCTGATGCTGCATCCGCTCGCGATCGACCACGAGCGAAGGACGATCGGGCGCGTCATCGCTCACCTCGAGCATGCCGCTCAGACGATCGGGCTCGACCACGTCTGTCTGGGCGGCGATTTCGTGTCGCGCATCACGCGCGAGCTGCCGCCCGTCCCGTCTCCGGCGGACGGGCTGATGCCACCCGGGCTCGAGGTCGGCTCGTCGATCGAGGGACTCGCCGGCCCTGAGGACTATCCGGCGCTTGCGACCGCCCTCGGAGCGTGCGGCTGGAGCGCCGACGATGTCGCGGCCGTGACGCACGGGAACCTGCTCCGGTTCCTTCGCGCCTCGCTGCCCGCGTGAGGGGGCGGCGCATAGAATCGGCTTGGGGGCGCGGGTCGGTAACGCTGCGATCGATTCGGAACGAGGGGCGAGATGGAGCCGTCAACGCACCAGGAGCTGGTCGACCGGCATTTCGACGCCTATTCGGAGCACTGGCGCGACCTCTACAGCGACGCGACGCTCGAAGGGGTCATCCATCAGGAGCGGAAAGCGCTGACGCTCGCCTGGATCGACGAGCTTGGTCTCGCGCCGGGCTCGCATGTCCTCGACGTCGGCTGCGGCGCCGGTCTGCTCGCAACCGACCTCGCCGAACGCGGATTCGTCGTTCGCGGTATCGACACGAGCGAGCGCATGATCGAGCTGGCAGGGGCGCGTGCAGCCTCACTCGGCCTCGAGGATCTCGTCACGTTCGGCACGGGCGATGCGCACCGGATCGAATCGGAGCCCGGGTTCTTCCGGCTCGTCGTCGCCCTCGGCGTGATTCCCTACCTGCACACGCCCGTTTCCGCTCTCGCGGAGATGGCCCGCGTGCTCGACGACGACGGCCGTCTGCTCGTGAGCTCCGACAACCGGTTCCGCGTCAACCACATCGTCGACCCTCGCCGCACACCGCTGCTCCCCGGGCGCACCCAGTTGGCGCGGGCGTACCACGGCGCCCGGCGCGCCACGGGGCCGCCGAACCGCTTCCTGAGCTTCGCGGTGCTCGAGCGCATTCTGAGCGAGACCGGGTATCGGATCGAGAAGAGCGTGACGCTGGGCTACGGCCCGTTCACATTCCTCGACCGCAAGCTGTTCTCAGAGGAGCGAGCGATCCGCATCCATCGCCGCCTGAGCGCGCTCGCGGCGAGGCATCGCCTGCTTGCCCGAGGTGGTGCACAGCATCTGGTTCTCGCGCGCCGGCGTTCCTGATCCTCAGCCGCCTTGCGGCCTCCCGCGCCGCCACCATTCCGGTCTGCGACCGGTGACGCCGACGAGGTTGCCGGCGGCGTACCGCATCGAGTGCGCGCACATCGCAGCGAAGGGGCCAAGATCGTCCCGCGCGAACCAGGCCGCCTCCTCGACTCCTTTGAGGGAGCCGAGCCAGCGGCGCGGCGTCAACACGCCGTCGACGCAGTATTTGATCGCGGAGGCGACGTCGTAGTTCTCGACGAGCCACCTCCGATCCTCACGGGGATGCTCCGCGGGAACGCTGCGCCCGGTCAGGTCGAAGTACAGCGCCCGCACCACGTCCATCCCGCTGGTCCCGAGAAACAGGCGAAATGCGGCACCGATCCGAGGGTTGACGTCGAGTAGCTTGTACTGGTCGTCTCGCCTGTCGTAGCGGTAGCCGATGTCGAGGATGCCCCGGTAGCCGAGGCGCTTCATGAAGGTCCGCGTCGTCTCCGCGACGCGCTCGTTCCAGACACACAGACCGAGGCTCGTCTGCCCGGTGTACGGCGGGTACTGGCGCAGCTTCCGACCGGTGAAGACGACGGCGCCATCAGACGCCGCGTCGAAATAGCCGTTCAGCATCCAGACGGATTCGGCTCCGCCCGGAATGAACTCCTGGAGAAGCACATTCGGGTCGCGACCCAGCTCGAGCTTGTCGTAGCACTCGAGCAGGTCGCCGCGGTCGGCTGCGATCAGCTTGCCGCCCCCGGCCTTCAGCGGGTCGTCGTCCGCGAAGGGCCGGGTCTCGATCGTCTTCAGCATCACCGGAAACGTCGCCTGCTCGGCAAATGCCAGCACTTCCGCGCGCGAGGTCGGAAACACCGAGTCCGGAGTGGGAACACCGTGCTCCCTGCAGAGGTGGAACATCTGTTGCTTGTTGGAGAGAGCGCGCGCGAGCCCGGAGGGCTGGTCGGGGAAGAGGAAGCCCGCCCTGAGCGACTCGGCGTTGTCCGCGACGAACAAGCAGCTCAGATCCTCGGTCGGGATCAGGATGGGCATCGACCCGATGCTGCGGCCGATCTCGAGTAGACGTGCCACGGAGGCGTCCGGCGGCTCGCAGGCGAGATCCCACGCAAACGTTCGCTTGAAGTACCGTGACGCTGCCGCGGGAGCGCGGGAGGTCTCATGCACGGCGTAGAGGGGTACGCCGAGCCGCCCCAGACTCCGGGCGATCCCCACGCCGGTGTGGTTGAAGAGATTGAGGACCAGCACGGGCGCGCGGTTGCCGTTGTTCGTGCTGCCGGCCACGGCGCGACTCACGACCCGTTCCGCAGGATCTCCGCTCCGTCGAACACGAAGACGTCGCCGATGTCGTCGACGCGGCCGAGGATGAACTCGAGATCGTGGAGCTGGCCGGTGCGGCGAAGGTATTGCGTGCTTCCGCCGCCGACGAACGCATCGGTCGGGCGCCCACGCCAGCGATCCACGATCGCTTCAGTCTCCTCGTCGGCAGGCTCGTAGCCGCGATCGAGGAGCGCCGCTGCGATCCGTGCGCAGCAGAGCTGATCCTCTTCCCGGAATTCACCCCTCGTCGCGGCCCCAACGAGCAAGACGCGGGGATGATGCCGGTCGAGCTCGTTCACCTGAGCTCGGAGGTTGCGCAGGCAGGCGACGTAGACACCGCGACCCGCAGATGTGATCAGCCTCGTGCCCGACGTGGACAGAAGCACCATCGGCCGCTCCACGTCGTCACGTTCGGCCAGCCGCGCAGGGCTGTTCGTGAGGTCGAAGCCGTCCGGCATCGAGCCCTGGGACTCGCCTACGAGCAACGGGTCGTCGAGCGTCTCGGCCACCCGGAGCGCGTCTTCGACCGACGCCGCCGGGAAGCAACGCCGGCCGAGCGCGACGCCGGTGACGGCGGTCGTGGTCGATCGGATGACATCCACGGCAACCATGGTGTACCCGTCCCGGTACGACCCGTTGACATCCGTCGCCGAATCGATCTTGACGATACGATCCACGCCGGCCCTACCTGGAAGCGAGATCCGTGGACCGGGACGGCGCTGCCGGGCGAAGGTTCGGGTTGGCGAACGCATCGGAATGCAGCCCCCGGCGATAGATCTCCACGCGAAGGATCTCTTCGAGCCGCACGTTGCACAGACGGACCTCGGCGCCGAAGTGATCCAGGAGCGCAAACTGGCTCGGCTTGTTCGGCGCCTCGAAGAGCACGGTGTCGAGCCCGAACGCGTCGGCGAACCGGTCCGCGAACGAGCGATTCAGCGTGCCGTCCGCCCCGAACAGGCCCACTTCCTCGGCGCTTTCACGGGCCTCGACGACGAGCGCCAGAGCGCCCGCGTGCAGCCAGCGGCGACCCTGTTTGACGAGCTCCGAAACGGTGCCGGATGTGAAGGCTCCGGAGTGCTTCTTGCCAAGCTCGAATTGCGCCTCGAGGCCGTGGGCACTGACGAGCGAGATGACCTCATCGGGTGTCATCGGCAGATCGGTGAATCCCTCGGCGCACTCGATGCGCGCAAACCCGATGTCCGCGCAGAGCTCGAGATACTCGGCCAGCCGGCCCTGCTGCACGGCGATCTCGAACGGGCCTCCTCCGGCATGGGCCTCGACTCCGCGCTCGCGCGCGGCAGCGACCTTCCTACGGGTCGATGCCTCGTCCGCGATCAGCCAGCACGCCATCGAGATCTTGAGCCCGGCCATCAAGTGGCCGCTCTGGTCGAGATGCGCCGCAAGCGTAACCGGGTCGTAGCCCGGGTCGAACGGATTCGTCAGCGGCGGCAGCTCACGGACCCCGAGCAGCGCAACGTAGTCGCCGGTGTGCACGCTGCCGGAGCGCTCATCGCGAGACGAGTCGCTCACCAACGCCTTCCTATCCTCTGCCCGACAGGCGACGTCGAGGCGCCGACGATCGTCGTCAGGTGATCACTTCCGTGTTGCATCGTCTCCCCTGTCGCGGGCTCCGGCTCCCATCCCGCGCGCATTCTGAGCATAGTCATCATCGGCCAGGTTACAAACCACTCTTCGACACATGACCATCGCCGAGCTTCCCACCAGCCTGGACGAGACCGAGGAGTCGGAGGAGCTCGAGCGGCGCACGAGCTATCTCGAGCTCTTCTTCGACCTCGTCTTCGTCTTCGCGATCACGCAGGTCACGACCCTGATCGGGTCGCACCCGACAGCCGGGGGCTTCGCGCGATCCGCCCTCGTGCTCGGCCTCGTCTGGTGGGCCTGGTCGGGCTACGCGTGGCTGACGAACGCGATCGACATCGAGAGCTTCGGCGTCCGGCTGGCCATGCTCGTCGCCACGCTCGGTAGCTTCTTCGTGGCGCTCGCCGTCCCGCACGCGTACGACACCCAGGGTGCGTGGTTCGCCGTTCCGTATCTCGCCGTCCGCGTGCTCCACATCGGGCTCTACCTCTGGGGGCTGCGCGCAGACCCGGAGCACCGGGCGGCGGTCCGCAAGCTCGCACCCTGGTTCCTCGTCGCTCCGCTCGTCCTCTTGGTAGGCGGCCTCGTGTCGAGCACCGATGTCCGGACGGGGCTCTGGGCGCTTGCGCTCACGATCGATGTGACCGGGGCACTCGGCGTCGGCCGATCGGCGTCGGGGTTCCGCGTCTCGCCGGCCCACTTCGCGGAGCGATATGCACTCTTCGTCATCATCTCGCTCGGCGAGTCGATCGTCGCCATCGGGCTCGGGGCAGCGCATGACCGCCGTGATGCGACCTTCGCGGCGACGGTCGCGATCGCGTTCGCCGGCGCAGCGGCCCTGTGGTGGGCCTACTTCGACTTCGTCGCGCTCGCGGCGGAGCGATCCCTGCGCTTCCTCGCGCCGGAGCTCCGGGGCCCACGTGCTCGGGACGTCTTCACCTTCTTCCACTACCCGCAGGTGCTCGGGATCATCTTCTTCGCCGTCGGCGCCAAGGACACCCTTGCAGCCCCGCTCGAGCACCTACCTCGTGCGGGACGCTGGGCGCTCGTGCTCGGGTTCTCGCTGCCCCTGCTCGGGACGACGCTCGGCCGTTATCGGGTCACCCGCCATATTGCGTGGGAGCGCGTCGGGGGGATGACGGCCGCAGTGCTCGCGGGGCTCGTGCTCGGAAGCGTCGACGCCGTGTGGCTGCTGCTCGTCTTCGTCGCGGTCCTCGTGGCGACGATCGGAGCGGAGACACGCCGGTTGGGCGAGGCGCGTCGACGCATCCGCGCCGGCGGCCCGCCCGCCTAGGCTCCGGCCGGAAGGCCAGACCCAGTGCCGGGTGCGAGCAGGCTGGCACCGATCGCACCACCCATGTCGCCGAGCTCCGCGAGCTTGTACACGGGCGTCTCGCGGAAGAACGTGTGCTCGCGCGCCGCCTGCTCGATCCGACTCAGCCACGTCGGACCGAGTCGTTCGCCGAGCCCTCCGCCGACGATCACCGCCTCGACGTCGAGCAGGGTGACCGTCGAGCCGATGCCGACGCCCAGAGCTCCGACCGCTTCGCGCAGGAGATCGCGCGCGACGACGTCTCCGGCGTCGAGTGCGCGTAACCACACGCCGCTCGTCAGCTGGTCGCGACCGCGCTTTCGCATCAGATCGAAGAGCACCGTCTTTCGCTTCCGCGCTTCGCGCCGGGCGCGTGCTTCGAGGGCGCCGCGCCCTGCGTAGGCCTCGACGCACCCGCGCAGCCCGCAGTTGCAGCGCCGGCCGCCGGGCTTTGCACAGACGTGGCCGATCTCCCCTGCAGAGCCGCGACCGAGCAGCAGTCGACCGTCGACGACGAGCCCTCCCCCCACGCCGGTGCCCCAGAAGACGCCGAGGAACGAGCGGTAGCCACGGCCGGCGCCGTACCTGCGCTCGGCCTCGACCGCCACCGACACGTCGTTCCCGAGCGCGACCGGAACACCGAGTTCCGCCGCGACGGCCGGCCCCAGCGGGAACGGCTCGTCCAGTCCTGCGACGTTCGCGACCTGGATGACCGCTCCGGTCGCCGTGTCGATGCTGCCCGGGGCGCCGATGCCGACGGATCCGAGCTCTCCCACGGCGACCCCGGCCGCAGCGGCCGCCTCGCGCACAGTGCTGACGACGTCCCGGACGATTACCTCCGGTCCGCCGCGCAACGGCGTGTTCCGGCGCGCCTGGCCGACGACGCGCGCGCCCCTGGCGGTGACGACCACCTGGATCTTGGTCCCCCCGAGATCGACACCGGCTCTCACGGAAGTCGCCGGATCACCTCTTCGAGTGGCCGCCGGTTCGCGCGTGCGCTCCACTCGTCGGCCGTGCGTGACGACGGGTCACGCGGCTTCGCCGGCCACCCGAAGCTGAGGACGATGGCGATCTTCTCCTCCTCGTCCATGATCTCCAGCGCCGCTCGAGCGGCTTCCGGATCGGCAATCCCGTTCGGCGACGACCCGACCCCGTCGCTCCACGCCTGGAGCAGCATGTTCTGCGCAGCCCGGCCCGCATCGAACGAGATCGGCCCCTTCCCTCGTACGACGATCGCCACGACGAGCGCCGCGCCGAGGAGGTTGGCCGGAGCGAATACGGCAGCCGCAAGTCGCTCGATCCGCTCCCGTGACTCAGGGATGAGGAAGTGCCAGGGCTGCCGGTTGGACCCACTGCCCGCCAGCCGGCCGGCGTCGATGATTCGGGTGACAACCTCGTCGGGAAGCGGATCCGGCGCGTACTGCCGCACCTCGCGGCGAGACGAAACAGCAAGACGGACGTCCATTCAGCGGTAGCCTGCCACGGATGGCCGACCAGGCAACCGTCAGCCTCCTCCGCTGGCTGCGCCGCCAACTTCGCCAACCCACCCCTCTTCGCGAGCATCTCGAGGCCGCCGTCGCGAACGACGACCCGGACGAGGCGCGGCGTGTGCTCGGGCGCTTCTCGTTCACGGAAGCCCAGCGGCGTCACGTCGAGGGGTTGATTGCCCGTTGGGAGAAGACCCGCGGGCGCGGGTAGCAATGGGGAAATCGGAGCGAGACGAGAACGAGGCGCTGGTCCGGCGCCTCTTCGACGCGTTCGAGCGCAAGGACGGCTTCGGCCTTCGTGACGTCTTCGCCGACGACGCCGTCTGGCACGTGCCCGGAGACAGCGTCATGGGCGGCACGTACAGCGGCCGGGACGCGATCTTTCGATTTCTGGGGCGGCTTCCCAAGGAGACGAACGGAACGTACGGATCGCGTCTCATCGACGTGCTCGCATCCGACGACCGCGCCGCTGCGCTGTACCGGGCGTCCGGCGAGCGAAACGGCGATCGTCTCGATCTCGACCAGCTGCTGCTGTTCCGGATCGAAGGAGGCCTCGTCCGCGAGGCTCTCGCGCTGCCGACGGACCCGGCGGTGTTCGAGTCCTTCTGGAAATAGGCTTCGAGCCAATGGCCGAGCGGTTCGCGGATGGCGTGCGCTACCGGATCGAGATCCCGTCGGTCGAGGGCCCGGACGTCATGCGCGCCGTCCTCGAGGAGGCGGGAACACGCGGTGTGCCGGTCCGCCGCGTCTCGCAGGGCAGCGGCGTGATGATGCTCACCGACGCCGAGATCTCGGAGATGGCGCGGCTCGGCGCGCGAGCTGGTGTCGAGGTGAGCCTGTTCCTCGGGCCGCGTGGCGCGTGGGACACGGGCGGACAGTCGGCCGCGACCGCAGCAGTCGGCGGGACCGCTCGGGGGGCGGCCGGTGTCGAGTGGTGCGTTGCCGAGGCGCGCCGCGGAGTCGCCCTCGGCATCCGCTCCTTTCTCGTCGCCGATCTCGGCGTCCTCGCAGCTCTCGGCGCTCTACGCGCCGCAGGAGAGCTGCCCTCGAGCCTCGTTCTCAAGACGTCGGTCCTGCTCCCCTGCGCAAACCCGGAGACGGCGCGCGAGCTGGAGCGCCTCGGAGCATCGACCATCAACGTGGCGACGGATCTCTCGCCGGCGGAGCTGGGCGAGCTCCGCAACGCATGCTCGGCGCCGCTCGACGTCTACGTCGAGGTGCCGGACGACCAGGGCGGTTTCGTGCGCTTCTACGAGGTGCCGGAGATGATCCGTCTGGCGTCGCCGCTGTACGTCAAGCTCGGCGTGCGCAACGCGCCGGGCATCTACCCCGCCGGATTGCACCTCGCCGACGTGGCCACGAAGCTCGGCCGCGAGCGGGTGCGTCGTGCCGAGCTCGTCCTCCGGCTGCTCCGCGAGCGCGCCCCCGAGCTCGTCGAGGGCCGAGGCGACCCGAACCCTGCAGACCTGGCGATACCGGAGGTGTAGAGAAATCGGCGCGGCGCGCCGATTTTCTCTAGGCTCCCCAGCCCGGATCGCGGCTCGAGGCCAGGGCGTCGAAGACGGCTTCGATCAGCCGACCTGACGACAGCACGTGCTCTCGCGCCAGCACGCGCGCCGCCTGGGCGCTCCCCGCGGCGATCGCTTCGTAGATCGCCCGGTGTTGCGCGTCGTTCTTCGCGTAGAGCTCGTCCAGCTCTGCCTTGGCGCTCCAGACCCGGCTGCCGAGGAACGTCCGCCGCGCGCCTTTCGCCAGGCGTTCCACCAGCGGCAAGCCTGCGGCGGCGTAGATGACGTCGTGGAAGGCGTAGTTCGCCTGCATCCACTCAACGAAGAGCGTGGAGTCCCGCGGCTCGCCCTGCCGGGTCTGCTCGCGCAGCTCGAGCGTCAGCGTAGAGAACCGGCGCTCCGCGGCGTCGAGAGCAGCCAGATCGTCGCGGGTCATCCTGGGCGTTGCCACCTCGGTGGCGAGGGCCTCGAGCTCCGCCCTGACGAGAAACGCCTCTCTCAGCTCGCCCGGTGAGATCGATCGCACGCGCACGCCCCGGTTGGGCTCGAACGAGACGAGGCCGAGGGCGGCAAGCCTGCGCAGCGCCTCTCGCACCGGTGTCCGGCTGACGTCGAACCGCTCCGAGAGCTGCTCCTGACGGAGCACCGTGCCGGGCGGGATCACACCGGCCACAATCTCGTCCTCGAGCAGGCGCGCGATGTCGTCCGCCTTGGTGCTCGTGAGCGTCGTCACGCTCGCAGTGTAGGCCAGGCTCGTTCGCATCCCAATCTCGCCGTCTTGGATCCCAAATTGTGCTTGTGACACCCTTGTAACAGCAATACGGATAGTTTAGGATCCCAGAATCACGAACATGGACCCGAGAGGAGCTGCTCGCCGATGAGCACAGACGCCACCGTCACCCGCCCGTACAGCCCTCTGGACGTCGAGCGCCTGCGCGGCAGCGTCGTCGTCGAGCACTCGCTTGCGCACCTGGGGGCCTCCCGGCTGCGCCGGCTGCTGGCGGAGGAGAGCTGGGTGGCGGCACTCGGAGCAATGACCGGCGGGCAGGCGGTGCAGATGGTCAAGGCCGGGTTGCAGGCGATCTACCTCTCCGGCTGGCAGGTGGCGGCGGATGCAAACCTCTCCGGCCACACCTATCCCGATCAGAGCCTGTATCCGGCGAGCAGTGCGCCGGCGCTGGTGAAGCGCATCAACAACGCTCTCCTGCGGGCCGACCAGATCGCGCACGCGGAAGGGGACGATTCGACGTACTGGCTCGCGCCGATCGTCGCCGACGCCGAGGCGGGTTTCGGCGGGCCGCTGAACGCCTTCGAGCTGATGAAGGCGTTCATCGAGGCCGGCGCCGCCGCCATCCACTTCGAGGATCAGCTCTCGTCGGAGAAGAAGTGCGGTCACCTCGGCGGCAAGGTGCTCGTGCCCACATCTCAGTTCGTGCGCACGCTGATCGCGGCCCGGCTGGCAGCTGACGTTCTCGACGTGCCGGCGCTGATCGTCGCGCGCACCGACGCGCTCTCGGCGACGCTGCTGACGACCGACGTCGACGAGCGCGACGCCGAGTTCTGCACCGGCGAGCGGACGCCCGAGGGTTTCCATTGCATCCGCGACGGCCTCGAGTCGGCGATCGCCCGCGGGCTCGCCTACGCCCCGTACGCGGACCTGGTGTGGTTCGAGACGTCGACGCCCGATCTGACGGAGGCCGAAGAGTTCGCGGGCGTGATGCATGACGAGCATCCCGGCAAGCTCCTGGCGTACAACTGCTCGCCGTCGTTCAACTGGCGCCGGCACCTGTCGAACGCGCAGATCGCGACGTTCCAGCACGACCTCGCGCGGCTCGGCTACAGGTTCCAGTTCATCACGCTGGCCGGGTTCCACTCGCTCAACGCGGGTATGTTCGAGCTCGCGCGCGGCTACCGCGAGGACGCGATGAGCGCGTACGTGCAGCTCCAGGAGCGCGAGTTCGAGCTCGAGGCCGACGGGTACACGGCGACACGCCACCAGCGTGAGGTCGGCGCCGGGTACTTCGACCAGGTGCTCGAGACCATCTCGGGCGGCGCGGCATCCACGCTGGCGCTACGCGGCTCGACCGAGGAAGAGCAGTTCGACCAGGAAAGGAGCGCTGCATGACCCCGACGGCGATAGCCATTCCGCACATGAAGATGCACGGCTTCGCGGGCGACCATCTCCTGGAGCGCTGCGAGGACGCAGGGTGCACCGTGGACGAGCGCGGCAACGCGGGTTGCGGCCGGCTCGCCTGTCCGAGCTGCGGGTTCAGCGGCTCGAACGTGAGCGTTCCCGCCGCCCAGGATCGCCTCGCGTTCGCAGAGTGCAGCTGCGGCCACGCGTGGCTCCCTGAGCCCGCCGTAATCGCCGCGTGACCCGGTGAAGGTGCAGCCGCCGCTCGGGTGAACGAGAATCGGCGGATGCAGGCCGCCGACGTTCTCACGCCCGACGCAGTTGCCTTCCTGACCGACCTCCAGCGGGAGTTCGGCCCGCGGCGGCTCGAGCTCCTCGAGGCCAGAAGGACGCGGCTCGGCCGCCTCAAGGCCGGCGAGCTGCCCGACTTCCTTCCGGAGACCGCCGACGTCCGTGCGGGCGACTGGAGCGTCGCTCGGTATCCCGACGAGATCGCCGACCGCCGCGTCGAGATCACCGGCCCGGTCGATCGGAAGATGGTGATCAACGCGCTCAACTCCGGCGCCAGGATCTTCATGGCCGACTTCGAGGACGCGAACTCACCCACCTGGCAGAACTGCATCGACGGCCAGCGCAACCTCACCGACGCCCTCGACCGGACCATCGAGCTCGACACCGGCGACAAGCACTACCGGCTGAACAACGAGGTTGCTGTGCTCTTCGTGCGGCCGCGCGGCTGGCACCTCGTCGAGCGCCACTTCGCGGTCGACGGTGAGCCGATCTCGGGCTCGCTTTTCGATTTCGGCCTCTACTTCTTCCGCAACCACGGGCGCAACGGCCGCTACGTCTATCTCCCGAAGCTCGAGTCGCATCTCGAGGCGCGGCTGTGGAACGACGTCTTCTGCTTCGCCCAGGACCGCTTCGGCGTGCCCCGTGGGACGATCAAGGCGACCGTCCTGATCGAGACGATCCTCGCCGCGTTCGAGATGGACGAGATCCTGTTCGAGCTACGTGAGCACTCGGCCGGCCTCAACGCAGGTCGCTGGGACTACATCTTCAGCGTGATCAAGAAGCTCGGCCACCGGCCGGAGTTCGTGCTCCCCGACCGCGGCGACGTGACGATGGGGGTGCCGTTCATGCGCTCCTACTGTGAGCTGCTCGTGAAGACGTGCCACGGGCGAGGTGCCTTCGCCATGGGCGGGATGGCGGCCTTCATCCCGTCGCGTCGTGACCCGGAGGTCAACGCCGTCGCGCTGGCGAAAGTGCGCGAGGACAAGGAGCGCGAGGCGGCGCAGGGGTTCGACGGGACGTGGGTGGCACACCCCGATCTGGTGCCCGTCGCACAGGAGGCATTCGACCGCGTTCTCGGCGACCGACCCAACCAGATAGACCGTCAACGCGGCGACGTGAGCTCGCGCGCAGCCGACCTCCTCGACGTGGCGGCGACGCCGGGAGAGATCACGGACGCAGGTCTGCGCAACAACGTCTCGGTCGGGATCCAGTACCTCGCTGCGTGGCTGAACGGAAACGGCGCGGTCGCGATCAACAACTTGATGGAGGACGCGGCGACGGCCGAGATCTCGCGCTCGCAGATCTGGCAGTGGCTCCACCACGGCAGGGTCACGCCGGAGGACGTCCAACGAGTGGTCGCCGAGGAGGCCGACCACCTCGGTCCAGGGTATAACGAGGCGCGAGCGCTCTTCGACGAGGTCGCAACGCGGCCCGACTACGTCGAGTTCCTGACACTGCCTGCCTACGAGCTACTCCCGTGAAGGCAGTCTTTGTCGGCGGCTCGTCCGGGATCGGCCTCGCCACCGCACGGAAGGCGGTCGCGGCGGGATGGGAGGTCGTGGTGGCCTCGAGAGACCCCGGACGCGCCGACATCGACGCGGAGAAGATCGAGCTCGACGTCACGGACACAGCCGCCGTACGCGAGCTCGTCGGCGCGCTCGGAGCGATCGATCATCTCGTCTCGTCGACCGTGGCGCGCGCGGGCGGGCCGGCGAAGGAGCTCGATCTCGACACTGCGCGGCACGCGTTCGAGACAAAGCTCTGGGGACCCTTCGCGGTCATTCAGGCGGCCGACGTCGGCAGGTCGATCGTGCTCATGTCCGGCGTCGCCGCCTCGACCCCCATGCGCGGCGGCGCCGCGACGGCTGCTGTCAACGGGGCGGTCGAGGCGCTCGTACGAACACTCGCGGTGGAGCTCGCGCCCGTCCGTGTCAACGCTGTCTAAGAAACAGCGTTGGGGACAGGATTAATCCTGTCCCCAACACAGTCTCCTCAATCGACACGCCGACGTGGGCGGCCATGGGCGACGCCCAGCGCGAGGCGATGTTCTCCCGGCTCGAGGGCGCACTCCCTGTCGGGCGTGTCGGCTCGGCGGAAGACGTCGCGAACGGCATCTGGCACCTGCTCACGAACGAGTTCGTGACGGGCACCGTCCTTCACGTGGACGGCGGCCACCGACTCGCGGCCCCGTAACGATTCGCTCAAACATCGGCGCCGTGCGGCCGATACAGGAGGCATGAGCGGTCGCTTCTATCTGACCATCGGCCTGTCGGTCGCCGCCCTTGCCGTAGGGGGCTGGAAGATGCTGCTCCCGACGACGAGCGACAGCTCCAAGCAGGTCACGGGCGCTGTCTCCTCGATGGTGAACACGCTCACGAGCGCTGAGTTCACCGGCGCCCGCGCCACGCTGGACGCCCAGCGGAACGCGACCGGGTCCTACGAGGGAGCACCCCTCACCCCGCCGATGACGCTCGTCCGCGCCGACGCGACCTCGTACTGCATCGAGTATGCGCAGGGGCCGGTGCTCCAGCACCTTGTCGGGCCAGGCGGCACGCCGCAGCCCGGGCACTGCTGATCAGTCCAGGAATCGGGCGATCGCCTCGGCCGTAAGGTCGAAGTCGTCCCACATGACGCTGTGCCCTCCCGGAACGGTCACCTTGGAGATGTGATCGACTGCAGGAACCTCGAGCGGGATCCACGACTGCGCACCTACGACCACAAGGGTGGCGCACGTCGGCCAGGGCGGCGCTGCTGTCGTCATCTCGCTCCAGGCCACGATCGCCATCGGCGGGAAGAAGCGCCAGCGGTACCGGCCGTCCTCGCCCTGCTCGAGGTGCTCGGCCGCCTCGTCCTCGAGCGTGGCCCGCGGCGTCGAGACGAGCGCCGGATCGGCAAGACGAGTGTCGATCGCCTCGTCGACGCTTGCGAACGCGGTGTCGGGTCGCAGGAGGTCGACACGTTGAAGCGCGACCTCGGCGTCGATGTGCATCGCCGGGTCGAGGAGCACGGCGCGCTCGACCCGCTCCCGAGCGAGGGCCGCGACCTCGGCGGCCAGCCTGCCGCCGATGCTGTGTCCCACCCACGCCGCACGCTCGACCCCATGGGCGCTCGCTGTTTCGAGAAGGTCACGAGTGTGGGTGGCCAAATCCCAGGGCGGCTCCCACCCGGAGCGGCCGTGGCCCCGAAGGTCGACCGCGAGCACGCGCTTTGCCGGCAGGTACTCCTCTGCGAGCCGGCGAAACCGGCCGCCGTAGCCGGCGAGCCCGTGGATGCACATGACCGACGCGCCGTCCGGATCCCCCCACTCGCGGACGTTCAGCTGCACGTCAGCACGAGCTTGCCGAACTGGTCGCCCGACACCATCCGCGCCAGCGCGGCCGCGGCCTCTTCCAGCGGCCGCATCGAGTCGATCACGGGACGCCACGATCCGTCCGCGACCATCCGTAGGAGGCCCGTCATGTCGTCGGGTCCTCCGAGCATGGATCCGAGCAGGGAACGCTGCTCGAAGTAGAACGGCCGCACCTGCAGCGCGACTTCCGTCCCGCCGGTCGCGCCGAAGACGACAACGCGGCCGCCGAGGCGGACGCAGTCGAGGGACTGCTGCCAGGTCGCCCCGATCGCGTCGATCACGACATCCACACCGCCGCGCTCCTTGACGGCGGTCGGCCAGTCCGGCGTCGTCGCGTAGTTGATGCCCCAATCCGCTCCCAGCGTCCTGGCACGTTCGATCTTCTCGTCGGACGACGAGGTGACGCCCACTCGTGCAAGCGCCTGGGAGGCAAGCTGGACGGCGAACGTCGACACGCCCGATCCTGCGCCCAGGACGAGCACCGTTTCGTTCGGCTGCAGACGCGCGCGGGTGAAGAGCGCCCGGAAGGCCGTCAGCGCGGCGAGCGGAAACGCAGCCGCTTCCTCCCACGAGAACTGCGCCGGCTTGGGATAGAGGTTCTCGACGGGCAGCGCGACGAGCTCCGCGAAGGTGCCGTCCCTGGGGCCACCCAGGATCCCGATCGGCGCGGGCGGAAAGGAGGCTCCGCGCGGCCAGCCGAACCCGGGATAGACGACGACCTCTTCACCCGTGTCGCGCCGCACTCCGGATCCGTCGGAGCCGGGTACGAGGGGCAGCGGGAAGGGATACGTCCCCGCGGCGACATACGAGTCGCGGCGGTTCAGCGCCGCGCAGCGGAGCTCGACCAGCGTCTCCCCCTCGCCCGGGACAGGATCGGGCACCGTCTCGTAGACGAGCTCTCCGCCTTCGTGGACACGGACAGCCTGCACCCCGCCGAGCCTACCCGGGCGGGGCCGCGACAGGGTTCCACACCGGGCTCGAGTCGTTGTTCTTGCCGTTCGTCAGCCTGGTCACGTGGCCCGCGAGATCGACGGTCTCGATCGAGCCGTCGCGCGAGAAGGCGATCAGCTTCCCGTCGAGCGACCACGCCGGCTGGAGCGCGTCGGTCGCAGAGTGGGTCATCTGACGGAGACCCTTGCCGTCGATTCCGATCGTGTAGATCTCGTAGTGGCCGAGCCGGGCATTGCTCTGGAAGGCGATCCGCCTGCCGTCGGGCGACCAGACCGGCAGCCCGCTCACCTGCTGGAGCTTGGTCAGCTTCCGGATGCCGGTGCCGTCTGCGCGCATCACATACAGCTCGCGGATCGAGTAGCCTGGCGTCCTGTAGTCGTACGCGATCAGCTTGCCGTCCGGCGAGTACGAGGGGTCGGCGGCATTGCCGAGCCCACGGCCGACCCGCCGAGCCGGCCCGCCGCCCGCCGGGACGCGAAACAGCGCGCCCTCTCGAGCGAAGACGATCCAGGCGCCGTCCGGCGACCAGCTTGGATGGTCGTCGTCCTGCCTCGAGTCGGTCAGCCGGTGCGTTCCCCTACCGTCCGCAGCCATCACGTAGATGTGCGAGGTGCCGCTGCGCAGGCTGGCGAAGGCGATGCGGCTGCCGTCTGGCGACCAGGCCGGCTCGCCCTGGAAGAACAGGCCCGCCGCCGTCGAGGGGTTGCCCTTCTCCTTCGTCAGCCGCAGCGCGTGCTTGCCGCTCGCGTCGGCCCCGAAGATCGCGTAATCGCCATCCCTCGTGCTGACGAAGAGCAGTGCGGGCGGCCCCTTCGGTTTCGAGCCGCCACAGCCCGCGAGGACGAGAGCCGCGAGCGCGACCGGAACCAGCAGGCGCCGCATCTAGTGGTCTCTCCGGTTAGTTCGTTTCCGCAAGGAGGGTCCAGCCGTTTTCGATCGAAGAGGTCGTCGTCCTGTTGGGCGACGATGGAGGCGAGCGAGATGGCTGCAGCGGCGAA
>JACXTT010004911.1_pt1 | contig 19651 bp, 17 predicted proteins | sample 9270951 | NCBI WGS metagenome assembly JACXTT01 (sample SAMN15532306, study PRJNA645909) | rock metagenome | isolation source: weathered quartz diorite | place: Puerto Rico | collected 2017-06-21 | reverse complement strand
GTGGTCGGGGTGGGGGGCGCCGGCCCTGGGGGGTGGGGGGGGGGTGGACGGGCATGGCGGGGCCGGGGTGGGAAGCGGCCTGGACCTGGGGCGGCCGGCCACCGGGTCGTCGAGGGCGTTCCGGCTGGACGCCGCGGCGGCCGCCGCGGCCGGGCTCGCGTTCGGCCTGCCGGCCGAGTCGGTCGGCGCGGGCTTCGGCGCCGTGGCCCCGCTGCCACACCGCGGCACCGTGGTGGCGACGGCCGGATCGGTCGCCTTCGTGGATGACTCGAAGGCGACGAACCCCCACGCGGCGCTCGCCTCGCTCGCGGGCCGCTCCGATGTCGTCCTCATCGCCGGGGGTCTCGCCAAGGGGGTCGACCTCTCGCCGCTCGCCGCGGCTGCCCCGTCGCTCGCGGGCGTGGTCGCGATCGGCGAAGCGGCGCCGGACGTCACGGCGGTGTTCGAGGGGTTGGTCCCGGTGCGGCGGGCGACGTCGCTCGAGGAGGCGGCCTCGATCGCCCTCGCGCTCGCCCCGCCGGGTGGCACCGTGTTGCTCGCGCCCGCCTGCGCGAGCCAGGACATGTTCCGCGACTACCGGGAGCGCGGGGAGCGGTTCGCCGACGCGGCGCGACGGCTCGCGGCCTCGGCGCCCGCCCGGTCCGGCGCGAATCGGGGCGCGCATGCGTAGCGAGGCGACCATGCCGATGCCGGCCCTCCGCGTGGTCCGCCCCGGCGAGGCGAGCCCGGCCTCGCGCCGCGCGGCGGCCGACCGCAGTGCCCGTCGGGTGCTCGCCACGCTCTCGCTGGCGGCGGCGGTCCTCACCGCCCTCGGGCTCGTGATGGTCCTCTCCGCGAGCTCGGTCTCCGCGTTCGCCCAGACGGGATCGAGCTTCACGTTCTTCAAGCGCCAGCTCTTCTACGCGGTGCTCGGAAGTGTCGGGGCGGTGGTGGCGGCGCGCCTGCCCTACCGCGTGTGGCAGCGCGCGTGGGTTCCGTTCCTCGCAGGGACGATCGCGCTGCTCGTGCTCGTGCTCTCCTCGGCCGGCGTGACGGCGGGCGGCGCGTCGCGATGGGTGAACCTCGGCTCGTTCAACATGCAGCCCTCGGAGCTCGCGAAGTTCGTCGTGGTGGTGGCCGTCTCCTCGATCCTGGCCGCGAACGTGCGCCACCTGGGCGAGGTGCTTCGGTGGGCGGTCCCGGTCGTCCTGGTGGTGGGATCGGTCTCGGTCCTGATCCTCTTTCAGCGGGACCTGGGCACGATGATGGTGATCGCGGCCACCGTCTTCCTCCTGTTGTTCGTAGCGGGCGTTCGCCTGAAGCATCTGCTGGTGGGTGCGGGGGTGAGCGGGCTCGCCGCCTTCACGATGATCATGGGAGAGGGCTACCGGAGGGCCCGGCTGTTCTCGTTCCTGCACCCATGGTCCGACCCGCGGAACACGGGCTACCAGATCGTGCAGTCGCTGATCGCCCTGGGGTCGGGACACCTGGTCGGCGTGGGACTCGGCGCCAGCCGGCAAAAATGGATGTACGTCCCGAACGCGCACACCGATTTCATCTTCTCGATCCTGGGAGAGGAGCTCGGCCTGGTGGGGGAGGTGGTCGTCCTCCTGCTCTTCGCGGCCCTGATCTTCGCCGGCATCCGCATCGCCCTTCGCGCCCCCGACGCCTTCGGACGGTTGCTCGCCGCCGGCATCACGGGCTGGCTCGCGATCCAGGCCCTCACCAACCTCGGCGGAGCCACCGGGGTACTGCCGATCACTGGCGTCCCCCTTCCGTTCATCTCCTTCGGCGGATCCTCGCTCGTCGTGTCCCTGGGGGCGATCGGGGTGCTGCGCTCGATCGGGCGCGCGGGGCTCGCTCCGACCGGCCGAGACCGGCGCCGGAAGGCGTGAGGGCGGTGGGGCTTCGCGTCGTGGTCGCGGGCGGCGGGACCGCGGGGCACGTCTATCCGGGACTGGCGCTCGCGGCGACCCTCCGCTCGCGGGGACACGACGTTTCGTTCGCGGGCACCCCGTCGGGACCCGAGGCGGCCCTCGTCGCGCAGGCCAGGTTTCCGTTCCTCGAGATCGGGGCGCGGCCGTTCACGCGAGGCCTCTCGACCGCAGCTTTCCGGGCGCCGCTCTCGGCCGTCGCGGCAGCCCGCCGCGCCCGGGCGCTCCTTCGCTCCGCCGACGCCGCCGTCGGCATGGGCGGGTATGTGAGCGTGCCGGTCATCCTCGCCGCGCGGCGCGAGGGGATCCCGCTGCTCCTGCACGAGCAGAACGCGGTGCCCGGGATGTCGAACCAGCGACTCTGGAGGCTCGCGCGCGGCGTGGCGCTCAGCTTCCGCGAGGCCGGGCCTTTCTTCCCGCGCCGGGCGCGGCTCGTCCTCACCGGCAACCCCGTGCGCGAGTCGATCCTTCGCGTTCGGGCCGAGCGCGAAGCGCTCGCGAAGGAGGGGCGGGTCGAGCTCGACCTCGACGAGGCGCGGCGGACGGTGGTCGTGTTCGGTGGGAGCCAGGGGGCGTTGCACATCGATCGGGCGGCCACCGAGGCCTGCCGCGTCCTCGCAGGGAGAGCGGATCTCCAGGTGGTCCTGCTCACCGGGCCGGCCCACCTCGAGCGGGTGACGAACGAGCTGCCGCGTGGGTCGGCCCTCCTGGTGCGCCCCTTCGGCTACCTGAGCCGGATGGAGCTCGCCTACGCCTGTGCCGACCTGGTCGTCGGGCGCGCCGGGGCGACCACCATCGCGGAGATCACGGCGTGCGGGCTCCCGGCCATCCTGGTCCCGTACCCGTACGCCACGCGGCGCCACCAGGAGGCGAACGCGCGGGCGCTCCAACGGATGGGGGGAGCGAGCGTCGTGCTGGACGAGCACCTCTCCGGTGACGTGCTGGCCGACCGGATCGAGTCGCTCCTCGGGGTCCCCGAGGTGTTGGCCGCGATGGCGTCCCGGTCGCGCGCGTTCGGGCACCCGGACGCCGCCGAGCGACTCGCCGACGCCCTCGAGCGGATTGGAGGGGCGGGGTGAGCGATCCGCAGGCTGCCGATCTGAACCTGAGGGTGAGGGTCGCGGCGGACCCCGGGGCGGACGGAGGTTCGACCGACCCCGGCACGTGGCGAACCGTCTACCTCATCGGGATCGGCGGTGCGGGGATGCGGGGCATCGCCACGCTCCTGCTCGCGCGCGGCATCCGGGTCGCCGGGTCTGATCTCAAGGATTCCGCGGGGCTCCAGGCCCTCCGCGCGGCGGGCGCGACCGTCTTCGTCGGGCACCGAGCCGAGCACGTGACCGACGCGGACGCGGTGGTCGTGTCCTCCGCCGTGCCGTCCTCGAACGTCGAGGTCGAGCGCGCGAGGCAGCGAGGGGTCAGGGTCCTCTCGCGGGCCGAGGTGCTCGCGGCGCTGATGCGCGACCACCGCTCGGTCGCCGTGGCCGGGACCCATGGCAAGACCACCACCACGTCGATGGTGGCCGTGATGCTCGAGCGGCTCGGCCTCGATCCCACCTATGTGATCGGGGGCGACCTGAACGAGAGCGGGTCGGGAGCCCGGCATGGGAATGGCGACGTCTTCGTCGCCGAGGCGGACGAGAGCGACGGGTCCTTCCTGCTGTACCGGCCTACCGTCGGCGTCGTCACGAACGTCGACGACGACCACCTGGACTTCTACCGGGACCGCGCCGAGGTTGAGCGGGCGTTCCGGGCGTTCGCCGAGGCTGCGGGGACGCTCGTCGCGTGTTGGGACGATGCGGGCGCGCGGGATGCGCTCGCGGATGCGGGTGTCCCGCTCATCCGGTACGGCTCCGACAACGGTGCCACGGACGAGCTGGACGTCGTCCTGGTCGAGCCCGACCTGCGCGGCCCGGGTGCCCGCGCGACCATCCGCGTGCGAGGGACGGAGGTTGCGCTCGCCCTCGCCGTTCGAGGCCGGCACAACCTGCTGAATGCGGCCGCCGCCCTGGGCGTGGCGGCCGCCCTCGACCTCCCCATCCCAGACGCAGCCGGGGCCCTCGGATCGTTCACCGGGGTCCGCCGCCGGTTCGAGGCGCGCGGCGAGGCGGGCGGCGCGACGTTCGTCGACGACTACGCGCACCATCCGGCCGAGGTCGCGGCCACCATGGAGGTGGCGCGAGCGTCGGGGCACCGCCGCGTCATCGCGGTGTTCCAGCCGCACCGGTACACGCGTACCCGGGTGCTCGGCCGCGCGCTCGGGGAGAGCCTCGCCGCGGCGGACCTCGCCGTGGTGACGGACGTCTACGGGGCGGGGGAGCGGCCGATGCCCGGGGTGACCGGGAAGCTCCTCGTGGATGCCCTGTCGGAGCGCGCGCCCGGCCTGCGCATCGTGTACCTGCCGCGGCGCTCCGAGGTCGCGAGGTTCCTCGCGAAGGAGGTCCGCGACGGCGATCTCGTGCTGACCCTCGGCGCCGGCGACATCACGATGGTGGGCGACGAGACGCTCGCGCGAATCCGGGAGGCCGGCGGATGAGCGCCGTCACCACGTGGCATCCCTCGATGGGGCTGCCGATGCCGGTCGACGCCGAGGTGCCCGCGCCGCTTCCGCGTCGGCGGCGGTTCGGAGCGCTCGTCGTCACCGTGCTTGGCACCGTCGTGTTGCTCGGAGCCGGCGCATGGGTGACCACGTCGCAGATCTTCGCGATGCGCTCGCTCCACGTGACGGGGAACGTCCACCTCACGAGCGATCAGATCGCTTCGATCGCGGGCATCACCGATCGCACGAACGTGCTCTGGCTCTCGTCCTCGAGCATCGTTCACCGGCTCGAGGCCAACCCGTGGGTCCTGTCCGCCCGCGTCGAGCGGACGCTTCCCGGTAGCGTGACCGTTCGGATCACCGAGCGCGTGCCGGTCGCGGTCCTTGCGGGCACCCGCATGATCGTGGCCGCCGATGGTGTCGTGCTGGGGGCGGCGACCGGAGCCGTGCGGCTCCCGACGATCCAGGGAACCGTGCGGGGAGGTCCCACCCAGCGGGTGGTCGGCGCACCCGCGGGCCTCGCGATCGCGGCCGCGATCCCCTGGCCCACGCGGGAGGAGGTCCGGCTCATCGCGATCGCGCCCGACGGCCAGGTCACGCTCACGCTCGCCAGCGGGATCGAGGTTCTCTACGGCGACGGGACGGCGGTCGCCGCGAAGGGCACCGCGCTGCAGGCGGTCCTCGACTGGGCCGATCGCAACCACGTGCGTCCGAGGACGATCGACCTGCACGCGCCCGATGCCCCGGCCATCTCCCAGCAGGGCATCTCGCCAGCCGCCACCCCCTGATTCCGCCGTCGTCGGACGCATTGTGGAAAAAGGGGTTGACCAGTCGTGCCCGCTGTTGTAGATTCCTCGCTTTGCGGATGAGGTTTATACATTTTAAGCCTCAACTAGAGCGTTAGGAACAGAGGACATGGCGGCACTTTCCCCAGGTAGAAGGGCTTCCCGAAGCCCACGGACGGAGGAGAGGGTTATGCAGGCTCCGCAGAACTACCTTGCCGTGATCAAGGTTGTGGGCATCGGCGGGGGCGGCGTGAACGCCGTCAACCGGATGATCGAGTCGGGGCTGAAAGGCGTCGAGTTCATCTCGATGAATACCGACGCGCAGGCCCTCTTGATGTCTGAAGCTGATGTCAAGCTTGACATCGGGCGCGAGACCACCAGGGGGCTCGGGGCCGGGTCGAACCCGGAGGTGGGCAAGCGCGCCGCGGACGAGCATCGCACGGAGATCGAGGAGATCCTCAAGGGCGCCGACATGGTGTTCATCACGGCCGGCGAGGGCGGCGGGACCGGTACCGGCGGGGCCCCGATCGTGGCGGAGATCGCGCGAAACCTGGGGGCGCTCACGATCGGCGTGGTGACCCGACCCTTCTCCTTTGAGGGCCGAAAGCGCGCAACCCAGGCCGACATGGGGATCACCGAGCTGAAGGCGGCGGTGGACACGCTCATCATTGTGCCGAACGACCGGCTGCTCCAGGTCTCCGATCCCATCACGCCGGTGATCGACGCGTTCCGTATGGCCGACCAGGTCCTGTATCAGGGGGTGGACGGCATCACCTCGCTCATCATGACCCCTGGCCTCATCAACCTGGACTTCGCCGACGTGAAGGCCGTCATGACGGGCGCGGGCTCGGCGCTGATGGGGATCGGACACGGCTCCGGAGAAGGGCGCGCCGAGGAGGCGGCCCGCTCGGCCATCTCCTCGCCGCTCCTCGAGTCCTCGATCGAGGGCGCGAAGGGCGTCCTGCTCGCGATCGCCGGCCCGTCCGACCTCGCCCTGCACGAGGTGAATCGAGCGGCCGAGACGATCACGAAGGTCGCGCACCCGGACGCCAACATCATCTTCGGCGCGGTGATCGACGACGCGCTCGGCGACGTGGTTCGAGTGACCGTCATCGCCGCCGGGTTCGACAAGCTGGGCAACGGCAAGAACGGAAAGAACGGCCGCCTCGCCCGCGTCATCGAGTCCGGGAAGGCGGAGCGCGAGCCCATGCCGTCGCTCCTCGAGGACGAGGACGAGGACGAGATGTTCAAGCCGGCGCCGGCCACGGTCGTGTTCGACGCCGATGAGGATCTGGACATCCCGGATTTCTTGAAGAGCTAGGGGCCGCGCCAGGCCTCGGCGTGTGGGGGCGGGAGGGGCGCGAGATCCGAGGCGCCCTTCCCCCGCCTCGAGGGTGACGTCCCTCCCGACCCCCACCCACACCACCGGAGGGCGGGCCGAATGCCGGAACGACGCGAGTTGGGCCGAGGGATCGTCGCCCTCGTCTCCCGCCCGCTCGAGTCCGCCGGGTTCCTCGTCGCCTTCACCGAGCGATCAGGCGGCACGAGCGCGGCCCCGTACCGCAGCCTGAATCTCAGCCTCGCCACCGACGATCTCCCCGAGTCGGTCCGCGAGAACCGACGCCGGGCGTGCGACGCCCTCTCGATCGAGCGGTTCGCGACGGGGGAGCAGGTGCACGGGACACGGATCGGCCGCGTCGGCCCGAAGCGAGCCGGCGCGGGCTTCGACGAGCGCGCGGACGCGATCGCGGGCACCGACGCGCTCGTCACCACCTCCCCGGGGGTCGCGATCGCGGTGCTCGTCGCCGACTGCGTGCCGATCGCGCTCGGCGATCCGACGAGCGGCCGGCTCGCCGTGATCCACGCGGGGTGGCGAGGGATCGCGGCGGGGATCGTCGCCACCGCGATCGGCGCGTTCCCCGAGCCTGCGTCGGTGCGCGCCGCGATCGGGCCCGCGATCGGCCCGGACCACTATGAGGTCCGCGGGGACGTCGCGCTCGCGGTGTCGGCAGCCTCGCAGGGCGGCGCGGTCGTCGCCCGCCGCGGGAGCAGGATCTTCCTCGACCTTCCGGCGACGGTGGCGCGGATTCTGAAGGAGCGCGGCGTGCGGCGCGTCGAGGACGCCGGGCTCTGCACGACGTGCGAGTCGCGGCGCTTCTTCTCGCATCGGCGCGACGGCGCGACCGGACGACAGGCGCTGATCGCCCTTCGGCTCGCGTGAGCGACGCGATCCCGGCCGCCGTCACTCGTGTCCGCGAGCGGATCGCGCTCGCTTGTGCGCGGTCGGGGCGCGCGCCTGCGTCGGTCCGGTTGGTGGGAGTGACGAAGACGGTGGCCCCGGAGGTGATCCGGCGGGCGGTGGCGGGGGCCGGCCTGACGGAGCTGGGCGAGAACCGGGCCCGCGACCTGGCCGTGAAGGCCGACGAGGTCCCGGCGACGTGGCACTTCCTCGGCAAGTTGCAGCGGGGCACGGCCCACCTCGTCGCCGCCCATGCGGCCTGGGTCCACTCGGGGGAGCCGGGGAGCGGCCTCGAGGCCGTTGGCCGCCATGCCGCTCGGGCGGGGACGCGGATCCGTTGCCTCGTGCAGGTCGACTTCCTGGGGACCCGCCAGGGGGTCGCGCCGGGCGAGGCCGCCGCCTTCGTCGAGCACGCGCGCTCCCTACCGGGCCTGGAGGTGGTCGGGCTCATGACGCTCCCGCCGATGACCCCGGGGCCGGAGGGCGCGCGAGCCTACTTCGCGCGGCTGCGCGAGCTCCTGGAGCGGCTCTCCCGGGCGTATCCGGGACTCCAGGAATTGTCCATGGGGATGTCCGCGGATTACGAGGTTGCGGTAGAGGAAGGCGCTACGATGGTGCGGATCGGGAGAGCCCTGTTCGAAGGGGCCGACCAGCGGTCGCGTTCGTGAAGGAGACGGTCGATGGCTGGGGTGTGGAAGAAGACCATGCAGTACTTGGGCCTGGTCGAGGACGACGACCTCGAGGACCTGGACGACAGCATCGAGGCTCCGGAGGCCGGCGGCGAGGCCGCGCCCGTTCGGCGGATCGCGCGCGAGGTGACGAGCGTCGACCGGCCCGAGACGATCGTTCGGACCATGCCGTCCTCGCGCGTGCAGGCCGTGGCCTCGATCCACCGTTCCGAGCCCCGTCGGTTCAATGACGCGCGCGACATCGGGGAGCGGTATCGCCAGGGCGTGCCGGTCATCATGAACCTCCAGGGTGCCGACGACCCGGTGGCGCGGCGCCTCGTCGACTTCGCCTCCGGTCTGGTGTTCGGCCTCGACGGGAAGATCGAGATGGTCGCCTCGCGCGTCTACCTGCTCACCCCGGCCAACATGGAGGTCTCCGCCGAGGAGCGGGAGCGCCTCGTCGAGGGGGGCTTCTTCAACCAGTTCTAGGGCTGCCGATGCGCCGGCGGTCGAGCGAGGACGGGCACGGTGGGACGGATCGTCTGCGACGCGCTCAACATCTACTGGCTGATCCTGGTGGCCTCGGTCATCGCCTCCTGGTTCGTGTTGCTGTCGCGCACGCCGCCGACGGGCCCCGTTCGAACGGTGATCGACGGCCTGCGCACGGTCACCGAGCCCGTGTTCCGGCCCGTGCGATCGCTCCTGCCCCCCGTGCGGGCCGGTGGGATAGGGCTCGACCTCTCGCCGCTGATTGTGTTCATCGTGCTGGGGATCATCCTTCGAGCCGTGTGCTAGCGGAGTAGGGGGGCCGCCATGCGAACCAAGAAGAAGGACCGGGGCGAGATCCAGGAGCCGGTGCCGCCGATGCCGGCGGCGGCCACGACCCCCGAGCCCAAGCGGCTCACGCCGGTCGATGTCCAGCAGAAGGAGTTCCGGCTCGCCGTTCGCGGCTATAACGAGCGCGAGGTGGACGAGTTCCTCGATCTGGTGACGGAGGAGATGGCCCGGTTGCACGCGGAGAACACGCGCCTGCGGGCGGAGGTCGAGACGCGGGCGCCCATCGCGGGACCTGTGCCGGCGACCTCCTCTGGACCGTCGGCTGCGCCCACGACGCCCGCGGCGCTGCATGCGTATGTCGCGCAGGAGCAGGCCTTCCTGAAGCAGCTCGCGGGTCTCATCCAGGACCACGCCCGCGCCGTGAAGGACGCCCGTCGCCGCGCCCGCGGCGAGGACGGCCCGGTCATCGACCTGGCGAACACCCCCGCGGAGGAACCGGTCGGCTCGTCCGCGCGGCCGGCGGTCGCGTTCGAGACGACGGGCACGGGATCCGGCGAGGAGGACCGCTCGGTTCGCGAGCTGTTCTGGGGAGAGGACTGACTCAAGCTTTCGGCGACGCCGGTCGATGCATCGGCCGATCCTCGAGTTCGCGCCCGCCTCACAACCCAAGAGCGCCCATGAGCAGAGCAGCGATCGTCGCCGTCGTCGTCGGGGCCATGCTGGCCGTCGCCCCACCCAGCGACGCGGGACCGGCGCCCGCGACCTTCACCTTCTACGGCTCCGGCTGGGGGCACGGCCTGGGCATGTCCCAGTACGGCGCCTATGGCCTTGCCCGCGAGGGCTGGAGCCATCAGCGGATCCTTCGCCACTACTACCAGGGCACGACGGTCGGTCCAGCTCGGCGAAGCCCTGCGACGCTCCGCATCGGCCTCGACCAGGAGGCGCGGCGCCTGCACGTGAAGGCGGCGCACGGGACGGTACGGCTGCGCATCGGGAACCCGTTCACCGGGGCGGTCCTGGGCGGCCGCGCCATCCCTACCGGCGCGACGTGGTCGATCACGCCCGTCGGGAGCCGGGCCTTCCGTGTGCGCGACGCATCTGGGAAAGTCGTCGCGACCCGGGCGGGCACAAAGCTGTACGTGAGCTACGCGAGCACGGGCGGCCGCGCGCACGTGCGCGAGGCCGGGCACGTCTACGGTCGCGGGTACCTGGAGGTCGACGTGTACGCGGGTGACGGGTGCGGCCCCGGCGCATGCCTTCGCGTCGTCGCCGTGCTCTCGCCACAGTCCTACCTGGACGGGCTGGGCGAGGTCCCGAGCAGCTGGCCGATGGAGGCGCTCATGGCGCAGGCGGACGCCGCGCGGACCTACGCCTTCGAGAAGGTGGCGCGCCTCGGGCAGCATCGGTCGCGATGCGATTGCGGGCTCTACGCGAGCACATGGGACCAGGCCTACGTCGGATGGGACAAGGAGGCCGGGTCGTTCGGCTCCCGGTGGGTGCGCGCCGTCGCGCGCACGAAGGGCGAGATCGTCCGGTACCACGGACAGCCCATCCAGGCGTACTACACGAGCTCGAGCGGCGGGTACACCGAGAGCAACCAGAACGTCTGGGGCGGCGTGCCGATCCCGTACCTGCGAGGGGCGTGCGACCCGGGCGACTACACGAGCGCCAACCCCAATCGCGTCTGGCGGGTGGGTCCGCTCTCGGCCTTCACCGTGAGCGCTGCGCTGCTGCCGTTCACTGGCGCGATCGGGAAGGTGAAGGGCTTCACCGACGTCCGGCGCGGGGTGTCCGGGCGCATCCGCTCGCTCGTGGTCATCGGCACGAGCGGGCGCGCGACGATCTCGGGAAGCACGCTGCAATGGTCGCTGGGGCTGAAGGACGACCGCGTGTGGATCAATTCGGACCAGAACGTGACGGGGCACATCCGCGCGAAGTACGACACGCTCGAATGTGCGCCCGGCCTCCCGACCGGCCCCCAGGTGGCCGTCCCGGGAGGACGAGTGCAGGCCTTCGAGAACGGGACGATCTACTGGAACGTCGCCAGGCGCCACGCGTACTGGGTGCGCGGGGCCGCGCTCGCCTTCTATCGGTCGGCCGGCGGACCAGGAGGCTACCTCGGGCTCCCGACGAGCGATGTGCGTCACGGGCGCCGGGCGCGCGCGGTCATCGGCTTCTCGGGCGGCAACGTCGTCGTGTGCGGCTGGAAGGGGAAGTGCGTCGCTCACACGGCCCGCGGCCGCGCGGCCACGGACCTCGAGGTCTCGGCCAGTTGGGCCGGCTCGGCCGTGGTCGGGGTGCCGGAGACGGTGATGGTCGCCGTGCTCGACCGGGGTCCTGCCGCTGCGAGCGCCAGGCTGACCGTTCGCGCGCCCGCGGGGACGCTCGTCTCGGCCGTCCCCTCGCGTGGCCGATGCACGGTGGCCGGCGTGGTCCTCTGCTCGTTCGGCCGGGTAGCGGCGCACGAACGCGTGAGCCTGGCCATCCGCCTGATCCCGAGGGCGAGCGGCGTGATGCGTGTTCGCGCGAGCGTGGTGAGCGATGCTCCGGACCTACGGCCGGTGGACAACGAAGCGACCTCCGCCGTGGCCGTGCACGCCCCGTCCAAGCCCACCACGGTCTCGAGGCCCGCGCCGCACCGCACGGCGGTCGCGTCGCCAGCCGGACGGTTCCACGCCATCTAGGGAAGCGGCCAGCGCCTCAGGACTTCGGGATCTCCTTCGCCGGGTCGACGAACGGGATCGGGACGACGGTCGCGTCCGCCCTGCCGGACGGCGTGTCCACCCACAGGGACGTGCCGATCGCCGAGCGCTCGGCCGGGACCCACGCATACGCGATGTTCCTGCGAAGGCGCGGCGAGTGGATCGCCGAGCTCACGTGGCCGACGACGACGCCGTCGGAGCCGACGGGCCAGCGTTCGGTGTTGAACCCGATGGGGTCGCCCGCGATCTCGATCCCCACGATCCGGCGGCGGACGCCCTGGGCCTTGATGCGCCGGAGCGCCTGCTTGCCCATGAAGTCGGCGTCGCCGTCCAGGTCGACCAGCCGATCCAGGCCCATCTCGAACGGGTTGTTCAGGATCGTCATGTCGATGCCGTGGTTGAAGATGCCGCCCTCGATGCGCCGGATGTCCGACGGACCCGTCGGGCGGATGTCGTGGGGACGGCCGGCCTCCATGATCCGCTCCCAGAGCTCGGTGCCGCGGCTGCCGTCGCGGAGATAGATCTCGTACCCGACCTCGGAGGTCCACCCGGTCCGGGTGACGACCACCGGGATGCCGTCCAGGTCGGTCTCACGGAACCAGTAGTAGCGGAGGTCGAGGATGTCCGGTCCGAAGAGAGCCGCGACCACGTCCTTGGACTTCGGCCCCTGGATCTGGACCGGGGAGACGTCGGGCTCCCGGATGGTCACGTCCATCCCCGCGTGCGCGGCGAGGCCCGTCGCGTAGAGCAGGACGTCGGAGTCCGCGAGGGCGAGCCAGAAGTGGTTCTCGCCCAGGCGAAGGAGCACCGGGTCGTTCACGATCCCCCCGTCGGGCGCGGTGACGAGCACATACTTCCCCTGCCCGACCGCGCACCGGGAGAGGTCCCGGCAGGTGAGGAGCTGGGTGAACCGGAAGCCGTCCGGGCCCGTGATCTCCACCTGTCGCTCGACCGACACGTCCCAGAGCGTCACGTGGTGCAGCAGATGCCAGTACTCCTCCTCCAGGTCGTCGTACCGGATCGGGAAGAGCATGTGGTTGTAGACCGTGTAGCCCTTCGGCCCGTAGCGCTGCTCCGCCTCGTAGAACGGTGAGCGGCGCAGCCGCGCCCCGCACTGCACCAGGCTCATGTCGAACGGTTCGGTCCCCGTCGCGTGGTTCACATGCCCTCCTTCTTCGTGAGCGAGATGGTGATCGCGTGGCCGTCGATCGTCGCCGAGGCGCTCGCTGCGTCGGGAAGCGCCTCGCCCCATCCCACGTCAAGGGCGAGCACCTCGGCAGAGAGGTGCACGAGGTGCTCGAGGCCGGCGCGCCGGACCTCCTCGTCCGAGTCGATGGACAAGACGATACGGTCGGCGACTTGGAGCCCCGCCGACTTGCGGAGGTCCTGGACCTGGCGGACCAGCTCCCGCACCAGGCCCTCGCGGCGAAGCTCGTCGGTCGGCTCGAGGTCGAGCGCGAGGGTGACCGACCCGTCCGACGCGCTACCCCATCCGGCGAGGCTCTGCTGCACGAGCTCGACGTCACCAGGCTCGAGGATCCGCGATCCCGAGGGGAGCGCGAGCTCGACCGAGCCGCCCGCGGCGAGGGAAGCGGCCAGGGTTCCGTCGTCCGCGCCGAGCGCCGCGGCGACCTCCTGCACCACGGGGCCGAGCGTCGGGCCGAGCGCGCGGAAGTTCGGCTTCGCCCGCCAGCCTGAGAGCTCCTCGGCTGATTCGGCGAAGGCCACCTCCTTGACGTTCAGCTCCTCGGCGATCAGGCCGAGCAGCGGGCGAAGGCGCTCGGGGCCGCCGGCGACGTGCAGCGCCGCACGGGCGAGCGGCTGGCGCACGCGGATTCTCGCGTCGGTTCGCACCTGGCGTCCGAGCGAGACCGCGGCCCGGGCCGTCGCCATGGCCTCCTCGAGCGCCGGGTCCATCGCGGAGCGGTCGGCCTGGGGGTAGTCCGTCAGGTGCACCGACGCCGGTGTGGCCCGATCGAGGTCGCTGACCAGCGTTCGGTAGATGGTCTCGCTCAAGAACGGTGCGATGGGTGCCATCAGCCGCGCGATCGTGACGAGCGCCTCGTGCAGCGTCGCATACGCGGCGGCCTTGTCGCCGGCACCGGCACCCCGGCCCGTTCGCTCCGGGTCCCAGAAGCGCCGGCGGGACCGCCGCACGTACCAGTTCGAGAGGTCGTCGACGAACTCCTCGATCCGCCGGGCGGCCGCCGTGGCGTCGTAGGCCTCCATGGCCTCGACGGCCCCGGCGACGGTCGCGTGCAGGCGCGAGCGCACCCAGCGGTCGATCACCGGGCGCTCGGCCGGCTTCGGTGCGGCATCGAGCGCCGGCTCATCGAGGTTCGCGTAGGTGACGAAGAACGCGTGCACGTTCCAGAGCGTAAGCAGGACCCGGCGGAGGACCTCCTCGAAGGACTCGAGCGAGACGCGGCGCGGCGCCCAGGGAGACCCGCCGGCGACCAGGAACCAGCGGAGCGCGTCGGCGCCGAACAGGTCGATGACCTCCCACGGGTCGACCACGTTGCCGAGCCGCTTCGACATCTTTCGGCCGTCCCTGTCGATCAGGAGGCCCAGGCACACGACGTTGCGATACGCGGTGTCGTCGAACAGCAGGACCGCTTCGGCCATGAGCGTGTAGAACCACCCGCGTGTCTGATCCAGCCCCTCGGCGATGTAGTCGGCGGGGAATCTGGACCGGAACAGGGGCTCGGCCACCGACGCCGGGCCCTGGTACGCCCACTGCGCGTAGGGCATGGCGCCGGCGTCGAACCACACGTCGATGAGGTACGGAACCCGCTCCGCCGTCTCGGCGCAGCCGGACACGGGGCACGTGAAGGTGACCTCGTCGATCGCCGGGCGGTGCGGATCGATGCCGGTCACGTCGCGGCCGGCGAGCGTCGAGAGCTCCGCGAGCGAGCCGATGGCCGTCCGGTGCTCGTTCGGGCAGATCCAGATGGGAAGGGGCGTCCCCCAGTACCGCTCGCGGGAGAGCGCCCAGTCGACGTTGTTGGCGAGCCAGTCGCCGTAGCGCCCGTGCTTGATGTGGTCGGGGTACCAGTTCACCGACTCGTTCACCGCGAGCAGCCGGTCCTTGACGGCGGTGGTCCGGACGTACCACGCCGGCCGCGCGTAGTAGATGAGCGGCGTGTCGCAACGCCAGCACAGGGGGTAGGTGTGCTCGACGCGCTCGGCCCGGACGACCAGACCGCGGCCACGGAGGTCCTCGACGATCACGTCGTCGGCGTCCTTGACGAAGCGGCCCCGGACGAACGCGGGCGCGAGGTCCGTGAACCGGCCCTCGCCGTCGACGGGGTTGAACATGGGCCAGCCCTCGCTCCGACCGACCTCGAGGTCCTCGGCGCCGAACGCCGGGGCCATGTGCACGATCCCGGTTCCCTCGTGCATCGAGACGAACGCGGCGGCGACCACGCGGTGGGTGTTCCCCCCGACGTTGTCGAACGGTGGTCCGTAGGTCGTCCCGACGAGCGTCCGCCCGGGGAACGGCGATCCGATGGGGACGGCGCCCTCGCCCGCCTCGTGGACCCTCGCCTCGGCCAGGATGAGGTCATGGCCGTCGCGACGCACGCGGACGTACGGCTCGTCCGGCGCGACCGCGACGCCCAGGTTCGAGATGAGCGTCCAGGGCGTGGTCGTCCACACGACGAGCGAGGCGCCGTCCGCTTCGGCCGGGCCGTCCACGACCGGGAGCCGGACGAACAGGCTCGGGTCGGTCACCTGCTGGTAGCCCAGCGCCACCTCGTGATCGGACAGCGGCGTCCCGCACCTCGGGCAGTAGGCCGTGACCTTGTTCTCGGGATACAGGCGGCCCTGGTCGTGCAGCGTCTTCAGCGCCCACCAGACGCTCTCGATGTAGGGGGTGTCCATCGTCCAGTACGCGTCCTCGAGGTCGATCCAGAACCCGATCCGCTCGGTCAGGCGATTCCACTCCTCGACGTACTGCTTCACCGACTGCCGGCAGAGGTCGTTGAACTTCGCGATCCCGAAGGCCTCGATGTCGCGCTTGGTCTTCGTGCCGATCTGCTTCTCGACCTCCAATTCGACCGGGATGCCGTGGCAGTCCCACCCCGCCTTGCGGGGGACGGCGTACCCCCGCATCGTCTTGTAGCGAGGGAAGAGGTCCTTGAAGGTCCGCGCCTCCGCGTGGTGGATGCCCGGGCGGCCGTTGGCGGTCGGCGGGCCTTCGTAGAAGACCCACTCCGGGGCGCCGCGGCGCTGCTCCAGGCTCCGCTCGAAGATGCGCTCGCGCCGCCAGAACGACAGGACCTCCCGCTCGAGCGAGGGGAGATCCGCCTTCGTATCGACCAGCCGGTACCTCGTCATGCTGCGCCCCCAGACGAAACGGAGCATTGTATCGGCATCCCGTATGCTGGTTGCCGGCACCGCAACCGAGTGCTACCGTGCGCCCGACCTCGCCATGGCAACCAGAGCCACCGTCCCCAAGAAGGAGCTGCAGGAGCTGCGCGAACGGCTCCTGGCCGAGCGCAGCGACCTCACGGCGCAGTACGAGGTGCTGGAGGAGTCCTCCTTCGCCTCGAACCAGTCCGAGCTGACGGGCGAGATGGGGTTCGACGAGGAGTTCGCCGACGCCGGGACCGACACGTTCGAGCGGGAGAAGGACCTGTCGCTCGTGAACAACCTCCGCGACCTCATCGGCCGGATCGACAAGGCGCTCGCGAAGATGGACGACGGCACCTACGGGCTCTGCGACCGGTGCGGCAAGCCCATCGAGAAGCTCCGGCTGAAGGCCCTGCCCTACGCGAACCTCTGCCTCAAGGACAAGCAGGCCGAAGAGCGCGTCCGCTAGGGCCGTGGCCGCGCGTCGCCGGATCCCCGCGCTCTTCTTCACCGCCGCGGCTGCCGCCTACGCGCTCGACCGGGTGACGAAGCTGCTCGCCGAGCGCTACCTCGCGGGTCGCCCGCCCGTCCGGATCATCCCCCACGTGGTGCAGCTCACGTTCGTCCGAAACGCGGGCGGGGCGTTCGGGATCCTCGGCGACAAGCCGTGGCTGTTCTTCGGCGCCACCATCGCGGTGTGCGTCGGCATCCTCGTGAGCCTGCCGCGGGTCTCCTCGACGCCCCTCGCGGTGGGCCTCGGGATGATCCTGGGTGGGGCGCTCGGCAACCTCACCGACCGGATCATCCACAGCGCGGGCGTCGTGGACTTCGTCGACTTCCGGGTCTGGCCGGTGTTCAACATGGCCGACTCGGCGATCGTGGTCGGGGCGATCGTGGTCGTGCTGGCCGGGCTCGGCCGCAAGCGGGAGCCGGCCGCGGCCCATGAGCCCTGAGTCGTTCCTCGCCGAGGGCGGCCGACTGGACGCGGTCGTCGCCGCCCACCTTGGCGTGCCGCGCGCCGAGGTGCAGCGGGCGATCGCCGAGGGCGCCGTCGCCGTGGACGGCCGGCGTCGCGAGAAGTCGTTCCGGCTCTCGGGCGGCGAGCGGATCGAGGTGGCCAGGACCGGGCCGGCCGATCTGGCGCCGGATGCGACGCCCCTCAGGATCCTGTTCGACGATGCCCATCTCCTGATCGTGTCGAAGCCTGCCGGGGTCGTGACCCACCCGACGGCGTCGCGTCGAACGGGCACGCTCGTGAACCGGCTGCTCGGGGCGGGCGTGCCGCTCTCGACCATCGGGGGTCCCGGCCGGCCGGGCATCGTGCACCGGCTGGACGTGGGCACCTCGGGCGCGATGCTCGTGGCAAAGGACGACGCCACGCACGTCGGTCTGGCGGACCTCTTTCGCCGGCACGCGGTCGACCGGACCTACCTGGCGCTCGTTCGTGGCCGCGTCGACCCCGAGGCGTCGCTGATCGAGGCGCCGCTCGAGCGCCGAGGGGCCCGGATCGGGGTTGCGACCGCGACGGGAAAGGAGGCGGCGACGGAGCTGCGCGTTCGCGAGCGCCTGCGTCGAGCGACGCTCGTCGAGGCGCGGCCTCGCACGGGCCGCACGCACCAGATCCGCGTGCACCTGTCCGCCATCGGCCACCCGGTGCTGGGCGACCGCGCGTACGGCGGGGGAGGAGACGATGCGCACCGCCTGGGCCTCGGTCGCCCGTTCCTGCACTCGTGGCGGATCGCCTTCGTGCATCCGGTGACCGGGGAACCCGTCGAGCTCGAGGATCCGCTCCCGCCCGACCTTGCCCGCGCGCTCGATCTGGCACGGGCGGCCGGCCGCGCGTAGGCTCCGTCCATGGAGGCGGCCACGCTCTTTCGCCCCGACGATCCGGCGTTCGTGGCCGATCCCTACCCCGCGTACACGGCGCTCCGTGGAGGCGGGCGCGTGCACTACGACGAGGCGACCGACCACTGGCTCGTCCCGTGGTACGAGGACGTGGACCGCCTGCTTCGCGACCGGCGATTTGGTCGCACGTACCACCACCTCGCCTCGGACCAGGAGATGGGCCGGCCGTCGGCGCCGGCTTCGCACGCGCCGTTCTGGCACCTCATCCGAAACGGCATCCTCGACATGGAGCCGCCCGACCACACCCGGGTCCGCGCCCTGGTGGCCAAGGCGTTCACTCCGCGCATGGTGGATCGCCTGCGGCCGCACGTGCAGGCGATCGTGGACGGTCTGATCGGCGACATCGAGGGCGCCGGCGAGGTCGATCTCATCTCGCGCGTCGCCGAGCCGCTCCCGGTCACGGTCATCGCCGAGCTCCTCGGTGTCCCCCATGGGGACCGGCACCTGCTCCGGCCGTGGTCGGCGGACATCTGCCTCATGTACGAGCTCAATCCCTCAGAGGACTCCGCGCGCCGCGCGGTCGCGGCGAGCGTGGAGTTCTCCGACTATCTCCGCGCGCTCTCCCGAGCGCGCCGGGCGAACCCGAACGACGACGACCTGATCAGCGCGCTCAGCCAGGTCGTCGTCGAGGGCGAGCGCCTGACCGAGGACGAGCTGATCGGGACGTGCGTCCTGCTCCTGAACGCCGGCCACGAGGCGACGGTGAACGTGACCGGCAACGGATGGTGGGCGCTGTTCCGCAACCCGGACCAGCTCGAGCGCCTCCGCGCCGATCCGTCGCTCGTGCCGAGCGCCGTCGAGGAGCTGATGCGCTTCGACACGCCGTTGCAGATGTTCGAGCGCTGGGTGCTCGAGGACTCGGAGGTCGGCGGCGCCCACATCCCCAAGGGCTCGGAGCTCGGGCTCCTGTTCGGCTCGGCGAACCACGACCCGACGGTGTTCGACCGCCCCGACGAGCTGGACATCACTCGCACGCCGAACCCCCACCTCACCTTCGGCGCCGGCACCCACTTCTGCCTGGGCGCTCCGCTCGCGCGCGTCGAGCTCGCGACCTCGTTCGGGACGGTGCTTCGCCGCCTGCCGCGGATGAAGCTCGTGCGCGAGCCCGAATGGAAGCCCGGCTACATCATCCGCGGCCTTCGCGAGCTGCGCGTCGTCGCCTAGCGGCGGGCTCGGGCGGGATCCTTCAGGTGCAGCGCGTACTGCGTGCGCACCTCTTCGCGCGACGCGAGGAGCGCGTCCTCGACGTGGGGCGGCAATCGCCGGCTTTCGATGAGATCCGAGAGCTTCTTCTGGTCCACGGAGAGCACGTGCTCCCACAGGCCAAGCGGCTCGAGGATCGCCTTGACCCGATCGACGTCCGGCGCGGTGATGTGCTGCGGCCGGCGGTCGATGGCGCTCCCGTCGCTCCCGAACAAGCGCCGATACCCGTGCTCCTCGCAGAACGCGTTGATGAGCGCCTTCAGATCCTCGAGCCGGCGGTAGCGCTCCCAGTCCTCGCGCTTGAGCGCGATCCATTCGTCGACCATCTCGGACATCCGCGGCGCCGGGTCGCCCTCCTCCTTCTCGTACCGGTGGCGGTAGAGCGGGCACTGGCGCTGGAAGTCGCACCAGTCGCAGAGCGGGTTCTGTCTCGGCTCGAACTTCCCCGCCTCGATCCGCTCCGCGACGATCGCGATCCGGCGGCGCACGTCGTCGACGTCGGCCGAGGTGCGAACCGTCGTCATGCGCTCGCCGGGAAGCAGGAAGTAGAGCGTCAGCCGCTCCGGC
>JACXTT010004910.1_pt1 | contig 19652 bp, 17 predicted proteins | sample 9270951 | NCBI WGS metagenome assembly JACXTT01 (sample SAMN15532306, study PRJNA645909) | rock metagenome | isolation source: weathered quartz diorite | place: Puerto Rico | collected 2017-06-21 | reverse complement strand
GCGCACGCCTCGTGGTCGTAGAACCCCACGCACTCGGTGCACTTTTCCGGCACGATGTAGAAAATCCCGTCAGCGATCGGCGGGTGGTTTACGCCGTTCAGGTCCCATTCCACGCCGCCTTGGTAGATGGCGGTGTTGGGACACTCAGGCTCGCAAGCCCCACAGTTGATACACTCACTGGTGATCATCGTGGCCATGCTAAACTGTTCTCCTTAATATAGATGCGGAGACCGTCGATATGTATAATATGGCACTGCTTCATCTATCGTGTTTGCCCTGGGCGGTCAACGAGAGGGGAGGGCAGTCTTGCCCTTGACAGCTATGGACCCAGAAAGGCACAAGGATTTTCACACTCTCTCAGGAGAGAAAGGAGGACGTATGGTGCGTTTGACTATGAGCGTGGCGGCGGCTGCGCTGGTGTATACTTTGTCAGGAGGGACGACAGTCTGGGGGCAACAGCCGGCAGGGACAGGGGCTCCTGCGGGAACGGCCGCTCCCGCGGCGGCAGCTCCGAAGAAGGCACCCGCAGCAGTAGCGACCAAGGTTAACATTAACACCGCTGATGAGGAGGCTTTGAAATCGCTAAAGGGGATCGGAGAGAAAAAAGCCAAAGCTATTATCGAATATCGCCAGAAGAACGGACCGTTCAAAACGGTCAATGACCTCGGAAAGGTAAAGGGGATTGGAGACAAACGGTTAGGCAAGCTGAAGGATCAGATCACCGTCGAATAGCATGCAGGAGCGACGAATAGACAAGGGGGAGGTCATGTCGGCCCCCCCTTTTTCGTTCAGGGCCTTGCCACTCGGGAAGCAAGCACAGCCCGTGGTTTCTCCTCTTGGACGACCTTTGTGACTGCTGGGCGGGCAGGAATATCGCGGACGACCCCCTGCAGCTTATGTTGAATACGCTCGAGCGTCTGGGGAAAAGGGATACACTCCAGCACGATGCGACAAGTCCGCTCGTTTTGTGCCTGCGTGAAGTGCAGCCCAAAGGCGATCCCCGACTCGCGCAAGAACGGGCCCATCTCTTTCAGGATTTCTCGCATGCGGAATTCGGGCAGACGCGTGCAGTCGGTGAGAAAGTGCGTGTGGATCCACAGTTCTTCACGACCTAAGATCTTCATGCCGTTTGCCAGAAGCGAGAGAGATGGGGGCGATTCAGGAATTGCCTCCCTGTGCAGCCGCGGCTTTCCGGTCACACTCGGCGCGGCAATTTTTTGAGTAGTCATCGGCCTTGGTGTTGCACTCGGTCAGGCGGTCGAAGGCCTGCTTGGCAGTCAACTCGTCGCTACACTCCTTGAACATCTTCTCCGAAGTGTTCTTGCATTCATTGCGACAAGCAGTCAAAGGATCAGGCGGGGGTGGTTTTGGCGGTTCTTTTTTCTCCTTACACGCAGCCACGAACAAAAAACTTGCCGCCAGCACCACTCCTGCAGCCACCTTCCAGTTTCTCATTATGTCCCTCCCTATGATGTGCTGTCTCTGCCTGGCAGAGGCATGGGGCGCAAAGCCATCTTACTTTTTGCGTGCTCTCATAGCATTGTCAACCACGAACGGAAAGGAGGGCGGCGGGTTTGGATTTCGTCTGGGAGGACGGTGAGACGACAAGATGCTATGATCCACAACTGTGGAAACGGTCTTTTCCGTAGGACAGACCACCGACCTCGCGCTCGAAGCTAAACTCGTGACTCTGCCAACCAGTCCGGGGGTCTACCTTTTTAAAAGCACGGACGGCGAGGTCATCTACGTAGGCAAGGCCAAAAGCTTGCGTGCGCGCGTCCGTCAGTACGTGCGTGGCGGCGACGGTCGGGCGCAGATCCCCTTTCTCCTGGCGCAGCTTGCCGACGTTGAGATCCTGGTGACCAGCAGTGAAAAAGAAGCGCTGCTCCTCGAAGACACTCTGATCAAACAATACCGGCCGCGCTACAATATCCGCCTCAAGGACGACAAGTCGTACTGGCACGTGAAGGTTACCACGCAAAACCCTTGGCCACGCCTGTTCCTGACTCGCCAGATTGTGAAGGACGGCAGCAAGTATCTCGGCCCCTTTCACTCCAGCACCGCCGTGCAGGAAACGCTGGAGATCGTCCGCAAGATTTTTCCTTTGCGCACCTGCTCCGACACGGTTTTTCGCAACCGTACTCGACCCTGCCTTGAATACCAGATCAAGCGCTGCCTGGGGCCGTGTGCGCTCCCAGTCAGTACGGAAGAGTACCAACGCCAACTCAAGGGCGCGCTCTTGCTCCTCGAAGGCAAGAATACTGAACTGGTAGACCAACTCACTGTCCGTATGCAGGAGGCCGCCGAAGCCTTGCGTTTCGAGGAAGCAGCGCGGTTGCGTGACCAGGTTCGCGCGATCACCCAAACCGGAGAGAAACAGCGGGTGGCGCTGCCGCTGGGCAATGACCAAGACATCTTTGGCCTCTACCGCGAGGGTGGGTTCGTTGAGGTGCAGGTGTTGTTCATCCGCGCCGGGAAACTGGTTGGGAATCAGGAGTACAGCTTTGATGACAATGAGTTCCCTGACGAAGAGGTGTTGGGCGAACTCCTGACGCAGTTTTACCAAGGCAATCGCTTTGTCCCCGATGAAGTGATCCTGCCGGTCGTTCTAGAGGACGCTACCGTGCGAGAAGAGCTACTAGCCGAGCGTAAAGGGAAAAAGGTTATCCTGCTCTGCCCACAGCGCGGCGATAAAGTGCGGCTGGTGGAGATGGCGCGAGAGAATGCCCACCAGAGTTTTCGCGAAAAGCGACGCGGCGCTGAGCAGCAGGAGAAGACCCTCGAGAGCCTGCGGCGGGCTCTGCACTTACGCAGCGCCCCTAAGCGCATCGAGTGCTTCGACATTTCCAATATTCAGGGCAACCTGGCCGTCGGCTCGATGGTGGTGTTCGACGAGGGCGAGCCGGACAAGAATCGTTACCGTCGTTTCCGTATCAAAACTGTCGAAGGAGTCGATGACTTCGCCATGATGTACGAAGTGCTCACCCGCCGCTACCGTCGCGCCCTTGAAGAGCACGACTTGCCCGACCTGTTGATGGTGGATGGCGGCAAGGGGCAACTCGGCGTCGCCGTCGAGGTGTTCAAAGAACTGGGCATTAGCGAAGTCGATGTGATCGGTCTGGCCAAGATGCGCACAGAGCGGGATCCGTTCAGCGAAGAAGTTTCGCACTCTGCCGAACGGGTGTTTCTCCCCGGCCGCAAAAACCCCATCGTGCTCAAGCCCAACTCCACAGCCCTTTTCTTGCTCCAGCAAGTGCGTGATGAAGCCCATCGGTTCGCGATCACGTATCATCGCCTGCTGCGCGCCAGGGAGCGGCTCGGTTCGCCTCTGGACGCCGTCCCTGGCATTGGGCCAGCCCGGCGCAAGGCGCTCTTGCGCCACTTCGGCAGCCTTAGGCGCGTGTACGCGGCTACAGTGGAAGAGTTAACTCAAGTACCAGGTGTGACGCCGGCGATGGCGGAAGCGATTCAAAAGCAGCTCAGAGGGAAGAGTGAAGAGCTGGGGTTTGAGACCTGAGGCTTGAGACTTGAGAGCAATAAACTCCTCATTCAAAACTGGCAGTTATACGTAGTTTGACAAGGTGTGAGGTGGTATCATAAAGAAAGACCGCTAGCCCTGATTTTTCGCGGGTTTGTGGTCTTTTTGTATAATGTGGTGCGATAAGTAGAGAGCAAGCCAGATATCGTACACGTGCCACATCAGGTGCCACATTTTTTCGCTCGTCTCATTGCCATATGCGCCCGCCGTTTTTCTGCCCGATTCCTGCTCAGAATCGCTTTCCCGCCACGATCACCCTAGGGTACGCGGGAAAGAGGATGCCCGTTCGGTTGCCAGCCCAGCAACGAGCAGACAGCTCGCTTCCTGGATGAGCATGTCCATCTCGCACGGGGTGCAATGGGCCGATAATGGCTCAAATCTTCATCGCCTATTTCCTTGTCCTTGTGATTGTTGCTAACGTCGTCGGCGTCATTAGGCGGGGAGGAAGATGAACGTCGTCTCAGGCCGCGACCACAAGGAGCCCCTCTTTCAGCCGATATGCTACTTACTCTCCGACACGAACTCTTTAAAGAGCAGGGCGACCTTGAGCACTTCGACCTGGACTGGTTTTGCCAGCGCCTCTGTGTTCGTTGCCTCACCTGTTCCGCCCGCCCCAACACCATCGGCTCGTTGTCAATCACGGTCTCGCCAATCTCAGCAGAGTATGCCCTCTCCACATTCTTTAGACGAACTTCTTGCGTATTCTGGTGTTTGTTGAACACTGATTCTGATTTCCGCTGAACACTCTCAGCAGCAGAGGCGGCATCGAGGAATCTCTATGAGATAAACCCCTTGCGAGGACGAGAGACTGCAGATTCGGTCTCTGCGAGGTGTTCATAAGTCATCAGAATGGCCGTTCATTTTTCACCAGAATGGGTGTTTATTTCGACCAGAATATGCACTGCTGGTACCTCCTGAAGAAAAGATTCCTTTTCCTGATCGAGACAGGAAGGAGGGCGTTTCTTTGACCAGCGGGACTGGTCGGGGGCGCAGGGGTTGTCTGACCGAGCCGGACAACTAGCCCGGACACCGCAGGGGAGCGGGCACAGTACATCTCGCCCCCGCAGGTCCCTCTTCGTGGGGAATTTCCTCAGTAGAACCACCTTGAGGGGAAAGTGGCCACGCTGCTGTAGCCCGCCAAAATCAAGTGAATGTACGACTCTAGCCCTTTCCGTCCAGGGTGGGTTCAGTTGCCCACATTGACCGGATGACTGACTGTGAGCCCTCAGTCTCGCTCTGGCATGCTCATTGCTCACCTTAACAGAGAAACTCGCAGAGGCTCGGTCAGTGGTGAAGGGCTACTCGGCTCATGAGGAGCCGCCCGTGATTTGTGCGCTAGCTCTCTCACTCTCACAAGCCCGATAAAGCTTCTCCATTCTCTCACGTTCGCTGCGTTGTGGCGCGAGTGCCCGGTCCTTTTTTCTTTGCGCGGTGGTGGAAAAGGAGACTGAAGAGAGCAAGGAGGTCATATGCCCGATGCTGAATACTGCTGCCGCTATTGCGGCACGCGCCTGGAGAAGGTGCGGATAAGCGACTACTGGGCGCACAGCTTTCCCAACCAGGAGTGCAAAAAGGCCCATGACCCCACGGCGCGAAGGCGCAACACAACGACGATGGTTAGCCGCATCCTCGTTTGCTTTGCGCACGGCCGCTTGTACCATCCGTTCGACCGCGCCTGGGTACAGCTCCCGGACTGCCTACAGGACTGGGCAGCGGAGCAGACGGGCGGCCATTGGCTTTTCACCGCGGCTCCCTGCGACCAATGCTCAGAGGCCCACCATGGCGAAGACGAGACCCCACGCACGTAGTAAGCGGGCCAAGGGTATGGAAAACCCAGAGGGCTCTCTGCCCCAAGGGCGAGGTCCTCGGGGTCAGTCGGGCCGGAGGACGCCAGCACTCCATAAACTCGCGCGTCTTAAGAATATGCCCCGCCACCGGCAGTGGGAGACACTGCAACGGTGGGTTCTCACGTGGCGTGCGCGGCCCGATGTGCCACCGGAGGTCATTGAGAAATTAAACACCCTCCAGGACAAGCTGCAAGTGGCCGAGGAAGAACTGCACCAGCAAGAGGAGGAGTTGCTCGCTGTCCGGCAGGTCGTGGAGGCGGAGCGCCAGCGCTACCAGGAGCTGTTCGACTTCGCTCCGGATGGCTACCTCATGACAGATCCCGCAGGGGTGATCCAGGAGGCGAACCGTGCTGCAGCGGCTCTCCTCAATGCCCCGTCCGCTTTTCTGGTCAACAAACGACTGGTCGCCTTTGTCGCCCCAACTGAGCGCAAGGCTTTTCGTGCCCAGCTCATCCACCTCCTTCAGGCACGGCAGGTGGATGAGTGGGCGGTCCACATACGGCCGCGTGGAGGGGCACCCTTTGAGGCCTCTTTGACGGTCGCCGTTGCACACGATCCGAAAGGCCAGGTGGTGAGCCTGTACTGGCTGCTGCAGGACATTACTCGGCGTAAGCAGGCAGAGGAAGCATTAAGGCAAGCCAAAGAAGCGGCCGAAGCTGCAAACCGGACGAAGAGCGAATTTCTTGCGACCATGAGTCATGAATTGCGTACCCCACTCAACGTTATCCTCGGCTACTCCCAACTCATGGCCGAGGGGGAATTCGGTCCACTGACCGACGCGCAAGACGAGACCTTAGAGCGCGTTAGGAGGAACGCGATTGAGCTGCACAGTCTGATCACTTCCGTGCTGGACCTGCGCCGACTTGAGGCCGGGCGGATGCCCGTAGATGTCAAAGAGGTACAGGTTCCCGCCTTGCTAGAGGAGCTGATGGCTGAGACCCAGGAAGCGTATCAGCGCTCGAGGCTGCACTTTGACTGGGAGATAGGAGCAGAGCTGGCGCCCATCCGCACAGACCCAGAGAAGTTGAAAGTCGTGCTGAGGAATCTCATTGGGAACGCCGTGAAGTTCACCCCACAAGGGAGCATCACCGTAAAAGCGTCTCCCAAGAGTGGGGGAGTAGAGGTGAGTGTGACCGACACTGGGATCGGGATTCCACCCGAAGCCCAATCCCGCATCTTCGAGCCGTTTTGGCAAGTCGAGCATCCCATGTCACCCAAGGCCGGAGGCACAGGGCTCGGGCTCCACATTGTGAAGCGGTTACTTGACTTACTCGACGGGACGGTCACGGTGGAAAGTACGGTAGGCCAGGGCTCAACGTTTCGCGTGTGGGTCCCACAAATGATGGGATGATCTGATAGAACAGCTGTGCCCAGCAGGAACTCTCTTTTCCTGTCTCTCTGACGCTTGTGACGTTGGCCTCTATCGGATCGTAGTGCCCGCCACATTCGAAGACCTCGTGGTCTTCGATGACAAAGTCCTGGCGCCGTTCAACGATACCATCCCGCCGCACGATGTGTGGCAGACGTTGGCCTGTCTATTCTGTGGGGCACGGTTACTGAAAGACGGACAGATTCACACTCTACAGCACGGCTGGATTTAGCCGATAGAGTCTCTGCGAAGGAGACGAGAGTGTCGGAACAACGCACGGTACGGTAGTCGATGATGAGGGAGGAAACGGTGCGCGAGGGAGACCGCCTGCAAGTGTTCGCGTATATTACCAAGCCCTTCTCCGTTATCTACGCGAGGCGGTCAGGCGAGCCGTCGCGCACCGGTCACACTAGAGGGGAATCCCCTTCTCTCTCCCGCTCCTCACTAGTGGGAGAGCGGTTGCTTCTTGTCGAATCGTTGGAGTTCCTTGAGGCTCCCCGTAATGTCCGCCTGGAGGGTGCCCACAAAGTGTTCCACATGTTCGACCTCCTGCGTGAGCGTACGATGGGCCGCGTCGAACCGCGCTCCGTCAGCTTCCTCACATTGCGCCACGTACGCATCGATGGTCGCGGTATGCGCCTGGAGAAATTCTTTCAGTGCCCGGGTGAGGGAAGCACACAGCCCTTCGAGCGTAAGACCGTCAAGAGTATGGTCCAATTCAGAGGGAGTAAAGGACATGGAGAATTTCCTCCTGTCAGTTCTTATCGGCAGAATCGCCTCAAGAATTACCGCCGGCAGAAGGAAGAGGCGGTAAGAGACGGGACCGGCGAGGCGTAAAAAAAGTAAAGCTCTCCTCCGGCCAATCCCTTCTGTGACAGTATCGGCAAAGCAGTGAATAGGTTTACTAATTGAAGCAAGGGAACCGCCGGAAGGAAGGATAGGAAGGCAGAGGTATGGCATTCCTCAAGAGTAATCATTCCATGATTCAATGAACTCCTCATTCTTCACTCTTCACTTTTCATGCATCACTCTTTACTCTTTCCTGACCGCGCTCCGTCGCTCTTTCCTCATCGTCCTCACCGTTGCCTATCTGCTCGGTCAGGTCTGCACGGCATGGGGTTGGGGTGTTTTCTCGCCACTGTGGTTGGGTGGGTTCGCGTTGCTGAGTCTCGCGGTCTGGTTCTACAGCGGCTGGCGACTGGCGATGCTCATCGCGTGCTTGCTCTTCGCTTTTTCTCTGGCCAATAGTGCGTTACAGCGCATCCTCACGCCACATTTTCCTCCTGCACATCTCCGCTATCTCAGCCTTCCTCAAGAGGTTACCATCGAAGGCTGGCTCTTCCGTGAGCCCGAACGCTTTCCCCATCGTGGACGGCTGTACCTGGAAGCACTGCAAGTGTGGCAAGATGGAGCGCCGCGCCCGGCTAGCGGAAAAATCCTGGTGACAGTACGTGCCCTTTCTGATCAATGGCACTATGGCGACGTACTCCGTTTACCCCTGTCCTTGCGCGTGCCACGCAACTTCCACAACCCGGGCAGCTTTGACTACGCGGGTTCCCTCGCCCGGCAGGAAATTTATCTTTCCGCGTTTCTATGGGACGACTCGGTGATCGAGCGCACGGGCGAGCGTGGCGGTCGCATTCGCACTTGGATCGAACAGGCCCGTCGGACTATTGGGGCGTTTTTTGACGCCCATCTTGATAACCAAACCGCCGCCGTCCTACGAGCGCTCATCGTTGGTGACGAAGGGCGTATCGACAAAGATCTGCGCGAGGCGTTTTCCCGGGCTGGTGTCACCCACGTGCTGTCGATTTCCGGTTTGCATATCGGACTCGTGGCAGCCGCGGCCTATGCCGCCTGGTGGTGGCTCCTGGGCCGGAGCCGCTACCTGCTGCTGGCATGCGCGATGCCCAAACTCGCGGCCGTGCTCTCTATTCCACCGGTACTGCTGTATGCCAGCCTCGCCGGAGGGAACGTGGCGACTTGGCGTTCAGTGGCCATGGTCTTAGTCTACTTAATCGCAATCCTGCTCGACCGGCAGGGGGAGGTCTATCGCAGTCTGGCTTTGGCGGCATTACTGATCTCGCTAATATGGCCGGGCGCGGTGCTGGACATTTCGTTTCAGCTTTCGTTTCTTTCGGTCCTTGGCATTCTGCTCGGCATGGAACGATTTGTGCAGTGGTGGGCCGCGTGGAGCGAGCAGCGATTGCTCAGCCTCCATCCCCGCCGCGAACGAGTGTTGCGCTGGAGCGCCACTTACCTCGCGGTTTCGACGTGCGCGCTGCTGGGAACAGCGCCAGCCACAGCCGCGCATTTCAATCAAATAACTCTGGTCGGATTGTTTGCCAACCTGTTGGTCGTGCCCCTGCTGGGGAGCATCGCGGTTGTTCTGGGGCTGATCGCTGCCGGGCTGATTTTTCTCCACACTGGATTAGCAACAATCATCTTGTTCTGTGCCGGGGTGGTTACACGAGTCGGGATCTGGGTGGTTGCGTGGATTGGCGCCTGGCCCTATGCCGCGCTCACGGTCGTGACCCCAACCCTGCTAGAGCTTGTCCTCCTCTACGGCTTGCTTGCCTGTCTGTTCTTCCAGTCCGCAGTCCGCAGTCCACAATCCGCAATCCGCTACCTGCTGCCGGCTTTACTGATTGTCTTTTTTGCGGACGCCACTTTCTGGGTCTGGCATCGCTACTTTCACCGTGACCTGCGGGTCACGTTCCTGGATATTGGCCAGGGCGATGCGGCGGTGGTCGAGTTGCCAGGCTCCCAGGTGATGGTGATCGATGGTGGCGGCTTCGCTAGTGAGGACTTTGACACCGGCGAGGCAATCCTGGCGCCGTTTCTGTGGGGCCGTAAGATCGGCCGGGTCGATATCCTGGTGATGAGCCACCCACAGCTCGACCATTACGGCGGACTGACTTTCCTGGCTGAGCGCTTCTCGCCGCGCGAATTGTGGTTTGCCGGTGAGAAGACGCAGGGGAAGCGATTTCAGCAGTTAACGACCGCACTCACCCGAGCGGGAAGCACTACGCGGGTGCTCTGCCACGAGACTCCCGAGATGCAACTCGCTCAGGTCCGTGTGCAAGCTCTTCATCCTCCTTGCGAACATGTGGGGCTTGATCCCAACAATGCTTCGTTGGTCTTGCGGCTGAGCTACGGAGTCATCGACCTGTTGTTCACCGGTGACATTGAGGCGGAGGGGGAGCATACCCTCCTCTCGGCCTCTGGCACTTTAGCGAGCGAGATCCTGAAGGTGCCCCACCACGGCAGTCGGACATCCAGCAGTGCAGGGTTCGTCGCAGCGGTTGCTCCGCAAGTGGCGGTGGCTTCGTTAGGCTATCACAACCGCTTTTCCTTTCCGGCACCGGAAGTTGTGCAGCGGTATGTGGAGCAGGGAAGTCGGCTCCTCCGGACCGATCAGGCGGGAGCGGTTACCGTAGTGAGCGACGGGCAAGGCTATCGCGTAGAGACCGTCTTTCCTTCTGACTGATTGGCTCGACAGGTGAGCACAAGTTCTGAAGTGCCGCGGCAAAGACGACTATGGAGCCTCGTGCGAACGAACGGGCGCTAGGCCCAAGAGCCAGGAGATTTCACTTCGCGCAATCCCGCTGACTACCTCCGTGGCTTTGACGTGGTAAATCCCCTGAGCAAGCTGTTTTTTGATCCTCTGTATTTTCTTGACCCTCAGTTCATCTCCCCGCTTGGCTAGGGTAGCAAGCCACGGGGGGGAGTAACCCTGTGAGAGCGGTAGGGGACAAGCGGAACCAAAACCCTGGTTCGCTCTTTTCATCTTTGCTCCTTGCTTTTCTTTTTCATGTCGGCACATGCGCTCCGTTCTTTAAAGCATCGGGTTGTAGTCAAAGTCGCTTTTGTGCAATACTTAGATGGGTTATTAGACCAGGAAATTTATGCAGGCTGCGGCTCCCTCTTCTTTTTTCGTCGGCGAGCATCCCCTGATGCAGAAGATCAACGCGATGGTGCGGCGGGTGGCTACCAGCGACGCCACCGTGTTGATTACCGGGGGGAGTGGAACCGGCAAGGAACTGGTGGCACGCGCTGTGCACACTTACAGTCCACGAGCTGCGGGTCCCTTCGTGGCGATTAACTGTGCGGCTATCCCTGAAGAACTGCTTGAGAGTGAACTGTTCGGCCATGTGCGCGGCGCGTTCACCGGAGCCTTGGCCGCGCGGGTAGGGATGTTTCAACTTGCGGATGGAGGGACCGTCTTCCTCGATGAAGTGGGGGAAATGCCGGTCTCCCTGCAACCCAAGCTCTTGCGCGTCTTGCAAAACAGAGAGGTGCGGCGGGTAGGGGCAGACCAGCCCTTGTCGGTCGATGTGCGGGTGATTGCGGCCACGAACAAAGACCTAGCAGTCGAGGTCGAGAAAGGGGCATTCCGCGAAGACCTCTTCTATCGCCTCCAGGTTATCCCCATTCACCTGCCACCGCTGCGCGCGCGCCGCTCTGACATTCCTCTGTTGGTCCAGCACTTCCTGGAGAAACAAAATCTCAAGTACAGTCGCACGATCCAATTGGCGGCGGAGACGATGGTCTATCTTTGGGAATATGACTGGCCCGGCAACGTGCGAGAACTGGAAAATCTCGTCGAGCGCGTGGTGGTCCTGAGTGACAATGGCCAGGTCGGTCCGGAAGACCTCCCGTCCTACGTCCGTTCTTTCATCTCTGAGAAGAAGATTCCCAACCCGGCCCTGAACAATGGCGAGTTGGATCTACAGCAGGCGGTGGAGCAATTCGAGAATCGTCTCATCGATGAGGCGCTGCGGCACACGAACAGCAACATCACCGCCGCGGCACGGATACTGAAGATTAACCGGACAACCTTGATCGCCAAGCTCCGGCGCCGAAAAAATTCCGCCGCTCTGCTCTCCTCTGAAGATGATAACACAGGCACCTCCCATGGGGGATAGGAGATCCGCTCTATGGCCGTGGACAAAGAAAAGGCTTCCTCTCCGGCTACCGTGTTGGTCGTGGACGACAATAAGGACACGGTGGATATCCTGACGCGTTTGCTTTTGCGCCGCGGGATGACCGTATTGCGGGCATACACCGGTCCTGAGTGTCTAGAGACCGTGCGCAGCCACCCGGTAGACGTGATCCTCTTGGACGTCATGATGCCCGGCATGGATGGGCTCGAGGTGTGCGGAGAACTGAAGCGGCTCTCTCCCGCGCTCCCGATCATCTTAGTCACCGCCAAGGATGATATGACCACCAGGGCGGCAGGAATGGCCCTGGGAGTCAGTGAGTTTGTCGTCAAGCCGGTCAACCATGCTGATCTGCTCGCCCGGATCCAGACCCAAATCTCTGTCCGTCGCTGGGAGCAAGAGGCGGACCGCGCCTCGGCGGCTATTGAACCGGCTCAGCCTCCGACGGCGAAGAACTAACCCTACCGCGTCCACATTGATTGCTCGCGTCCCCTCTGGCACAATCCTCACTTTCCGCGAGGAGTTAATGAAAATCGCTGCTGTCAGAGGGTTTCGCGACATTCTGCCCGAAGAGAGTGCCGTATGGCAGAGGATGGAGACTCAAGCTCGTGCGTCATTCGCCGCGTATGGGTTTTCCGAGATCATCCTTCCGGTTATCGAGAAGACGGAACTGTTCGCCCGTGCGATCGGGGAGACCACCGATATCGTCGAGAAGGAGATGTACACCTTCACCGATCGCGATGAGTCGTCCCTGACCCTGCGTCCTGAAGGGACGGCGGCGGTGATCCGGGCGTACATCGAGCACAGCCTGTCCCACCGCGAGCCGGTCTCCAAGCTTTTCTATCTTGGTCCCATGTTCCGCCGCGAGCGGCCGCAGAAGGGCCGGTACCGGCAGTTCCACCAGATTGGCGCCGAGATCCTCGGGCGTGACGATCCGTTGATTGACGCCGAGTTGTTACTGATGCTCAATGACTTCTTTACTGCCCTCCACCTCGAAGTGGCGGTCGATGTGAACTCCCTGGGAGATGCCGTGTGCCGTCCCCGCTATCGCGAGAGCTTGCGCGCTTTTGGCGAGAGCAAGCTAGCCGAACTGTGCGAGAACTGTCATGCCCGCTTACACCGCAATCCTCTCCGCTTGCTGGACTGCAAAGAACCGGGCTGCCGGCAAGCGATGGCCGATGCGCCGATACTAACGGATTTTCTCTGTGACCCTTGTCGCGACCATTTTGCCCGAGTGCAGGCTTATCTACGCCAAGAAAACGTGGTGTTTGCCCTGAACCCGCGTCTGGTCCGCGGCCTGGACTATTATTGCCGCACTTCTTTTGAGGTCATCGCCCAAGGGCTGGGATCACAGAACGCGGTGTGTGGAGGCGGGCGCTACGATGGCTTGGTCGAGCAGTTAGGCGGACCAGCAGTCCCCGGTATCGGGTTTGCCATCGGCGTAGAACGTTTAGTGATGCTCTTGCAAGCCCAGGAGCACCACCTTTCTTCCACTCCTGATTTGTTCATCGTTCCTCTGGGTGAAGCGGCCGAAAGCCAAGCATTCTCCATCGCGCACCGTCTGCGGCAGGGTGGGTATCGTATCGAACTAGAGAGTGGCAGTCGCGGGCTCAAGGCGCAGATGCGCAGGGCCGACAAACTCGGCGTCCGCTACGTACTGATCCTGGGCGAGAACGAGCTGGCCGCAGGTAAAGGCACTGTCCGTGATATGCAGTCGAAGAGCGATCGGCCCCTGGCGATTAACCTGACGCTCCCTGCGCTGGCCATGATCGAGGTAATTCGCAACGTAAGTAGTCAGCCATCAACAGCGTCATCGCCTCTATAGCGTCCCTAGCGGTCTATAGAGTCAAGAAACCATTAGCCCTAGACCCAATGGACGCGATGACGCAACAGATGCAATAGACCCAATAGACGCAATAGATCCAATGAACGCAATAGACACGATAGGCAACTGGGAACGAAGCTGTTATTGCGGAGAACCTCGCCTGGCTCAGGTGGGGCAAGAGCTCACGGTCATGGGCTGGGTCCATGCGCGGCGCGACCATGGTGGGGTGACGTTTGTAGACCTGCGGGACCGTTCCGGCATCGTGCAGGTTGTCTGCAACCCGCAAGTGAATCTCACCGCGCACACGGCGGCGAAAGATGTGCGCCTGGAATACGTACTGGCAGTCCGTGGCGTGCTCGCGCAACGTTCCTCGGAAACCGTGAATCCGAACCTCCCCACCGGCGAAGTGGAAATTTCGGCAACCGAACTACGGGTGCTCAATCCGGCGCGCCCCACGCCGTTTCCCATCGACGACACTACGAACCTGGCTGAGAACGCTCGCCTGCGCTATCGTTACCTCGACCTGCGCCGGCCGCAGATGTACGAAAATCTGCGGCTGCGTCACCGCTTGGCCAAAATCGTACGCGACTATCTCGATGGCCAGGGTTTTCTGGAGATTGAAACTCCTTTTCTGACTCGCAGCACGCCCGAAGGCGCGCGCGATTATCTTGTCCCCAGTCGCGTCAACCCGGGCATGTTCTATGCCCTGCCACAGTCGCCTCAGTTGTTCAAGCAGTTGCTTATGGTCGGCGGTATGGACCGATACTTCCAGATTGTTCGTTGTTTTCGCGACGAAGACCTACGTGCTGATCGTCAGCCAGAGTTCACCCAGATCGATATCGAGATGTCCTTTATTCAGCCTGAAGACATCTTTCGTTTGACCGAAGGGATGATGGTGAGGCTCTGCCGTGAGATTAAAGGCGTAGAGCTGCCGACATCGTTTCCACGCTTGACGTATGCTGAGGCCATAGCGCGCTTCGGCAACGATAAGCCGGATACTCGCTTCGGTCTGGAATTGCGCGAGGTGACCGAGCTCTTTCGCGAGGCTGATATTCAAGTCTTTACCGACGTGATCGCCAAAGGTGGGGGCATCCGCGGGATCGTCGTACCGAACGCAGCTTTCTCGCGTAAGGAACTCGACGACCTGAATCCACTCGCAGTGAGTTTCGGCGCCAAAGGGCTCGCCTGGGTACGGGTAACTGCCACCGGCTGGCAGTCGCCGCTGGCCAAGTTTGTCAGCGACGAGAAAAAGGGTTAGATCGCCGCGGCGCTGGGATTGAAAGAAGGCGATCTGTTACTCATGGTGGCTGACCAGGAAAAAGTGGTCTGCGACGTCCTCTCTCGTCTGCGCCTGTACCTAGGTGACAAGCTGGGACTTATCCCGAAAGACGAGCTACGCTTCCTCTGGGTCACCGACTTTCCGCTCCTAGAGTATAACGACGAGGCCAAGCGCTATGAACCCATGCACCACCCGTTCACCTCGCCGCGAGAAGACGATCTGCCTCGTCTGGAGACCGATCCCGGGCGCGTCCGGGCTCTGGCCTATGACTTGGTGCTTAATGGTGTGGAACTAGGCGGAGGCAGCATCCGGAACCATCGCCCGGATGTCCAGCAGAAAATCTTTGCCTGCCTGGGCATTAGCGAGACCGAGGCGCAGAACAAGTTCGGTTTCCTCCTGGAGGCCTTGTCCTACGGGGCTCCGCCGCACGGCGGTATCGCCTTTGGCTTTGATCGTCTCGTGATGCTTTTTGCTGGTGCGGAGTCATTGCGCGAAGTGATTGCCTTTCCCAAAACCGCCAAGGCGGTCTGCCTGATGACTCAGGCACCAAGCCCCGTCGAGCCTAAACAGCTCAAGGAGTTGAGTATTAAGCTTGATCTATAGGGCAGTCGAGCGTCTAGACTGACAGACACTGGACGCTAGCCCCGAGACTCCTTTCTCGCTTCCTTCCGCGCCTTCTTCCCCAGATAGCCCCCATGGTGGAATTTGGCGTAGTCCGCCTTGGTGAACTTCTTCTTCTCCATGAGCACGAGGGCGAGCGCGTCACCGAGTGCGAGCATGGCCGTAGTGCTGGCCGACGGAGTCAACCCGAGAGGACACGGTTCTTTTATCTTCCCAGTACACAACACTACGTCGCTCTGTCTGGCAATGGGAGAGTTGCGGTGGGCGGTAATGGCGATGAGATGCATACCGTTGAGCTTCTTCGCACGACCAATGGTCTCCAGCACCTCGCGGGTCTTGCCGCTGTTAGAGAACGTGATCATCACGTCGTGTTTGCTCACCAAGCCGAGATCTCCGTGAGCCGCATCCCCAGGATGAAGGAAACAGGCCGGTGTGCCGGTCGATGAGAGGGTAGTGGCGACCTTCGCGGCAATGATCCCGACCTTGCCCATGCCGGTGGTGATCACCTTACCCTTGCAGTTTTTGAGTATCTGCACGGCATGGAGAAAGTGGTCGTCCAAGGGGATCATGCGAATCGCTTCAGCTTCGGCATCGAGCACGGCGCGGGCACGGGCGAGATCAGGAAAGGAATTGGTCTGAGACTTGTCGGGTTTGTGGTTTGCCATCTGAGCTAGGGGTCATTTCTGCCATCGTGCCGTTCGGCCACGAGTAGCGGCTTTATTCGTACCGCGGTTGCGAGACGTGCCTGGGGGACGGCTCCAGCCGGCAGGTTTCGTGTCTTCAGCCGGGCGCGCGGTCGGCGCGACTGTGCCTAGCTCTACTTTGACTCCCAGCGCCCGCTGCTCTAGCGTCTGTAGACGATCACGCAGCTCGGCCGCCTGCTCGAATTCCAGGGCGGCGGCGGCTTGCCGCATCTCTTGTCTCGTCCGTTCGATCTGGGCGGCGAGTTGCTGCGGAGAGAGATATTCCACGTTTTCTTCCGCCACCAGCGGCACGGTCACGAAATCAGCCTCATAGACCTTCACCAACGGTGAAGTAAGCGCCTTGCGTATGCTCTGCGGGGTGATGCCGTGTTTTTTGTTATACGCCGACTGGATACGGCGGCGACGCAAGGTCTCGTCAATGGCGCGACGCATCGAGTCAGTGATGACGTCGGCGTACAGCATGACCATGCCGTTGACGTTGCGCGCGGCGCGGCCGATGGTCTGGATCAGCGAGCGCTCCGAGCGGAGATACCCTTCTTTGTCCGCATCCAAGATTGCCACCAGCGACACTTCGGGGATGTCGAGCCCTTCGCGCAGCAGATTGATACCGATCAGCACGTCGAACGTGCCGCGGCGCAACTCGCGGATGATCTCCACTCGCTCAAGGGTATCAATGTCCGAGTGCAGGTAGCGAACTCTGACGCCGAGTTCCTGATAATAGTCGGTCAGGTCCTCAGCCAGCCGTTTGGTCAGAGTTGTCACAAGGACGCGCTCGCCGGTTTCCACCCGTTTGCGGATCTCGTCGAGGAGATCGTCAACCTGTGCCTTGGCTGGGCGCACGACGACCTCAGGGTCGATCAAGCCGGTCGGCCGGATCAGTTGCTCGACGATCCGCCCCTCGCTCTGCTGCCGCTCGTAGTTTCCGGGAGTGGCAGAGACGTAGATGGTTTGCCCGGCCATACGCTCGAACTCAGTGAAGCTGAGCGGGCGGTTATCTAGCGCCGAGGGCAGACGGAACCCATATTCCACCAGGGTCTCCTTGCGCGAGCGGTCGCCCCGGTACATCCCGCCGATCTGCGGCACAGTGACGTGGCTCTCGTCGATGAACAGCACATAATCCTTGGCAAAATAGTTGAGCAAGGTGTAGGGGGGATCTCCTGGTGCACGACCATCGAGATGGCGGGAATAGTTCTCAATTCCCGGACAGAAGCCCATTTCTTCCAGCAACGCCAGGTCATACAGGGTCCGCTGCTCGAGGCGCTGGGCTTCGAGCAACTTGTTTTCCGCCTGTAACTCAGCCAGGCGCTCAGCTAGTTCAGCGCGGATGCCGGTCACCGCTTTCTTCATACGGTTGGAAGTGGTGACGTAATGGCTGGCCGGATAGATAGCAATTTTGTCGAGCCGGCGCAGCACTTTGCCGCGTAGCGGATCGATCTCGGCAATCGTCTCAATCGTGTCGCCGAAGAACTCCAGGCGGATCGCTTTGCTTTCTTCATAGGCAGGGAAGACTTCGACCACATCGCCCCGCACCCGAAACGTGCCCCGATGAAAATCGAAGTCGTTGCGTTGATATTGAATGTCCACCAGTTTGCGCAGCAAGGCATCTCGTTCAACCTGGGTGTTTTCCTCGACGAACAGGATCAGGTCGAAATAAGTTTCCGGTGAGCCGAGACCATAGATGCATGACACGCTGGCGACGATGATAGTGTCACGTCGCTCCAGCAGCGCCTTGGTGGCGGAGTGGCGCATCTTATCGATCTCTTCGTTGATAGCCGCATCCTTCTCAATATAGGTGTCGCTCTGCGGCACGTAGGCTTCCGGTTGGTAGTAGTCATAATAACTGACGAAGTAGCGAACGGCATTCTCAGGAAAGAGTTCTTTGAACTCGCTGTAGAGCTGCGCGGCGAGGGTTTTATTCGGCGCCATGACCAAGGCCGGTCGGTTCACTCGAGCAATGACATGTGCCATGGAAAACGTCTTGCCCGACCCGGTCACGCCCAGCAGGACCTGATGTTGCCGCCCGTGGTTGAGCCCTTCGGTGAGTTGATCGATCGCTTGGGGTTGGTCACCTTGGGGCTGGAAATCAGCGACCAAGGAAAAAGTACCGTATCGTTGCATAGAAGTGCATCATAGCAAGGTGAAAGACAATGGTCAGCAACGGGGGCTGGGGTCGGGTTTTCTTGCGCCTGGGCTCCTGACCTTTCACTTTGTTTCCTTCTGCTGGTTGCAAAAGCTGTGGAGTTGTGGCTCACTGAGAACATCTTAACGGCAGGAGGATGATAATGAGGCAAATGTGGCGGATGTGTGGGAGAATTTTTCTGGGGATGATCGCGCTTGGCGCCGTAGCCTTTGTTGCAAGTGCAAAGGCTGACAACCCGCATGAGTTTACCGTGGTCAATATCGAGTACGAAGGCACCAAGGTGTTCGTTCCCTCAACTCTCGTGGTCCACAAGGGCGACACGGTCAAGATCAAGGTGATCAATAACATCAAGTCTGAGCCGCCGAACCACGGTTTTGCCATTCCCGACTTCAATATCGAGGAAGTAGTGAACCGCGGTGAGACGAAGACAGTTGAATTCACCGCTGACAAAGCTGGCGTGTTTGACATCAAATGCCATCTACATCCGGCTCACGTCCACGGCCAATTGATCGTGTTACAGTAGCCGCGTTCTTTTCAGTTTCACCCAGGAAGTTCCACAGACCCGAATCCTGACTCTCTCTTCTTCCGGCACCGCAGAGCCGGTACCCCAGAATGGTCGCGTCGCGCGTGGCGAACTCGACGGCGCAGGGGTGTTGCAAGAAGGGTTCTCCCGCGTGGAGGGAGACTTGTCTCTGTTGGTGGAGATGGGGGGAGTGGTTTCCGCGAGGCCGCTAGTTTGACTTGTCCTTTCCCGGCTGCTCGTCCCACCCGGTGGTACGGTCGAGGAAGTCCCACACGCGCCGTTTGAGTTCTTCTTTGAGTGGGTACGACTGATAGCGAGCCATCGCCAGACGCCAAGGATCACCTGAGAAGAACCGCTCGTAGAGCGCCTGTCGGCCGGCGAAGGAGGAACACGACACATCCCAGGCCAGACGAAACAGGGGAATGCGTTTTTCTGCTGGCAGTGCGGCTGCCTGGTAGTAGAGCTGCACCTCAGTCGCACGCTCGCCGGCCAGTTCGCTGTGATTGGGCGTCATGACCAATCCGCTCGACCCTAAGAGCTGGATGATCTCCACTAAGCGAGGGTAAAGTTGAGGGAAGAGAGTACGGACGGTCGATAGCGGCTGTGCGTTGGGCAGCACGGTGCCGTTGGGTCCGGGCACACAGTCCGCCTCCGACGCCCGGATACAGGCCCTCAGCAATTCGACCGTGTTGATCATCTCGTGCAAGTAGTTCTGTACGTGCTCGAATCCATTGGTGCCGATGGCCTCGGTCATATTCAGCGCGACGCCGAGCATAAACTCGGCTTTGGCCAAGTCCTTGGTGGCGAACTGGTGCATGATCTGGTTCATACATCCAGTCTCTACGAACAGACCATTGGCTAAC
>JACXTT010004909.1_pt1 | contig 19652 bp, 14 predicted proteins | sample 9270951 | NCBI WGS metagenome assembly JACXTT01 (sample SAMN15532306, study PRJNA645909) | rock metagenome | isolation source: weathered quartz diorite | place: Puerto Rico | collected 2017-06-21 | reverse complement strand
GTGAGGCACGGGGGAGCGGTCCGAGACCTCGTGGGAGGCGTTCTCCTTGCGCCTGCTTGAACCCTGCGGCGAAGGGGCCATCAGCTGCAGGTAGTCCACGATGATGAGGTCGAGCGAGCCGGTGTTCTGCTGCAGGCGGCGGGCCTTGGCGCGCATCTCGTGCAGGGAGAGGGCGCGCGTGTCGTCAATGTAGAGCGGCGAATCGGCCAGGCGGGAGAGGGCGCGCGCCAGCTTGCCCAGGTCGTCGATGTGTGGGCGGTTGTTGCCGGTGCGGGTCTCCGGAGCGCGGCTGAGCTGGGAGAGGGCGACGACGGGGATGCGCATCTCCTTGGCCAGGGCCTTGAGGCCGCGCGAGATGGCCGAGACCTCCTGGGTGCGGTTCTCATAGCGCCTTCCTGAACCCAGCGGCGAAGTGGCCATGAGCTGCAGGTAGTCCACGATGATGAGGTCGAGCGAGCCGGTCTTCTGCTGCAGGCGGCGGGCCTTGGCGCGCATCTCGTGCAGCGAGAGGGCGGGCGTGTCGTCAATGTAGAGCGGCGAATCGGCCAGGCGGGAGAGGGCGCGCGCCAGCTTGCCCAGGTCGTCGCGGCCGATGAAGCCGGTGCGCAGCTTGTGGGAGTCCACGCCGGCGTGGGCGCAGAGCAGTCGCATGAGCAGCGCCTCGCGCGACATCTCCAGCGAGAAGATGCCCACCACCTTGTTGTCGGTGACGGCCACGTTCTCCGCGACGTTCATGGCGAAGGCTGTCTTGCCCATCGAGGGGCGGGCCGCGATGATGACCAGGTCAGAGCGCTGCAGGCCGCTGGTCATCGAGTCGAGGTCGTCGTAGTGGGTGGCCAGGCCGGTGATGCGCTGGCCGTTCTGGTAGAAACTGTCGAGCGAAAGGCCGGATTCGGTGACAATGTCTTTGATGCCGGTGAAGCCGCGGCCAATGCGGCTCTCCGAGAGCCGGAAGATCGAGGACTCGGCGGCGTCGAGGATGTCTTCGGTGGTCTCGGCCTGCTCCAGCGCCATGGCCACGGCGCTGTTGGCGGCGTGGATGAGGCCGCGCAGCAGCGCTTTGTCTTTCACGATCTTGACGTAGTGCTCGATGTTCTCGCGCTGCGGCAGGCCTTCGGTGAGCGCGGAGAGATAGGCCACGCCGCCGACAGCCTCGACCTCCTTGCGGCGTCCCAGTTCCTCGGTGAGCGTGACCAGGTCAATGGGGCGGCCGGATTCGCTCAGGTCGGTGATGCGGGCGAAGATGCGGCGGTGCGAGTCGAGGGAGAAGTCGTCGGGCCGCAGGGCCTCAGCGGCCTGCGGGTAGATGTCGTTATCGAGCAGGATGGCGCCGAGGATCGAGCGCTCGGCATCGAGGCTCGCGGGGAGGCTGCGGTCGAGATTGAGGTCTGTGGTGGCCATCTGCGGTCCGGCGCCCGCTCATTCGCAGTATGCCACGATTCGCGAAGAGAAAGCGAAAGGAAACCTTTATCAGCCGAATACTCGGCTGCTCTCAGCACCTTGCAACAGCAAATCGAGGACATCAAGAGACCACGGCAAGATTCCTGTGGAGAGCTTGTTCAAAAGGAGGATTCACTGTGGGAAATGCAGGAGAACTGTGAGGAAGATCACGGCATCTTGGCCAAAAGCGTTTGGAAGCGCGGCAGCTCCCGCACCGAGTCAAGGTCCGCGTCATGGACCAGCCAGGCTTTGTGCCCGAAGCCGCACACGACCGCCTTCTCCAGACACTTGATGGCCTCTTCTTTTTCGCCCAGGATGGCAAAGCAGCAGGCCACGTTGTAAAGCACGCCGGAGTCCTCCGGGTCGGCGGCCAGCGCGCGGCGCGTCCACTCCAGCGCCCGCTCCCTCTGGCCGAACTGGCCCAGGCAGATCGCGCCGAGATAGAGCGCGCGGGCATCGTCAGGATGCATCTCCAGATGTTTCTCGATGACCTGCAAGCCGGTGCGGCGCGCCTTCTCGGCCTTTTCTCTCTCCCCCAACGCGTTGTAGACCGAGCCGACCAGGCAGGGCGTCTGATAGTCGTCGGGATTGATGCGCGAGGCCTCCTCGTAGAGGCGCGTGGCATCTTCCAGCTTGCCTTCGGCAAAGCGCGAGCGGGCGTAGAAGTAATAGGCCTCGAAGAGCTTCGGGTTCAGACGCAGAGCCATCTCGAACTCGGTCTTGGCCTCGTCGTAGCGCTTGCTCAGCGAGAGAGCCAGGCCGCGCGAGGCGTGCGCCTCGGCCAGCTCGGGATCGAGTTCGAGGGCCTTGCGGCTGGCGGCATCGGCCTCCTTCAGGTTGACCTCGTTGGCGTCCCAGTATTGATAGAGGAACGAACAGCAATCGGCCACGCCGGCGTAGGCGCGGGCGAAGTTGGGGTCGATGATGATGGCGCGCGCAAACATCTGGCGGGCGAAATCAAAGCTCTTCTTGCGGAACTGGTGGAAGTACTGGCGACCGCGCAGGTAGTGGTCGTAGGCCTGGATGTCGGTGGGCCGCTTCTCCAGGGCGCGCTTTTCCTTCTCTGTCAGCATGAGCTTGAGGGCCTTGGCGATGCTCTGCACGATCTCGTCCTGGATGGCGAAAACGTCCTCCATCTGGCGGTCGTAGCGCTCGGCCCACATACCGTGGCCGGTAGAAGCATCCACCAGCTGCGCGTTCAATCGCAAATGATTGCCGGCGCGGCGCACGCTGCCCTCCAGGACATACGCTGCGTTCAGCTCGCGCCCCACCTGCGGCGCGCCGATCTTCTTGTCGCGATAAGCGGTGACGGCAGAGCGCGGGAAGACGCGCAGCTCCTTGATCTTCAACAGCTCGGTGATGAGGTCTTCGGTGATGCCGTCGCGAAAGTACTCCTCCTCCTTGGAGCCGCTCAGGTTCTCGAAGTAGAGGACGGCCAGCAGCTTTTCCTGGCGCTCCGCCGGAGCTGAGACGCGCTTCAGATCGCTGAGGACTTCGCCCATCGAGCGCGGGCGCTGCTCCGGCGACTTCGCCAGGCAGCGCTGGACCAGTTGCTCCCAGTCGGCGGAAATGTCCGCCAGCAGGGTGCGAAGCGGCGTGGGTGGTTTGCGAAGAATGGCCTGCATGATGTCGATAGCGGTCTCGCCTGGAAACGGCAGGCGGCCGGTGAGGCACTCGTAGAGCAGGGCGCCGAAGGAGAAGATGTCGCTGCGCTCATCGGTGCCCTGGCCGCGCAACTGTTCAGGCGACATATACGGCACGGTGCCGCCGGTGGACCAATGGGTGGCGGTCCGGCTGATGAATTGATCTTCGGCTTCGTCCGGCGCGCGCTCCACCACGGCCATCGCCGCCAGGCCGAAATCCAGGATCTTCACGCGCCCCCGGGCGTCAAGCATGATGTTGGCGGGCTTGATGTCGCGGTGCAGCACGCCGCCCTGGTGCGCTTCCTGCAGGCCTTCGGCGATCTGACGCGCGATGTCGAGCAGTTGGGCGGGCGCGATAGGGCGCCGCCGCAAAATGTCGCGCAGGCTCTCCCCCTGCACCAGCTCCATGGCGATGAAGGGGACGCCATCAGCCTCATCCACTTCATAAATGGTCGCGATATTGGGGTGGTTGAGGCGGGAGGCTGCGCGCGCCTCCTTCACCAGGCGCTCGCGGGCCTGTTCGTCGGCCGCCAGCTCCGCGGGAAGGAACTTGAGGGCCATGTCGCGCTGCAGCTTGAGGTCGGCTGCGCGGTAGACCTCGCCCATCCCGCCCGCACCCAGCTTGCCGGCGATGCGGAAGTGCGAGATGGTCTTGCCGGTGAGGGGAGCGGGCGCAGCCATGAAATACGGCATGGTATGCGACCAGCGGAGGTGAGTCAATGCGCTGAAGGCGTATGACAAGCGCTTCTGTGAATGATTCAGCGGTCCTGAGGGATCAGAACGCGACGGCCGACTTCAGGCGCAGCAGCATGGCTTCGGGCACGCTGAAGACGGTGCCGCACTGGCGGCAGCGCAGCCGCCAGACGTCCTGGGCGCTCTCGCGCAGCAGGCGCTTGTCGCGCTTATCGAGCTCGTCGAGGAAATTCACCCGCGAGCACTTGGGGCACTTGCCGCCGGACATGGTGCCATCGGTCACCAGGTTCATACCCCGCTCCTTGGGGGCCGAAAAACAGAAGCGGCCCGTGCCGGCCGCACGGGCCGCTATGCAGGGGCGATGCCGTCTCGAAGCCGCGAACAGGCCTGGGCCCGCTCAACAGCCTCCCATGCGCAGCGCGCTGAGGCGCGACTGCAGCGTGCATCGGTCTCCCGTGTGCGCAGCACTTTGCCCAAGCCGCAGGCTGGGTTCAACTGAAAAGGGGTCCCGGGGTGTGCAAAAGCTGTGGAGAACCGCGGAATCCGGTGCAAAGGTGAGGAAAAGCGCCCGGAAACCGGCTACTCGCTCACCCCGTCCATAAAGGCGCGCAGCTTGCGCGAGCGCGAAGGGTGACGGAGCTTGCGCAGGGCCTTGGCCTCGATCTGGCGGATGCGCTCGCGGGTGACGGCGAAGGACTGGCCGACTTCTTCGAGCGTATGCTCCGATCCGTCTTCGAGTCCGAAGCGCATCTTGATGACTTTCTCCTCGCGCGGGGTCAGGGTCCGCAGCACGTGGGCGGTCTGGTCCTTGAGGTTGATATTGATGACCGCCTCGGCGGGCGAGACCACGGCGCGGTCCTCGATGAAGTCGCCGAGGTGCGAATCTTCCTCTTCCCCGATGGGGGTCTCGAGCGAGATGGGTTCCTGGGCGATCTTCAGGACCTTGCGGACCTTGGCCACGGGGATGTCCATGCGCTTGGCGATCTCTTCCGAGGTGGGCTCGCGGCCCAGCTCCTGCACCAGCTGGCGCGAGGTGCGGATGAGCTTGTTGATGGTCTCGATCATGTGCACCGGGATGCGGATGGTGCGCGCCTGGTCGGCGATGGCGCGGGTGATGGCCTGCCGGATCCACCAGGTGGCGTAGGTGGAGAACTTGTAGCCGCGGCGGTATTCGAACTTGTCCACCGCCTTCATCAGGCCGATGTTGCCCTCCTGGATGAGGTCGAGGAACTGGAGGCCGCGGTTGGTGTACTTCTTGGCGATGGAGACCACCAGGCGCAGGTTGGCTTCGATGAGCTCGCGCTTGGCGTACTCGGCGTCCATGTCGCCCTGGATGATCTCGCGCTGGGTGCGGCGCAGCTCCTGGTAGCTGATGCCGGCCGCGGCCTCGATCCTCTCCAGGTCCGTCCGGTGCTGGCGCTGCAGGCGGCGGTATTCGCGCTTCAGGTCCTCGCTGCGGGTGGCCTCGAACTTCTTCTCCAAGCCCTGGATCTGGCGGTCGAGCGAACGCATGGCGTCCACCGTTTTGTGGACGCGGTCGATAAGCCGCTTGCGCTCCGGGTGCACGAACTTGATGCGGCGGATGATGACCGAGACTTCCACCAGCTCCCGCCCCAGGTTCCAGCGGCAGCGGCGGTACTCCTTGGGCTTCTTCTTGGCGGGGATGTTGTTCAGGCGCTCGGCCAGCTGAGCGGCGCGCTTGTAGTGCTTGTTGAGCTCGTCGATGCGCTTGACGGTGTCCTTGAGGCGTTTCTCGAGGATCTCCTCGGTGATCTCCTCCTCGTCGAAGATCACCACTTCCTTGATGGAGCGGGTGCCGCGCTGCAGGTTCTCGCCGGTGGCGAGGACCTCGCGGATGACGATGGGCGAGCGGGAGATGGCCTTGAGCACGCGCATCTGGCCGCGCTCGATGCGCTTGGCGATCTCGACCTCGCCCTCGCGGGTGAGCAGCGGCACGGTGCCCATCTCGCGCAGGTACATGCGCACCGGGTCGTTGGTCTTCTCCAGAGCGCCGGGCGTGAGGTCGAGCTCGAGGTCCTCGCCGGCCTCCTCTTCCTGCTCGAAGCGCTTCTCGAGGACGGCGGTCGAAGGCAGCTTGGGCTGTCCTTCGATGACGTCAATGCCCTGCGTGCCGATGGTGGTCAGCAGGTCATCGAGGTCCTCGGGCGAGTGCACGTCGTGGGGAATGAGCTCGTTGGCCTCATCGTAGGTGAGGTAGCCCTTTTCCTTGCCCGCGTCGATCAGTTTCTTGATGTCGTCAAACTTGTCGTCAAGCGCCAATGCAAACCTCTTCCAGCGTCGTATGGAGACGCGGCACCGCCGAATTGGCTGGGATAAAACAGGAGTTGAGAATGGGCTTCAGCCATCCTCAGACAGGACCCCAAACTTATCCATGTTAGCACAACAAAGGCAGTCCGTATATGTACTTAGATGTCATTGCTCGGGGAATGGTTCCAGGCCCCGGCACGCTTTATCGAGCCGCTAAAGCACGGTCAACACTGACCTTCTCCTGCATCAGGCGGGCCAGGGAGGCCGAATCCTGGCTGCGCTCGGCCTCGGCGATCTGCGCCTTGAGCTGGCGCTGGCGGCGTTCCAGACGCATGCGGCGCAGGGCGGCCAGCGCCTTTTCCACCAGATCCGGCGTGAGCTCCTCACGCTCTTCCATCAGGGCCGAGGCCAGGGTGCGACGGTCAGCTTCAGAGAGCTCAAGAGACATCGGGTCCGACGGGGTTTCTGCAGCAAGCAATGCGGCCATGACCGCTTCGGTGGCCAGGCCCTCGTGCAGGACTTCGGAATGCAGTCCCTCATGCGCCTTGGAGCGCACCGCGCCAAAAGGCTCGGTCAACGCGCGCATCAGGATCTTCTCCGCCTCGGTGACTGCGTCGCCCTGCGGCGCTTTGACGGTGCCGGAGCGGGTCGCCACAGCATGTTTGAGCTCCTGGCGCAGGACGGCCGAATCTATGCCCAGCTTCTGCGCCGTGTTGGCGGCCAGCTCGTCGCGACGGATGCGGTTGTTCACCCGCTGCAGGTGCGGCAGCAAGAAGTTCACCGCCTGCACCTTGCCTTCTGTCGTTTTCGCGTTGTGCTGCGCCTGCGCCCGCGCGATGAGGTAGTCGAAGTAGTCGGGTGCGCTGCGCAGGGCAGCGGCGTAGGCTTCTTTGCCCTTGCGACGCAGGTAGAGGTCGGGGTCGAAGCCGGGCTCGAGCGAGAGGACCTTGATCTGGAAATCCTCGGCCACCAGGAGCGCCAGGGAGCGCTCGGCGGCGGCGGCGCCAGCAGCGTCGGGGTCGAAGTTCACCACGATCTTCTTGCTGTAGCGGGCCAGCAGGCGCACCTGGGCTTCGGTGAAGGCTGTGCCCGAACTGGCGATGACGTTGTGAAAGCCGGCAGTGTAGACCGCGATGCAGTCCATCTGGCCCTCTACGAGGAGGGAGTAATCGAGCTTGCGGATGGCGTCCCTGGCCTTATCGAGGTTGAAGAGCACGCGCGACTTGGAGTAGATGGCGGTCTCGGGCGAGTTCAGGTACTTCGGCCCGGATTTTTCGTCGGTGGCCAGCGAGCGCCCGGTGAAGGCGATGATCTTCCCCGCCTCGTTGGCGATGGGAAACATGATGCGGTTGCGGAACTTCGCGTAGAGCGCCGCATTCTCGCCGGCATCGGCCTTCCAGGAGAGCAGGCCGGAGACCTTGAGCGATTCCTCATCGAAGTCAGGCTTCAGGCGGTCGCGCAGGAGGAAGCCGGACTCGGGGGCGTAGCCGATGCGGAACTGCGCGATGGTCTCGCCCGTGATGCCGCGGCCCGAGAGATACTCGCGGGCGCGGCTGCCCTCCGGCTTGCGTAGCTGCTCTTCGAAGAAGCGCCCGGCGCGCTCGTGCATGTCCAGCAGCGCGGTGCGTAGCCGCGCCTCTCGCGCTTCCTCCGGGCCGCTGGGCGTCTGCTTGGGGAGTGCGATGCCGAGCTTCTGCGCGACGGTCCGCACCGCTTCGGGGAAGGTGCTGTTCTCGATCTTCTGCACGAAGCTGAAGACGTCGCCCGACACCCCGCAACCGAAGCAGTGGTAGAACTGGCGCGTGGCGTGCACCGAGAACGAGGGCGTCTTCTCGTTATGGAAGGGACAGAGCCCGGTGAAGTTCTGCGCCCCGGACTTCTTCAGCTTCACGTAGTCGCCGATGATGCGGACGATGTCCGCCTGCTGCTTGACGGTTTCGGAGAAGGAGCCGGGAGCGGACATGATCAGTGCGCGTATGGAGCTGACTGGCTCATTGCTGTAACTCCACCACCGTTGCCCCGGCGCCGCCTTCGTTCTGCGGCGGCTCACTCACCGTGGCCACCTGGGGATGCTGGCGCAGGTACTGGCGCAATGCTTTGCGCAGCACGCCCATGCCGCTGCCGTGCACGATGCGCACCCGCGGCAAGCCGGCGAGGAAGGCGCGGTCGAGGAATTTTTCCACGCGGCGGGTGGCTTCGTCTACGGTCTCGCCGATGACGTTGAGCTCGCCGGGCGTGCCGGCGTCGTCGCTCACCTGCACCGAGATGCCGCGCGCGCGGGCTGCCTCGACGGGGGAGCGCACCGCTTCCTCGCGCTGCACCTGAGCGATGTCGCTCTTCGCGACCTTCATCTTCAGTTTGCCGACCTCGACCTCGTAGATATCACTCGCGAGCACGCGCTTCACTACGCCGCTGCGGCCGAGCGACTTCAGATGGACGGTGTCGCCCACGCCGACGTGCCGCACCTCGCTGGGTCGGGCGTCGGGGTCGCCGGCATCGGCGCCGGTGTTGTGCGCCACCAGGGCGGCGTCGAACTGCTCCTTGAACTCGCTGCGCAGGCGGGCGAGGCGCCGCTCGCCCTCGCGGGTGAGCTTCTGCGCGGCGGCGCGGTCCTCCAGCGACTGCACGGTTTCACGCAGACGGAACTCGAAATCGCGCAGCACGCCCTCCAGTTTCTTCTCAAGTTCTTTCACGAGCGCGCGCTGTTCGCGCACGCCCTCGGCATCGAGGCGTTGCCTCTCGCGCTCGACCTCCCGCTCTCGCGCCGCCAGCTTGGCCTGCTGGGCCTCGAGCTCAGCAAGTTCGCAGTGCAGACGATCGAGGAACGCCGCCACATCGTGCGCCTGCGCGCCGAGCCGGCTGCGGGCGTTCTGGATGATGGAAGCATTCAGCCCAAGTCGCGCCGCGATGTTGATGCCCGCCGAGGCGCCGGGGACGCCCAAGCGCAGCTCGTAGGTCGGCCGCAAGGCCTTCTCTTCGAATCCCACAGCAGCATTCAGCACGCCTTGGGTGTTCGCGGCATAGACCTTGAGCGCGGTGTGGTGGGTGGAGATGACGCTGAACGCGCCGCGCTCCAGGAAGAAGCCGGCAATGGCCACGGCCAGCGCCGCGCCCTCTTCCGGATCGGTGGCCGAGCCCAGTTCGTCGAGCAGTACCAGGGAATCGGCGGTGGCGGCTTGTGCGATGGCATTGATATTCGTCACGTGTGCGGAAAACGTCGAAAGGTTCTGCTCCAGCGACTGGTAATCGCCGATGTCAGCCAGCACGGCGTCGAAGACCGGCAACACGGCCTTGTCCGCGGGCACGGGGATCCCCGCCTGCGCCATCAGCGCCAGCAGGCCGATGGTCTTGAGCGCGACGGTCTTGCCTCCGGTATTGGGGCCGCTGATGACGAGCTGGCGGCTGCCCTCGCCCATCTCGAGCGCGAGCGGAACGACTTTCGCATTGCGAGCGCGCAGGTTGCGCTCCAGGACAGGATGGCGAGCACGAGACAGGTGCAAAACTGCGCTTGCCATCTCCGGCGCAACGCACCCGTAGTCGTCCGCGAAGCGGGCCTTCGCGAACTGCGTCTCGATCTCAGCAAGCACGTCGGCGGCGGCGGCGATGGCGCCGGCCTCGGCGGCGATGCGCTGCGTCATCTCCAGCAGGATGCGGCGCACCTCGGCCTGCTCCTCCTCGATAAGGCGGACCAGCTCGTTGTTCTGCTCGATGGTCTCCATGGGCTCAATGAAGACGGTCTGGCCGCTGGAGCTGGCGCCGTGGACCACGCCCTGCACCTTGCGCTTCTGCTCGGTGCGGACCGGGATGACAAAGCGCTCGCCGCGGACGGTGATGAGCTCGTCCTGCACGATGCTCGATTCGGAGAGCCGGCGCAGCCTGGCTTCGAGCGTGCTCTGGATCAGCCGCTTCTGCTTTTCTACCTCGCGGCGCAGGCGGGCGAGCGCGGGCGAGGCGCGGTCGTCGAGCGTGCCCTCGGGAAGGATCTTGCCTTTGAAATACTTCTGCAGGGGAGCGAAGGCGATGACGGCCCGCGCGAGCTTTGCGACCTCCGGCCACTCGAGCGACGAGGGCGGATGCAGCACGACCTCGCGCCAGGCTGAAGCACAGTCCACCAACTGCAGGATCTGCCGGATCTCCGCCAGCTCCAGTGACGCACCCTCGATGCGCGCCCGATCGAGCCCGGCACCCGGATCCTTAAGCCCTGAGAAGCTGAAGGCGCCGCCGGTGCGAAGGAACGCGCGGACTTCAGCGGTGAGCTGGTGCTGCTGTTCGATCCACGTCCGGTCCGCGGTGGGCGCGAGCGCAGCGATTCGCGCGCCCGCCAGCTCCGATTGCGCGTAGCCGGATACGATGGCGCGCAGCGGTCCCCATTCGAGCAGGTCAACGCTGCTGTGGCGGAGCGGCGCAGGCACCATGACGATTCATGGTACACCGCTGCGCGAAGCGCGGTTCAGGCGCGGGCAGGCGCCGGGCTGGCCGGGGCGACCAGCGTCGCCTCTCCCGCGGGCAGCAGGATGGTGAAGCAGGCGCCACCCTCGGCACGGTTGCGGCAGGAGATCTTTCCGTCGTGCTCGCGCACGATGCGGTAACAGGCGCTCAGGCCGACGCTGGCGCCCGAGGCGACCGAGGCGGCCGGATCGAAGACCCTTTCGGGCTCGGACAGACCGGGCCCGGAGTCGGCGACCTCGATGACGACATGGTTCTGGTCCTGCGCGGTGCGGACCTGGATCGTGCCGCCGCCTTTTTCTTCGAGGACGTCGACCGCGTTGTTTATGAGATTGACGAAGACCTGGAGCAGGTGGCGCGGGTCGCCCCAGACCAGCGGAAGCTGGGGCGAGAGATTCCGCACCAGCTGGATGCTCTTCTTGCTCATGTCCTGCTGGCGCGATTGGAGCGCGTTATCGAGAAGCACGTTCACGTTGATGCCGCCCTCGCGCTGGCTGGCGGGCTGCGAGAAGCTCAGCAGGTTCGAGACCAGGCGCTGGGTGCGCCGCGCCTGCTGCACGATCTTTTCGGCGAAGCTGCGCTGCTTCTCGTCGAGCGTGGCGGTGGTGGAGAGCAGTTCGGCGTATCCCAGGATAGCGGTGAGCGGGTTGTTGATCTCGTGCGCGGCGCCGGAGACCAGCTGGCCCAAGGCGGCGAGCTTCTCCGTCCGCAGCAGCTGCTGCTGCAGATGGGTGAGGTCCTCGTAGGCCTCCTGTGACTGGCGCAGGGAGCGGCCCAGCTCGCGGTTCAACCGCTGGTGCCGCAGCAGTACTACGATGGTGAGCACCGGCATGGCGATGAGCGAAACCAGCAACCGGAACCTTTGCACCCGCGGATTCCCGAATCCCATGGCCCGCGAGAACCAGGTCATCAGCGGGATGGAGACCAACGCCAGCATGGCGATGTTCTCAGGCCACACTGCGTGCTGCTCGCTCCAGTCTTCTTCGGGTTCACCGGAAACGGCCGGCGTGGCAAAGCAGAGCGCGCTCCACACCAGACATGCAAGGGAGGCCACAAAGGGAAGGTCGTACCAGCTTCCGCTGTAATAGACCTCCCGGTCGATGGCGCTGCCCGTGAGGTCGGCGCCCAACACGTGGAGCGAAAAACACAGCAGAAGGCTGGGCTAGAGTGTTCTCCAGTCCCCGCGGGAACGCTGCCAGAGGGCTGCCAGCGCACCCACCAGCGCGAAGCCGGCAATGTCCTGCATGAGAAAGAAATTGAAACTGAAATGGGGGATGTTCCGGTCCACCAACTGCCAGGGCAGCGCGGTGAAACAATATAAGAACAGCGACCACAGGCTCAGCAGCGCAAGGTCGTAGTAGCGGATGCGGATCTCCCGCTGATACTGCGGCACATCCGGCCGCAGGGACAACGCACAGATGTAAGGGACCACATGCAGCAGGAAGAGCGCATCGCCGTAGAAAGGAGTGGGCGGAGGCCGGCGCAGCAGGAATTCATAGAGCGTCCAGGAGAGCTGCGCCGCCAGCCAGATCGCGGTTCCCAGAGCGTAGAGCACCCAGAAGATCCGCACCGGATCCTGGGAGCGCTGCACGTTTCGCACCATCGCCGCAAGCGCCAGTACCAAGAGCAGGTTCTGCACGTTATTGCCAAGAATCGCGAGCGCCGGGCCTCGCGGGAGCAGCCATGTGGCCAGTGCGTAGAGAAGCACGACCAGCGCGGCCAAGCCGGCGTAGAAGGCTCGGCGTTGCCGAGTCTCTGTCCTATCCATGGGCACCGCCTGCCGCCGTGGAGGCGGCGACTTCGGCGATGGGCAGATGGATGTGGAACGCCGCGCCGCCCTCCGGGCGGTTCATGCAGGAGATGGTGCCGTTGTGCTCCTGCACGATGCCGTAGCAGACGCTCAATCCGAGGCCGGTCCCCTTGCCCACCGGCTTGGTGGTGTAAAAAGGCTCGAAGATGCGCTGCGGCTCCTTGATGCCCGGGCCCGAATCGTAAAAGGCGACCAGCACCGTGTCTTCCTCCCGGGCGGTGCGGACCTCAAGAATTCCGCCGCCTTCTTCCATGGCATCCACTGCGTTGTTGAGGATGTGCATGAAGACCTGGAGAAGCTGCGCGGGATCGCCCCAAAGCGGCGGCAGACCGGCCTCCAGGTCGCGCTCCAGCTGAATGTTCTTCAGCTTCAAGTCCGGCTCGCGCAGCAGGAGCGCGTTCTCCACCAGGTCGTTCATCCGGATCTCGCTCTTCTGGGCCGGCGCCTGCTGCGCAAAGCTGAGCAGGTTGGTCACCAGCCGCTGGGTGCGGCGGGCCTGCTGCCCGATCTTCTCGGCATAGGAGCGCGGGGCTGCGTCCAGGGCCGGGTTGGCCACCAGATCGTCCGAGTGGCTCACGATGGCGCTGAGCGGCGGATTGATCTCATGCGCGGCGCCGGCCACCAGCTGTCCCAGCGACGCCAGCTTTTCCGAGTGGATCAGCTGCGACTGCAGCTGCGTGAGATCGTGAAAGGACTGCTGGGACCTGCCCAGCAGCTGGCGCAGATCGCGGTTCAGGAACTGCTGCTTCAGGTAGAGCAGCAAGGTCATGACCGGCATGGCGATCAGCGTGACCAGGATGCGGTAGTTCATCACGGCCAGCGGAGCCGAGGAGACCACGACGCCCCACAAACCGATGATCGGGATCGAAAGAATGGCGAGCGTTGCAAGAAGCGTCTGCCAGGCGGCGATCGTGCCCGACGGGGCCTCGTCCGCGTCCGCCTGCCTGAACTGGCCGCCGTAGACCCCCAGGAGCAGGAAGGAAAACATGGAGAGGATGAACGGCACATCGTAAAAGCTGCCGGTGTAGTAGAGGTTTTGGGGGATCTTGCTGTTCACGTAGTCCACGGCGACCAGACGAAAAGCTGCAGTGCAAAAAAGGGCCGCGTAGAATCTCCGCCAGGAACTCGGGGTGTTCACCCAAGCCAGGCCGCTGGCCCCCGTCAGGATGAAGATCTGGCAGTAATACAAGGTGCGGTAGCCGTAGTTGTAGAGAGTGACATCGGGGACGACGAACTGCCAGGGAAGCACCACGAAGGCATAGGTGAAGAGCCACCACAGCAGGAGCAGAACGAAATCCACCCGCCCCAGGCGGAGGGAGCGGTCATCCCGGCGGGCATGCGGCTGCACCGCGATCGCGGCGATCATGGGCACAGCCACCAGGAAGGCCACGACGTCGCCGATGAAGAGACTGGGCACTTCTTTGCCGCGGATGACTTCATACCAGAACCACAGAAAGTTGTCGGCCGCAGAGAGGAAGCAGCCCAGGCCCATGAGCAGCCAGAAGATGCGCGACCGGCCATCGCGGCCGCGCATGTTCGAAAGCATCGCAAAGGTGGCGGCCAGCATGATCAGCGTGTAGGAGACGTCGCAGAACGCCGTCAGCGCGAACCCTCGCTGCAGCTTATAGGACGCCGCGAAGAAGACCGCGAGGTAGACGATGGCAGAGGCGACGACGGCGCGGACTGGCGTGAAAACCATACGCTCCTGAAAACTTCTATTCTATCTCCGCGACCAATTTGCGCCGAGATTACCACGGTAATCCGAGCGTTGCTATTGGCGATGCGGCTCACCCTCGGTCACGTTACCGCTCTGGTAAAATCGCTGTCCCATGGCTTTTCCCGTGACCCGCATGCGGCGGCTGCGCTCTCTTGAGGGCGTTCGCTCACTGGTGCGTGAGACGCGGCTCTCGCCGGAGTGCCTGGTCTATCCGCTGTTCATCTGCCCGGGACAAGGGGTGCGCAAAGAGGTCAGGTCCATGCCCGGCGTGGCCAACCTCTCGGACGACGAGGCGGTGAAGGAAGCGCGCGAGGCGGCATCGCTAGGCGTCACGGCGCTCATTCTCTTCGGTTTACCGGAAAAGAAAGACGAGGTTGCCACCGGCGCCTGGAGCGACGACGGCATCGTGCAGCAGGCGGCGCGAGCGCTGAAGCGCGAAGTGCCCGGGCTGACGCTCATCGGCGACGTCTGCCTGTGCGAATACATGTCGCACGGACACTGCGGCGTGGTGCGCAAGACGTCGGCGACGGAATACGAGATCGAGAACGACGCCACCCTGCCCATCCTGGCGCGAACCGCGGTCTCGCTCGCCAAGGCGGGCGTGGACATCGTCGCCCCCTCCGACATGATGGACGGGCGCGTGGCCGCTATCCGCACCGCCCTTGACCAGAACGAGCTGCGCAACACGCCCATCCTTTCTTATGCGGCCAAGTTCGCCTCCGCCTTCTACGGCCCATTCCGCGAGGCAGCGGACTCGGCGCCGCAGTTCGGCGATCGCCGTTCCTACCAGATGGACGGCGCCAACCTGCGCCAGGCGATGCGCGAGATCGAACTGGACCTGGCCGAGGGCGCGGACATGGTGATGGTGAAGCCGGCGCTTCCCTACCTGGACGTGATCGCGGCGGCGCGCGCGCGTTTCGACGTGCCGCTGGCCGCCTACCAGGTCTCGGGCGAGTACGCCATGATCCAGGCGGCGGCGCAGAACAACTGGGTGGATCGCGAGCGCGTCATCCTGGAGTCGCTCACCTCGATCAAGCGGGCGGGCGCGGACATCATCCTCACCTACTTCGCCAAAGACGCGGCGAAGATGCTGGCCTGATTCTTCGCACGCTGTCGCGAATCTAATACAATCCGAATCTAATACAATCGAAGATTCGCGGTTCACCGGGATCCCCTACAAGGAGCATGCACTTGGCTGAGACCATCTATGATGTCGCCATCATGGGCAGCGGGCCGGCGGGCTACACCGCCGCCATTCGCGCCGGCCAGTACGGCCTGAAGACCGCTCTCATCGAGAAGGACGACGTGCTGGGCGGGACCTGCCTGCACGTCGGATGCATCCCCACCAAAGCGCTTCTGTTCAGCGCCGAGATCTTCGACCACGTGAAGGCGGGCAACGAGCTGGGCATCGAGGGCGTGGAGAAGGCCAGCATCAACTGGAAGACGGTGCAGGAGCGCAAGAACAAGATCGTCACCAAGCACACCAAGGGCCTCGAGTTCCTGATGAAGAAGAACAAGGTGACGACCATCGAGGGATGGGGCAAGCTCACCGGCCCCGCGAAAGACGGCATCCTCACCGTCGAGGTCTTCACCGAGGGTGGAGGCGGCGCGGGCGGCGAGACCAACCACGTCAAGGCCAAGAACGTCATCCTCGCCACCGGCTCGAGCGCGCGCATCCTGCCGGGCTACGAGCCGGATTCGCGCATCCTCACCAACATCGAGGTCCTCAGCCTCAACGCCATCCCGAAATCGCTGGTCATCATCGGCTCAGGCGCGGTGGGTTCGGAGTTCGCCTCGGTCTACAAGTCGTTCGGCAGCGATGTGACGCTCATCGAAATGCTCGACCGGCTGGTTCCGGTGGAAGATGCCGATGTTTCGAAGGAACTGCTGCGCCAGTTCAAGAAGCGCGGCATCAACTGCCTGACCTCGACCAAAGTCGAGAAGATCGAGAAGACCAAGGACGGTGTGAAGATCACCTGCACACCGTCCGAGGGCAAGGCGACGACGCTGGAAGCCGAGAAAGTCCTGATGGCGGTGGGCCGGGCGCCACGCACCGAGAACATCGGGATCGAGAAGACCAAGATCAAGCTGGACCGCGGCTTCGTGCCGGTGGATGAATTCATGCGGACTGCCGAGCCGGAAGTCTTCGCCATCGGCGACATCGTGGCCGGGCTTCCGCAACTTGCGCACGCCGGCTCGATGGAGGGCATGGTCGCAGTGGCCACCATCGCGGGAAAGTATGCGCGCCCGGTGAAAAAAGAGCGTGTCCCCGGCTGCACCTACACCGAGCCGGAGATCGGCAGCGTCGGGCTGACCGAGGCGCAAGCCAAAGAAAAGGGCCTCAACATCAAGGTCGGCAAGTTCCCATTCGTCGGAAATTCCAAAGCCACCATCGTCGGCGAGCACGATGGCTTCGTGAAAGTCGTGGCCGAGGCGAAGTACGGCGAGGTCCTGGGCGTTCACATCATCGGGCCCAAGGCCACCGAACTCATCGCCGAGGCCGTGCTGGCCATGGACATGGAGGCCACCGTGGACGAGCTCATGTTCACCATCCACGCCCATCCCACGCTCTATGAGGCGCTGCTTGACGGCTTCAGCTCGGTGAACGGGTTGCAGATCAACACGTAAGCGTGATGAAGATACGAGAAGTGTTGCGCCTCATTGAAGAAGACGCTGGTATCTCGTGCGGACACGCGGAAGCCATCACCAATACAAACATTTCACGAAGAAAGGACTGGTCACAATCCCGGGCCGACCCAACGATGATGTTGCCCGCGGCACATTGAATAGTATCCTTAGACAGGCGGGGCTTAAGAAATGAGACGCTATCTTGTAGTCATCGAAAAAACGAGTGACGGTTTTTCTGCCTATTCCCCCGATCTGGAGGGGTGCGCAGCCACCGGGTCTACGCGCAGGGAAGTCGAGCAGAACATGCAGGAAGCCATCACCTTTCACCTGGATGGGATGCGCGAAGAGGGTCTGCCGATCCCCGAGCCAAGTAGCGAGTCAGTATTTCTCGAAGTACGGGCGTAATGCAGCCTATCCACGTCCTCGAACTCGGCCGCGTGGAGTACGCGACCGGCCTGGAGTTGCAGCACTCGCTGGTGGAGCTGCGCAAGCAGGGTCGCATCGGCGATGTGCTGCTGCTGCTCGAGCACTCGCCGGTCATCACGCTGGGGCGCAATGCGAGAGCATCCAACATACTCTTTTCGGAAAAGCAGCTGGCTGAGCGCGGTGTTCAGCTCTTCGAGTGCGACCGTGGCGGCGATGTGACTTTCCACGGCCCGGGGCAGCTGGTGGGCTATCCCATCTTCGACCTGCGCGGATTCGAGTCTGCAGACGGAAGACGCAAGACCCTGGGCGCGGTGGAGTTCGTGCGCCGCATGGAAGAGGCGCTCATCCGCGCCTGTGGCGACCTTGGCCTGCCCACTGAACGCCGCGCCGGATTGACCGGCGTCTGGACCTGCGGCGAGCCGCGCAAGGTCGCTGCCCTCGGGGTGCACATCTCGCGCGGCGTCACCTCGCACGGCTTCGCGCTGAACGTGAACAACGACCTCGAGCTGTTCAAGCTCATCGTCCCCTGCGGCATCAGCGACAAGCCTGTCACGTCACTGCAGCAAGAGCTCGGCGACAAGAAGAAGCTCACCATGGAAGAGGTCAGGCACGCCGTGGCACGCAACTTCGGGCGCGTTTTCGAGCGCCAGACGCTCTGGCTGGAAAGCCTCGATGCCCTGATGCAGCCGCAGGACGTTCCTGCCAAGGCACCGCGCGAGCTGCGCGAGATCCAGGGCGAGGACGAGACCTTTTTCGCCTGAAAGGCAAAAGCCGACCACAAAGGACACGAGGGTCGCACGAAGGAGTGCAATAGCATTCTTCTTTGGGCCGGCGACTACGCGATCCGCGCACAATTTCTTGCAGGCTGCAACGGGCTGCGCTACGATGCCGCGCACACGAGGTGGGCCATGCTGAATCGCAGGAATTTTCTCATGCAGGGCGCTGGCGCCGCGGCGGTGCTGGCTTCGCAATCGCTGCTCGCGCAGGCCGTGGCCGCAGCCGCGCGTCCCCTGCCCTCGCGCGATCTCTATGACAAGAATGAAGAGGCGTACTGGGCCGAGATCCGCAAGCAATTCCTCATCCCGGCGGACGAGGTCTACCTGAACAACGGCACGGTGGGTTCTTCTCCCGCGCCGGTGCTGCGCGCCATCTTCGACGGCTACAACGAGACGGAAAAGATGTCCGCGGCCGACCCGGAAGACTATCCCATCTGGGGCTACGCTTCGTGGAACGAGTTCCGCGACCCGCTGGCCGAGTTCGTGGGCGCTTCGCGCGATGAGATCGCGCTGCTGCGCAACGCCACCGAGGGCAACAGCTACATCGCCAACGGCCTGGAGATGAAGGCCGGCGACGAGGTGCTGATGTCCGACCAGGAGCATCCCGGCGGCGAGCAGCCGTGGAACCTGCGCGCCAAGCGCTACGGCATCGTGGTAAAGAAGTTCCAGCTGCCCAAACCGCCCAAGGACGCCGCCGACATCCTGAACCGGCTGAGCGACGCCATCACGCCGCGCACGCGCATCATCTTCGTCAGCCACATCACCACCGTGACCGGCGTGGTGCTGCCGGTGAAGGAGATCTGCGCGCTGGCGCGCTCCAAGGGCATCCTCTCGGCCATTGACGGCGCGCACGTGCCCGGCATGATGCGGCTCAACATCCGCGAGCTGGGATGCGACATGTACAGCGCCAGTCCGCACAAGTGGCTGCAGGCGACCAAAGGCTCCGGGTTCCTGTTCATCCGGCGCGAGGTGCAGGACCAGGTGTGGAACACCATCGCCACGGAGGGCTGGAACGAGCCGGAGCTGCATGCCGAGCGCTTCCAGCGCATCGGTTCGTCGAACGTGCCGGCGCTGTGGGGTCTGCGCGCCGCCATCCGGTTCTGCAACGACATCGGGCTGGAGCGCATCGAGCGGCGGCACCGCGCTTCGGCTGACTGGTTGTTAAGCGAAATGATGAAGCGCGGCGCGGAGTCCTGGACCTCGTCCGACCCGGCGCTGCGCTGCGGCATTGCGACCGTGAACGTGCCGCCTATCAAGCGCATGGAGCTGGAGAAGTGGCTGTGGAGCCAGCACAAGATCCGCATCCGCGGCGGCGAGCTTTCGAAGCTCCGTCTTTCGACACCGTACTATCTGCTGCACGCCGACATGGAGCGCTTCCTGGCGAAGTTTGACGCCTACAGAAAGCAGGACGCAGCGTGAGTGTAGAATGGGAATCTCGGCACTCGCTCAGACTCCATGAAGAAATCCGCTCCGCCGAACAACAAAAGCCGCAGCACGTCGCAGGCGAAGTCGCAGCAGAACGGCCGCGGACGGAACGCAGCGGCGCCGCCCATCAAGCGCAATCCGCAAGGCATCCCGGACTGGCGGCTGGAAAAGCCCGATTTCAAGACTGTAGAGGTCGCGCGCGATGGCGACGTGCACTACGAGGTCCGCGGCGATCTGCGAGCGCCGGCGCCGCCCATCCGCGAGTCGAAGTACCTCACCAGGCAGCAGTGTGTGGAGCTCTCGCGCTGGATGCTGCCCAACCGCAAGATGTAGCAGCACCTGGAGACCCCCCACAAGCCGCACAAGGTGGTAGGCGGGTG
>JACXTT010004908.1_pt1 | contig 19655 bp, 13 predicted proteins | sample 9270951 | NCBI WGS metagenome assembly JACXTT01 (sample SAMN15532306, study PRJNA645909) | rock metagenome | isolation source: weathered quartz diorite | place: Puerto Rico | collected 2017-06-21 | reverse complement strand
GCGCCTCGACTTGGTGGCGCAGGTGCTTCGGGCTGTGGTCGGCCGTGAGCAGGCTGAAGCTGTAGGCCAGGTGCAGGCGCTTGCCGCTCTCGGTGTATTGCGCCATGACGGGCGGCGCGTTCTCGTCGCCGACCTCGCCCAGCGCCAAGGCGCCGTAGCCGTCGAGCAGCCGGCGCAGGCTCTCGAGAAAAGCCAGGTTCTCGTGCTGGCTCTTGTCGTAAAGATGCTGCTGCATTGCATACGGGTTGTCGGCGCGCACCGTGCTCACCTCGTCGATCGACGCGAGCGAGGCCGGCGGGTTGTCGCGCAGCAGCGCGTCGTGGAACTGGTGGTTGCAGGCGTCGAAGCGGAAGCCGTCGACGCCGCGCTCGCACCAGAAGCGCACCTCGCCCAGCAAGGCTTCCTGCACCTCGGCGCAATGGAAGTTCAGGTCGGGCTGCTCGGCGAGAAAGCTGTGCAGGTAGTACTGCCGCCGCCGCGAGTCCCATTGCCAGGCCGAGCCGCCGAACACCGACAGCCAGTTGGTGGGCGGCGTGCCGTCGGGCCTGGGGTCGGCCCACACGTACCAGTCGGCCTTGGGGTTGTCGCGCGAGCTGCGGCTTTCGGCGAACCAGGCGTGCCGGTCGGAGGTGTGCGAGAGCACCTGGTCGATGATGAGCTTCAGGCCCAGCGCATGCATGCGCGCGAGCATGGCGTCGAAGTCGGCCAGCGTGCCGAACAGCGGATCGACCGCGCGGTAGTCGGACACGTCGTAGCCGAAGTCCTTCATCGGCGAGCGGAAGAAGGGCGAGACCCAGACCGCATCGACGCCGAGCGCCGCCACGTGGTCGAGCCGGGCCGTGATGCCGGGCAGGTCGCCGATGCCGTCGCCGTTGCTGTCGCTGAAGCTGCGCGGGTAGATCTGGTAGATCACCGCGCCGCGCCACCATTCGCTGCTGCCGTTGTTGCTGCTGCCCATGCCGGTCCCTGTGGTCGGAAAATCATTGTGGCATGCGAGATCCGGGCCAGTGATACGCGCCGCGGCGGCGTCGGTACGCGGCCTCCGGCCGCCGCCTTCACAGGCGCGCGAGCAAACCCGCGACGCTCTCTCGGGCCAGGCCCAGCGGTTCGAGGAGGTCGTTCTCGCGGCGGTAGTCGATGCCGTTGACCAGCGAGGCCGCGTCCACGATGGTGCGGGTCGCGGGCGTCGGCACGCCGGCGATGGCGCCCAGCGCTTCGACGAAAGCCAGGCCGTAGGGCATGTCTTCGCTCACGTAGCGGGTGTCGACCTGCGTGGGCCCCGGCGGGCCGCCGCGCTTGGCGTGCAGTTCGGCGGCAATGTCCTCGAGCTTTTCCGCCGTGGTGCCGAAGGAGCGCGCGAAATGCGCCTCGATGGGGCCGACCTCGATGCCGAAGGCTTTCGCCACGGCGCGGCGCTCCTGGTCCAGCGCCTCGATGGCGCGCGACACGCCCGGTGTCATGCAGTGGTACTGCGGCCAGTTCTCGGCACGCTCGATGCGGGTCCAGTTGAAGACCGCTAGCGGCCCGTGGGACTGCGGGTTGACGTTGGCCAGGGCGCTGGCGAGCGCGCTTTCCTGCGGGAAGAAGCCGTCGCCGAAGAGCTCGGCGCACAGCGCGACGGCTTCGCCGACCTTGGCGCCGGGCAGGGCGGACACGCCGACCGCCTTGCGCCGCGTCATCACTTTGACCTGCGTGCCGGACTCCCGGCGCGCCGTGAGCACGGTGGTGCCGAAACTGGCCACGGTGATCTGCCGGCCGGCGCGGTGGGTAGCTTCATGAAGATAGAGCGAGGACAGCGAGGCCATCGAACTCACGATCACGGTCTGGCCGTCGCGCAGAAAGGGCAACAGCGCGTCCATCACCCGCTTGTGGCCGTTGACGGGCAGGGCGAGCAGCAGCATGTCCGACGCCGCGCAAAGGCCGGCAGGGTCGTCGGCGACCTCGACGGTCACTGAAAACGACTGGATGCCGCCGGCTTCCAGCGCCTGCGTTCGCAGGGCCTGGGCGCCCTGGCCGCCCGGCGACCACACGGTGACACCATGCCCCGCCTGCCGCAGCCAGGCCGCGCTGGCCAGCGCGATCGCCCCGGTGCCGGCGATGCCGACGCGGTATGCCGATTTATTCAACCTTGATCCCGCCTTGCTTGATGACCTTGGCCCAGCGCTGGCTGTCTTCCGCGACGACCTTGCCCAGCGCGGCCGGGCCGCCGCAGGTGTTGACCGCGCCCAGTTGGGCGAAGCGCTGCTTCGTCTCCGGCAGGTTGCATACCTCGATCAGCGCCGCCGACAGCTTTTCGATGCTCGCCGCCGGCATGCGTGCCGGTGCCATCACGCCGACCCAGACCGGCACTTCCATGCCCGGCAGGCCGGTGGCCTCGCCGATGGTGGGCGCCGAGCCCATGCTGGGCAGGGACACCCGCGAGAAGGTGCCAAGTACCCGCGCCTTGCCGCTGGCGACCATGGGCTCGATGGAGGCCACGCTGGTCACGATGGTCGCCACCTGTCCGCCCAGCAGGTCGGTCATGGCGGGCGCCGCGCCCCGGTAGGGCACATGCAGCAGGTTCACGCCGCTCGCCTGCGCCAGCAGCGCCCCGGTCAAGTGCGAAACGGTGCCGTTGCCGGTCGAGGCGTAGGTCACCAGGCCGGGCCGGGCCTTGGCGTCGCGCAGCACATCGGCCACGGTCTTGTAGGGGCTTTCGGTGCGCACCGACAGCGTCATGGGCGTGTCGGCCACCAGCGCCACCGGCACCAGTTCATGTACCGGGTCGTAGGGCAGCCTGGCCTGCAGATGGGGCGCGATGGTGACCGCGCCGCCCGTGGCCAGCAGCACCGTGGCGCCGTCGGTCGCCTTGGCCACCGCGTCGGCGGCCACGATGCCGCCGGCGCCGGCCTTGTTGTCGATGATGACCGGCTGGCCCAGCTTGTCGGTGAGCTTGGCGCCCAGGTAGCGGGCTATCACGTCCTGCGCGCCGCCGGTGGCGAAGGGCACGACGAGGCGCAGGGGCTTGTCGTTGTGCTGTGCCCACAGCGGCGTGGTGGCGACGGCTGCGGCGAAGCACAGCACAACGTGTTTCAAAAACAATTTCATGGCGATTCCCGTCCCGTCCTGGCGCACTGTTTGGGCTTCGTTATTTCGCGAAATGCCGCGGAACCGGCTTTGCCGGGCCGCTGGCATTGCCCCCGGAAGGGGGAAGGAGAAGCGACACGAAGTGCGCGAAGCCTGGGGGCGAGTCTAGTCCGGCGCGATAATCCCGCGTTCCCGGCCGCTCCGAGCCGGGCTCTTGCCGAACCGCCATGAATCCCAGCTACAAACCCAGCGACGTCGAGTCCGCTGCCCAGGCGCAATGGAGCGCCGCCGATGCCTACCGCGTCACCGAGGACGCGAGCCGCAAGAAGTACTACGCCTGCTCGATGCTGCCGTATCCCAGCGGCAAGCTGCACATGGGCCACGTGCGCAACTACACGATCAACGACATGCTCACGCGCTACCTGCGCATGAGCGGCTACAACGTGCTGATGCCCATGGGCTGGGACGCCTTCGGCCTGCCGGCCGAGAACGCGGCGCTGAAGAACGGCGTGCCGCCGGCCAAGTGGACCTACGAGAACATCGCCTACATGAAGGGCCAGCTCCAGGCCATGGGCCTGGCCATCGACTGGAGCCGCGAGATCGCCACCTGCGACCCCAGCTACTACAAGTGGAACCAGTGGCTGTTCCTGAAGATGCTCGAAAAGGGCATCGCCTACCGCAAGACCCAGGTCGTGAACTGGGACCCGGTCGACCAGACCGTGCTGGCCAACGAGCAGGTGATCGACGGCAAGGGCTGGCGCACCGGCGCCACGGTCGAGCGCCGCGAGATCCCCGGCTACTACCTGAAGATCAGCGACTACGCCGAAGAACTGCTCGAGCACACCCAGCACAAGCTGCCGGGCTGGCCCGAGCGCGTCAAGCTGATGCAGGAGAACTGGATCGGCAAGAGCGAGGGCCTGCGCTTCGCCTTCACGCATGACATCAAGGACGCCAGCGGCAAGCCGATCCAGGACGGCCGCATGTACGTGTTCACCACGCGCGCCGACACCATCATGGGCGTGACCTTCTGCGCCGTGGCGCCCGAGCATCCGCTGGCTGCGCACGCCGCCACGCTCGACCCCAAGGTCGCCGCCTTCATCGAAGAGTGCAAGAACGGCGGCACCACCGAGGCCGAGCTGGCCACGCAGGAAAAGAAGGGCGTGCCCACGGGCCTCACGGTAACGCACCCGATCACCGACGAGCAGGTGCCGGTGTGGGTCGGCAACTACGTGCTGATCGGCTACGGCGACGGCGCCGTGATGGGCGTGCCCGCGCACGACGAGCGCGACTTCGCCTTCGCCAACAAGTACGGCATCGAGATCATTCAGGTGGTGCTGGTCGACGACGAGCCGCACTTCGACTATCACAAGTGGCAGGACTGGTACGGTGACAAGCAGCGCGGCGTGACCATCAACTCCGACAACTTCAGCGGCATGACCTACAAGGAGGCCGTGGCCGCCGTGGCGCATGCGCTGGGCCAGAAGGGCCTGGGCGAGCTGCAGACCACCTGGCGCCTGCGTGACTGGGGCGTGAGCCGCCAGCGCTACTGGGGCACGCCGATCCCGATCATCCACTGCGAAGAGCACGGCGCGGTGCCGGTCCCCGAGAAGGACCTGCCCGTGGTGCTGCCGACCGACTGCGTGCCGGACGGCTCGGGCAACCCGCTGCACAAGCACGAAGGCTTCCATGCCGGCGTGGTCTGCCCGGTCTGCGGCAAGCCCGCGCGGCGCGAGACCGACACCATGGACACCTTCGTGGACAGCTCGTGGTACTTCATGCGGTACTGCGACCCGAAGAACGACGAGGCCATGGTGGCCGGCGGCGCCGACTACTGGATGCCGATGGACCAGTACATCGGCGGCATCGAGCACGCCATTCTTCACCTGCTGTACGCGCGCTTCTGGACCAAGGTGATGCGCGACCTCGGCCTGCTGAAGGCCGACGAGCCCTTCAGCAAGCTGCTGACGCAGGGCATGGTGCTCAACCACATCTTCTACAAGCGCAACGAGAAGGGCGGCAAGGACTACTTCCCGCCCACCGAGGTCACGACCGTGCTCGACGCGCAGGGCCGCATCGTCGGCGGCACCACCGCCGACGGCACGAAGGTCGAGTACGGCGGCGTCGGCAAGATGGGCAAGAGCGAGCGCAACGGCGTCGACCCGCAGGACCTGATCGAGAAGTACGGCGCCGACACCGCGCGCCTGTACACCATGTTCACCGCGCCGCCGGAAGCCACGCTCGAGTGGAACGACGCGGCCGTCGAGGGCAGCTACCGCTTCCTGCGCCGGGTGTGGAACTTCGGCGCCGCGCAGGCGGACGTGGCGCCGGTGGCGGCTGCCGGCCAGGCCTTCGGCAAGGGTGCCCAGGCGCTGCGCCGCGAGGTGCACACCGTGCTGCGCCAGGTCGACTACGACTACCAGCGCATGCAATACAACACCGTGGTGTCGGGCGCGATGAAACTGCTCAACGCGCTGGAAGGCTTCAAGCCCGACGGCAGCGCGGGCGACGCCGCCGCGGTGCGCGAGGGCTTCGGCATCCTGCTGCGCTGCCTGTACCCGGCCACGCCGCACATCGCGCAGCAGCTGTGGAACGAACTCGGCTACGACAAGGACCTGGGCGGGCTGCTCGATGCCCCGTGGCCCACGGTCGACGTCGGCGCGCTGGTGCAGGACGAGATCGAACTCATGCTGCAGGTCAACGGCAAGCTGCGCGGCAAGCTCAGCGTGCCGGCCGGTGCCTCGAAGGACGAGATCGAGAAGCTCGCGCTGGCCTGCGACGATTTCGTCGCCTTCGCGGAAGGCGCGCAGCCCAAGCGCGTGATCGTGGTTCCCGGCCGTCTGGTCAACGTGGTTCTCTGAACGAGCGACTCAAGCATGAACAATCGCAATGTCTCGCTGCCGCGCCGCGGCCTTCTCCTCGGACTGGCGACGGCCGGTGCCTCGCTGGGCCTGGCCGGGTGCGGCTTCGAGCTGCGCAAGGCGCCGGTCTTTGCGTTCAAGTCGCTGTCGGTGTCGGGCAACACGGCCATGATCAACCAGATCCGGCGCGAATTGCGGGCGACCGGCTCGGTGACCGTGCTGCCGCCTGAAGACGCCTCCAAGGCCGACGTGATCCTGGAGATCCTGGGCGAGGACCGCAACCGCATCGTGATCTCGACCAACTCGGCGGGCTTGGTGCGCGAGCTTCAGCTGCAGTTGCGCATCCGCTTCCGGCTGCGCACTCCGGCGGGCAAGGACCTGATTCCGGCCGCCGATGTCTCGCAGACGCGCGACCTGAGCTTCAACGAAACCAACGCGCTGGCCAAGGAAGGCGAAGCCGACCTGCTGTTCCGCGACATGCAGTCGGACATCGCGCAGCAGCTGATGCGCCGTATCGCCGCGGTCAAGTCGCTGTAATCCGTCGATGCAACTCGCCAGCGCCTCGCTCGGGGCCCATCTGCAGAAGGGCCTGAAGCCGCTCTACACGATCCACGGCGACGAGCCGCTGCTCGCGCAGGAAGCGGCCGACGCCATTCGCACCGCCGCGCGCGCGCAGGGCTACACCGAGCGCAGCTCGTACACCGTGGCCGGCGCGCATTTCGACTGGAGCGCGGTGCTCGCGGCCGGCGGCTCGCTTTCGCTGTTCGCCGACAAGCAGATCGTGGAGATCCGCATTCCCTCGGGCAAGCCCGGCAAGGACGGCAGCGCGGCGCTGCAGCAGCTGGCCGAATCGGCACCCGGCAACGACAGCACGCTCACGCTGGTGATGCTGCCCCGGCTGGACAAGGCCACGCGCACCGGCGCCTGGTTCTCGGCGCTGGAGAACAACGGCGCGAGCATCCAGGTCGACCCGATCGAGCGCAATGCGCTGCCGCAGTGGATCGCGCAGCGCCTGGGCCAACAGGGCCAGCGCGTGATGCCGGGCGACGAAGGCCAGCGCACGCTGCAGTTCTTCGCCGACCGCGTCGAAGGCAACCTGCTCGCGGCGCACCAGGAAATCCAGAAGCTTGCGCTGCTGCATCCGGCGGGCGAACTCAGCTGGGAGCAGGTGGAAGGCGCGGTCAACAACGTGGCGCGCTACGACGTGTTCAAGCTTTCAGAGGCCGTGTTGGCCGGCAATCCGCAGCGCGTGGCGCGCATGCTCGACGGCCTGCAGGCCGAGGGCGAGGCCGAAGTGCTGGTGCACTACACGATTGCCGAGGACATCCGCGCACTCAAGCGCGTGAAGGATGCGATGGCCTCGGGCCGTCCGCTGCCGATGGCGCTGCGCGAAAACCGCATCTGGGGCCCGCGCGAGCGTGCCTTCGAGCGCGTGCTGCCGCGCCTGGACGACCGCATGCTGACCCGCCTGCTGCGTGCCGCCCACGTGGTGGACGGCATCGTGAAGGGCCTGAAGCAGCCCGACTGGCCCGCCAGCGGCTGGCAGGCGTTGCAGCGGCTGGCGCTGATGCTGTGCCGCGCCTGCAGCAGCGCGGCGGCGGCGCCAAGACGCGCCTGATCCGTGATGGCTTCGGCCATCAAAAGGCCCGCCGTATCCTGGCCGCGGGTCGGCATGGGAAAATGAACGCATGAACGCGTTCAACGTCAGCGAGCACATGCAGACCCTGGGTTTGCAAGCCAAAGCCGCTGCATTCCTCATGGCCCGTGCGGATGCAGCTACCAAAAACATAGCATTGAAGGCGCTGGCCCGGCGCCTGCGCGAAGCCGGCCCGGTGCTGGCCACGGCCAACCAGAAGGACCTGGAGCGCGCCACGGCCGCCGGCCTGTCGGCGCCGATGGTCGACCGCCTCAAGCTCACGCCCAAGGTCATCGAGACCGTTGCCCAGGGCTGCGAGCAGCTCGCCGGCATGGCCGACGTGATCGGCGAGATCATCGGCATGAAGCAGCAGCCCAGCGGCATCCGCGTGGGCCAGATGCGCGTGCCGATCGGCGTCTTCGGCATGATCTACGAGAGCCGGCCCAACGTGACCATCGAGGCCGCGAGCCTGGCCATCAAGAGCGGCAACGCGGCCATCCTGCGCGGCGGCTCGGAAGCCATCGAATCGAACAAGGCGCTGGCGCTGCTGGTGTCCGAGGCGCTGGCCGAGGCCGGCCTGCCGGTCGATGCGGTGCAGTTGGTGCAGACCACCGACCGCGAAGCCGTCGGCCAGTTGATCGCCATGCCGGAGTTCGTCGACGTGATCATTCCGCGCGGCGGCAAGGGCCTGATCGAGCGCATCAGCCGCGATGCCAAGGTGCCGGTCATCAAGCACCTGGACGGCAATTGCCACGTGTACGTGGACGACACGGCGGAGTTCGACATGGCGCTGCGCATCGTCGACAACGCCAAGACCCAGAAGTACAGCCCCTGCAACGCCGCCGAAGGCCTGCTGGTGTCGGCCACGGTCGCCGAAGACTTCCTGCCCGAGATTGCCGCCATCTTCGCGGCCAAGGGCGTGGAAATGCGCTGCGACCCGGAAGCCGCCCGCATCCTGCGCGCCGACGGCGCCATCGACCCGCAGGCCAAGGTCATCGACGCCGTCGAGTCCGACTGGTCCGAGGAATACCTGGCCGCCGTGATCAGCATCAAGGTGGTGGCCGGCGTGGACGAGGCCATCGCCCACATCAACCGCTACTCGAGCCATCACACCGACGCCATCGTCACGCGCGACCATGTGCATGCGCAGCGCTTCCTGCGCGAGGTCGATTCGGCCAGCGTCATGGTCAATGCGAGCACCCGCTTCGCGGACGGGTTCGAGTTCGGGCTGGGCGCCGAAATCGGCATCAGCACCGACAAGTTCCATGCCCGCGGACCGGTCGGCATCGAAGGACTGACCTCGCTCAAGTACGTCGTGCTCGGGCAGGGCGAAGTCCGGAGTTGAGAAGCCGTGGAGAGCGGATTGGCTGAACCAAGTCCGCTTTCTCCAGTCTTGTCATTGGGGCGGCCATCCCCAAATCCTACAATTCCGCTCCACCTTTAAGCACAAAACCAACAAGGCCGCCGCATGGTTCCGCATCTCGTCACCGCCCTGACCGGCCCGATCAACGAACTGGAGCAGCGGGTCCTGGACTCGATGCCCGCCATCGAGCGCTGGTTCAGGCTCGAATGGATGGAACACACGCCGCCGTTCTACAGCGCCGTGGACATCCGCAACGCCGGCTTCAAGCTCGCGCCGGTCGACACCAACCTGTTCCCCGGCGGCTGGAACAATCTCACCAAGGAAATGCTCCCGCTGGCCGTCCAGGCGGCGCAGGCAGCCATCGAGAAGATCTGCCCGGAGGCGCGCAACCTGCTCGTCATTCCGGAAAACCACTCGAAAAACACCTTTTACCTCGCCAACGTCGCGCAACTGGTGCGCATCTTCCACATGGCGGGGCTCAACGTGCGCATCGGGTCGATCGACCCGGCCATCAAGTCGCCCAAGAAGATCGAGCTGCCCGGCGGCGACGTCGTCACGCTGGAGCCGGTGGTTCGCACCAAGCGCCGGCTGGGCCTGAAGAACTTCGATCCCTGCACAATTCTGCTCAACAACGAGCTTTCCGCGGGAACGCCCGGCATCCTCGAAGACCTGCACGAGCAATACCTGCTGCCGCCGCTGCACGCGGGCTGGTCGGTGCGCCGCAAGAGCAACCACCTGCACAGCTATGAAGAGCTGTCCAAGCGCTTCGGCAAGCTGCTGGGCATCGACCCCTGGCTCATCAACCCGATCTACGCGCGCGCCGAGGGCGTCGACGTGGCAGAGGGCCGCGGCATCGACGTGCTGACCAGCCACGTGGACGCGGTGCTGACCAAGGTGCGCCGCAAGTACAAGGAATACGGCATCAACGAGAAGCCCTTCGTGGTCGTCAAGGGCGGCCACAGCGACAGCGGCAGCCCGGGCGTGGTGACGGTGCGGGACGTGAAAGACGTCGAGGCGCTGATCGGCAAGCAGCGCGGCGCCTCTGCCGCCAAGGCTGCGAACAGCCGCGAGGCGCGCGAGTTGCGCGACCTGCGCGAACCCACCGAGCTGATCGTCCAGGAAGGCGTGCTTACCAACGAGCGCGTGCACAACGGCGTGGCCGAGCCGGTCGTCTACATGATGGACCGCTACGTGGTCGGCGGCTTCTACCGCGTGCATGCCGAGCAGGCGCCCGACGAGAACCTGAAGCTGCCGGGCGCGAGCTTCGTGCCGCTGGCTTTCTCCGAAAGCGCGCACCTGCCGCAGCCGGGCGCCAAGCCCGGTGCCAGCGCGCCGAACCGCTTCTACATGTACGGCGTGGTCGGCCGGCTGGCCATGGTGGCCGCCAGCTACGAGATGGAAGCCACCAACCCGGACGCCGAAATCTACGAATGATTGTGGGGGCCGGCTTGCGGCGGCGGCGGGCGGCGGCAAAATAGCGGCCCCACATCAACGGAACCCAAAGGGCGGAGGGGATGCATGGCGCCGGAGCGGCTGCCATGGGTCCTGCGCGTGTCTGACGCGTCGATTGAAGCAGCCAGCCCTTTTCCCATCGACCTCGTGTCAGCCCCCAAAACCATCTCCGCCGGCCTGATCGTCGGCGCCATCGGCGTCGTTTACGGCGACATCGGCACCAGCGTCCTGTATGCCGTCAAGGAAGTGTTCGGCCACGGCCATGTGCCGTTCACGGTCGAGAACGTCTACGGCATCCTGTCGATGTTCTTCTGGACGCTCACCGTCATCGTCTCCATCAAGTACGTGGTGCTGGTGCTGCGCGCCGACAACGAAGGCGAGGGCGGGCTGGTCGCGATGCTCGCGCTGGCCTCGCGCGCGGTGGCCGACAAACCCAGGCTGCGCCATCTGCTGCTGGTGGTCGGCATCTTCGGCACTTCCCTCTTCTACGGCGACGGGGTCATCACGCCGGCCATCTCGGTGCTGTCGGCGGTCGAGGGCCTGGAGGTGGTGTCGCCGCACTTCACGCACTACGTCATTCCGCTCACGCTGGTCGTTCTGTTCTGCCTGTTCGTGGTGCAAAAGCGCGGCACGGCGGGCATCGGCAAGTTCTTCGGGCCGGTCACGCTGGTGTGGTTCCTGTCGATCGCGGTGCTCGGGGTGTCGCAGATCGTGCACCACCCCGAAATCCTGAAGGCGCTGAATCCGTTCTATGCGCTGAAGTTCATCTGGGACAACCCCGGCACCAGCTTCATCCTGCTGGGCGCCACCGTGCTGTGCGTGACCGGGGCCGAGGCGCTGTACGCCGACCTGGGCCACTTCGGCAAGAGTCCGATCCGCATCGCGTGGTTCTCGGTGGTGATGCCGGCGCTCACGCTCAACTACTTCGGCCAGGGCGCGCTCCTGCTGGAGAACCCTGAGGCGGTGAAGAACCCGTTCTTCATGATGGCGCCCGAATGGGCGCTCATTCCGCTGGTGCTGCTGGCCACCGCCGCCACCGTCATCGCGTCGCAGGCGCTCATCACGGGCGCCTTCAGCGTCACGCGCCAGGTCATCCAACTGGGCTACCTGCCGCGCCTGAACATCGAGCACACCAGCGTGCGCACGGCCGGCCAGATCTACATTCCGCTGGTCAACTGGGGGCTGTTCGTGGCCATCGTTCTGGCGGTGGTCATGTTCCGCTCCTCGAGCAGCCTGGCCGCGGCCTACGGCATCGCCGTGACCACCGACATGCTGATCACCACGGTGCTGACCTTCTTCGTGATCCGCTATGCATGGAAGCTGCCGCTGCTGCTGTGCATCGGATCGACGGCGGTGTTCTTCTTCGTCGACTTCATGTTCTTCGCCTCGAACCTGCTCAAGCTGTTCGAGGGCGGCTGGTTCCCGCTGATGATCGGCGGCTTCGTCTTCACGCTGATGATCACGTGGAAGGAAGGCCGCCGCCTGATGGGCGAGGCGCAGCATGCCGACGCCATCGACCTGAAGTCCTTCCTCGACTCGGTGTTCGTGAGTCCGCCGGTGCGCGTGGACGGCACGGCGGTGTTCCTCACGGCCGAGCCGGGCGTGGTGCCCAACGCGCTGCTGCACAACCTCAAGCACAACAAGGTGCTGCACGAGCAGAACATGTTCGTCACCGTGCGCAACCACGAGGTGCCCTGGATCCCGATGGACAAACGCATCGAGATCGAGGCGCTGGGCCACCACTGCTGGCAGATCACCGTGCACTATGGTTTCAAGAACGACATCGACCTGCCGCGCGCGCTCGAGCATGCACGCATGCGCGGCTGCCAGCTGGAAGCGATGACGACCAGCTACTTCCTGTCGCGCGACGTCGTGATCCCCACGCTGGGCAGCGGCATGGCGCCTTGGCGCGAGAAGCTGTTCGCGCAGATGCACCACAACGCGAGCGGCGCGGCGGCTTTCCTCGGGCTGCCGAACAACGCAGTGGTGGAGTTGGGGTCCAAGATCGAGATCTGACCCCGGCGGCACAATCGCCCGATGTCGTTCTTCAAAGACCTGAGCCTGTCGGCCTTCACCGCGGGCTTCGTCGCGGTGCTCGTGGGCTTCACGAGCTCGGTGGCCATCGTGTTCCAGGCCGCGCAGGCCTTCGGCGCCACGCCGGAGCTGGCGGCCTCGTGGATGTGGGCGCTGGGCATCGGCATGGGGCTGGCCTCCGCGCTGCCCTCGCTGTGGTGGAAGAAGCCCGTGATGATCGCCTGGAGCACGCCCGGCGCCGCCGTGCTGGCTGTCGCCGGCATGGGCTACGGCATGGGCGAGGCGGTGGGTGCGTTCATCGTCTGCGCGGTGCTGATCGTGCTGGCGGGCGCCACCGGCTGGTTCGAGCGGGTGATGAACAGGATTCCGATGGCGATCGCCTCCGCGCTGCTCGCGGGCGTGCTCGCGCGCTTCGGCCTGTCGGCCTTCATCGCGGCGCAGACCGCGCTGTCTCTGGTGCTGCTGATGCTCGGCACCTACCTCGTCGGCAAGCGCCTGCTGCCGCGCTATGCGGTGCCGCTCACGCTGCTGGTCGCCATCGTGTACGCGGCGGCGCGCGGGCAACTGGCGTGGTCGGCAGTGCATTTCTCGTTCACCTGGCCGGTGTTCACGATGCCGGTCTTCAGCTGGCAGGCGATCGTGAGCCTGGCGCTGCCGCTGTTCGTCGTAACGATGGCCTCGCAGAACCTGCCGGGCGTGGCCGCCATCCGCGCTTCGGGTTATGGCGATCTGCCGGTCAGCAAGCTCATCACCATCAGCGGGCTGACGACGCTGGTGCTCGCGCCCTTCGGCGCCTTCGCGCTGAACCTGAGCGCCATCACCGCCGCCATCTGCATGGGCCGCGAGGCGCATGAAGACCCGGCGCGGCGCTACACGGCGGCGGTGAGCTGCGGCGCGATCTACGTGGTGATCGGGCTGTTCGGCGCTGCGGTCACCGGGCTGCTCACGGCGTTTCCGAAGGAACTGGTCGCGGCCATCGCCGGGCTGGCGCTGCTGGGCACCATCGGCGGCGGGCTCGCGGCGGCAGTGCGCGACGAGTCGCACCGCGAGGCGGCGTTGATCACCTTCCTGGTCACGCTCTCCGGCGTCACGCTGGCGGGCATCGGCTCGGCGTTCTGGGGCGTGGTGGCGGGGGCGGTGGCGCTGGCCGTGCAGCACGTCGGGCGCGCATCGCCCCCGGAAAAGGCCCCTGCCGGCAAGGACATCGCCGCTTCCGGCAACATCGCGCCCGATACCCAAGTGCAAGTGGCCGCCGCTCCCGGCGCCGGAAAGAACGCCTGATGAAAAACATCCTCTTCGTCGCCGATCCGCTCGATCATTTCAAGATCTACAAGGACACGACTTTCTCGATGATGCGCGAGGCCCAGCGCCGCGGTCATCGCATCGCGGCCTGCCTGCCGCAGGACATCCAGTGGAAGTCGGGCGGCTTCGTCACCGCCACGGTGCAGCAGATCACGCTGACGGGCGACGCCAAGGACTGGTATCGCGTCGACATCACCGAGTCGAAGGCGCTGAAGGACTTCGACGCGGTGCTGATGCGCAAGGACCCGCCCTTCGACGCCGAGTACATCTACGCCACGCACCTGCTGGAGCAGGCCGAGCGCGAAGGCGGCCGGGTGGTCAACTCGCCGCGCGCGCTGCGCGACCATCCGGAAAAGCTCGCGATCATGGAGTTTCCGCAGTTCGTCACGCCCACGCTGGTCACGCGCAGCGCGCAGGCGGTGCGCGACTTCCATGCGGAGCACGGCGACATCATCCTCAAGCCGCTCGACGGCATGGGCGGCATGGGCATCTTCCGCGTGAAGCAGGATGCGCTGAACCTGGGCTCCATCGTCGAGACGCTCAACAAGGACGGCGCCGAAACCATCATGGTGCAGCGCTTCGTGCCCGAGGTCGTTCAGGGCGACAAGCGCATCCTGATCATCGCGGGCGAGCCGGCGCCCTTCGTGCTGGCGCGCATTCCGCAAGGCACCGAGGTGCGCGGCAATCTCGCGGCCGGCGGCAAGGGCGTGGCCCAGCCGCTGACGGCGCGCAACCGCGAGATCGCCGAGACCATCGGCCGCGTGCTCGCGCCGCGCGGGCTGCTGCTGATCGGGCTCGACGTGATCGGCGACTCGGTCACCGAGATCAACGTGACCAGCCCGACCTGCTTCCAGGAAATCACCGAGCAGACCGGCTTCGACGTGCCGGCCATGTTCATCGACGCGCTGGAAGCGACCCTGCGGGCGCAGGGCCGCTGACTCAGGCCGATCCTCAGAAGTCGATGGTGCCGCTCAGCGAGAAGGTGCGCGGCGCGCCCAGCACCAGGTAGTTGCTGCCCTGCGTGCCGCCCACCGAGGCCCAGTACGATTTGTTGAACAGGTTGTCGATGCGCGCGCGCAGCGTGAGCGCACGGCCGTTGCCCAGGTCGACCAGGTAGCGCGCGCCGATGTCGAAGCGCGTCCACGACGGCACCGACTGGGTGTTGGTGGCGTTGGCGTATTGCTTCGAGGTGTAGAGCACGCGGGCGTTCAGCGACAGATTGCGCAGGCCCGGCACGTCCCATTCGGCGCCCAGGTTGGCTTGTTGCTTGGCCACGCCGATGGCGGTGAGGCCGTCGGTGGCGCCGCCTTGGGTGTTCTTCTGCTTGGCGTCGAGCAGCGTCAGGCCACCGAGCAGGCGCAGGCCCTTGGTCGGCTGGCCGAACACCGAGAACTCCAGGCCCTGGTTGCGCTGCTTGCCGTACAGGCCGTAGGTCTGGCCCGAGTAGTAATACGTCGGCTGGTCGGTGGTGAAGAACGCGGCGCTGGCGCCGAGCGTGCCGCCGTCGTACTTGACGCCGACTTCCTTCTGCTTGGCCTGGTAGGGCGCGAAGATTTCGCCGGCATTGGTGACGGGGCGGTTGTTCACCGTGGTGCCCGCCACGTTGCCCTTGACCAGGCCTTCGATGTAGTTGGCGTAGGCCGAGACTGTCGGCGTGATCTTGAACACGACGCCGGCCACCGGCGTGGTCTTGCTCTTGTCGTAGTAGCTGGTTTGCTTGAGCGTGTTGTAGGCGTAGCTGGTCTGCTCGATGGTCTGGCGGCGCGCGCCGAGCGTGACGAGCAGGCGGTCGTCCATGAAGGCCATGGTGTCGGCGATGGCCACGCTCGCGGTGTCGATGCGGTCGGTCAGGCGCGGGTTGTCCAGCGTGTTGCCCACGAACGCGCCGTTGGCGATCGGGTTGGGCGACGCGTACGGCGTGTAGATGTTGTTGCGCACGCTCTGCGCCGAGATGGCGTAGGCGTTGTCGCGATCGTTGCTGTACTTGGCGGCCGAGGCCACCAGCGTGTGCTTCACCGGGCCGGTGGTGAAGTTGCCGCGCACGCCGATCTCGCCGGTGCCGATGCGGTCTTCGCGGGTGTTGCTGAAGCGCGTGTTGCTGGTGTTGCCGAAGGCGTCGGTGAGCGTCGGGTTCGACAGCACGTTGTCTTCGCTGCTGCGGCGCACGCCGCCGGCGGCCCAGGCCGTGATGTTGTCGGTGATGTCGACTTCGCCGCGGAAGGTGGCGAACTTGTCCTTTTCCTTGGAGTAGGTCCAGGGCTGGGCGAAGTTGGTGCGGGCGTCGGGCGCGCGCGGGATCGGCAGCGTGGAAGAGGGCGTCAGGCTCGGGCGGCCGTCCTTCAGGTCGTAGTCCTGATAGCCGAAGTCGGCCGACAGGCGCACGTTGCGGTTGTGCCAGTCGAGGCCGATGCCGAAGGCGCTGAGCTGCTGGCTTTCCTTGTTCACGCCGGTGCCGCCTTCGCGGCGCACCGCGTTCACGCGCACGCCCAGGCTGTCGTCGGGGCCGAAGCGGCGTGCCAGGTCGAGATTGACGAAGCCCTGGCCGCCGCTTTGCACGCCGAAGCCGACGCGCGTGAGCGGCTCGTTGGGCGCGCGCTTGGGCAGCAGGTTGATCGCACCGCCGATGCCGCTGCCGCCGGGGGCCGCGCCGTTCAGGAAGGTGTTGGCGCCGCGGAACACTTCCACGCGCTCGAAGAATTCGGAGGCGATGTACTGGCGCGGCAGCATGCCGTAGAGGCCGTTGTACGAGACGTCGTCCGAGTACACGGGGAAGCCGCGCACCACGTACAGCTCCTGGAAGTTGCCGAAGCCGCGGGCCTGGCGCACCGACGGGTCGTTCAGCAGCACGTCGGCCACGCTCTTGGCCTGCTGGTCCTGGATCAGCTCGTTGGTGTAGTTGGTGCTGGAGAAGGGCGTGCTCATCATGTCCTGGTTGCCCAGGATGCCGACGCGCCCGCCGCGCGCCACCTGGCCGCCGGCGTAGGGCTTGGTCAGGCCTTCGGCCGATGCGTCGGCGCTGGCTTCCACGTTCACCGTGGCCAGGGTGCCGCTCGATGCCGCTCCGGCGGCCGGTTCCGCCGTGGTGTTCTGGGCCAGTGCCGCCACGGCATTGAGCGCGAGCAGCGTTGCGACCACGGTTGGCCGAAGGTAGAAATGAGATGCGGGCATGGGCGGTTCGAAAAGATGCAAATGAGAACCGTTATTGTTCTCTCTCTTGCACCCGCCCACTGATACTTTATTGCACTGTTGCGAAAATGTGTCAGTAAAAAGATTGCAATGCCGGCCTAGTACCCCGAAAGCCGCCCATCCACGAACACATGAAGCTCGCCCGGCGCGAACTGGGTCCAGGTTTCGTTGGTCGTGAGCGGGGCCGTCACCACCACCGCCACGCGGTCGCTGGGCGTGGTGTGCTGCGCGAAGTCGATCGCCAGGTCTTCGTCAGAAAGCTGCGCGGTGACGAAGGGGTGCTGGCGCTCCACGTACCAGAGGTTGGTGGAGGCATGGGCCCACAGCGCCTGCCCGTTGGACAGCATGAAATTGAAGGTGCCGTGGCTCGCCAGTTGCGGCGCCAGTTCGCGCAGCGTGAGCGTCAGTTCCTCGATGCTCGGCACGCCCGCGTGCGACTTGGCCAACTCCTGCATGATCCAGCAGAAGGCGTGCTCGCTGTCGGTGTTGCCCACCGGGTGGAAGTTGCCGTGCAGACGCGGGCGGAATTCCTTCAAATCGCCGTTATGGGCGAACACCCAGTAGCGCCCCCACAGCTCGCGCACGAACGGGTGGCAGTTCTGCAGGTTGACCTCGCCCTGCGTCGCCTTGCGGATGTGCGCGATGACGTTGCGGCTCTGGATGGGATAGCGCCGGATCAGCTCCGCCACCGGCGATTCGCACGCCGGCTGGTGGTCCACGAAGTGGCGCAGCCCGCGGTCCTCGAAGAACGCGATGCCCCAGCCGTCGGCATGGTGATCGGTGCGGCCACCGCGCTGCGCGAACCCCGTGAAGCTGAAGGTCACGTCGGTCGGCGTGTTGCAGTTCATCCCTAGCAATTGACACATGCCCGCAATTAGACCGCGATTCGCGCGGCCGGGCGTCCGCTAGCGCAGGAACTTGCCTTCCTTGGTCACCCGCACCATCTCGATGAAGCGCGAGCCGGTGTTGCTGGCGCCGGTGAAATCGATTTCCATGTTGTTCACCCGCAGCTTCATCGCCTTGAGCGTAGCGTGCAGCTTGGCGCGCGTCAGGTCGCGCCCGGTGCGGCGTAGCGCCTCGATCATCACCAGCGCGTTCACGTAGCCTTCGTAGCTCAGATAGCCCACGTCGACCTTGGCGCGCTCGGCCTGCTGCCGATACTCTCTTGCGCCGGCGTCCACTTCGCTCCACGGGTAGGGCACGATCTGCGAAATGGCGAGCCCGCTGGTCTTGTCGCCCACCAGCTTCGCGGTGACGTCGCCCGGCACGATCGACATGCCGTAGAACATCTGCCGCCCGCCCGCAGCCCAGGCGCTCTTCATCACCTCGCCGCCGATGCCGCCGCCCAGGTACATGATCACCGCCTGCGCCTTGCTGTCCGCCAGCGCCTTGCCCGAGGCCTCGTTGGCCGAGCCGTCGCCCTTCACCGGCACGGCGGCCACGGGCTTGAGCTGCAGCGTGGAGAGCGCCGCCTCGACCAGCTTCGCCACCTCGGCGCCGCCGGGGTTGTCGAGATAGGCCACCGCGATCCGCGAGACGCCGATGGTCGTCAGGTGCTGCACCAGCGCCTGCGCCTCGCGCGCGAAAGTGGCGCGCACGAAGTAGCCGGAGCCCGCCACCTTCTCGCGCGCCGAATCTGACACCGCGTAGCCGCCGACCATCGGCGCGCCGCTCTGGTTCAGCACCTTGGCCGCCGCGGCGGTGGTGCCCGAGCCCACGCAGCCGAAGAAAGCGAAGGCGTGGTGTTCGCCGAGCAGCTTCTCGTAGTTGGCCACCGCTTTCTCGGGCACCAGCTCGTCGTCGAGCGACACCAGCCGGATCTTGCGGCCCGACAGTCCGCCCTGCGCGTTCACAGCGTCGAAAGCCAACCCCGCGCCGGCCACCACCACCTTGATCGGCGCCCCGAGCGGACCGCTCAGGATGCCGGTGTGGCCGAGCACGATTTCTGTGTCCGTCACGCCGCTCTCGGCGGCGCGGGCCGAAGACATGAAGCCGAGCGCGGGCGCGGCCACGGCGGCCGCCGAGGCGGCAATGAAGTTTCTGCGGTGCATGGGGATGGGGCTCGCTGGCGAGATCGATACAACTGATAACAATTGAAAGCGAAAGCCCCGCCTTCCGCCGCCGGGGTTTACCCCGTCTTGTGCGCCGTCTCAGTCGGCCCCTGCCGCAGCTGCCAGGCCGCGCAAATGGCCAGCGCGCAGAGTCCCGCCAGCATCGCGAACACCTCGTCGAAGGCCGCCAGCCGCGCCGGGCTGCTCATCGGGTTGGCCAGCGAATCGCCGTGCGCCGCCAGCCGCCACTCGAGCACGATGGCGCACAGGCTCACGCCGGCCGCGCCGCCCAGCATGCGCACGAAGTTGATGGCGCTCGCGCCTTGCGGAATCAGCGGCTTGGCCAGTGGCCGCATCGAGCCCAGGTTGAGCGAGGGCAGGATGAAGCCCAGCCCGATGCGCCCGATGATCGCGAACGCCACCAGCAGCCACAGCGCGCTGTCCAGCCGCAGCACCATCATCAGCGCGAACGACGAAGCCAGCAGCGCGAGGCCGATGGTCACCAGCACCCAGGTCGGATGCCTGTCGGCCAGCCGGCCCACGCCGGCGATGGTCACTGCCAGCACGATGCCCGCCGGCAGCAGGATGGTGCCCACGTGCGAGGCCGACAGATGCAGCCCCACCTGCATGTACACCGGCAGCAGGTAGGTCGAGCCGAACAGCGCCGTGCCGTAGATGAACGCCACCACGCTGCCCATCGCGAACTG
>JACXTT010004907.1_pt1 | contig 19663 bp, 16 predicted proteins | sample 9270951 | NCBI WGS metagenome assembly JACXTT01 (sample SAMN15532306, study PRJNA645909) | rock metagenome | isolation source: weathered quartz diorite | place: Puerto Rico | collected 2017-06-21 | reverse complement strand
ACTCCCGACGAGATGCCCGGGTTCTCAATGGCGAGCTGGTCACATTAGAGGAACAGGACCGGTCGCGGTGGGATAAGGGTGCTATTTCGGAAGGATTGATGCTGGTCGAAAAAGCGCTGTGGCGCCCACACCCTGTTCCTGCTGGGAGCAGCAGGCGACCAGCAGGGAATTTGCCCCCGGGCCGTAGTATGAACCGACTATGCGGTCCTCCTGGTCGCCTGCTGCAAGCAGGAGGGATCGCAATCTCACTGTGCGAGATCGCCACAGATCTCGCTGGCTGCGTTCCTTGCGTACCGGTTTATTCGCTTTCCACGATTCCTAGATTTCTACCACATGGCGCCGTTGAGAAAATCCTGCGGCGGACCGTTGGAGCTGCCCACGGACGGCGCGATTGCGCGGTGCTTATGCTGCTTGCCAGGCTTGGACTCCGCACCTGCGAAATCGTCAGTCTGGAACTGGAAGATGTCGATTGGGAACGCGGTCAGATCACGGTTCGAGGCAAGGGCGGACGATGGTCCAAAATGCCGTTGCCGTCTGAGGTCGGCCAAGCCATTGCTGCCTATCTACAGCATGATCGCCCACGCTGCTCAAGCCGCCGCCTATTCATCAGTCAACGCGCCCCGATTACTGGGCTGCAAAGCGGATGCGCAATCGTGAGAACCGTCGCTCGTGCCCTGGACAGGGCCGGCATCGTTTCTGAACGGAAAGGCGGTTATCTGTTCCGCCACACTCTGGCGACCGAGATGCTCGGCCGCGGCGCGTCTTTGCGTGAAATCGGTGAAGTGCTGCGTCATCGGAAGGCGGGCACAACACAGATTTACGCGAAGGTCGATTTTCGTGCATTGCGAGACCTCGCTCAACCGTGGCCGGGAAGTGCGCGATGAGAGATCTCCGAAAAGATCTGGGGCAGTACATCGAACTTCGACAGGCCCTTGGATACAAATTGCGCAAACACAAACCACGGCTGAACGAATTCCTCGCATTTCTCGAAGCGAAGAGCGCAGATCATATCACCACCAAGCTGGCCGTCGCCTGGGCGACAGAGTCGTCGAGCGGCCATAAACACAGCTGCTTCGAAAGGCTGAGCTTTGTTCGGTCGTTTGCCATACATATGTGCTCTTTGGATGGTCGGACGGAAATTCCGCCAGCGGGGACTATGCGACGGCCTGAGATTGTTCTTCGGCCGTATATCTATACACGAGACGAGATCGCGCGGCTTATGGCAGCCGCCCGCAATCTGTTCTCGCCGCAGAAACTTCGCTGCCATACGTATTACCATCTGGTCGGATTGCTGGCAACAACTGGTATGCGCAGCGGTGAAGCCGTTCGGCTCGCCAGCCGCGACGTAAACCTGACGGATGGATTGATAACAATTCGTGACAGCAAGTTCGGCAAATCGCGCGTCGTCCCGCTGCATCCCACGACCGTAGAATCGTTGATCAGGTATAAGGCGCGCAGGGATGCGTTTCTCAAGAAAGCCGACGCCCCAACCTTCTTCATTAACGAGCGCCGTGGGCCAATCAGCAGCCCCCACAAGAGCTTCCGCGATATCCGTTGCGCGGCTGGGCTGGAGAAGACGCGCGATGGAACTCGTCCCCGGATGCACGATCTGAGGCATACGTTCGCGGTTCAGACATTGCTCGGCTGGTACCGCAACGGTGCCGATGTCGAACGCAATCTGCCGATCCTATCGACGTTTCTCGGGCACAGCCAGGTTGAAAATACTACTGGTATCTATCGTCTACGCCCGAGTTGCTGGGGGCCGCATGTGAACGGCTCGAAACACGATGGAGGCGCTCACAATGAGTTCGGCGAATCTCGCGGCCTTTCTTGAGGCATTCTTCACCGACAGGCTGATTGCTCAACGGCGAGTCAGTCCCCACACGGTGGCGTCGTACCGGGACACCTTTCGTCTGCTGCTGCAGTTTGCTCAGAAGGAGTTGGGGAAGTCGCCATCCAAACTTGCAATACCGGATCTGAATGCGGCACTCATCGGCGCGTTTCTTGACGACCTGGAGAAAACTCGGGCCAATGCCTCTCGCAGCCGTAATGTCCGCCTCACAGCGATCCGGTCCTTTTTCCGCTACATGGCGCTGGAGTGCCCCGAGCACTCGGCAGCAATCCAGCGCGTACTCGCGATCCCACCAAAGCGGCAATCCAGCCGGTTAGTGGATTTTCTGACGAGGCCCGAGATTGAGGCTCTCCTGGCCGTGCCGGATCAAACGACGTGGCTGGGCAGACGAGATCGGGTCTTGTTGCTGTTCGCGATTCAGACTGGTCTCCGCCTGTCGGAGATCATCGGACTCCGCCAGGGCGACATTTACCTGGAGCGTGGGGCACACGTCCGCTGTGAAGGTAAGGGGCGAAAGCAGCGATGCACCCCGCTCACTCGAACCACCGTACAGGTTCTGAGGGCTTGGGTCCGCGAACAGAGAAAGGACGAGGCCAAAATCCTCTTTCCCAGCGCTCGCGGTGGGCGACTCAGCCATGACAGCGTTCAGTACTTAGTCGCAAAGTACGTCAAATCGGCGGCGAGATCCTGCGTAACGCTGCGCAAGAAGCGGGTAACTCCTCACGTGCTGCGGCACACCACCGCGATGGAGCTCTTGCAAGCCGGTGTCGATCGGGCCGTCATCGCTCTGTGGCTGGGACACGAGTCGGTCGAAACTACTCAGATCTACCTTGACGCGAACCTTGCGCTCAAGGAAGATGCACTCAAGAAGACGTCGCCTGTGAACGCCTCGGTCGGGCGCTTCAAGCCAGACGATCAGTTGTTGGCATTTCTGCGCAACCTTTAACACCGGGGGACTATGCCGTATGAGGATCAAGGCCATACTCGCGCAACTGCGCGCAGACGAGTCCAAAATCGGATTCCTAAAATGCATACGGCATAGTCCGGCATTCGACATTGTGGCTGAAGCCGGTGCTGGTGGGCCAGTTCGAGTTCGTCGAGTGGACGCCGGACGGCCACTTGCGGCATGCGAACTTCATCGCGCTCAGCGAGGACCGGGACGCTCGGGAGGTGCGGTGGCTGCATCCAAGGTCCGGTATTAAAAAAGAAGCCTCCTGGTAGCAGCAGGCGAGCAGCAGGATCTTCACCTATTGTTCGCTGCGACGCAGAAGCTCTCCGGGCTACTTCAGATGTCCGAAAAGTACTGGCTTCTTCGCCACGACATCTCCGGTCTGCTTGAATTAAACAGGCAGGCAGTTGAAATCGGCGAAAAACGGGCGAATATCCTCCTGCGCGCCTGCTGCTACCAAGAGGTCTCGCTCAGCTTTCTTCTGCGGTACAATTGGTTCATTTCGTACGCAAGGCTTGGTTCTATGGAGAGCTGAAGGAGCGTCTTGGGGATGACGCCGGACGATTGGAGTAAGGTCAAGGCGCTGTTTCAAGCGGCCCTGGAATTGGAACCATGCCAGCAGGCGGCCTTTCTGGCGCAACACTGTGCCGACGAAAAATTGCGGCGGGAAATCGAAAAGCTTCTGAGCAACCATGAAGAGGCTGGCAAGGCAGAACACTTCCTGGACTTTCCGGCGGGGGTGGCGGCGAAGGTGCTCGTCCAGGCGCGAAGCCCCACACGACAGTCCAGCGAGGCAAGTCCCAGCTTGGTCGGCACCACAGTTTCGCACTACCGCATCCAAGACAAGCTGGGAGTGGGCGGAATGGGCGAAGTCTATCGGGCTCGTGACACCAAGCTGAACCGAGAGGTGGCGCTGAAGGTATTACCCGAAGCGTTTGCGCAGTCTCCCGAACGGATGGCACGATTCCAGCGCGAGGCGCATCTCTTGGCGGCCTTGAACCATCCCAACATTTGCACGATTTACGAAATCGACGACCAGCACGGCCAGGCATTTATCGCCTTGGAGTTCATGGACGGAGCGACATTGAAGGAGCGGATTGGGGGACGACCGTTGGAGGTCGACCTGATTCTGTCGCTGGGTATCGAGATCGCTGATGCATTGGACGCGGCACACACCGCTGGCATCATACACCGCGACATCAAGCCCGCCAACATCTTCGTTACCAGGCGTGGGCACGCCAAGATTCTTGATTTCGGCTTGGCGAAGGTCATGCGCACGCTGGGAGGAGTTGGATCACGTGGGGCGACCGCACAATCGGCTCTCACGCTGGAAGAACACCTGACGGGTTCAGGAACCGCTCTGGGAACCACTGCGTATATGTCGCCAGAGCAAGTCCGGACCTGGGAATTGGACCGGCGCACGGATTTGTTCTCATTCGGAGCGGTTCTATACGAGATGGCTACGGGAACCTTGCCGTTCCCCGGTGAAAGCACTGGAGCGATTTTTGATTCCATTCTGAACCGAGTACCCGTCCCTCCCCTTAGAGTTAACCCCTACTTGCTCGCCGAATTGGAACGGATCGTCAACAAGTGCCTGGAGAAAGACCGAGACCTGCGCTATCAGCATGCCTCGGAGCTCCGCACTGACCTCAAACGTTTGAAGCGCGATGCAGATTCGGGTCACACAGATATACCAGTAGCTGGTAACGAGGAAGTGGGTGCCAAGGCAGTGCCGCTCAAACGCAGCAAATTTCCCCTGCTCATCCCCGCGGCAATTGCGGCAGTGGTGATCGGCTTTTGGGTGCGCACGTGGCTATCTCCTCAAGCGCCCGCATTCGGAAGTGCGGAGATCACAAGGATCACGACAACCGGCCACAGTGTGTTGAGCGCCATTTCGCCAGACGGGCGCTATATCGTATACGTAGATGACGAGGGCGGAAAGCAAAGCCTATGGATGCGGCAGATAGCCACCGCAAGTGCCGTCCGGATTCTTCCGCCAAACGAGGCCATCTATGGGGGGGTGACCTTTTCAAGGGATGGGAATTATCTCTATGCCGTCAGGGTAATCGCGGGCGCGAGTGCCGTCTACGAGATTCCTGTCTTTGGGGGGACAGAGAGAAAGTTGATCGACAACTGCGACAGCAGTGTGACGGTTTCTCCGGACGGCAAGCAACTAGCGTTCGTACGAGGTTCGTGGCCTGGGGAGACTGCAATTGTAGTCGCCGATGTCGGAGGCGAGCGGCAGCATACGATTAACCAGCATTCCCGCGACATCTATTACTCTTCTGTTTCATGGTCGCCTGACGGAAAAACGTTGGCCGCCTCTGTGTTCGGTTTCGACGGCAGTTATGTTGTCTCGATGCCTGTTGCCGGCGGAAAGGAAAAATCGCTTACAAAAAAGGAATGGTTGCGAGTTAGTGATCTGGCTTGGATTTCCTCAAAGGTTCTGATGCTTTCAGGTTCGCCCACATATGAGGACTCGTCTTACAAACTCTGGCAGATTAGCTATCCCAGCGGAGAACTTCGGCAGGTTACCGGGGACTTGAGCACATATACTGGTGTCTCTACATCGATAGGCTCCAGAGTGCTTACGGCAACTCGATCAGAGAGGCTGTGCAACCTTTTTGTTGCCGCGGATGGCCAAAATAACTCTTATCGGCAGATTACCGTCGGGCCGGGAAGAAACGACGGAATGTTTGGCATTGCCTGGACGCCTGACGGCAAACTGGTATACGATTCGCTCGCGTCCGGAAGTTGGGACCTCTGGATCACCGCTACGGATGGCAGCTCTGTGCAGCAGTTGACTAGAGGCTCATCGTTCAATGGGTCCCCTCGCGTTTCAAAAGATGGGCGCTGGATCGTGTTCGCGTCAAACAGAAATGGTTCTGTCCACGTTTGGATGATGGCAATCGATGGAGGCGACGTTCAACAGCTCACCTATCGATTGGGGAGTGTCCCCGACATTTCACCGGACGGAAGCTGGTTCGCGTACACCGACTTCTCTAAAGGCGGCCGTCCAACATTGTGGAGAAAATCGATCCAGACCGATGACGCTGCTCAGGTTGCCCGTGATGCTCTCTTGTGCGCGATTTCACCGGATGGGAGGACGATTGCCTTCTTGTTGAATTTGCCAACATCCTACGTGCTCGACGAAATGAAGCTGAATATCATACGTGCTGATGACGGGGCTCCGATCAAGGTCATTTCGCTGTCAGCTCACTACCCAACTGGCCCATGTATTCGCTGGACACCCGACGGACGGGCTCTTTTATTCATACAGGACCAGCGGGGCATTTCAAACATTTGGAAGCAGCCTCTGGAGGGCGGACCGGCTACGCCCTTTACGCATTTTAAAGCCGGAACAATCTTTCACTTCGATGTCGCCCGCGATGGAAGGTTCGCCCTCGCCCGAGGCACGGTCAGCAGTGACGCCGTGCTTATCCGCGAAAGCAGGTAATTGGCCTGACCGGTATTTAGTACCCGTCGATGGCGAATTACAGAATTGGCCTCCGATGCCGGGCACCAGCGCCGATGTCCCGGATGATCTGGACGCGCGGCTTGTGGTTCTTGGCGTTGACCACGCTTACAGCAAGGAGCCGGACAACGCCGCCGAAACTGCGGCCAAGGGAATTTTCGAGAAGCGCGGTACCGCGCCGCGCCTTTACAGAAACACGCTTGTCTTCCTTGCCGCCGACAAAACACGGCTTCAAGACCTCGACGAAGCCGTACGGAAATTCCTCGCGTGGGACTCGATCTTGGATGAAAAGGACAAGCTCGATCTTTCGCCGCATCAGGTAAAACAGGCTGAAACGCAAAAGACGGCTGCCGATGGTGCCGTGACTGCCAGGCTTCCCGAAACATATCAGTGGTTATTGGTGCCTACGCAAGAAACGCCGCAAGCTGCCGTGACATGGCAGACGATCCGGCTTTCATCGGGCCAGGACTCGCTGGCTGAGCGCGCCAGCAAAAAGCTGAAAAACGATGAGTTGCTCGTGGTCAACTTTGCGGCCTCCCGCCTTCGCATGGAAATGGATCGCGTGCCTCTATGGCGCGGAAACCATGTCCCGATCCGGCAACTTGTGGAGGATTTCGGCCGCGACCTCTACCTACCACGATTGCAGACGACCACCGTTCTGCTGAATGCTATCCGCGCGGGGCTCGCCTTGTTGACATGGGCACAGGATGCATTCGCGTATGCCGAAAACTATGACGAGTCTGCATCCCGTTATCGCGGCCTTCACTCCGGCGCGCAGGTGACTGTCACGGCGGACGACACTGGACTGCTCGTGCGGCCAGAAATCGCCAGCCAGCAAATCGACCGGGAGACGGCTCCGCCTGTCCCTGTTGCTGTGGATAGCGGCGGCACGACACCAACTGAAAATGGCGGCGCTGCCGTGCCGCCGCCGACGCCTGGTCCCGCGGGCCCGGTCCAACCGACGAAACCGCGCCGCTATCACGGGACGGTGGCCCTTGATTCTGCTCGCGTAGGACGCGACGCCGGAAGGATCGCCGATGAGGTTATTACGCATCTCGTCGGGCTTGTCGGTTCGTCTGTGCGCGTCACCCTCGAAATCGAAGCGGAAATTCCGGCGGGCGCTTCCGACAACGTCGTGCGGACTGTGACGGAGAACAGCCGGACGCTGAAGTTCGCGGCGAATAGCGGCTTTGAAACGGAGTAAATCGATTGCAGAAGCCGAACACATCAAAGCAGGCGACGCCACCGCAGCCTTCGGCAAAAGGTGGGAAAGTACCGGTCGCAAGCACTGGCGCTACGCCAGCTCCTGCGAGCAAGAGTCCGCAAAGCGGAATCTTTATCAAAGAGATCCGGATACGGCACTTTCGCTGCCTTCGTTCGGTTGACGTGGAGCTTGATCCGCTCACGGTACTCATTGGCCAGAACAACTCCGGAAAGACCAGTTTCCTGAATGCGCTCTTTGCTGCAATCGGAGCCGGTCAACGGATAATTTCAAGCGACGATATTTTTCTCCATCAGGCAGAGGTCGCGGCGCCCAAACAAAGGGCCATAGCTATCGACATTCTTATCAGGCCGACAGACGGTAGCGGTAAGATTGCCGATGTCTTTCCGCAAGGCAGTCCGTGGCTTGAACTCTGGGGCAACGGTATTGTTCAGGACGACGCAGACCATGATTTGGTTGCTATTCGCACTTCATACAAGTGGAACGACATAAAAGGTGAATATGTCCTGGAGCGCCGCTTCCTGAAGGACTGGCAGACGAACCCCCAGAAGTGGAAGACTCAAAGCCGATAGAAAGAGCAGCTCCGGTGTCTGCTCAGCAGATTGAGCCGCTCGCAATGTATTTTCTCGACGCGAAGCGGGACATCGCAGAGGACCTTCGGTCCCGCAGCTCCTTTTGGAGCAAGATGGTCGAGGATCACGGCCTCAGCCACACCGATGTCGACCGTATCGAGCAGGAGCTGTCTGACATAAATAAGGATATCGTCGAGAGCAGCGACATTTTTTCTCACATACAGACGCATTTGAAGGATTTCCATGAGACTCTGTCCTGCGACCAAGAGAGCATAGCCATCACGCCCCTTGCCCGTCACCTGAGAGACCTTTCGCGCGGAATGGATGTCGTGCTGTCCACGCGAGGGGCACCATCTTTTCCGTTGCAGCAGCAAGGCATGGGGACGCGGAGCCTTGGAACTTTCTTCACCTTTTGGGCTTTTACGACATGGAGGCAGAAACAAGCGAAGTCTAGCGCGGTTCATCCAATGATGGCTCTCGAAGAGCCTGAAACACATCTGCACCCGCAGGCCCAACGGGCGCTGTCACCAGCTCTTTCTTGCTGGCATCAGGTAGCACACTTCTCGACGAATGGCGATGCGGGCCGGGCGCCACTATCGGGCTTGACGTACGACGCGATCGTTGTTGGTGCACGGTGCGCCGGATCTTCCACTGCTATGCTTCTCGCGCAAAAGGGCTATAAGGTTCTCCTCATAGACCGAGCAACCTTTCCGAGTGACACCATTTCGACGCTAGGCCACCATGCCGCCCTCATGTGCATAAGGAGCCAGCCGCGCATCGGCCAATAGTTGGCCGCAGACTCAAACGTCCTAGGAGTGATGTCCGCATTTAGCCGGAATTGTCGCGTTAGGCAGTTAGGAGCACGACGAAGCTCAAAAAAGAGCAACGCAGGAGGGGCAATGAAACGCAGCATCGTTCGGACAGTCTTTCTCGTCGCGACGCTTGTCATGAGCCTGGCGGCGATGGCACGGGCGCAGGATGATGGCGCTTGCTCAAATGCCGGTGTGGCAGGAAGGTGGGGATATACCTACACGGGAACACTCATCCTTCCGACCGGCGCGGTTCCCCTGGCGGCCGTAGGGAGATACACCTTGGACGCTGCCGGCAATTTGGCGGGGACGCAGGCCAGGAGCGTGGGCGGCAGCATCGGCGTCGAAACGCTCAAGGGGACCGCTACAGTGAATTCGGACTGCACCAGCACACTAACGGTCCGCGTCTTCGACCAGTCGGGAAACCTGGTTCGCACGGGAATCCTGGCTCTTGTGTATGTCGATAAGGCGCGAGAGGTTCACGCGATTTTCACATCGCTGGTAATACCAGATGGAACTAGCCTGCCGACGGTCATAACCGTTAACGCAAAAAGACTATTCCCAAATAGCGGCAATGAGCAATGAGCGGGCGAGAGGAAACTAGGCGACCGAGCGCGACCAGGAAGCGAGCCGAGTGAATGTCCTGCTTTTCCCCGAATTGTCGCGTTACCCAGTTAGGGGGCAAGTTGGAATCCGCGATCTTGGGCTGGATCACGACCATCGGCGTACTCGCCGCGATTTTGAACCCGGTTGCTGGGGCGCCTCAGGTACAGCAGCCGGAACCGTTGGCAAGCACCGTTGCGGGCACGGTGAACCCGGTGCCCTTCATCAACCAGCCCCTGGTGCCCGACGCGATTAAGCCTGGTGAAGCAGGATTCACGCTTACGGTCAATGGCACAGGGTTTGTTTCAGGCGCCACGGTGAATTGGAATGGCAGTGCTCGAGGAACCACCTCGGACGGCGAGGGCGGATTCCTGGCCTCATCGTCACCTGGGTGAGCAGCTCGCGGCTGACGGCGAGTATCCTCGCATCAGATATCGCCGAGGCTGGCACGGCTTTGGTGACAGTGGTCAATCCCGGCCCGGGCGGCGGCAAGTCGAATGTAGCGTTTCTTGAGGTTACTACCCCTAGTTCGTCGATCGGAGTGTGTACATCAGAATTCGGCGCCGAACAAACGGCCACGGCGGTGTCAGCAGCCGACTTCAACGGGGACGGCAAGCTCGCCCTGGCTGTGGCGGAGTGTGGTGACAACGGACTGCTCGTGCTCTTGGGCAAGGGTGACGGCACCTTTCAGGCCGGTCTGAACTATCCGGTCGGGACCTGCCCCGTGTCTATTGCGGTGGGGGACCTTAACGGCGATGGCACGTTGGATCTCGCCGCTGCGAACATTTACAGCAACAACGTGAGCGTGCTATTGGGCAAGGGCGATGGGACTTTCCAAGCCGCGGTGAACTATGCAGTCGGGACCGGAACCTGAGCCGTCGGCACTGGCGTCCGGTCAGTTGCGATCGGCGATTTCAGGGGCAATGGCAAGCTGGACTTGGCCGTGGCGGACCTCTACACCGGTAATGTCAGCGTGCTCTTCGGCAACGGCGATGGAACCTTCCAGGCTGCCGTGAACTATCCCCTCTCGACCGGACCGACGTCGGTGGTGGTGGGCGATTTCAACGGCGACGGGAAGCTGGATCTGGCCGCCGCGGTGGGCAATCTCGACGGGACTGGGGCCGAGGTGGCAGTGCTGCTGGGCAGTGGGGATGGTACATTCCAATATCCGGTGAACTACGCCACCGGGCAAGGGCCATTCTCGGTCGTGGTTGGGGATTTCAACCATGACGGCAAACTCGACCTCGCGACGGCCTATGCGAACGGTGTAAGCGTGCTCTTGGGACATGGAGATGGGACCTTCAGGGCCCACGTGGATTACGACACCGAGAATTCTCCCGTTGCAGTCGGAGTGGCGGATTTTGACGCTGATGGAACGCTGGATCTGATCGTGGCCAACGAGTATAACGTCTCGGAGTTAGAGCAGGCGGCTAAGCAACGCCCTTCGCACAAAAATGAGCAAGTCGGAGTCACGACGGTGGGCCGACGCATTGCCGAGCCTGAGGACTGATTCGCGCTTCTTAGTTCAGCAGGACTTCTCACAAGGACAGTTATGACAACCGGGAGGGTTGCCTGCGCCAGCCCACCTCTCCTGGTGGGAATGATCTATGGCTTGCCACATAGCGGTTCCTGCTGAGTAGTCACAGCAGCATCGGGGTAGTCCGCAGACGGTCCGGTCAGCAGAGCGCTCCAGGGCTTTCCCTGAAGACTCGCATCGAGAAACGCCGCGATGTAGCTGCGCAGTGCCGCGATCGTTTTCTCTACACCCATGGTCCCGGTCTGTACCGCATCCTTCGCCAGCCAGATGGCATCAGAAGGCGTCAGGTGCTCGGCGCCTTGTAAGTTCACGGCGAGGCGACGTCCGTGCAGCTGATCCCACAAGTGGCACTCGCTGTCATCCCACTGCCCGCGTCCCGCCGCGAGGTATAGAACAGGGGTCTCCGTTGCCTTGGGCAGCGTATCTGGCGCGGCACCGTCGATGACGATCCCCGCCCGGAAGCGTGGCTCTCGTTCCATGGCGAGGAGCGTAGTCAATCCGCCCAGCGAGTGACCTGCTATGGCGAGGCGCGTCGTATCCAACTTGCCCGTAAACGGGCCGCCCGCTTCGGCATTCAGGCGTTCGATTTGATTCACGACAAATGTCATGTCGCTCAATCGCGTGGACAATGCTGCCACCAACAGTGTTTGCTCATCGGGGTGCGTGTCCTGTTCGACGAGATAGCTACCAAAGACGGATTTCGCGAGCCGGCCATCGGGGAACTCCATGGCCGTCGCTTCGTAAGTATGGTCCACCGAAGCAAGCACGTAACCGCGGCTGGCGAGGTCCTCAAAGATGAAGGTGTAATCGGTGAACGTGCCCGTATAACCGTGAGTGAACACAACCACCGGATGAGCGCCATCTGTGATAGGCGCAGCCCAGCAACTGTTCGTTTCGACTCTAGGCAGCGGGACTTCCGCAAGTTGCGACAAGTAACTCCAGACGGCGGGGGATGTATAATCCGCCGGCTGACAGCCCCGCTTGAGCGACGCCGGGTACCAGAACCGCACCAGCAGCTCTCGTTTACTTCCATCAGCCAGAAATGGATCTTCGCGAGTGGAGTCAGCCAGGTGCATTACGAGCGTCCCAACTGCGGTCGGTCCAGTCGGTCTGGGGGCGGTTACCGCTCGTGTACTGGCCAAGGCGGACCCAAGCTTCCTCAATGCCTTACCCTTCAGTTGAACCTTATGCGGACTTCCCTCCGCGTTGTCGGTCATGGTCACGTCGGCCAAGAGCAAACCCGTCCTAATCGGCGCGAACGTCGCATTGATCGTGCAGGACGCTCCTGGAGCGACGCTTGCGCCGCAGTTATTACTCTGCGAATAATCGGCAGCACTCGTTCCCGTGATGGCGATACTGGTAATGTCGAGCGTTGAATTACCAGTGTTGGTCATCGTGATCGGAGCAGTGTGGGATTGACCGACATGCAAGCGACCGAAGTTTATGAAAGTTGGATTGAACGCCACCGCGCTGAAGCCGCCCGTGCCGCTAAGCGTTACGGCGCTATCATTGACCAACAAGATCGCGGTACGTGCTCCGATTTGCGTAGGTGTGAACGTCACGCTGATAGTGCAGCCCGCTATTGGGGCCACGGAGCTTCCACAGGTGTTGGTCTGGGCAAAGTCGACAGAGTCGGTCCCCGTAATGCTGATGCTGATATCGAGGGCGCTCGTGGCATAGTTGCTCAGATTGACCGACTGAGCAGAACCCGAGCTACGCACAAGCTGCGTGCCGAAAGAAAGGGCGGCGGTTGATAGGGTAACATTAGGCACTAAGACTACCCCCGTGCCACTTAAGTCCACTATCTGAGGAGCGACCGGGCTGTTGTCGTTGATCGTGACCGCGGCCCTCCGCGGCCCTAACTGAGTTGGCGTGAAGGTGATCGTAATTGTACAGCGCGCGCGAGGCGCTAGGCTTGAGCCGCAGGTGTTGGTTTGAGCAAAGTCGCCGGCGTTCGTTCCGGTGATGCTCACGCTCGCGATGTCGAGCGTCAGTTCGCCGGTATTGGTGAGTGTCACCGTCCGCGGAGGGCTATTCGTCCCGACCAACTGCGCGCCGAATGTTACATTTGCCTCTGAGAGCGTACCGATTGCCGCCGGCACGACGAAATAGCCGAAGAGGTCGAGCACTAGTTGAGTCGGATCAGATGAAAATAAACTGATCGATCCATTGGTCGTGGGCACGATCGCCATGTTCGAAGTGACCGCCCCATCGAGTGCATTCAGTGTCGCTGCCATTGGCTGCGGCTCTCCCTGCGGCCACATGGTCAGGTACCCCAAGGGGCCGGCCGGCATCGCGGTGACGCCGAAGACAAACGCTCGAGCCGTAACGGGCGCCCCGCATCCGCTCGCGATGACATCCACGTCAACGCTTCCGCTGAGAGCCGCAGGATGGGGGAAACGCGTGTCCTTCACCGGGCAGGGCGATACGTTGTAGAGTGATAACCCGCCCGTGGCCGGAGGCGCGAAGTATCCATTGATATCGATCACCAGGTCTGTCGAATCGGCTACGAATACGCTGATTGCCCCATTCTGGCCCTTGGCTACGATGGCCGCATTCGCCGTCACGGTCCCGGTTGGCGCGGCGAGCAATGTGACCACTGGCTGCGGCTGTCCCGCTGGCCACGCAGTTAAGTAATCCAGCGGCCCCTGCGGCACCGCGGCGAAGTTCAAGGAATACGCGCGGGCCTCGGGCGGCACACCACACGGGCTGGACACTATCGGGAAAACGCGGGTTTGTCTGCGCACCAGACCTGGCCCGCCCAGCGGGCCTGCGGCGTTACGCGTGTCCGCGATGCGGCAGGGCGTCATCGGATAGAATGCCAGCGCCGATGAATCGGCCGCTGTGAAATATCCGTTGATGTCCAGAATCACGTCGGTCGAGTTGCTCACCAAGAGGCTAAACGCACCGTTCGTGCCCGCGGGCACGATGGCAGCAGTGGATTTCCTGCGGCCGTCAGGCGAGGTCAAGATGGGTCTCGTCGGCTGCGGCTGCCCCGCCGGCCACGCCGTCAGGTATCGCAAAGGCCCATGCGGAACCGCGGTAACGTTCAACGAATATGCGGTTGCGTTGGATGGGATGCCACAGGCGCTCTTAGGAGGCACAACATCCTGGAACGTGGCACCGGCCATGGGACCCGTATCAGCGACACGGCAGGGAGTTACCGGCACGAAGTGCGCCGCTCCATTGGTTACCGGGGCCTCGTATGAGTTAAGAAAAACGCTGACGCTATTAGCCAGCGGATTGGTAACCACCAAGTCGGGCAGTGAATCTCCATTGAAGTCTCCGGCTGACAGCCAGCCAGGGACCAAAGAGAGCTGGGTGCAACCTTTCTGGCTGCATGGCTTCCCGACGACGTCCACAAATGTCCCATCGCCGTTGCCCAGCACCACCTGCAGTTCAGCCTGAGGGAGAGTTTGGAGGTCATAGAACAACGCGATGAGATCGAGCTTGCCGTCATGGTTCAGATCGGCAACGACGAGCGAGATGTCGGCCTCCCCATAGCCACTTAACGGCCGTTGAGGATTCTGTTTCGGCGTGAATGTCTCATCGCCGTTGCCCAGCAATATGAAAATTCCTGTTCGGGATGCCACCGCCAAATCGGTCTTATCGTCGCCGTTGAAATCTCCCGCCTCAAGATAAGGCGTCCCAACGACGCCAGGGAGAGAGGATATTGAGGCAGGCCCAAACGTGCCGTCTCCTTTGCCCGCGAGAACAATCAACTCGCCGCCCGGCAGCCCGATGTTGTCGTTCGCAGCTGCGGCGGCCACGTCCAGCCTACCGTCTCCGTTGAAGTCAGCGACGGCAACGGAGCCGCTGCTTAAGAGGTTATTGGTTGGGAAAGAGGTGATCAGAGCCTCGCGGAGAGTTCCGTCTCCATTTCCGAGCAGGATACCGATTGCGCTCGTGCCTCTTTGATTGTTTAGTGCCACGAGATCCTGCTTACCATCACCGTTAAAGTCTGCCACGGCTATGTATGCAACGACGCCACCAGCGCTGTATTGCACGGGATTCTGAAAGGTTCCGTCGCCATTGCCCAGCAAGATGCTGACAGTGTTCTGGGCGCCATTTGCCACTGCCAAGTCCGGCTTACGATCACCGTTGAAATCTCCCACAGCAACAAACGTTGGGGAATTGCTGGCATGGTAGTTTACTGCAGGCAGAAACGTTCCGTCGCCCGTGCCGAGCAGGATGCTTACATTCCCGCTGCCAGAGTTGACCGCTGCCAGATCCTCGATTCCGTCTCCGTTGAAGTCACCTACGGCTACGGCAGCAGGCGTTGTCCCTACGGAGTAATTCCGCGGGCCCGAGAATTGGGTCTGCGCCAGGGCAGTGGAAACAGCGAGTGAAGTCAAGTACACGGCCGCGATCTTCATATAACAAGTAGGCATTCGTGCCTTTCCATTTGGCTTGAAAACAATCACTCATGATGGACCGGCAAGAATGCCTGTCCTACCTCCTACTTCACCCCAGCGAGAAAGAGCTGGTGCATTTTTTGCCGGACGTTATCCAACGTTTCGGTAATCAGGTACGAATTGTAGGTGCTGTCGCCGGCGGGCAGCGGTGCGTTGCGGAGGATGTCCAGCCGGGTATAGGGGCCACAGAAATATCTCCGCAAGACATACTCAGTGATGGAGCCGCCGTGCGCGAGGTCGGCGCCGTAGACGCCCAGTGCGTGGCCTGAGGAGTCGTCGGAGACAACGATACCTCCGACGTCGATGTTGACTGGGTAGAATGAGTCGTCTATACAGGCGTCGGGAATCAGGGCCGTGACGTCGATCAGGGCATCCTGCACGGCGGAATAAACGAAGAAGCGATTGAACTGGGGTTGAACGCGCATGATCGGGTGAAAGAGCGAATTGGCTGCAATCGGGCCAGGCAAGGAGAGATGAGTCGCATATTTCACCACCGGCCCCATACCGTTGAAATCCAGATCGAGGTCTTTGCCGAACACCATGTTTTTCCAGATCACCGGGTGGTCCCGATCGATGCCCAGCGTGGCGGGGTCCGCAAGCGGGATCGCGCGGCTGCTTTGCCTACGGCCCTGGTTTTGCAAATTGACCAACGGAGCCCCATTGCCGGAGGAGCCGTCACCTGGCTCGAACGCGCCGAAGCCTCCCAGCCCTACGTCGAAGAACAAAAGGATCGCTGCTCCGGTTGGGTCGTTCGGCGGTGCGGGATTCAGAAATTCGACGCCATTCCACTGCAGGTGCCACAAGCTTCCGCCGTAAACGCGGTTTGATTCGACGGTTATACCTCCCTTCGTCAGGCTGAGCAGGGATTCCAGATCGTTACCGAGTCGCGGAAAGCCATAGGCTTGCAGTGTCTGCGTCTTGTAGCCAAAAAGGTCTTCGCCCTGCCGCATCAGTGCGTAATCCCCGGTAGAAGCGTTAAAGCCTTCCAGAATGGGGCCCAGGCCGGGGAGAACTGAACTGTTGGTCCACGCGCCTCCGTTCGGCCCCTCGGACACGTAGCCGGGCAGGGAGATCGCCGTAGAATCCCGGTGATCGTTGGCGCCGTCGTAGAAGCGGTAGAAGGGTGTGGTGCCGGGCTCCGCCGGATCCGACGCTATGTAGAACATTTGTCCTTCGGACGGGAATTGGTTCCTTTCATCTGGGGAAACTGACGTCATCCGATCAACTCCGTTGACCACGACGCGCCAGAGAGTGTTCAGCGCGAGCGGCTGAGGAAGGTCGGCTTTCTTGACGGAACTGGCTGCATCCCGAGCGGATTGCGCGCGGGTTTGAGTCGTCATGGCTGCGCAGAGCAGCCCGAAGATAGTGCAACTCGACAGAAACCTCGGACGATTCATAAAAATCTTCCTCCCTTGTGTAGTTTTCTTGAGCCTCGTCTGTATCCTTATTGCGTAACGCGACAATTCCAGCAAGAACCGGACATTGCTCCTGGCGGACGTTTGTGCTGCGCGTGTCCAAGGGGTAGAATTGCTTGATTTCGTACACGGTATAAATCGCGTGCGAGGAGGCTTGCGTGGATCCCTCGGGGGCAGATGTCACGACCCTGCTCAACAGGCTGGCAAACGGCGATCAGGAGGCTGCTGCCCAGCTCATCCCACTGGTTTACGACGAACTCCGCCGCATAGCTGCTCAACGCCTCCGGCACGAGCGGCCTGACCACACGCTCGAAGCAACCGCACTGGTGCACGAGGCCTACCTGAAGCTCGCCGGCCAGCCGAATGCCAGATGGCAAAACCGGGCCCAGTTTTTTGGCGTGGCCTCGCAATTGATGCGCCGCATTCTGGTCGATTACGCACGTACTCAGCAGAGAATCAGGCGCGGAGGAAGGCAGCAAAAGGTATCACTAGATGAAGTGTTGCTCATTGCGCCGGATCGGACCGATGAGCTGCTGGCTGTCCACGAATCGCTTTCACGGCTGGAGAAACTGGATCCTCGACAAGGGCGGATTATCGAGTTGCGATATTTTGGCGGCCTCTCGATAGAGGAAGCAGCTCACGTGCTTGGCGTTTCTACCAAGACCGTCGCGCGCGACTGGAACATGGCCAAGGCGTGGCTCTACGGAGAGCTGAAGGAGCGCCAAAAGGATGACACCGGACGAATGGAGTAAAGTTAAGGCTCTGTTTGAAGCCGCGCTGGAGTTGGAACCGTCCCAGCGGGCGGCGCTGCTGGCCCAAGTCTGTCCCGACGACAATCTGCGGCGGGAAGTCGAAAAGCTGCTGCGCAATCACGAAGAGGCTGGCGACTTCCTGAGTAGTCCGGTTCTTAACCCTTCACGCACCATCACCCTCGGCGAAAACGACGATCCCATGGCCGGCCGCCAATTGGATGTCTACCAACTGGTGCGGCGCGTGGGACAGGGCGGCATGGCCGCGGTGTTCCTGGCCGAGCGCACGGATGGCGAATTCCGCCAGCAGGTCGCTATCAAGCTGGTATCGCCAGGATCGGACACCGACGAGGTGCTGAGCCGGTTCCGAACAGAGCGGCAAACGCTGGCTGGCTTCGATCATCCCAACATCGTCAAGCTGCTGGATGGCGGCAGCACGCCCGAAGGACTGCCGTACCTGGTGATGGATTACGTCGAAGGCAGCGCCATCGATCAGTATTGCGACAATCATAAGCTTTCTGTTGAGGAACGGCTGCGCCTGTTCTCGAAGGTGTGCGAAGCCGTGCACTACGCGCACCAGAAACGGATCATTCACCGCGATCTAAAGCCGGGCAATATGCCAACGCCACTCGGCCTCCTGGGAGCAGCAGGCGACCAGGAGGAGGTTTGCCACCGTGAACGGGACGGAGTCTATCGTGCAAACAGGCTGATTTCCTCCTGCTCGCCTCCTGCACCCAGGAGCTCCATCGTGTTTCGTGTCGTCAGACCTGCGACTAGGGGCCCCCCGACCTCTCGCAAGACTAGCCACTGGACCGCACCGCGTCCCGCCCCGAGAGCTATGCGAATGCCGATCTCGTGGAATCGCCGAGTAACCGAGTACGCTACCACTCCGTACAACCCAATAGCTGCCAGCACTAGGGCAGGCAGGCCGAAAAGAGCCGACAGCAGCGCGACGAGCCGCTCCTGCAACAATGAGTCCTCAACCTGTACCGACAGCAGGCGGAACTCGAGTGATATACGGGGATTGACGGCGTGAACGGCTTCGCGACGGCGGGCCGTCACGTCGGGCACCGAGCCGCTAAAGCGCAGCGCATACGTTCCTACTGGAAACGGTGCGGGATTCTGGGCAATCGGCAGGTAGATTGTCGGCGGCACCTCATCACGCAGGCGGCGGTACTTGGCGTCCCTGGCGACGCCGACGATCTCGGTGACGAACTCCTTCACGGGTGCCCCCGGAGGCGCATCGTCGCGGTAGAACCGACCGATCGGGTTGTCGCCTGGAAAGAGTTTGCTACCCATGGTTTCATTCACGATGGCTACGTGGGGCGAGGTGGCCGCATCCTGCGGCCCGAAGCCACGTCCGGCAAGTAGCGCAGTGCGCATCGTCTCGAAGTAGCGCGGCGACACAAGGTTAAACCAAGCGTGCTCAGTTCTCACCTGCCCGCCGGGAGCGTCCACCCGAACGTCCCACTGCCAGCTCATGCCGCTAATGGGCGTCACCGCCGAGCGGCTGGCGGACGCGACGCCCGGCAGCACTTGAAACCGCGCCAGTAGTTCCTCAGCAACCACGGGCTGCAGCTTGGCGGTGTAGGCGGTATTGCGCAGGTCGGTGTCGACCATCAGGACACCTTGCCGTTCGAAGCCCATGTTTTGTGTCAACAACGTATGCAGACTCCGTACCAGCAGACCCGCGCCGACAACCAGCAGCAACGACAAGGCGACCTGGGCGACTACCAACAGGCGGCCGAGGCTCCAGCGCCTCCGAGGCCCCGTCAGACCACGCGCGCCCTCCTTCAGAGCGTCGTTCGGTCCAATCCGAGTCGCCTGTAGCGCCGGCGCCAGCCCAAAAAGCAGACTTGTCACGATCGCCAGTACCGCGCTGAAGCCGAGTACACGGAGGTCCGGCGAGAGGTCCAGAAACAGGTCGAGGAAGCCAATAAGGGCGCGATGACTCCTCGTACGCAAACGATAACTTCGAGTTTGAGCGGGCCGTGAGGTACCGATAGATGTCAGGTTCGTTCTTGACATGTGACACAATAAGTTATACATATGTGACATATGGGCC
>JACXTT010004906.1_pt1 | contig 19667 bp, 18 predicted proteins | sample 9270951 | NCBI WGS metagenome assembly JACXTT01 (sample SAMN15532306, study PRJNA645909) | rock metagenome | isolation source: weathered quartz diorite | place: Puerto Rico | collected 2017-06-21 | reverse complement strand
TTACCGGGCAGGGGCTTCGCGAGCGCGTCGTGCAGGGCGTAGAGAAACACGAACGGCGTCGCGAGCCCCGTCGTCTCAGCCGGGTCGAGAAACGACGGGGCGATCGAGGCATCGAAGGCGATGGTCAGCTGACCGTCCGGCTGGCCCTCGGCGCCGGCCTCGAGACGCGACATCGCGAGGACGGACAAGAACAGGACGAGGACGCGCACTCCTCTCGCCATCATGGGTGCCGCCGGCGGTCGCGATCGACGCTCATGCTTTGCCAGCGGTCGTCGCTTCCGGGACTTCTTCCAATCTGCCGGTTTTTACGTCGTAAATGTACCCGTGGATCGGAATCGACTTGGGAATCAGCGGATGGTTGCGGATGCGCCTCACGTCGGCGAGGACCGCGGCCGCATTATCCCTCATCGTGAGCCAATCGATGAACTCACCTTCCGTCGATCCGGGGCTTTTCCCGACGTCGCGAAAGCCGCTGGGCGTGAGCTCTGCGGTCTCGAGGCTGCTGGCAAGGAGATTTCGCATCACCTCGTCGGTGAAGAACAGCATGCCGCAGTCAGTGTGGTGGATGACGAAGAACTCGTTCGTGCCGAGCAGCTTATAGGAGATGACCAGGGAGCGGAGCGCGTCGTCGCTCGCGCGCCCGCCGGCATTGCGAATCACGTGGGCATCGCCCTCCGCGAGTCCGGCGTATTTCGCCGGATCCAGCTGGGCGTCCATGCACGTGAGAATCGTGAAGTGACGCGCCGGAGTTATGGTCAGCTTGCTCTTCGCGCCAAACGTTGCCGCGTAGCCCGCGTTCGCCTTCAGAACTTCTGGTAGCACGCTCATCGTCATCCTCCTGGTCGCACAGGCGGCTCAGCTCTTCTTCGACGTCTGCGCCATGAACCCCCCGAGTTGCGGCACGACCTTCGAGCTGTTGCACTTGGGACACTTCGCCTGACCCTTCTCGTGCTCCGCGATGGTCATGATCAATTCGAACGGCTTCTCGCACTTCTCACACACGAACTCGTAGCGCGGCATGGTCGTTTCCTCCACGCGGAAAGGTTGGGACGACGGCCCGGCGACCGAGCGCCACTCGCGAGCCCGCCGGGGTGCCGTCGTGTCTACCGGGCCGGACGGTATTGGGCGCTGACCGCCGGCGCCTTTCTCAGAGCCGCCACCCACTGGCTGCCGTTGAGCAGCGGCATGGTCTTGGCGGCTCGGACCGCCCCTCCCGCCGCGATCGCGACCGCGACAGCGGCCATCGTGACGTCGTCCGGGGCGTCCACGACCACCGAGATGTCGTACTCCCCATACGAGTAGCCGCCGGCCAGTATCCGGGCCCCGACGGCGTCATTAAGCTGCTTGCCCACGACCTCCAAACGATCCTGGGGGTTCTTGATCTGCGCGGCCAGCGACTCCGAAGTGTAGGCGACCTGGTACAGGTACTGTGGCAATGCTTGTCCTCCCTCCTCGTCTTCAGGTCCTCTGCTTCATCTACGATCCGGCGACCCCCGCCAACCCGCGCTCCGGCACGAACCGACTGGTGGATTCCGATAGCGTCGGGCCGCCGCCGCACTCGCGCCGTAGCGTCGGCATCACCTCGGAGGCGAAGACCTGCATCTGCTCTTCGATTTCTTCCGTGGTGTAGCCGCCCGCCTCGAACCAGGCCGTGAACATGAAGTCGTCGTAGCCGCCGCGCTCCTTGATGAGCATGATCTTGTCGACGACCTCGTCCGCGGTGCCGACGATCGCGATCTCTTTCTGCATGATCAGATCGGCCGTGACTTTCATGTTCAGGTCGTACATCGGTTCACCCAGGTCGGATAAAACGGCGGCGAAGCCGAAGGGACCGTAGTAGTCCCATTGCAGCTCGATCGGCTCCTTGTAGCGCTGCAGGTCTTCTCGCTCGTGGCCGGGACGAAGGATGTGCACGTAGCGGCAGCATCCGAACCCGCGGTGCTTCTCGGCGTCCCAGCCGAACTTCCAGGGGCCGCGGTTCAAGCGGTCCGGCCAGCCGTTCTTCTCCGCCTCCTCGTAGTAGATCTCGATGTTCCGCTTCAGTCGTGAAGTTGGCTCGGGCACGGTGAAGGCATTGACCTTGTTGCGCGCGGCCCAACGAATCGAGCGCTCGCTCGTGACAGGCTCCCACACCTGCGGGTGCGGCTTTTGCACCGGCTGTGGGAACACGCTGATCTCCTTCAGGGTCGTGGTCGAGGCCATGATCGGGCTACCCACCGAGTACATGTCGGGGGCGCCGACCTTGAGCACGTCCTCCACCCTGCGCCCGGCCTTGGCCATGCTGAAGTAGGCCATCGTCGCCTTGTGGTTCCACTTGGTGTGCCGGGGCGGCAGCGACCAATACTCGCCGTGGTGAGAGAAGGACGGCTGCGTCCAGGCCCTCATGATGATCTCGAAGGCTTCTTCGAAATAGGCGCGGTTGCGCTCTTGATCCTGGATGGTCGCGCCGTAGCGCCAGCCCCAGGTTTCGGCCTCGCGCGGCTGGTAGCCGCGCCCGATCCCGAACTCCAGCCGCCCGCCGCTGATCACATCCAGCATCGCCGCCTGCTCGGCGATCCGCAGGGGATGCCACCAGGGCAGGATGTTGGCCATCTGTTCGAAGCGGATGCGCTTCGTCTGCGACGCGATCGCGGCTTCCGTCAAGAGTGGACTGGGACTGAACTCCGGCCCCTCGGGCATGAAGTGATGCTCCGTCATGAACCAGTAGTCATAGCCGAGACGGTCGGCCAGGATCCCTTGCCGCACCTGGCCGACGAGGACGCGCTGGTAGCTCCGGTGTACCTCCTCCAGTGAGCCGTCGTTGACCACCACCCCGCTCGGCGTGGTGACCGCCTTCAAATCGGAGGCGCCGTTGTGGAAGATGCCGAGTTCGATTGCCATGCCGGCCTCCTCTTCTTTTCCGCTACTCGACGTCTACGGGCGTGCGCGTTGTCGTTGCGGTCCTTCGGAGCGTGGCGAGCTCACTACGTGCGGTGAACTAATGCGGCCCCTCCCTCCAGAAACCGACCGGAGCGAAGGAATCCTACGGAGAACTTAGCGTGAGGCTTCTGTAGGCGAAGTGCTCCACGAAGTCAAGGGCCGTCTCCCGGTCGTCGGTTGCTCGATGGGGAGATCGGCGGGCTTGACGCCTTTCAGGATCTTGTCGGCCCGTAGGACATCAAGCCGCCTGCGCCCGCTCACCTCGACTGGGCCGCCAGCTCGTGAGCCTCCCGCTCGATCTTTCGATTGATCTGGGCGGTGACATCGAAGGTCCCGTGGAGCACGCCCCAGCTCGCCATCCAGTCCCAGGCCCAGCGCGCCTCGTCCTCCGGAATCGGGGTCGGCTCCCGGAGCTGGATACGGCCGAGGTTGAAGTCGTCGGCCGTCAGCGCCTGGACCGCGGGATCGCCGGCGGCCCACCCTTCCTTGAAGTACGACACGTACCGTCGCTTGTCGGCATTGATGCGACGGACGGCGCGGATGACGCCCCGGAGGAATGCGGCGTAAAGCGCGGGATCGAGGTCGGCGCCGGCGACCCACGTCCCGTGGAAGAACGTCGTCGAGACCAGACGGCAGCCCGCTTTCTCGGCCACGGTGATCCATGGCTCCTGCAGGACGGTCGCGTCGAACTCGCAGCGCATCATCGCCGCGTACCGCTCAGCGGGATGGGTAACGGCGGCGCAGGTGGTCACCGCTTCTCGCGGAACGGCGCCTTCGAGCATCTGAAGTCCGGCGTAGGCGGTGCCATTGCCGTAGTCCAGTCCCACCTTCCGGTGTGCCAGCTCCTGAGGCACGTAGACATTCGAGTCGGGAGGAACGACGAGCGCCGCGCAGACGATCATCGACCGGCGTCCAATCTGAAGCGCACCCACCCGGCTTTCCGCCACCCGGCGGTTATTGCCGCACTCTCACCCCTGGAACATGGTGGCGTCGCCGCGTTCGTGAAGCCGTCCCTGATTCGTCACCGGGCTCGACAACGTCCCTTCCATCGTGGATCGGATATCGCGGGACTCTCGCGATGCCATGCGGAGATCGAGTCCCTCGGCGCTGAACAGGCCTTCGTCCATGGCCACCAGCACGTCGAGACTGCTGAACGCGGACACCGGCTCGATCGTCATCTTCATCGCGAGTCCCTCCATTGCGCAGGGCTTCCGAAATCGGGTGCCACGACGATGAGGATAGCGGCTTCAAGGCAGATCCGCCACTGCGCGTTGATCAACCGCTCCTTGACCAGTCCCTGACGCCCTCCTACACTCGCGCCGCGAAGCTCAGGAGACGCGAGTTCATTGCCACCGTCGCCCTCGGTCTCCACATCTCGGCTCGGCGCGCGAGCGCCCAGTCTTCCGCGAAGCCTCCGCGGGTCGGCTACCTCGGCAGTCGCAACCCGCTGAGCACGAAGGCCTTCTTCGACGGTCTCCAGGAGCAGGGGTACGTGCGCGGACAGAACTTCCTCCTCGAATTTCGAGCTCCAGAACGCCCCGACAAGTACGAGGAGTTTCCCGGCCTCGCCGCCCAGCTCGTGGCCGCCGACGTCGACGTCATCCTCGCGGCCACTCCGTCCGCGATCGAGGCCACGACCCGCGCGACCAGGACGATTCCCAGCGTCGGAGTAGATCTCGAGTCGGATCCGGTGGCGAAGGGCTGGGCAGCGAGCCTGGCGCATCCGGGCGGCAATTTCACGGGGTTCGTCCTCGACATCCCGGAGATGAGCGGCAAGCAGCTCCAGTTCCTCAAAGAGGTCAAACCGGATCTGAGTCGGGTCGCGGTGCTCTCGGCGACCCCCGAGTGAACGAGCTGCAGTGGAAGGCGACCGAGACCGCGGCCCGGGGAGCCGGCCTCACGATCCAGGCGCTCTCCGTCAGAGATGTCGGCGAGGTCCCGGGAGCGATCGCCGAGGCGGCGGTCAAGCACCGGATCCCCGCGATCTGCCCGTTTGCGCCGGCCTTTGCCGACGCCGGTGGGCTCATCGCCTATGGACCCGACCTGCCCGATCTCTATCGGCGCGCCGCCGACTACGTGGGTCGGATTCTCAAGGGCGCCAAGGCGGGCGATCTGCCAGTGCAGCGGCTGGATAAGTTCCAGCTGGTCGTCAATCTCAAGACCGCACGCGCCCTGCATCTGACGCTGCCCCAGTCCCTCGTTCTGCGCGCCGACCACGTGATCGAGTAGGCATTTCGCAGCGGAGCCTCGTGGAGCCGGCGCGCCCCGGAGCACGCTCTTCCGTGGTTACGCGCCAATGCGACGAAGGCGCGCGAGTCGCAAAGGTCTAGCCCCTTTGTTCCTCCGCCATCTCCGCGAACCGACACAGCGCGTTGATCAACCGCATTTGCTCGATCGTCCTCGCGCGTGATTCGAGCAGACGCGGGCTGGCGACGATGCAGGCCAGGCACATAGCACGCGAGACGGCGACGTTGAGGCGGTTGCGCGAGAAGAGGAAGTCGAGTGTGCGCGGCACGTCCTCGGCGCTCGAGGTGGCCATCGAGTAGAAGACCACGGGCGCCTCGCGCCCCTGGAACTTGTCGACGGTGCCCACGGGGACGTCGCCCAGCCCGGCGGCCTGCAAGGTCCGGCGAAGCAGGCGCACCTGGGCGTTGTACGGTGCGACCACCATGAAGTCGGTCTCTTTGAGCGGGCGTTGCTCTCCCTTGCTATTGGTCCACGACGCGCTTCGCATGGCGGCGATCTCGCGCGCGATCCGCGCTGCTTCCTCCGGTGCCGACGCGACGTTGCCGGCGTGCTCGACGGCCAGAAAGCGCAGCCCGGTGCCGAACGCCGTCGTCTGATTGGCGAGCTCGGGGAGCCCGACCAGCCGGTTGTCGTACACAATCTCGGAGACGAACCGGCAGACGCCCGGGTGCATGCGCCGCGTGCGGTCGAGGAAGATCCCAGAGTCCTCTGGCACGGTCAGATGCTCGCCAAGCAGGTGCTCGAGCACGGAGGCGCCGACGCCCTCGGGATGAGTCCCCTGGGAGACCTGGGCGAGCTGCGACGGATCGCCGAGCAGGATCAGGTTGCGCGCGGCGGTGCCCATGGCGAGGGCGTCCGCGAGGGACACCTGCCCGGCCTCGTCGATGACGAGCGTGTCGATAAGGGCGCCGCCGTCGAAGCGTGCGTCGGCGAACAGCCACGACGTCCCGGCCACAAGCTGGGCGCGTCGAGCTCGCTCGATCAGCTCGCTGGTGTCATCGACGTCGGCGACCCAGTCGCGCCGGTACTCCGTCTCGGCATTGCCGGCGCTGCATTTCTTGAGGCCGCGGACCGGCACACCGTCCTCGCGGGCGGCTCGGCCGACTTCGTCGAGCAGGTTGTGGATCGCCTTGTGGCTCGTGGCCGCAACGCCGACGTGCCGGCCGCGGCGGATGAGATCCACGACGATCCGCGCGCCCGTCCACGTCTTGCCGGTGCCCGGCGGCCCCTGGATGAAGAGATAGCTCTGATCGAGCGCGGCGGCTCGCTCGCGCTGCTCTTCAAGCTCGGTTGTCTGGATCGGTCCGCTTTGCGCCGGACTCAACCGCGGCCGCGCCCGGGCGAGGATGTCCTCGAGCGCGCGGTATCGGCCGTTGCCGGCCAGCATGGCGCTCCCGAGGCGGGCGAGGGCGTCCTTCTGCGCATTCGTCTGGATCGGCCCCGGCGGAATCAGTGCGGTCGGGATCAGGACCGAAGCGAAGCTCGGACCGCGCCGGAGGACGAGCGTGCCGGCCGCCTCGTCCATCTCCACGATCGTCCCGGCGCCCTTGCCCGTGGCCGGATCGACGGGCGCATCGCCGGGCGCCAGCTTGTGCTGCTGCGGCGGGAAGCTGAAGGAGTGCTCTAACGAGTTCTTCACCCGGCGCGGCTTGCCCTGGGGCTCCAGCCGGGCGATCGACTCGCCGTCGTCGAAAAGCTCGTCGGATGACATCTGGCAGCGCGTGAAGAGCCACCACCACGCGGGCCGGGCCTCGCGCCGGTGGTATTCGAGCAGCTCGGCAGCCAGCCAGCGCGGCGATTGCGGGACAGCGCCCGCGAGCAGCGCCTGGCGCAGTGCCTCGCGCTGAGCGTCGACCTTCTGCTTATCGTCGTCGACCGCCCGCGCCTCGGGGGGCTCAGCCCAGGCCGTGCCTTCGGGCCGGTTCTCGACCAGCCAGTCGCGCAGCGCGAGTGTCGCTCGGCAGTCTTCCTCGTTGTAGGCCGCGATCTCCTCGAGCCGCGCGGCGAGTTTCGTGTGCATCCATTCTTCGTAGGCCAGCACGGCGCGCGTGCCGTTCTTGAGGTTCGCCTGACGGCGGAAGGCGGGCAGCGCCTCCACTTCCTTCAGCGAGTAGCTCGGCACGCCCGCCCGCAGGCCCTGGCGCACGACCGAGTGCAGATCGCAGAAGATCTCGCGGCGCAGCAGCCCGTCCATCGCGTCCTCACGCGTCGCGTACACGCCCATGAGCTGCTTCAGCGCCGTCGGCTCGTAGGCGCCGTAGTGGTAGACGTGCATGTCGGGGTGCTGCTCGAGGCGCTCGCGAAAGAAGTCGACGAGGCGCTCGAGGGCGTGACGCTCCCCTGCCCGGTCGTGGGCCCAGATCGTCTGGTAGCGCCATTTTGAGTGGTCGGCAGCTTCGGCGTCGTGCGTGAGTAGGCCCAAGAGGAAGTGCAGACCGCGAGCCGGCTCCCAGAACGGATCGCCCTCGATGTCGAAGATCACGTCGCCGGGCGAGGGCCGCGGCAGCCGCTCGAAGCCACATCCGGGCTCGGCGACCAGCGGCTGCCAGTCGAGGACTCCGCTGATGCGTCGGCGGAGCTGCAGCCCGGCCTGATTGTGGAGGGTGTCGAACGTGCGAGGCGCGAGCTGGTCCGGCTTCGCCGGCGCCCAGGCGAGCTGCTCGAGTGTGTGGATGCTCGCCGACTTCAGTCGGTTGACGTGCTCGCGTCGGATGCCGGCGACCAGGCTCAGGTGGTCTTCTCGCGCCCATTGCTCGTCGCACACCTGGCGGAACTCGCACAGCGCGCAGTGCTCCACCGGGTAGGGCTCGGTCTTCTCACCTTTGTTGAGTGCGGCGAGGAAGCCTTTGCGGACGTGACGGTAGTAGGCGGCGAAGTCGGCGTGGCGCAAGGTGCGCCGCTCGCCGATGCCGAGCAGGACGTGCATTATCTCAGGCGTGACGCCCTGGATGGCGGCGATTGCTTCTGTGTAGAAGCAGAGCTGCAGGACGTAGGTGGGCTTCTCCGCTCGCGCGAGCTTGGCGTCGACGGCTTCGTAGCCCCAGGCTCCCAGCGCGGTCGGTTGATCGACGCGCTCCAGGAAGTCGGCGCGGCCGCGCCAGTCGCCTTGGATGAAGGTCGCCTGGTAGATGATCTCGGCGCCGGCGCGCATGGCTTCCTCGGTGGCGCGGGCGGAGGCGGCGAAGTCCCACGGGTCGGCGCTCAGGACGCTCACGACCTGGCGGCCCTGGGCGAGGAGCGCTTTCAGATGGGCGGCTTCGTGCTCCTCGCCCTTGCGACGGATGAGGTCGGCGTGGTCCTCGGCGACGTGGGGGCGTTCGAGGTGGCCGCGGGCGACTCCGAGGGACAGCGTGGTGAGGTGAGGACACTCGGTGTGGTCGTTGAGGTCGGAGGGAGAAAGGACGAGGCGATTGCCCGTCGTTTGAATCACTGCGTATCGATTATAGCGATTATCGGCCTAGCGACGACAGCGTCGCGGTCGTCGGTGTGTTCGGCGCGTGCCGGAACAGGGCGACCGTTTCTTGGACTACCGCGAGCTGGCCGACCAGCTCGCGGACTACGTCGCCGAGATGGGCTTCACCCACATCGAGCTCCTGCCCGTCGTGGCGTGTAACAGTCTCAAGAGCAATCCGCTGGCGGCGGGTAGCGCGGGTTCCGACCTCAACGACCACAGGAGCGCCCACCGGCCGAAGCATGAACGTCGCACGTGGGATTTATCTGCGCCTTCCGAATTGAGAGCAGCTGACCCAGAGCCTTCCGTTCGTATAGCCTGCCCGACGCCGCGTCTCGGAGCCCAGATGGCCGCACGGAAAGCGCAAGGTTTGGCGCCCGGCGACGGGGTGGAGACCCCACGGGCGACCCTGCGACGAAAGCTTTCTCGAAAGGCGCGGCCGACTGGATCTGGCGTCTCATGCGCGTGACTCTAACCGGGGCCGTGCCAGTGAAGGTCACGGCTCGGCCCCGCCCCGCCATGACCTTACCTGTCACAGCCAAACGACACCTTTCGCCGGTCGGCCGCCCGTGACCGTCTGCATTTGTTGACATGATCGTGACCAAGAACACAGAATGCAAAAAGCGAAAGAAATGGAAGGACGATGCCCAGGGGCGATCAACTCTCCCACCAGTGGCGCCTGATTCAGTTGATCGACCACGCCCAATTCATCACGGTTGACCACGCCGCATGGGATCTCGCCATCACCATCCGCACCGTTTGGCGCGGGCTCGACGTTCTGGACCTCGCGATCCGCGGGAATTCGGCTGCAGTGATGGAGAGAACCTCAAATGCCTGACACCCCGGAAGAGAAGGCCCGGCGGCTGATCGATGCGAAGCTGACCGAGGGCAGTTGGATTGTGCAGGATCGCCGGGAGATCGATCTGACCGCGGGGCGTGGAATCGCCGTGCGCGAGTTCCGCATGAAATCCGGGTTCGGATTCGCGGACTATCTCCTGTATGTCGATAAGCGCGCCCTTGGCGCCGTCGAAGCGAAGGCCGAAGGTCCGCTGACTGGCGTAGAGGCACAATCCGCTAAATACGCAGCCGGACTTCCCGACAACCTTCCTGCGCATCGCCGACCGCTGCCGTTCCTTTTCGAGTCAAACGGACAGGTCACCCATTTCACCAATGGGCTTGACCCCAAGCCGCGCAGCCGTGAGGTCTTCACTTTCCCGCGCCCCGAAACGCTTGCGGAATGTCTTGAGAAGCCGGCCACACTACGCGCCCTGCTCAGGGAGTTGCCGCCGCTCGACGAGACGGGCCTCTGGGAAGTCCAGCACAGGGCCATCACCAGCCTCGAAGCGTCACTCGCCGAAGCGCGCCCCCGCGCATTGATCCAGATGGCAACCGGCTCCGGCAAGACGTTCACCGCCGTGAACGAGGTCTACCGCCTGCTCAAGTTCGGCGGCGCCAAGCGCGTTCTTTTCCTCGTCGACCGCGGAAACCTGGGCAAGCAGACCGAAGACGAGTTCGCCAACTTCACGCCGCCGGACGACACTCGCAAATTCCCCACGCTCTACACCATCCAGCGGCTCACGACCAACTCGATCAACCCGGCCGCCAAGGTCGTCATCACCACGATCCAGCGCCTCTACTCGATGCTGAAGGGAGACGCCGAGTTCGACGCCGCCAACGAAGAGGGTTCGGCTTTCGACACCGCGAAACCGTGGAAAGGCGCGCCTCCGGATGTCGTCTACAACGCCGGCATCCCGCCGGAGTTTTTCGACTTCGTCATCGTGGACGAATGCCACCGCTCGATCTACGAACTGTGGGCGCAGGTCCTGCTTTACTTCGATTCTTTCTTGATCGGCCTCACTGCCACGCCTGCCGGCAAGACGATCGGATTCTTCCACAAGAACCTCATCATGCAGTACGGCCACGACGAGGCGGTGACCGACGGCGTCAACGTCGATTTCGACGTCTACCGCATTCGAACGAGCGTCACTGAAGGCGGGGCGACCGTCGTTGCCGACCCGACCGGCGTGTACGTTGACAAGCGCCACAAGCTCACCCGCGCTGAGCGCATCGAGTTGCTGACCCAGGACCTGACGTACACAGCCGACGTCCTCGACCGCGACGTTGTCGCCGAGGACCAGATTCGCACCGTCATCCGAGAATTCAAGAACAAGGTCCTGCCCGACGCTTTCCCCGGCCGCGGCGAGGCCCCGAAGACGCTCATCTTCGCGAAGGACGACTCGCACGCTGACGACATCGTGCGCATGGTGCGCGAGGAGTTCGCGGAACAGAACCAGTTCTGCGAGAAGATCACCTATCGCACGGGCTTCACCCGCGTGACGAAGACCGTGCAGAACGCGGACGGCACGCAGTCGCAGGTGACTGAATGGGTCAAGACGTCCACCCTCTCGCCGGATGAGATTCTCGCGAACTTCCGCAACAGCTTCTTCCCCCGCATAGCCGTTACGGTGGACATGATCTCCACCGGCACGGACGTGAAGGCGATCGAGTGCGTCTTTTTCATGCGCAACGTGAAGTCTGCCGGCTTCTTCGAGCAGATGAAGGGCCGCGGCGTGCGCGTCATCTCGCCCGACAAGCTCCGCGTCGTCACGCCCAGCGCCAAGGGCAAGGAACGCTTCATCATCGTGGATGCCGTGGGTGTCTGCGAGCAGGACAAGACGGACTCCCATACGCTCAACCGCCAACCGTCCAAGACGCTCGAGCAGATTTTGGAGTACGTCGCTCAAGGCGGCACCGATCCGGACGCGCTGACTACGCTCGCCGGCCGCCTCGCGCGTTTGCATCGCGAGTTTTCGACCGATCAGCTCTCGGAGCTGCGCGACCTAGCCAGCGGCAAGGGCTTCGCCGAACTGGCCGGCGACCTGATGAAGGCTTGCGATCCTGACGCGCAGATCGAGAAGGCCAAGGAGAAATTCGCGACGCAGGCGCCAACGCCTGAGGAGGTCAAGAAGGCCACCGAGGAACTCGCCCAGGCCGCCACGACGCCCTTCATGAAAGCCGCGTTCCGCCGGCGCATCCTCGAAATCCGCGCGCAGAACGAGCAAACCATTGACCGGCACACCATCGATTCCGTGCTCTACTCCGGCTTCGACGCCTCCACGGTGGAGAAGGCCGAGAACAAGGTCAAGGACTTTCGCAACTGGATCGAGGACCACAAGGACGAGCTCACCGCCCTGCAGGTCATTTACTCCGGCACCAAGCCGCTGAAACTTTCGCTCAAGGAACTGCGGAAGTTGAAAGACGCGCTCGCCGCCCCGCCGCTCGCCGTGACCACGACGCAGCTCTGGCGCGCGTTCGAAGCGGTCGAAGCGGATGCGGTCAAAGGCTGCGGCGGATCGCAACTCGCCGACCTCGTGAACCTCGTCCGCCACGCCATCGAGCCCACAACGAGCCTCACGCCCTACGCCGACGCCGTGCGCCAACGCTACGTCGCCTGGCTGGCGGAGAAGAACGCCGATGCGACATTCACGCGGGAACAGCGCGAATGGCTCGACCGCATGGCCGAGCACATCGCCACGTCGCTGGAGATTCAGCCGGACGACTTCCAGGACGGCTGGTTCGGCCAGCGTGGCAGCCTCGGCCGCGCCCATGCCCTGTTCGGCGACCAACTCACGCCTCTGTTGGCGCAACTGAACGAGAGGTTGGCGGCGTGAGTGAGGGGAATGGCAAGAATCTTCCGCCTGGCTGGACGTGGGCCACTGTTGCGGATGTCGCTGAACTTATCCAGTATGGGCACACGGCCAGCGCGGTCGAGAATCCTAAAGGTCCGCGCTTCCTGCGAATTACCGATATCCAAGATGGCGCTGTCGATTGGGCAAAAGTGCCATCATGCAAGATCTCACCTAGCGATGTTCCCCGATTCGAACTGCAGTCGGGCGATATTGTCTTTGCGCGAACAGGCGCCACTACGGGAAAGAGCTTTCTGATCCACGCATGTCCATATGCGGTGTTCGCCTCTTATCTCATTCGATTGCGGATGCACGATGGAATTGCTCCACAGTTCCTTCAAGCGTTTTTCCAGACAAACGACTATTGGAGGCAGATTGAACGGCAGCGGCGAGGCATTGGCCAGCCGAATGTTAATGGGAGCGTACTAGGAACAATCAGAGTCCCAGTTGCCCCAGCGGATGAGCAGTCGCGGATCACTGACATCCTCGATGAACTGCTCTCCGACCTCGACGCCGGGGTGAAAGCCTTGGAACGGGCGCGCCAAAAGCTCCGGCAGTACCGGGCCGCGGTGCTCAAGGCGGCGGTGGAAGGCACGCTCACATCCGAGTGGCGCAAGGCCCATCCCGACGTCGAACCCGCGTCGGAGTGTCTGAAGCGGATCCTCGCCGAACGCCGCCGGCGCTGGGAGCAATTCCAGCTCAAGAAGTACAAGGACGCGGGGAAGGAGCCGCCGAAGAATTGGAAGGCGAAGTACAAGAACCCGGCAATTCCCGACACCGCCCATCTACGTGATCTTCCCGGTGGATGGGCGTGGGCAACTCCCTACGCGCTTGGAGACGTCCAGTTGGGACGGCAACGAGCGCCGCAACATCACTCCGGCGCGCACATGCGGCCGTATTTGCGCGTTGCGAATGTCTACGAGGGTCGCATTGATCTCGGAAGCGTCTACGAAATGAACTTCACGCCGGAAGAGTATGAGTCGTATAGGCTCGAACCCCGCGACATTCTGCTAAATGAGGGGCAGAGTCTCGAGCTCGTTGGTCGTTCTGCAATCTATCGAGGAGAAGTTCCCGGAGCCTGTTTCACTAACACGCTAGTGCGCTTCCGCCCGGCCGATGGCGTCGTTACAGAGTTTGCTCAGACCTACTTCACCGCGTGTCTCCGCGCGCATCGTTTTCAAAAGATTGCGAGGTGGACGGTGAACATCGCCCACCTCGGCGCAGATAGATTCGCGGAGATGGAGTTTCCCCTGCCGCCCTATGCAGAGCAACAAGCGATTGTCGAAGGCGTCGAAGACCAGCTATCCGTCATCGACCACCTTGAAACCGACCTCGAAACGAAGCTCAAGAGCGCAGCGGCGTTGCGGCAATCGATTCTGAAGGCCGCGTTTGAAGGCAAGCTCGCACCGCAGGACCCGAACGATGAGCCGGCGACCGAACTGCTCAAGCGCATTGCCGCCAAGCGGGCCGAGCGAGACGCGTGTCGAAGGGAGCGAGGAAGGCCGCGAAGCCGGCGGACATTCGAAGAGCGAAGCGCGGGCAAAACGCAAACGTCGTGAGTGCAGGATAGTCTCATGGACTCGTCCACGATCGGTAAACGCGCCTAGAGCTACGCGGGCGTCTTGCAGCAGGCGGGGCTGTCCTGCGTCGAGTACGTCGAGCAGTTGACGATGCTGCTCTTCCTCAAGATGGCAGACCAACTCACCGAGCCGCCGTACAATCAGAAACCGATCGTGCCGGAGGCACTGGGGTGGAAGGCACTGAAGAAGGTCTCGGGCGCGGCGCTGGAGCAGCAGTACAGCAAGTCCATAGAGAAACTGGCGCTCAAGGACGGGATGCTGGGTGTGATCTTCAAGGGCGCACGCTGCGACATCCACAACCCGGCGCTGCTTCAACAGCTAATCGTTAACCTGATCGACAAGGAAGACTGGATGAGTCTTCCGGTGGATGTGAAGGGGACGATCTACGAGGAACTGCTGCAGCGGTCCGCCTCCGAATCGACCAAGGGGGCCGGCCAGTATTTCACCACGCGCGCGGTGATCCAGGCGATGGTGGACGTGATGCAGCCGATGCCGCAGGACCGCATCTGTGACCCGGCGGCAGGGACGGGGGGCTTTCTCTTCACCGCCTACAATTACGTGCTGAGAAGGCACGAGAAGGATTTGAACCGCGACGAGAAACGGGCGCTGCGCGAGGAACTGGTCGAGGCGATGGAGCTTTCGACCAAGGTCGCGCGCATGTGCGCGATGAACCTCTACCTCCACGGGATCGGCGGGGACAAGGTGGCGGTGCAGTCCGGCCACGACTCCCTTGCCGCGCCCTGGGGTAAGGAATACACGATGATTCTGGCCAATCCCCCGTTCGGGAAAAGCCAGGCTATCGAGTTCGTCAACGAGGAAGGCGACCTGGACAAGGAAGACGCTGTCGTCTATCGCGAGGACTTTTGGACGAGCACGAGCAACAAGCAGCTCAACTTCCTTCAGCACATGTACACGCTGCTGAAGATCGACGGGCGGGCGGCGGTGGTGCTGCCGGACAACGTGCTGTTCGAAGGCGGCGCGGGCGAGAAGGTGCGGCGGAACCTACTGGAAAAGTGCAACGTCCACACGCTGCTGCGTCTGCCCACCGGCATCTGGTACTCGCCCGGCGTGAAGGCGAACGTACTCTTTTTCGACAAGAAGCCCGGCCGTCCCGAGCCGTGGACGGAGAAGCTGTGGGTGTATGACTTGCGTACGAACAAGCACTTCACGCAGAAGCAGCGGCCGATCACGCGGCCAGACTTTGACGAGTTCGTCGAGTGCTACAAGCCCAGCGCGATGCACAAGCGCAAGGACACATGGAGCGAAGCACACCCGGACGGACGATGGCGCTGCTACACCTACGACGAGATTCTTAAGCGCGACAAGCTGAGCCTCGACCTGTTCTGGATCAAGGACAAGAGCCTGACGGACACCGAGGCGCTGCCCGCCCCCGACATCCTCGCCGCAGAGATTGCGGACGAGCTGGAGGCCGCATTCGAGCTATTCAGCAAGATCGCGTCGAGGTTGCCGAGTTCGCCAGCGTCAACTCACAAGGACAAGCCGGGCGGCGCAGGTGATGGACGAGCTGATCCAGGTCGATACGTGCCGCAGTCGCGCGCGGCGAGCAGCTCCGGCCTCTCCGAGGAGGAGCTGCATCATCCTCGCGGAGCCAACCTCCTTCCCAGAGGCGACCGTATTCCACAGCCACGCGATTGGTGACGATGTGACGATCCGGGGCAGCAATCGTAGACGGATCAGTGGTTTAGTCCTTTGTCGAAAACACAGCTCGGCGTTCCGCTAAACCCCGCTATACATTGAAGAAAGCCTCAATCTCTCTTGCCAGCACAAAGGATTGACGGATCCAAAGTCGGACGTCTGCGGGCGCGGGCCAAGCCCCGGGTAGTGCGTGCGCCGCTCGGTGCCTTGAATCGATAAGAGACTGCAGGCTAGTTGCCAAAGCCCTACGATCACGGCCTCGTCCCTCCGCGAACGCGAAGACGCTGCGGCCCTGTTGGTCGAAGGCCTTTAACGTGGAGTCGATTTTCCCTGGTTCGGCCGCGCCGTCCATAAACACCCCATACTCCTGACCGTGTGGCCAATTCGCTGGGGACTCAAGCGCATCGAAACATTGTGTAACTGCCTGTCGTAAGCGATTCCGTTGCCGGCCGGCGATTTGGTTACGCCGGTGTATCCGACGTGCCGGCCGATATAACACTGCAGCCAATTGCCGTGCCATGTACTGCTGCTGCCCCTCCGACAGTTCATTCCAGGTCTCAACTTTAAGCTTCACGCAGTATTCGACTACCAGATCGTTCACATATCGTTCTAGTGCCGCTGCGGCCAGAACTGCCGCAGCCTTGCTGTGCGCTGCTGCTTGTCCGATATCGCTCGTCGCAGCAGCGAGCCGCACTAGAAACCGAACCTCCTTGACTCGGACGACGTAGTCACGATAAGCGCCGCTCGCCATCGATCACGGGAGTCGCGCTGCAGAGCGAAGGTCTGCTCCTAACGACACTAAGGCGTCCTTCCATTTCCGAAGTCTGTACTCCATTCTGGCCTTATCGGCGGTTGCGCGGCTAACAGCATCAGCAAACGCCTGGTCACTCAGGCAAAGCTTCTTAAACGCTTCTACAATTCCTATCTTCTTCGCCTTTGCCCACCCGAGGTCCAAACCCTCCATCACCAATGTCTGAACATCAAATACCGCTCGATTTATCGATCGATCCGAGTGAATCTCCTTGTCAGGGCCCACATAGACCCGTCGGAATGGTTCATCGCCGAACACAGTAGCCACTGGCGCAATGGCAAGTTCGAATGTCTTTTGCAGTTCGGCTAGCTCCTTCGCCTCCGGATTCCGATGGTCTCTCATGAAGGTATTGAGCAGCGTCTTCAGCGGTGGCGCGTATTTGGGCAGAGAGTGTCGAATTGAAAAGAAGCGAAGGATCAATTCACAGTCCACCATTCGCGGATGCGGCTCACGCTGGCCGACGAGCTTTAACCAAAGAGCATTCTTAACGAGTTGGTGAAGGAGGTCGTTGAGCGAACCGCGATAGACACAATGGCGAACTTCTTGAGCATTGAGCGGAACACCGCCCTGGTTTAGGCGCTCGAAGACCTGGAAGCGGATCTCCGAGTCACTACGGGCAGAAATGAGCAAGCAACGAAGCGTGGTATTTCGGATGATCTTTTGTTGTCGTTCCGTCAGATCGTCGAATCTCTTTCCGTTGAGAGCGGTCAAAACTTCTAGACTCTTCAGCGGGTACTGGTTTTCAAGGAACTCCTTGACGGCGATGAGTCGTTGCTGCCCGTCAACGACGACCTTGGTTTTGTCATCGTCCTCGGCGAAGAACAAGTTGGGTATCGGGATGCTGAGGAGCAGGGATTCAACAAACTTACTCTTCCTGCCGTGGTCCCAAACTGCATATCTCTGAAAAGTCGGCCGAACAATCAGTTCTTTGTCCCGAATTTCTTGGACTAGCGACTTCACAGGGGGATCGTAGGGAGTAGCGAAGAACTCTCGCTCCGGTGGAAGCTGCTGCCACGCTACCGCAGCCTCGCCTTCATCATCTGCGAACTGAGACGTCGACTCCGGAGAGACGTCTGCCTGCTCAACGTTAGTCTCTTCCGCCTTCTCACTCATCCAGCACCTCCTCCTCACCGACGCGCGGTTTGACGAGAGCGGTCAGGCGTAACCCTGGTGGCGAAGTCAAACCGTGCTGTTATTCGACCACCGCCAGGATCTTGATCGCCAATCTCCGGCGTCCGTGACCGAAATCCATACTACGCCGCCGCGGCGGAGAACTTTGTGTAGAATATATCGTACGGCCGAGAATGATATGTGACCCTAGATATTGCGTCGGTGACGACGGTAGGATCGCGCGCAGCGCAGCCGGCTGAGCTTTCTGTCTGAGCTTTACTGAAACATCACCGGAATCGACCCCCCGCTAGCATCAATCGCTACGCCGGTAATGTTAGCTGCCTTCGTCGACGCCAAAAACGTTACGACCTGCGCAATCTCTTTCGCATCCACAATCCGACGAATCGCGTTCGAAGCTCCCCGCCGCTCAGCCTCCGCATCCGTCCTCTCAGTCCGCGTCAACCCCGGATGCACCAGGTTCACGGTGATCCCCGAAGCCCCCAGCTGATCCGCCAGCGTCTTCGTCAAATGCACAATAGCCGCATTCCGCAGCCCGCTAATATTCCCCGCCCGGCGCCCAGACAACCCGCCGATGTTCACAATCCTCCCCCACCCCGCCCGCTGCATGTGCGGCGCCGCCGCCTTCGCGCACCGCATGTACCCCACCACCTTCGTATTGATGTCCTCCAGCAAAAGCTCGTCGTCCGCCGACGTTAGAGGCCCCGTGACCACCCCACCCGGCGTCGACGCATTGTTCACGAGAATGTCGACCCGCCCGAGCTGGGCCACGGTCGCCTCGACCAGATCCTGAACCGACTTCGTGCTGGTCGTGTCGCAGACGATCGGCACGATGCGGCGCCGCGTGGCCGCCGCCAGGGTCTTCGCCGCCTCCTCGAGCACGCGCCGATCCCGCGCGCAGATCGCCACGTCGACGCCTTCGCCCGCCAGCTCCTGGGCGATCGCCTTGCCGATGCCCTTGCTGCCGCCCGTGACGATCGCGACCTTCCCCGCCAGTCCCAGATCCATGCGAAGCCCTCCCGCGAAGCCGAGCCGTGAACACCAAAGAACGAGCGGCAGAAAGACTAGCGCATCTGCCCCTGGAACTTCCATCCGCTGGGCTCGCGGTTGAGCCCAGGCCCTCCTGTTGGGCAGCTTTTTGTAGCTGCTAAGGGTCCCGGTGGTGGACGAGAACTCGGGCGATCCGCCCGTCGGCGTCGAGCTCCATTACTTCGAGCTGCAGCCCTCGCACGCCGCTGCGAAGGTATACCGCCACCGAGCTGACGCCGGCGAAGACGTCGAGCAATTCGAATTTCAGATCGGGGGCTGCGGCGAGCCCTTTGGCAAAGTACGCGCGGAGGGCCGGTTTGCCTCGAACCGTTCCCGCCATATCGCCCAGCAGCTTCGTCACCAGCAGGGACTTGAGCTCGACCGAGTCGGCGTAATGGGAAAGAATCCGTTCGAGGTCGTGATCGTTGAACGCCTCGATCCATTCCTGGGCGAGGGATTGCGCCTGGGCTTTCGTCAAGAACGGAGCCCCTAGAACTCCAGCCGATCCCCCGGATTGATGGCGAACACCTTCGTCGTCGTCTGCCCGAGCGCCGCCACATACTCCTGCGGCGTGCCCTTGAGCACCGGAGTAGTCCCGTAGTGCATCGGGATGACGAACTTCGGCTTGAGCCATTCCTTCGTGGCGTAGGCCGCATCCACCGGGTCCATCACGAAGTGGCCACCGATCGGCATCAGGACGAGGTCGGGCTTGTAGTACTCGCCGATCAGCTTCATGTCGCCGAAGAGTCCCGTGTCGCCCATGTGATAGATCTTGAATCCGTTCTCCAGCTGGATGATGAAGCCGGCCGGCTCGCCGCCAACGTGGGTTGTCGTCTTCTTCGTGGCCGGGTCGCTCACGGTCAGCTCCGACGAGTGCTCGGCGCGCACCTGCGTGATCGTGATCTGCGGCCCGAGCGGCTGCACCTTGCCGCCCTTGCCGAAGCGGACGCCCTGCTCGGCCGTCACCCAGCCCAGGTCGATCATGGTCTGGATGAGCCCGGCCGGCCCGTACACCTTGGCTCCGGTGAGCTTGGCCAGCTCCGCGATGTCGCTCGTCCCGTCGGTCCGCCCCGCCGACCCGACGTGGTCGCCGTGGCCGTGCGTGACCAGGATCAGGTCGACCTTGCCGAGCTTGGCGAGGTCCTTGTAGTCGGCAGGCG
>JACXTT010004905.1_pt1 | contig 19669 bp, 15 predicted proteins | sample 9270951 | NCBI WGS metagenome assembly JACXTT01 (sample SAMN15532306, study PRJNA645909) | rock metagenome | isolation source: weathered quartz diorite | place: Puerto Rico | collected 2017-06-21 | reverse complement strand
CCCTAAATCTTTCTGCACGCACTCACGAGGGCCCAGCCGGAAGCACGCCCCGCCCGGCCATACCCGCCCGGAAACGCGGTCCGAAAGCGTGCGCCTAATACTACTCGTAGCGGAGGGCAGCCATTGGGTCTACACGCGAGGCTCGCCTGGCCGGCAGATATGCGGCCACGACGGCGATGGACAGCATCAGCACTGCGGTTGCTGCCAGCGTAGCTGGATCAGTGGGAGATACACCGAATAGCAGGCTTGTAACCAAACGTGCGGCAGCAGACACCAATGGGATACCGGCGGCGAGGCCGATCAGCACGAGGATCAGTGCTTCGCGGAGGACAAGCCATACCACAGAAGCGCGGCGCGCGCCCAACGCCATGCGGATTCCCATTTCGGCTGTTCTGCGGGCAACCGCATACGAGATGAGGCCATAAATTCCAATGCACGCCAGCAGCAATGCCAGAAGGCCAAATAACCCGGTGAGTTCGGCAATCAGCCGCTCCTGGGCCAGTAGCCGGTTGACGCGCTCGGCTAGTGTGGCCACATCCTGTATAGGCAGATTGGGCGCAAGCTCGGAAATGACCTTCCGGATTTCGGAAGCCACGGTGCGCGGGTCACCTTGCGTGCGCACTTCAAGGCTGCGCGCGTAGTCCATCTCCTGGCGGATGGGCCTGTAGGCCATGGGACGAACCAGTGATCGCGGTCCTCTCACTTTCGCGTCGCGCACAACACCCACGATCTCAAATTGCATCGAGCCGTAGCCGTACCGCCGGCCAATTGCGCTGCGGGAGCCAAAATAGTGGCGTGCCATGGTCTCGTTGATCACAGCAACCCGCGGCGCTCTTTCGGTATCGCGGGCGTCGAAATCACGCCCGTCCACAAGCCGCATGCCGACTGTCTCGAAATAGCCTGGATCAACGAAATTCTCATCAACGCTCATGTTCTCGCGTGGGCCGGGCGTATATCCGGGCACATTAATACCGCTGGATGTTATGCCGCCGCCGGCGATGCTGGATGCGGCAATACTAGCCGACTGCACTCTGGGCATGGTGCGCACGCGCTCGACAATCTGAGCGTATAAGGACGGCAGTTGGGCTGCTGCAAAGCCGGCGGATCTCGGGTCGATACGGACGGTGAGCACATGCTCGCGGTTGAAGCCGAGATCCATCTGCAAGAGATTCCACAGAGTTCGGGCAAGCAGCCCCGCGCCGGTCACCAGCAAAAGGGAGAGCGCCACCTGCACGACCACCAGCGTCCTGCCCAGCGTGAGGCGTCGGCCTGGTGCCGTGGCGAAGCCCCCCGACTTAAGCGCAGCACCAGGCTCGATGTGGGTGGTGCGAAATGCCGGCGCAACTCCGAAGAGAATTCCGGTCACCAGGGACAGGCTGGCGGTGAAAGCCAGTAGTCGGTAATCGAGCGGGAGATGTATGTCAATTGAAAAAAGACGGGGCAGAGCTTGGTTGCTCCAGGCGGCGAGCAGGACGCCAAGGATTCCGCCCAACGAGGCAAGCACGATGCTCTCGGTCAAAAGCTGCCGGATCAGCCGAAACCGCCCCGCCCCAATGGAGAGGCGAATAGCAATCTCCCTGCGCCGAGCCATGGCACGTCCCAGGAGAAGGGTGGCAATATTCGCGCAGGCGACAAGGAGGACCAAGCCCACCATCGTCATGAGGACACGCAAAGGCTTCGAGAAGCGGCGGCGAAGCGTGGAGAATCCCTGTGCTCCCTGTTCAAGCGAGAGGCGGCGTTCGAGAAGCAGGCGGCGCTCGCGCTCATCGTGAGAGCGCCCAAGCTGTTGCATGTCATGGCGATAGAGGACATTGAGCACCGCCTCGACAGCCTTGACGGTGTGGGAATCAGGTACTCGGACAACCGCATCCAGCCAGCGAATACCTTCTTGTGGCGGCCACGGCTTCCGAGTGTCTGCATTCGAGGACCAAGCATTCTGCGCGTAGCGAACCTCCGCTTGCATCAGCAGTGGCAGCCAGACGTCAGGGGATTCGCCTACTGAAACGCCGAAAAAACCAACCTCGGCAACACCCACGATGGTGAAGTGAGCGCCGTTTAAAAGTATTGTGCTCCCCAATACGCCAGGATTTCCGCCGAAGCGACGCTGCCAATATGAGTGGCTGATCACCAGCACGGGATGTTGACCCAGGGATCGGTTGTCGTCCGGAGCAAAGAGGCGCCCGAGAGCAGGGCGGACGCCCAGCACGGAAAAGAATTCGCCCGATACAAGTTGCCCCGTAACCGGCTCGACAGCACCGCCCCCGATCCTTGTATGGAAAGGCGCTGGTTTGGTAAGCGCGATTATATTCGCAGTGCCCTTCATGGCATCCCGGAAGCGCTGGAACATGGGAAAGGACACAGCCTCCGCGTTTGCATTGGGGCCAGTGTCCTGGAGCAGATAAAGTTGCTGCGGATCGTGGACCGGTAGCAGGCGCAACAGCACCGCGTCAAATAGGCTGAAAATGGCGGAGTTGACACCAATGCCGAGCGCTAGCGTCAGAACGGCAACTGTCGCGAACGCCGGGTTTCGGCGAATGATCCGCAACGCATACAGAACATCCTGGACGAATCGTTCGAGCGATGGCATTTAACCCTCTGCGGGCTGGACCACGTGGCCGGCCCGCCGGCAGCCCGGCCCTTGATGAGCACGGCGATGATTCCACTACCCCAAGCACGTCCTTTGATATCTGCTTTGGGCAAGAAACACTGAACCGGCACCCCACAGTCCCGCTCTGACATATAGTCTCAGGCGGCTCATCATGAACTTTGACGATGATGTTAACAAAAACGTTGGACCGAACACGTTCGTGAGACTGTTCTCGGCTCGCCTCCCCACAAGGTACTTTTGCCGATTTGCCCGCGATCGACGCCGTGTGTTTACGAACTCAGTGTTGACGGTTTGTCATGTCGGACTTGTGCCCGATTGCTTTGAGCCCCGATTGCAGCTTTGAGCCGAGATTGTTTTGAGCAATGCCGGGAGCAATGCTGTGAGCCTCCGGCGGAGAGCCCCCGCCCGGATGTGATATATTTCCGCACCATGTGGACCCGCGCTCTTTCCTTGTTCCTCCTCGCCCTCCCGCTGCTTGCCCAACAGAAGCAGGGCTGGTACCCGCACGAAGGCGGACTCATGAAGTACCGCGTCAACATCCGCTTCGGCGAAGAGCCCGACACCATGCCTGCCGGCTGGAAGTTCGGCCGTGTCTCCGCCGTCTCCGCCAACGCCGATGGCAGCGAGATTTTCGCCTTCCAGCGCGGCCCCAAAGCCGACCCCATCGTCGTCTTCGACGCCAAGGGCAAGTATCTCCGCTCCTGGGGCAAGGGCATGTTCGGAAACCCGCACGGCATGCGCGTCGGCCCGGACGGCAATCTCTACGTCACGGATAACGGCGATCACCAGGCCATGAAGTTCACGCTGAAAGGCGAGCTGCTCTGGACCCACGGCATCAAAGGCAAACCCGGTACCGACGAGAAGACCTTCAATCGCCCCACCGACATCGCCTTCGCTCCCTCCGGTGACTTCTACATCTCCGACGGCTACGGCAACTCCCGCGTCGTGAAGTTCTCGGCGCAAGGCAAATACCTTCTCGCGTGGGGAAAGAAAGGAACCGGCCCCGGTGAATTCAACACGCCGCACTCGGTGGCCGTGGATTCAAAAGGAACGGTCTACGTCAGCGACCGCGAAAACAACCGCATCCAGATCTTCGACGCCAACGGAAAATTCCTGCGGCAGTGGAATCACCTCGGCGCCACCCAGAACATCTTCATCACGCCCAAGGATGAGATGTGGATTATCACTCACCGCGACAACATCGAGAATCTCACCTACGACACCCTCGCCGGCCGCATCATGAAAATCGACCTTGCGACGGGAAAGATTCTCGGAGCCATGGAAAGCCCCGGCCACTGGCTACACGTGACCCGGGGAGGAGAGATCTTTATCGGCAGCCTGACCGGCAACGTCTTCCGCTGGTATCCCGGCTGGCTCAGCCACGGGCTCGGCGCCGAAGAGGGTCTCCGCCCCTCCAACTGATCCGTCGGCGGCAGTGGCCCGGACATTCGTGTCCCCGGCCGGAGACGTGCTGCCTCCGGTCTCCGAAATGCCATCGCCCCCGGCGTCCGCAATGTCAGCGCCGCCACTCCCCGCGCCGGCACTCGCTTCTGCCGGGCCGGGACCCGGCGCGCCGCCCGGCTCCGCCGAAGTACTCGCTCCCGCCGCGGCCGCCAAAACCTCACCCGCCGCCTCCGGAGCCTCCGCCGCCTCCGGCTCGTGATACTCCTCCAGCGGCACCTCGCAGCCGCAGCAGTCGCTGCAACGCAGGCACTTCTCGCAGATGTGGTTCCCGCACGTATCCTTCGTGCAGAACACACAGATCTGGTGCGACTCTTCTTCGCAGATGGCGCATTGGAAGGGCATGCGGTTGGCTACTTTCCCTCGGGTTTCTTCTTCACCGGCGCCGGCGCCGGACGTGCCTGGTGCGTCAGAACGCCCCGGCACCGCTGGGCCTCCTGGTCCATGATGCGATACTCTTCTTCCTTCAGCGCGGCCAGATCCACCACGTACTGCCGCAGTTGCTGTCGTGAGCTGCTGTTCTCCGCCGCGATCCCCGAGATCAGGTCCGCCAGGGCCGGATTCTGGTATTTTCTCGTCCCTTCCACCAGCGAGCCCAGAACCATTTCCAAGCCCTGCAGCCGCAGGAACGTGTCCAGCGCCAGGCTCAGCTTCTCCGGCTCCCGCTCCAGGTTGGCCGCCGCGTTCTGGACTCCCGTTGTTTGCGTCTTGGCCGAATCCAGTTGCTGCAGATACGTGCTTGACGCTCCAGCCGCTAGCCACTCCGGCGCCCGCAGCTCATCCAGGATCTGACGCAGTCGCGACGTGTGCCGCGACACCGAATCCACCGTCGACTTCAAGTCCCATTGAGACGAGACACCCGTCGGCTGTGACCACAGCACTGCGGGAAGGAAGACGGCTGCAACGAGGCGGAAAAACGAACCGGGTCCCATCGGAAACTCTCTCTCACCCACTGTAGCACTCCGAGGGTGGAGGATTGGCCTCAAGAACCGTACAGTCCCTTTAATGATCACCAGACACGTGGCACAGGCGTTCTCGTCCGTGCGAAACACCACAAAGGCGACACCGCAAACATCGGTGTTGTCATCTGGCATCCCCGCCACTATTCGATCATGGTCCGCGAAGTGACCGCCGGGCGCGTCAAAGCGCTCTTCGGCGATTTCTGCAAAGGCGAAGTGGAGCGCATCGAGCTTCCCAGTCTGGGCACTCTGAATTTTCATTTGCACGAATCGCCGGGCGACTCGGGGACTACGTCGCGTCGCGGGGACGCGCAGAGCAAGACTTTCGGAGTGGCCTTGCTTCGGATGGAGATTGAAGTGGATGAACGGGAGCTCTGATTGCGGATCGGCGTGTTCTCCAGGCGGCCGCACCTGGAAATGCAGGCTCCCATTGGCCCGATTCCTTTGATGCAGGCGGGCTGTTTACTCCTGTTACGAAGCCGTTGCCAAGGAGCGGAGATTCGCGTTATTCTTAGGCTGCTGACGCTGAATGGGTCAGCGTGAGTCGATCAAGGGTGGACGGATCGCTTTAGAGATGGGGTTCCCGGTCCAACTCTTCGGTCCGGCCTGAGAGGATTAGGCCGTTTGCCGATCTCGTCCACCTTGATCTCCTAGACGAACACCTCTTCCAAAGGTTAGCGGTCCAAGAATTGAAAAACAGATCGGTTTAGTTACATCCTCAGGGGGTTGGCTCCAGGTCTCCCGGGGATTCCGCTCGTCTGCGGGCTTCTGCGCCGGCGGATGGGGCAAGCTGTTGGATCCAAAGCGACGGTCGAGCCGGACAGCCAATACCAAGGCGGCTCCACTGCTGGATGGGAGACGGATTCATTCTAGTCGCAGGCTGCGGGATTCACGCCTTTAGTAGAGAGGGCGTAAGCAAGCGAAACTAAACCACCGCGTATCAGCAGGTGTACAATTATATGACAGCCAACCAATTTTTCCGGCGCTACGTCGAGGATGGTCTTGAGCCGGTAGTGTTGAGCAGGGTGAGGTTCTATGGATAAGCCAGCGCAAAACATCCAAGATGGATTTCTCAACAACGCGCGCAAAGAAAAAGGCATCATCACCATCTATCTGTTGAGCGGCGTGAAGCTCTCGGGCCGGATCAAGAGCTTTGACAAGTACTCTTTGGTGCTCGAAACGAACAATCAGGAGCAATTGATTTTCAAGCATGCAATCTCGACGGTGGTGACCACAAAGACTTCGCACGGACACTCCGTACCGGCGCACCATGCCCCGGCTCCGGGGCCGTCCAGCGCGACGCAGCAGGCTGCGGCCGTGGCGCACACCGAGACGACGGAGGCATAATCCCGTCAACCGTCGCCAGCCCGCGCGAAAAGGCCATTCTGGTAGGCGTGGAGATCCGGGGCCGCCGAGGCGCCGGACGATCAGACCTCGCCTGGAGTCCCGACGAATCCCTGGACGAATTGACGGAGCTGGCCGCCAGCGCCGGCGCCGAGGTTGTCGACCGCGTTTTGCAGGCTCGAGAATCGGCCGAAGCGGCGACGCTGATCGGCTCCGGCAAAGTCGAGGAACTGGCCGCGCAGGTCAAGACGCTCGACGCCGACGCGGTCCTGTTCGACCAGGACCTGACGCCCACGCAGCAGCGCAACCTGGAGAAGAAACTCGACACCAAGGTCCTGGACCGGACGCAACTCATCCTGGATATCTTCGCGGCCCGCGCGCGGACGCGGGAAGGGCGGCTGCAGGTGGAGCTGGCGCAGTTGAACTACCTGCTGCCGAGGCTGTCCGGACGCGGAACGCAGATGTCTCGGTTGGGCGGCGGCATCGGGACCAGGGGCCCGGGCGAAACGCAGCTCGAAACCGACCGGCGGCGCATATCCTCGCGCATCCGCAAGATCGAGAAGGAAATCGAAGGCGTGCGCACCGGGCGGGCGCTGCACCGCAAACAGCGGTCCGCGGTGCCGCTTCCGATCATTACCATGGCCGGTTACACCAACGCGGGGAAATCCACGCTGTTCAACCGCTTGACGCGGGCTGGAGTTCTGGCCGACGCGAAAATGTTCGCTACGCTGGATCCCACGATCCGCACACTGATGCTGCCTTCGCGGCGGAAAGCGCTGCTGGGCGATACGGTGGGATTCATCCGCAACCTCCCGACGACGCTGGTGAAAGCGTTCCGCGCGACGCTGGAAGAGGTCACGGAGGCCACGCTGGTGCTGCACCTGGTGGACGCTTCTTCGCCCGCGGCCGAAGCGCAGACGGCGCACGTGCTGGAAGTACTGGGCGAAATCGGGGCGGCGCACACACCGCAGCTTCTGGTGCTCAACAAGGCGGACCGGCTTGATGCGGGCAATGCCGAATCGCTGCGGCGCCGCCTTCTGGTGCACGCCGAAGCGCGGACGCCGGCGCGGGCGGTGGTGATCTCCGCGCTGACCGGCGAGGGGGCGCCGGAGATGCTGGCGGCGATCGACGAGGTGCTGCCGTTCGATCCCCTGGTTCACGCGCGCTTCCGGCTGGCGGCCGGAGACGGGGCCAGAATTCACTTGCTTTATGAGCTGGGCCGCGTGGTAAAAAGCGATTACCGGGACGAATATTGCGAGATCGAGGCGGAGGTCTCGGCATCGCTCCGCGAACGGCTGGCTGAGTTCGCGTTATAGTCAGTAGTAGCTCAGCGATGAATCTCCCGAACTTTCTGACCATCCTGAGGATCTTCTTCGTGCCGCTACTGGTGGCGGCGCTGGTTCAGGAAGACGTGTCGGTACGAGCCGGCCAGGTGCTGATTACCAACGAATGGCTGGCACTGGCGATTTTTCTGGTGGCCGCGGGAACGGACCTGCTGGACGGCTATCTGGCGCGGCGCTGGAGTCAGATCACGACCATAGGCACGCTGCTGGACCCCATCGCAGACAAACTGCTGATCTCGTCGGCGCTGATCGCGCTGGTGCAGGTGAAGGCGGTGCCGGCCTGGATGGTGATTCTGATCGTGGGACGGGAGTTCGCGGTTTCGGGCCTGCGCAGCATCGCCGCATCGGCGGGCTACACCATCAACGCCAGTGAACTTGGAAAGACCAAAATGGTCATCCAGGTGGTGGCGATCTCTTTCCTGATGCTGGGTCTGCGGGAGCCGGCGCTTGCTCCGGTGGCGAGCGCGATGATGTGGGGCGTGCTGCTGTTCACACTGGTTTCGGCCGTCGATTACTTCCTGAAATTCTGGCGGAAAGTGGATGTCAGGATCAAAGAAGGGCGGCGGCGCGAGCTGCTGTTGATGGAGCGGCGGCGCAAGCGCGCCATGATGTCTCAGAGCGGCTCGGTCGGCGGCTTGCGCTGAACAATCTGGAATCCGGCGGGCGTGAGATCGATCACCCGCACCTGGCCGCGCGGGCCGATTGGCCCAATCGATTTGCCGTTCAGGCTGATATCCAGTCCGCCGGCGTTGCCGACTATCAGGCGGACGCGTTCGGAAGCCTGCACGACCTTTGTTTCGTGAGGCTGCAGCACCTCGGAGAAAACACGCCTGCCGTCGGAGACGATTTGCACCCAGGTGCTTTCGCCGGCCGAGAGGTCCACGCGGACGGCTTGCAGGAGTCCGGGCGCGGACTGGACTGCGGCCGCCTGGACCGTGGGTGTGGCCGCGGGTTGCCCCGACGCTGGTTCGGCCGTCAGTGGTGGGAGCACGGAAGCGGGCTGTGCGGAGGCAGCCGACGGGGGTGGGGGCGCGGGCGCGGCAACGGGCTGGCTGGATGCTGCCTGGGGTGGCGCGCCGGCGACGGGAGTTTGCGGTGACGAAACTGTTTGCGGCGCGGACGACAAATCCAGGCGCAGCCACAGAGCGTACAACCCGGCGCAGCCGAGCACTACTGCAACCACGGCGCCCAGCGCGACCAGCGAATTCCTGGCGCCGGTCCAATCCCGCGAAGGTGTAATGGCCGGCATGTCGCTGCCGAAACGGGGCAGCTCCTGGCCGGGGATATTGGGGACCTCTTCGAAGCCGCTTACGTGCTGAAGCTCGGCTGCGATCGCGTCGCCGTCCAGACCCAGAAAGCGGGCGTATTGCAAAACGAAGCTCTTGCGGAATACGCCGCCGGGCAACTTGTCGAATTCTTCGGCTTCGATCGCCTGCAGCAGGCGCACACCGATCTTGGTTTCCCGGGCGATGAAATCCAATCGGATATTTTTTTCAAGGCGCGCCCGCCGCAGCCGCTCTCCAATCGACGTCATAGGGTACGGACTACCCGCCCATATTTGTATAATACAACAGGCGCCGGAAATGGTTTGGATTTCCGCGCTGCAGGCGCCTACCGCTTTGATTTCCATCGTCATCGTCAATTGGAACCGCCGCGATCTGCTGCGGGCGTGTCTTGAGTCCGTGGCCCGGCAGGCAGGCCTGCCCGCGGAGGGCTTTGAGACGATCGTGGTGGACAACGGCTCCGGCGACGGATCGATCGAGATGGTGGAGCGCGAGTTCGCGAGGGACGCCCGGCTCGGGCTGCGCTCCATCGCCAACCGGGAGAACAGGGGGTTCTGCGCGGCAAATAATCAGGGGATCGCGGCGGCGCGGGGCGAGTTTGTGGCGCTGCTTAACAACGACGCCGAAGCGGAACCGGGCTGGCTGAACTCGCTGCGCGGCGCGTTCGACGGCAGACCGGAAGTGGGGATGGCCGCATCGAAGATTCTGGTATTCGAGGATCCGCGGCGCATCGACAAAGCCGGTCACCTGATTTATCCCGACGGCCAGAACCGAGGCCGGGGGAGCGGCGAGTTGGACAACGGCCAATACGATATCCCGGAAGAAATATTGTGGCCGGACGGCTGCGCGGCCATGTACCGCCGCGAGATGCTAGACTCAATTGGCGGGTTCGACGAGGATTTTTTTGCCTACGCCGACGACGCTGAACTGGGCCTGCGGGCCCGGATCGCGGGCTGGAAGTGCCTGTACGTGCCGGAGGCGGTGGTTCGACACCACCGAGGCGCGACGCTGGGACTGAAATCGACGCGGCGACTGGAGCTGATTGAGCGAAACCGGGTGCTGCTGGCGGTAAAGCTTTTTCCATGGAGCCTCCTTTGTCTGAACGGAGTGTATTACCTGGCGCGGGTTCTGGCCGGGGCGCGGGCAGCCGTGCGCGGAGAAGGCGAAACCGCTCTATATCCCGGCTGGCGGGGAAAGTGGGCAATGGCAACGGCTCTGCTGAAGGGGGATCTACAAGCGCTGCCGCTGCTGCCGGCGATGTTGCGCAAACGGCGGGAGATCGAACGCATCCGGAAGATGCCGGCACGAGAGGTGCGGAGGCTGATTATGAGCAACCGAATCTCTTTGAGGGAATTGTCGACGGGGTCAACGCGCAAGGCGCCCAGGTAGCAGCCGTGGTCCGAGTAGCGCGAGTGGCGCCCGATACCGCAGTAGCGCCGGGCATTCAACTAGCACCTACGGTCCATGCTGCGCCGTCGACCCAGGTAGGGCACGGCGCCCAAGCAGATCCTGCCGACGAAGCAGCTGTGGCCCAATTGATGCTCCATGCAAAGGTGGAAGAACCGGCTGCGGACTCCGGCGAGGTTTGCCCGGCCTGCGAGCATCCCCAAGCGCGGGCTCTGTTTATCGGAACCGACCGCCTCTACCTCACCACCGCCGAGGAATTCCGCGTCGTGGCGTGTGAGCAGTGCGGGTTGATGCGCCTGTCTCCCCGGCCCACCCCGCACCAGCTCAAACAGTTCTACCCGAAGGCGTACTGGCACTCCGGTGAGCGGGACCGGGCCAGCCAACTGGAAGAAACTTACCGGCGGATGGTGTTGCACGATCATGTCCGCTTCGCGCTGCGGGCGCTGCGGGAATCGCCCGAGCAGGGTCCGGTGCTGGACGTCGGCTGCGGCGGCGGATTGTTTCTTCGCATGCTCGCCGAGCGCGGCTATCCGGTGGTCGGGTTGGACTTCTCTCTGGACGCGGCCAGCCTGGCCTGGGAGCACCATCGCGTTCCGGTGATCTGCGGTTCCCTGGCCAGCGCGCCGTTGGCGGACTCCAGTTGCGCAGCGGTCACGATGTATCACGTCCTGGAGCATCTCTACGATCCGGCTGCCTACCTCGACGCCGCGCACCGGCTGCTGAAGCCGGGGGGGCGGCTGATCGTCCAGGTTCCGAACGCGGCCTGCTGGCAATTTCTGCTGCTGGGCGGCGCGTGGAACGGCCTGGACATACCGCGGCACCTGTTCGATTTCCGTGCCGCCGACCTGGAGATGCTGCTCGGGGAGTGCGGGTTCAGCGTAGTGCGTCGCAAGTATTTTTCGCTGCGCGACAATCCGTCTGGGCTGGCCTCAAGCCTCGCGCCGGAGCTGGATCCGATGGCGCGGCGCGTGCGCGGGCTGAACGAATCTCCGCGGACGCGGCTGGCCAAAGACCTGGTTTACCTCTGTCTGGTGGCGGCATCCCTGCCGTTCACACTGGTGGAGGCGGCCTGCCGGGCCGGGTCCACCATCATGATCGAGGCGCACAAGAAATCATGAAGTACTCGGCGGCCGCGTACGCGCTGCCGGGCTTTCTACGGCGCCACATTCTACATTTTGAGGGCTCGATCGAGGACGCGGTGGCGCGCTTCGCGGCCGGACTCCCGCCGGGGGCGCGCGTGCTGGACGCGGGGGCTGGGGAGGGCCAATACGCCGGGCACTTCGCGCACGCACGCTACGTGGCGGCGGACCTCGGCATCGGCGATCCGGCCTGGGATTACCGCCGGCTGGATTGCCTGGCGGACCTTTCGGCGCTCCCCTTTCGCGACGGCGTTTTCGACGCCTGCGTGAACGTGGTGACGCTGGAGCACGTCAAGGAGCCGGCGCGCGTGGCCAGCGAAATGGGTCGCGCGCTTGGCGGCGGCGGACGCCTGCTGCTGATCGTTCCGCACGAATGGGAAGTCCACCAGGCGCCGCACGATTACTACCGCTACACACGCTACGGAGTGCAACATCTGCTGGAGCAGTCCGGTTTCGGTGAAATCTCCATTCAGCCGGTGGGCGGATATTTCCGGCTTCTGGCGCGGCGGCTGCTTAACGGGCTACAATTCTTTACAGGCGGTTTCCGCTGGATTGCATTCCTGCCCGCCGCTCTGTTTCTTGTCCCGCCCGCATTGCTTCTTCCACTGCTGGATTTTCTGGACAAGGAGCGTAACTTCACTCTGGGATATATATGCACGGCAACCAAGCCGCGATGAGTGCGCTGGACGGCGCGATCGTGGTGGATAAACCCGAAGGCTGGACCTCGCACGACGTGGTGGCGAAGATGCGGCGGCTGGCGCAGAGAAAGAAAGCCGGGCACCTCGGAACGCTGGATCCGATCGCCACGGGGGTGCTGCCGCTGCTGTTGGGACGGGCGACGAGGCTCGCTCAGTTCTTTACCCGCAACGACAAAATGTACGACGGCACGGTACGCTTCGGCTACGCCACCGACACTTACGACCGGCAGGGCCAACCGGCGGGTCCGGTGGAGGAAGCTTTCCCGGAGGCGGCACGCATCGAGGAGCACCTGGAGAAATTTCGCGGCAAATTCATGCAGACGCCGCCGCCGGTCTCGGCGAAGAAAGTCGGCGGCGTGGCGGCGTACAAGCTGGCGCGCCAGAAGCGGGAATTCACGCTGGAGCCGGTGGAGGTGCAGGTGTACGAGCTGAAGCTGCTGGGCGTGGAAGGCAGCGAGGCGAGGATTCGCTGCCATTGCTCGGCGGGCACCTACCTGCGGTCCATCGCGCATGAGCTGGGCGCGGATCTGGGGTGCGGCGGGCATTTGAAAGAGCTGCGGCGCACGGCGTCGGGCGATTTCTCGATCGATCAGGCCCGCACTGTGGACGAACTTGCGGCGCTGGCGGAGGCGGGCCGGCTGTCGGAAGCGCTGATCCCGGCGGCGCAGTTGCTGCCGCAGTTCCCGTCGCAGTTCGTCGACGAGCTGGCCGAGGGAAGGATTCGCCAGGGCCGCGATTTCGCGGTTTCGCCTTTCCGGTCGGGGCGGGATTCGCGATACGTTAAGGCGGTTTCGCGGGCGGGGCAACTGGTGGCGGTGGGTGAAATGAAATTGCCTAACGTGTGCCACCCGATCATCGTTTTGTAAGCGGCTGACAGACTAAAGTCTCCCCTGGGCAGGATGAATCCTGCTCCACCTTTGCTTGGCAAGACCCACTCAGAAAATGTAGAAACTTGAGGGCAGACTAAAGTCTTCCCCAACTCTTGCCACATCAAATCCGGCGCAGGAAATCGAAGTCGCAGCCAAGGTTGGCCTGCGTGACGTGCTCCAGGAAAAGCTTTCCGTAGCCGCGCTGATACTTCGGCGGATCGGGACTGAAGGAGGCGAGCCGGCGGTTGATCTCTTCCTGCGGCAGCCGTAGCTCGATGCGGCGCCCGGGTACGTCGAGCTCGACTTCGTCGCCGGTGCGCACCGCGGCCAGCGGGCCGCCGATGCCGGATTCCGGAGCTACGTGCAGCACCACGCATCCGAAGCTGGTGCCGCTCATGCGGGCGTCGCTCACCCGGACCATATCGTTGATGCCCTGCTTGAGCAGCACCTTGGGCATGGGGATGTGGCCCCACTCCGGAAAACCGGGCGCTCCCTTGGGCCCGCAGTTCTTCATGACCAGCACTGTGTCCTTGTCCACCGCCAGGTCGTCGGAATCGATTTGGGCGCGCATCTCCTCGTAGGTCTCGAAAACGTAAGCTTTGCCGCGGTGCGTCAACAGGTGCGGCGAGGCCGCTGTCTGCTTGATCACCGCGCCGTCGGGCGCGAGATTGCCGTAGAGAATCGTGGTGCCGCCTTCCGGGTTGAGCGGCTCGGCGGCCGTGCGGATCACTTCGCGCCGGTGGCATTCGGCTGCGGCGACATTCTCGCGCACCGTCTTGCCCGTCACGGTCGGCAGGTCCTGATGCAACAGGTGCAGGATCTCGCGCATCACCGCGGGTAGACCGCCGGCGTAGTAAAAATCTTCCATCAGGAACTCGCCGGATGGCTTGATATTGGCGATGTAGGGCGTGCGCCGCGAGATGGCGTCGAACTCGTCCAGCTTGAGATCGATCCCCAGACGGCCGGCGATGGCCAACAGGTGGACGACGGCGTTGGTGGAGCCACCGATGGCCATGTCGACGGGGATGGCGTTCTCGATGGCCTGGCGGGTCATGATGTGAGAGGGCCGGACCTCCTCGCGGACAAGATCTACCGCGCGGCGTCCGCTCAATTCCGCCATCAGCAGGCGGCGCGAGTCCGGCGCCGGGACGTTGGCGCATCCAGTGAGGGTCATACCCAGGGCTTCGGCGAGGCTGGTCATGGTGGACGCGGTACCCATCACCGTGCAGTGGCCGGCGCTGCGCGAGATGCCGCCTTCGATCTCGCTCCATTCCTCCTCGCTCAACTGGCCGGTGCGGAACAGGTCGAAGAGCTTCCGGCCGTCGGTGCCCGAGCCGAGCTCACGGTTGCGCCACTGCCCGCTGAGCATGGGGCCACCGGGGACGACGATGGCCGGGATGTCGGCACTGGCCGCGCCCATCAGTTGCGCGGGCGTCGTCTTGTCGCAGCCGCAGAGCAGCACCACGCCATCGATCGGATTGGCGCGGATGGATTCCTCGACATCCATCGCCATGAGGTTGCGATAGAGCATGGTGGTGGGCTTCATGAAGACTTCGCCCAGCGAGATGGTGGGGAACTCGAGCGGGAACCCGCCGGCCGCCCACACGCCTCGCTTCACCGCCTCGGCGACGATGCGCAGGTGCGCGTTGCAGTTGTTCAGCTCGCTCCAGGAATTGCAGATGCCGATGACGGGCTTGCCTTGAAACGCGTCGGGAGCGAAACCTTCCGAGCGGAGCCAGGCGCGCCGCGTGAAGCTCTCATAATTGCGCTGGCCCCACCACTCCTGGCTGCGCAGCTTCTTTCCGTTGGATGTAGGCATGGAGGACTATTACATCGCGGCGGAGCGGGGCGTGTAAAGTGCGGGTGCGCGGTTCCGCGATACGATGCCTAAGCCTTCTCGAAAGCGCCGACCAGGTTCAAGGCGGGCAGACCGCTCGATGCCAGGGCTGCGGCCATCGGCGGCGACGGCTTCTGGGCGATGACCAGGCGGGCGGACCAGCGGATGAACTCCTCGATGCTGGGCGCCATCAGTTTTCCGATGTGGGGGATGGCGGCCAGAGCGAAGTTGCGGTTGCTACCGTAGATCTCGTCGAGGCGGATATGAGGGTCGAACACACGCACTTCGCGTCCCTTGCCGATCATCTGCTCGAGCAGGCCGACCACTGGGCTTTCCCGCAGATCGTCGGTGTTCTCCTTGAAGGCCAGGCCGAAGACGCCGATCGGCCCTTCGGGCAGGTCCAGCACGCTCTGAATAGCGCGCAGGAGGTGGGCGTCGTTGCTGGGCAGGACCGATTCGAGCAGCGGCAGACGGAGATCCAGCCGCCCGGCGCGGTAGGTGAGCGCGCGTAAATCCTTGGGCAGGCAGGAGCCTCCGAAGGCGAAGCCGGGCTTCAGGTACGCGGCCGACGTATTGAGCTTGGCGTCGCGGCACAGCGTGGCCATCACCTCGTCGCCGGAAACGCCCATGACGCCGGCCAGCGAGCCGATCTCGTTGGCGAACGATATCTTCACGGCGTGAAATGCGTTGCAGGCGTACTTGATCATTTCGGCGGTGCGCAGGGTGACCAGGCACGGCTTGACGCCCAGACTGTCGTATAAGGCGGCAACGGTGCGCACGGCGGCCGCGTCGCTGCCGCCCACCACAACCAGCGATGGCTCCATGAAGTCACGTACGGCAACGCCTTCGCGAAGAAACTCGGGGTTCGAGACCACGGAAACGAGGGGATGGCCGGCCAGCAGCGGCGCTACGACTTCCTCGCAGGTGCCGGGGAAGACGGTAGAGCGGACCGCTACTACCAGCGGCTTGCTTCGCGCGCCGAGCGTGGAGGCGATCCCGGCGGTCACGCGGCGGAGCTGTTCCAGGCCAAGGTTGCCGTTGCGCTCGGACGGGGTGCCGACGCAGATCAGGGCGACATCCGCGGAGGCGAGGCCTTCGGCCAGCGAAGCGGTGGCGGAGAGGTTACCTGCGGACACGGTGGACTGGACCAGCTCCTCCAGGCCGGGCTCGAAGAACGGCGCGTGACCTTCCGAGACGCGGCGGACCTTGAACTCATCGCGGTCAATGCCGGTGACGCGGTGGCCGATACTGGCGAGGCAGGCGGAGCTGACGCAACCGACGTAACCGAGACCGAGAACCGCGACGTGGGCAGGCACTCTTTTCAGTATAGCGGCGGAGGTTTGGAGGACTGGTTTGGAACCAAGATTGGGACGTACTAAGGTTCTCGCGGGCCGGAGGGACGGCTACAATGAAGAAGGTCCGTCGCTGCTTCCCCTAACCTGATGAAACAGGTCATTCGCAAAGGTCTCAAGGAGATCATCGTGGACGAAGTCCCCGATCCGCTCCCGACGCCGCATCACGTGGTGGTGCGGCCGGTGTGCTCGCTGATTTCGAGCGGAACGGAGACGGCCAGCATCCATCAGGATGGCGTCCTCAAGGAGGTCGCTGACAATCCGTCACAGCTGCAAAAGGTCTGGAACGTGATGAAAGCGGTGGGTCCGCTGACGACGATTGGCGAAGTCCGGGCGAAACTGACGTCGGACTACGCGGTTCTGGGTTACGCCGGCGCGGGGACGGTGGTGGACAAGCACGATACGGTGCGGGACCTCTCGATCGGCGACCGGGTCGCCTACGGCGGCGAAGGCACGGGCCACGGGGAGCGCATCCTTACCGGACGCAACCTGGTGGCACGGGTGCCAGACGGCGTGGAGTTCGACCAGGCTTCTTTCGCGACCCTGGGCAGCATCGCGCTAAACGCGGTGCGGATCGCGTCGATCTCGCTGGGCGAAGTGGTGGCAGTGATCGGGCAGGGGCTGGTGGGCCAACTGATCTCGCAACTTGTACGGCTGCAAGGCGGCGTGGTGGTGGCGATCGACCTGAAGGCGGATCGCGTGGAACTGGCGCGGCGGCTGGGCGCGGACCACGGCCTGGCCGGCGGCAGCCCGTTCAAGGAAGCGGTGTCGGCGCTGACCGCCGCGCGGGGCGTGGACTGCGCGATTGTGGCGGCGGCGTCCAAGAGCGACGCCCCGGCGCGGCAGGCGCTCGAACTGTGCCGGGACAGGGGGCGCATCGTAGTGGTAGGCGCGGTGGAGCTGAGCTTCCCGTGGCACGAGATGTACCTGAAGGAGATCCAGCTCTTCATGGCGCGCGCCTACGGGCCAGGCAGCTACGATCCGGAATACGAGAGAAAGGGGCACGATTATCCGGTATCCTACGTCCGCTGGACGGAGAACCGGAACATGGAGGAGTTCCTGCGCCTGGTGGCTACCGGCCGGGTGGACACGCGGCCGCTGATCACGCACCGATTCGCGCTGGGCGACGCGGCGCGGGCGTACCAGACGATCATGGATCCGGCTTCGGCCAGCCTGGCTGTCGTGCTCGACTATTCGGTTCTGGATTACCCGGCCGGGGAGCCGCCGGAGGCCTTGGCGGGGCCCGCGGCAACCAGGACGCGCGTGGAAGTCAGCGGCGCGGCCAAAGCGTCCGGCGAGATCGGATTCGCCGTGGCCGGGGCGGGCAACCTGGCCAAATGGGCCCATCTGCCGAATCTGCAAAAGATGCACGGCGTTTCGCTGCGGGCGGTCTATTCGGCAAACGGGGCGCGTGGCAAGGGCTACGCGTCGCGTTTCGGCGCTGCCTATTGCTCGTCCGACTACGACGAAGTGCTGGCCGACGCTTCCGTGGACGCTGTGCTGATCGCCAGCCGCAACCAGGAACACGCTCGTCAAGCCGAGGCGGCGCTGAGGGCGGGGAAGCACGTCTTCGTCGAAAAGCCGATGGCTCTTACCGAAGACGAGTGCCGGCGGCTAGTGCGGGCCGCTTCGGACGCGGGGCGCCGGCTTACGGTGGGTTTCAATCGCCGATTTGCCCCTTATTACATCGAGCTGAAGAAGCAACTGGCGCGGCGGACCGGACCGGCGGTGATGGCCGCGCGCGTCAACTCGCCGGGAATTTCGGGCGGCTACTGGATGGCCGATCCTTCGATCGGCGGGGCGATTCTGGGCGAGGCCTGCCACTTCGTAGACCTGTTCTACTGGCTGCTGGATTCGGAGCCGGTGGCGGTGTCGGCCTACTCGCTTCCGACCGGAGTGAAGGAGCCGGTGGGCGAGAACAACCTGGCTGCTTCGTTCCGATTCGCCGACGGGTCGGTAGCGAACCTGACGTACTGCACGGTCGGCAGCCGCACGTCGGGCGGAGAGCGGGTGGAGGTGTTCGCGCAAGGGATCGGGGCGGCGACGGAGGACTTCAAGTCGCTCACGGTTTCGGGATCGACGCGGACGCACCGGTCGAAGTGGTGGGCGGAAAAAGGCTACCTGGCGCAGATGGAAGATTTCGCCGCCGCGATTCGCGAGGGGCGCAGTCCGAAAGTCACCGTGCTCGACGGGGCGCGGTCCACGCTGGCATGCCTGCGCATGCTGGAGTCGGCCCGAACGCTGGTGCCCGCCGGTATCTCGCTCGACTCGCTGGAGTCATGAGAGTCATTCAGCTCGGGCCCTTTCCTCCACCGCACGGCGGCGTGCAGACCAATCTGGCGGCGATCCGCGACTACCTGCGGGCGAACGGGCACGAGGCGGCGGTGATCAATCTCACGCGGCACCGGAAGCCGGACGCGGACGAGGTGTTCTATCCGAAGAGCGCCGCGGAAACCGCGCGGCTGCTAGTGGCGGAGCGGGCCGACATCCTGCACCTGCACATCGGGGGCAATCTGTCGAACCGGCTGCTGGCGCTGGGTCTGTTCTGTTCACTGGCGCCTGGGCGCAATGCGGTACTGACCTTCCATTCCGGCGGCTATCCGTCTTCGCCGGAAGGCCGGGCGACTACGCCGCGCAGCCTGCGCGCCTTCGTGATGAGGCGATTCGACGCCTTGATCGCGGTGAACGACGAGATCGCCGGCTTTTTCCGCCAGTGCGGGGCGCGAGCGGAGCGCATCCGCGTCATCTCGCCTCATGCGGCGGCTGAAGCTGGCGCGGAATTGCCGGAGCCGTTGCGCGGGTTCTTCGCCGCGCATCGTCCGGTGCTGTTGAGCGTCGGATTGCTGGAGCCGGAGTACGACTTGCCCTTGCAGATCGGCGTGCTGGGGCGAGTACGGGAGAAGCATCCGGAGGCGGGCCTGGCGATGATCGGGTCGGGAAGCCTGGAGGGCGATCTGCGGGCGCGGATCGCTAGCGTCCCGTATGCCGGCCATCTTCTGCTGACCGGCGACGTTCCGCACGCCGGCACGCTGCGAGCGATCCGCGAGTGCGATGCGCTGCTGAGGACCACGCTGTACGACGGCGATGCGCTTTCGGTGCGCGAGGCGCTGGACCTGGGGACGCCGGTGATTGCCACGGACAACGGCATGCGGCCGGGCGGGTGCAGGCTGATTCCGGTTTCCGACGGGGGGGCGCTGGAGGCGGCGATTGAGGAACCGCTGTCGGGGGGGCGGCGGGGGGCTGCGCCCGGATCGGCGTGGGAGCTCCAACGGGCGCCCCGCCTTGAGGTGGTACCGCGGCTGTGCGGCGTAGCAACCGTTTCGTGGGGCTCTTTTCGATGGGGCGTTTTTTGTGTACACGATGGCGTGG
>JACXTT010004904.1_pt1 | contig 19669 bp, 16 predicted proteins | sample 9270951 | NCBI WGS metagenome assembly JACXTT01 (sample SAMN15532306, study PRJNA645909) | rock metagenome | isolation source: weathered quartz diorite | place: Puerto Rico | collected 2017-06-21 | reverse complement strand
AAGGCAGAAACGGTCGCAGGTGTCGTCTCAAGAAACGACACCTCTGGCCGGGTTCAGAAGAGTTCTGGTTCGAGTCGTGCCGCATCGCGACCCTGACGTGGTTTGCCGAGCACCGACGTCAAAATCGCAGCTGTTGATCGAGCAATGCGTACCGCGGATCGGCGTGCAGCGAGGCCAACTCGTCATAGTGGCGCACCCACCCCAGCCAAATCGTGCGTTCCCTCGAGCGCCTTGCCGCCAATGGCCCATCGCGCGCCGATCTGCACCCCAATGGCCTTCAACCTGCCCTCAAATGAACACGGGTTATGAGATATCTCTCCCGAGATGCCATTTTGGTGAGCCGCGTAGAGGTATCTCTCCCAAGTTGTCAGTCGGTCAGCGCTGATGATGGTTTCGTCATTTCCGAGCGAAGTGACGATATTCGCCAAGCGACCGAGGGGATCTCCGGGCGCCAGACAGCTAGGAGAGACAATGGATTCGGAGAAGGTTGAGCGTCCGTACGCCAAATTTCTTGAGCGCAAACAAGGTGCTGGTCGGGTGATCTGGGCCCAACATCTCGAAAGCCATGGATCCGATATAGATCGACGCGCAGGTGAATCCAGGGTGATCTATTGGTATCCCCATTCTGCAATGCCGCTCGATCTCTTCTCCTACATCAGAGAAGCGGCACGCTCTTACGAGCTTGCGCTCTTTCTGGGGGCTGTCTCGACTGCGAGCGCGTTTGTCGAAACGATTCTAAATCGCGATTCCAGGTTACGAGGAAGAAGCGATCTGCGGCGGATCGATGGTTGGATTCTGCTGAACAATCAAAATCTTCTGGCTGCGTTAAGGGCTGGATACCCGGTTGGCGAGCTGCTTGACTCAGGGGAGAGCGTGGAGAGTGGGGCTCCAATCCAGTTCGTGGAGGCCCGCAATAAGGTCGCCCACGGCGACCTGGGCGATTTCCCCGATCATCTTTCCGACTACTCTCCCGTGTTCGAGGCGACCGCCCGTAGCCAGCTGGATAAGGCGAGTCACTTTCTGGTGACATGGTTCAACACCTCGCCCGACATTCAAGACTCTGGCCGCGCGCGTTAGCTAGACAGTCGTTGCCTTTGAACCTGCGTGGCTGGCGGTGACGCGGGTGCGTCTATATTGAAGACGGAAGGAGGTGAGCGACCAAGTGTCGAAGAAGGAACCGAAAGAACTATACGTTGAGCGTCGGCCCCAGGGTGATTACGCCGTCCGGCGACCAGACTCGCAGAAAGCCAGCGACGTGCAGGACACTCAAGCACAAGCCATTGCAAGTGCCCGGAAACTTGAGCCTGACGCGGCGATCCACGTGGAACGGGTACGACACACTTCTAGGGGTAAGCCTGACAAGTGGCGGAAGCCATAAGGTTGTCTTGGTCCCTTGGGCGTGGCGCGGTGATAGGAGAGACACTAAGGATAGGGCGGCCGTTCAGAGGCTGCCCTTCTTGCGTTCCACTCCAACAAAGCGGCGGTTTCGCCAAGGGTTCATAGACGATCCAGAAAGCGGCGGACCCGAGTGGCGGGAAAGCGCAGCTTGCGGCGTGAGAGCCTAATGGCTCCCAACTCTCGCCCGTGTCGATAGACCCACCTGCGGTCCGTCTTGAGCATCTTCGCAACTTCGTCCGGTGTCAGGATCAATTCTGGGGACTTGGTGGGTCCCTCTGGACTCTGGGGCAATTCCATGAGCCTGGCGGCGAGCCGAGCAATCGCTGCTGGGATCTGATCACGCGGCAATGCATCAAGCACTTCGAGTAGGGTAGGCACGTCTTAGCCTCTCCAGGTCTAGTGACAAATTCTTGAGGTAGCTAGACTGTTGCCCTTTCGGCATTCGCGCCCGCACGTTTCGCAACCGATGAATGGGTCGACGCGAATGACTCAGAGAGGCCCGTCGATCGGACGATCTTCCGGCAACGCTTTACTACTACGCGAGTTCGCGACGTTCGTTGTCGGAAAGAAAAACCGAAATGTCGGGCTTCGTCGGACCTAACGATGACAGAAACGATGACACCGAAGGGTTGCTGATTTGGGGTCAGGAGAGTTCTGGTGGATCTGGTTCAATGAAATCAAACACTCTTGGCAGTCAAACAGGGCTCTCCTGATTCTTGGGCAGCAGAGCGCTGCTCGCATCGAGGACCCCATGAAAAGAACCCGTGGGATTGCTGCACTCCCGCGGGTTCGACTTATGTACAACCTTCTGGTGTCATCGTTGTGGATGCGTTTCAGGGCGATGTAGGACCTCGCGCGACCTCCCTAAATCCCTTGCTTCTACTTAACCTCGCGTAGAATGCCACCCTTGTGGGCGTGTCAATGCTCCCCGATACTCGTTAGCCCTTGTCTTGGCCAGGAAACCGCTCCCGATGCGCAAGGCGAGCATTCGGAAGAACCACGAGGTCTTCGAGCAGAGCCTCACCGTTATCGATCAATTGGCCGCCCAAGTCGTCGACGGTCAGATCGGCACCGCCGTGGACCAAAGAGACGTCCTAGCTGAAGGAATCGTTCTAGTCGTTGCCGGCCACTGGGAAGCTGTCGTCGACGACGACTTCGTAGACGCCCTGAACCGTGACACGACAGCCTATGCGCGGAATGCTGGCCTTGAGCTACCTAAGAACCTATCCCGAGATATCTGCTTCGGACTCCTTGTGGGTGACCGCTACTTAGACTTCCGGAACACGGGAGAGATCGTCGGAAGGGCGAAAAGGATCCTGGTGACCGCTAACAACCCCTTCGACCACCTGACCTCAACGGTCCGTAAGAGCATCGATCAGTTCTACATTCTCCGGAATTATGTGGCACATCGTAGCGAGCGTGCATATCGAGCGTATCGGAGTCTGCTTCAGAACGACTATCATTATGAGCGCATTGTTCGTCCCGGGGTCTTCCTACGGGGAGAAGGCGATTCTTTGGGCATGCCTCGGGTCCGGCTCTTCCTGCAGCGGTTCCGAGAAGCGTCAGTCGCGATACGACAGAACGCTGCATTTTGAGCCTCGCGCGCCCCAGCAAGATACGGCTCCGGCACACCGCCACTGCCGATCAGTCGGCGCCTCCCACCACCAATGACACTCGCTGGGATTCGAAGAGCTTCCCCCCGTCCTTTATTGCCAGTCGTTGGCGGCAATACAAGCGCCAGTATGCCTGCCAACCGTCGCTCGTGGGTTCCATATACTCCACAGTCAGACCAAGGCTCTTAGCCGCAGCGTGGTCGATCATCTGACCGTGAGTGGGCCATCGATCCAAATCCATGAGGTCACGGGGAATTTTCGTATAGGCCGCGGGCTGCATGCCGCGCTTTAGCAGGTTCTCCGCCAAACTAAGTGCTCGCTGCTTCGTAGACTGAAATAGCTTAACCGTCGCCGGATCCAACTTGCTCAACATGATTCGTGCGACCGTGTCGGAGGCGTTCTTCTGAATGGCCGAGGAGTACTCATCATACGCCGCAAGATAGCTAAGGATCGAATGTTGAATACGATTCCCACGACCGTCGTCGAACGTAATCTGTGGATCGATCGGCCCGAGCTCAGATGCGTCACTCATGACGATGACGTCTGCCCCAAGCGCGAGCAACGTGCCAGCGCTCTTCGCGTAATCGGGGACTATTATGCGAAGGTGACCATTTTGGCCGACTCGCGACCGAACAAGAGAGGCCAACTTCTCCGCCGCATCGATATCGCCGCCCCCGGTGTGCAGCAACAGGTCAATGTCGGCAACGCCCTTATCGATCCCGTACAGCAGGTCGACGAAGAACACGGCATCGTCGCGATCGATGGAGGCTCTCGGACCACATACGAAGCAAATGAGTGCACGGCCAGTCCGGAGATCGATTTGTCGAATTCGTCCTTGGCGATCGTAACGCCCGGCGCTAAACGCGTCGTACATTGGCGTCCGCTCGGCCGCCGCAGCGTCAGCCGGTTCCGGAGGTTGGGGGCTGCGTTCCCCGCTGGCATTCGATGCACCTGTTGCTGAGGGATCTTGATTCATCGACGCCCGTCCCAGTTTCGAACCCAAACGACTCGACCACGCGTGATGATGTAGTGACAAACTCCACCTGCTGCGCGCGTGTGGACACTCGGCCATACGGTTAGCGCTCGCCGATTCCTCACAACCCAAGTTGGCCGTCGCCGACGGTCGAGGTTAAGAAGAATGCGATGACCGGCCCCACACGGACAATCGAACGCAAGCCATTTGGGTGTTCGCGCGGAACCGACCAAGACAGCACCGTTACGCGGAAGCCGCTCAGGTACCTCATCAGCCGATTGAACAACCGCCACGACGCTCCACAAGGGCCGCGACGAAGCCGGCTGCGATGCATGTTTTCTTAAGTGGGCCACGATTGGTCCAAGTATGGGCGCGTAATTCCCGCCCCCATTTTTCCCGACTGTGGATGGCAGTAATGCCCCTCTCGAGGGGAGACTCGGTTCGTCGACATCTCTCGCTCATGACATCTGAGCAGGATTTCGCTCGGCCGCGGCTCTGGACCATACCCAATTAGTCTCTCGAGCAGCTCGCTCACTGCGACCGCTCCGACCGCCGTAGTGAACGTGACGACGGCTGGCTCGATCCCCCCTAAAGCTGGCGCGTAACCTTCGCGTGTAAGACGCCCCTGTTCCTGGGTGCTTCGCACCTCCGCGGCAGCTCGCGCAAGGTCGATGCGCCCGCGACATACCAAGCATCCTTCACCGGGGGTGAGTAGGGTCACCCGCCCGTCGATTCCCGTCAGCTGCCCCTGGTTAGCGCTTGTCAGCACCACGCCGCAGTCGATGACGGGAGTCAGGAAGTAAGTTGCTGTTCGCGACAATACCAGGCGCCCTGCGTTATCGTCGGTGCAGCCGAATAGCACGTCGCACTCCGTGAGCCGCCTCGCAATGGATTCCTCTGTGATCGCGGCCTTGAGCGCCTCCACGCGAACATCTGAGGCGACACGCGAAAGATGCGCGCCGAGAACATCGATCTTTGCCCTTCCAACGTCTACGAACGTCGAGCCGTAGACCCGGGTTACATTGCTTTCGGAAAGCTCGTCCGGGTCGAACAACGTGAATTGCCTGACCCCCAAACGCACGAGTTGCTCAGCAATGACAGATCCTGTTCCGCCGCAGCCTACGATGCCGACATGAAGGTCATTCAACGTGGCCTGCACTGCGGGACCGAAAGCTCGAACATTTCTGTCGTGAGCCGGTGATAGTGAGAACGTTTTGACCTCCTGGGACTTGACCAACCGGAGCCGATCACCGACGAGCCAAAGCCGATCGATCTTTATACTCGGGCCGTCCCGCGCGTCCAAATGCCCCTCAAACGCAAGACCTCCAGGGCGAGGTGAAATGACTATTGCGCCGTAGTAATCCATGCCCGTACGGATCCGAAAGAGATCTCCAATCTGGCTGTCCACGATCTTGTCGTGTGCACTCGGCGTGGGACTTGAATCGGTCCCCGGATGTGTGTGCAACCAGATGGCGGTCGCGCCCATCCGCTCAGCTGCACCGAGAGCGTGAACGTAGCCCTCCGAGCGGATCGAGAGGCCATCGGCCTCCCGTCGTGCGTAAGCATTCTCCTCGACCCAACGGATCTCCCGTGCTAGCAACCTGATGCTAGCATCGGGAGTTTGGACCGTAGTGACAAGCAGGACCCCGGCAGTCTCAAGGGGCCCTAGCGCTGCTGCACGGAGTTCCGCTTCGATGCCGGTCGGAATTACGAGCGTGACGGCCATTAGGCCGACGCCAAGGCCCAGCGCTCAAGCTCGCGCCGGATGAGCGCGAGAAAGGTCTCTAAACAATCAGCGCCCGGCCGCCACTGGCCGGGACCCAGGTGGCGGGACCACCGTTGCCAGGACCGCCCGAGGTGTTGCTCCATGCAATCGGTCGCCGGCACGGGCTGGCCGTTGGAGAGCCGTACGGGCGGATCAAACCACCACATGTCGGGCGGCACGTCCGGGTACCCGGGACTCAGGCGGAGCAGGAGGTCCGATTGACTCCTGTCGTATCCCGGCGGCAGCTGGTAAGCGTCAAAAACCAAGCACGTCATGTTAGCGTCCGTCGTGACCGTCGAGCGAATACTCCGTTCCTCGAGGTATTTCAGATCATTCGCCGGGAGGCTCATCAGTGCTCCCTTATACGGCATGCACCTGAGCCCCCGGATTGATGTGAGCCGGCGCCGTAAAGAAACGCTCCCCATCGCGAATCTCGACCACGTCGGTGTCTCCGATCTTCCGATCCTGTCCACCCGGGACCACCTCGAACAGGTCGCGATCCGGCCCGATGGCCGTGGGCGGCACCAGCCGAAGCTCAGCTCCGGTCATCTGCGGCTTCGACACCGTGAAGTGAACGCGGTCGATCTGAATGTGGAACTCTCGCGTGGGCGTGCCCTGCTTGTCTCTCGTAGCCTCGGTCATCCAATCCTCTCGTTTCGTGATACCGTGATACCGTAACGCTTGACAACCACGGTGTCAAGGTGTCATAATGACGGTCATGAAACCAACGAAAGCCATGACTATCCGGCTCTCGCCTGAACAGGCTGAAGAGCTCGAAACCGTCGCGGTTGTCGAGGGTCGACCGATTGCCGAGGTCATCCGCTCCGCGATCTCAGCCCACATCGAGACGCGTAGAAAGGATCATGCGTTCCAAGAGAGCTTGAAGGATCGAATCGACCGAGCAAAGCGCTTACTGCGCAAGTAGGCCTTCGTTCGTGATTGGTGAGAGTCGGTCGGCGCGTCGTCGTTTGGGTGGGCCGGCCTCGACGAGGTGTACCCCACGATCGCCGGGTCCCTTCGGTTCTGAAGCCTTCTCCCTCACAGAGCGCACAGCGTTATCCAGGACTGAGCCTGGCAGCCCTGCCTCGATTCCTAGAATCACTCCCAGTTGAGCCCTACTAAACCCGCCAAATGGGGAGCTGATACGCAATCTTGAGACGCGCGATCACATTATTGTGTCGGGATTGTAATCCACGGCGACACCTGATCGATAGATGTCCGCTGGACTTCCCTCGCGGACGGCGACTACCTTCCGCGTCGCGTCGGTCTTCATATCGATGACTTTCATGCGACCGTCTGTCTCGGCCAGAGCCTCGATGCGGTGGAACGCATCGCCATACGTTGCAGCGAACGCCGAAAGTGCCTTCAGCTTCATTAGTGCATCGTCGAGATGGTGTCCATGCGGGTCGAGTATGGAGGCGACAACCTTGCCTTGGACCTCGTGAAAGAACACGAAGTCAGGGTGCATTGATCGCCAGTTACCAGTGCTTTCATCACGGTAGGCGATTCCAAGCGAATCAACGGCGGCGCGCGAGGGGTTGCGGTACCAGCCGCGCACGTTCGGTCGCGCGAGCTCCGCTAGCACGATCTCGCGCTCCCAATTGTTGAGGGAAGTGAGCGGAAACTGGCCGTTGTCATCAGACATCAGGTGAAGTGGCGCTAGCGGCGCCGCTACGATATGGCCGTCTTCTTCGACCGAGAAGCCCTCGATGCGAGTTCGAGGCGGCCGCAGTACACCCTTCTGAGGTTCGGTCGCCATCGCTCTGATGTTCTCGTACTCCTGCTGGCGGACGTCGGGCAACGCCTTGATGGCGACGCGATGCTCCGCGAAAAGCCGCTCCGTCAGTTCGAGCGTCTCAACGTCGACTTTGTGGCGCAATTCCTTGACCGTGGCTAGCGCCGCGGCGCGGACATACGCCTCGCGTAACCCATCGTCGTCCTTATCGTCGTCAGGCCCGGCAAGGTGGTTGACGTACGATTGCGCGATATCCGCCCCGAAGGCCTTCTTTGCCTCCTCGAAGCCGGTGCGGATGGCGCGGTCGTCAGCACGCTCGACGAATTCGGCGTACGTCAGTCCGGTCTTGCCAAAGCGCCCCGCGATTTCCTGAATGTGGACGGCCCACACTTCCTGGATGGCCGCGTCTAGCTTGTCGGAGTAGCGCGTTGCGTACGCATCGACAATCCGGTGCAACTCCTCCTCAACCTTGCGAAGCGCACCGGGAGACACCGCATCGGCCGACAGCGCCTGCGCCAGGGCGACCAGCCGTTTCACCGGCTTCGCCCCCCGTTGCGGAAGCGTCTGCGTTGGAAGCGCCGCCCACAAGTCCCACACCTCGGGCGGCACATTGGGGTTGCGCAGAAGCTCCTTGCCGTCGATAACCGCCTTCTTTTCAGCGCCCGGCATGCTGTCCAGGTCGCCGGTTAGAAACCTGACCACCTGCACGGCGGTGGTACGGTTGAAGAACGGCAGGATGCAGTCGACTGCGTTCAGTCGCTCGTCACCGGGTATGCGCCGAGCGAGGGGATTGCGAACCATCCGCCCCAGCAGCTGGGTGATGTGGGTGTGGTCCTTCGCCGGTCGGAACGACACGAGCACTTCTGCGCGGGGGCAGTCCCAACCGGTCGAGATCGCGTCCTTGGCGACGAGGACACGCACATGCGGCGCGTCCTGAACGAGTTGCGGCTCGATCCACTCGACCTCCCAAGCGCCGAACGTCTGTGTGGAGTGATCGCCGAGGACGTGCCGGACCGACGATGCGCGCAATTCCGGATACTCTGCAAAGATTGTGTCCAGCGCGATTCCTACTTCGTCCGGATTTGGCGTATTGGGTGTCTGCAACACCAGGAGCGGCTGAACAGTCTCCAACGCTTGCTCACGCGCGTATTCAGCCCACCGACTTGTCGAATCCTTGAGTTTGCGAGCAGCGCGACGCACGAGAACAGAGTCAAAGTTCCCGGCCTCGTTCGGGATGTCTAGTACGAGAGTGTCCTTGACCAACCCCGACTCTTGCACCCGGATCGGATCGACGACAACAGACGGCAGGGCGCGCCGGTTACGAGTCGCCTCGGCCTCCTGCATCGCGGATTCGAAATGGGCGATGGTGGCTGAGATACCCCACACGATCGGAATCGGCGGACGCGCCCTCGTGCCATTGACGAGGCGACGCACAATGGTCTGCTTGTCCGATGTGCTCCTGGTGTTGAAGCCTCGGTGGGCCTCATCCAGCACCAGGTACAGGGTGAGCTCTTCGGCCGCGATGGTGTTGGCGAGCGTCTCCCAGATGGTCCAACCCTGCATGTCCGGCGCTGTCGCCGGAATGCCCGGGAGGACCTCCTGCCCTTCCGAGGCGGTCTCGACATGGCCGCGCGTTAGGAGTGAACTCTTCGTGAGCTTCTGAGTGTTGAGAAAGTAGACTTTACCGGGATCGAGGCGCGGCTTGGCGAATGGTGGTTCGATGTGAACGAGATTCGAATAGGTGAACTTCTCGGAAGCTTGCCGAAGCCGATTAAAGGTCTGCTTGTTCAGGTTCGGGTCGTCGGAGAACCAAAGCACCACCGCGCCAGGATCCGGTTCGAAGTTGAACGCGTCATTGCCCCAGAACAGCGCTTCGATTGCCGCTGCCGCCATGACCGTCTTGCCCGCTCCGGTGGTAGCCGTCAGAGAAAACGATGAAATCTCGCGCTTGGTGGGATCCTTAAAGTTGTCGCGCGCCCGTTTCAGGTTGGCCAGGACGTCGTCGACCGCCTGCTCCTGATAGTCCTTCAGTGTGAACTTCAAAGCGATCCTCGACCGGACTCGATTTCGAAGTTGCGCAGGTACGCCTCGTAGAGCCGCACGGGTTCGACGCGGTCGGACAGGTTCTGCGCGACCGACTCGAATAGGCGCTCCTCGTCGGTGACGATGTAGGCGATCGCGATGTCGCTGTTAGCCGCAATAGCCTGGAGGAACTCATCGGTGTGGTCCAAGTCGGCGAGCACGCCGTAGGCATCGGCGACATCCCACCCTTTCGAGATGTCATCCAGGCGCCGTCCGCGTGCGCCCGCGCGAAGCCAGAGGAGCGGCGCGATCCTGGCAAACTCACGGTTCGACGCGACGCGGAGCGGCGCTTCGTAGGTTAGCGTGAAGAACTCAACGTTCTCTTCGAACCCGTCGGCCATGGGAAATTCGTCGGTGAACTGATAGTCGCCCTTGATCGGCTCACCACTCGGTGTCCTGCCCGTTATTGCGGCTTCAATGCGCGGCTTGGTGATATACTCGCAGATTCCGCACTTCTCCCACTCGGGATCCCCAGGCCGAAGGCCCTTCTGGCGGAGTGACTCTTGTTCGTCCGCCGCGACCTCATTGTTCGTGACCATGATAGAACACCGTCGTCCACCGTCCTGCCTGTTAAGACGCATCAGGGCGTGAAGTGTCGTCCCCGAGCCAGAGAAGAAATCGACCACAGTTGCTTCGCGCTTCTCAGCGAGTACATGACGCACGCAGTCTTCGACCGCGTAGAGAGCCTTTGGAAAAGGAAACCTGCGATCTGGCATCAGTGCCTTCAGAATCTCAGTGCCGTATCGTTGTGCATCGTGCGAAGGCTTATTCCACGCCGTCGTTGGCATTACCAGTCGCCCGGTCACGTAGTTTGCTATCACCGATCCGTCTGCGGCACGGCCAGTAATGGCAACACGGCCATTTCTGATGTCTTCGATGATACCCGCCGTGAGATAGGAGATTGCGTAGGGTTGCGGAGCTTCCGCCGTGTACTTGCCAACACGCAGGTAGCCAGATTCAAGTCGCTTTCGCGCCGGCCCCACCGTTATACCCCAGTTCATCTCAGTGCCGTCAGGGCGGATGGGGAATACAGCGACACAGCCAGCACGCTTAGGAGCGCTTTCGCGCGGTACGTCGCTAGGTAGCGGTTCGCCAATCTCCTCGATGCGGTGGAACTCTAGGTTTACATAGAAAGGGTAGAACTGGCCTGGACGTGTGGGACGTACCGAAGAAAGGTCGCTCCGCCGCAATGTGTCCCAGGTAACTGGTCGGCTCTCCTCTTGCCTCTGCTCGGGAAGGATTCGGGCTTCTCCAAGTCGAACGAAGTAGATGTACTCATCGGTTCTGGAGAAATCAGCGTCACGTCCCGCGCCAGCGGGGTTGATGACGGACGACACCATTGAGATGTTGGCTTCTGGGAACACCTGCTCCAGAAGAAGCCCCAGGCGCTGATACTCGTTTTCGTCGATCGTGACGAGGAGGACCGAGTCAGCCGGGTTCATCAACTCCTTCGCGACCAGGAGGCGTCGCTCCATCATTGCCAGCCACTTCGAGTGGCGGTAGAGGTCGTCGCTTTCTACATAGTCGTTGTTGTACTTCCAGTCCTTCCTACCGTTGTTGTACGGCGGGTCGATATAGATGCAGTCGACCCTGCCACGATGGGTGAACAGAAGCGTCTCGAGCGCATGGAAGTTCTCGGCATTGATAACGGTGTGGAACGACTTGTCGCGCCCGCGCTCGACCTTTCCCGTGGAGACGAGTCCCGGATAGATCGGATCGCGGAATTCGGCCACTACGACGATGTCCTCGAGCACGGTAGTCCTGGTTTCGTGGTGGGCTTGACCGTCCTCGATCACCTGTTTCCCTGGATCTGGAGCCGGTGCGGCGAGTGGCTCCAACGTTGCGGCGCCGGCGGAACGATCGATACCGACAACGCGCCACAGTTTCTCATCGGACTTCTGGGGCATTTGACCACGCGGTGGCAGGATGCGCACCTTGTCGCCTTTGCGAACCTTGCGACCCGGCAACTCGACGGCCTCCGGCACATGCCGTTCGAAGTTCAGGCCGAACGCGCGACGGTCGGCGAGGGCAGCAACCTCTCGCTCGAGATCTCTCGCGAGTACCGGTTCTCTATTTCGTAGCTCGCGCAGCAGTTCGTTCAGTCGTGACAGGCTTCCCCCTCTCCCAACTTGCGGTTTCGCGCTACAATCTCCCCCATGCTGAACTACACGCGTGCTCAAGCTGATGCCGTCGCATGTGTCGATCAATCTCTGCAAATAATCGCCTGCGCAGGGTCCGGCAAGACGCAGGTTATCTCCCAGCGCATCGCGGCAATCCTGACGAAGCCTGAGGTTAGGCCGCGCAACGTCATCGCGTTCACGTTCACTGAGAAAGCGGCGGCCGAACTGAAGGAACGCGTGCTGTCCATTGTCGAGCGGGAAGTGGGCAGGGTCACCGCCTTGGCCGAAATGAGTATCGGGACGATGCACGGGTACTGCCTGGATCTTCTCCAGCGCCTGGTGCCCGACAAGTTCAAGTTTTCTGTGCTGACCGACATCACGGCCCAGCTCTTCATAGACCGCTACAGCGCACAGTCGGGGCTGACGAGCTGCCCAACTACAGCAAAAAATGGCGTGCTGCGGCGCTACGTCGATTCCAAGCTTTATCAACAGGTGCTCAGTGTTTTGCGCGAGGACAAGATCGCGCTCGAGCACGTGCCAATCGGCGTGATTGAGTCATTTGAGAAGTACATGACCCTACTCCGGCAGAACTCGCACTTCGACTACACGCAGATCATCCGGAGCGCCGTCGACTATCTCGAAGGCGACCCGTTCGAGGACGACGATTTCGTGCGTGTTCAGGATCACATCAGGAACGACATCCGCTACGTCGTGGTCGACGAATATCAGGACGTCAACCCGCTGCAGGAGCGCCTCATCCGCAGTCTCGTGAAATTTGGCGCGAACCTATGCGTCGTGGGAGACGACGACCAGACGATTTACCAGTGGCGTGGTAGCCAGGTCTCGAACATCGTCACGTTCTCGAGCCGCTATCCCGGCGTCAGGCAGGTCGTCTTAGACGACAATTTTCGATCCAGCAACGGCGTCGTCGAGGTTGGCCGCTCTATAGCCGAGCGCATACCCGCCTTTGAGCGGCTACAAAAGAAGATGGTTGCTGCTGGTCATCAGACGTGGGAACGCGGCGACTTACTCACCCTCACGTTCGACGACCCGGGGGCGGAGGCGGCGTGGATCGTCGATCGCATCGAGCATCTTCGGGGGGTGTCGTTTCGTGATGGCCCCGAATTACAGCCGCGCGGTCTGTCGTGGTCTGATTGTGCCGTGCTGTTTCGGTCGGTCGCGAAAGACTCCGAGCCCGTCGTGGCGGAGCTTCGCCGCCGCGGAATTCCTTACATCGTAAAGGGCCTGAATCGGTTGTTCGACAGCCCAGAGATTCAGGCGGTCGTCGGCATCTTTCAATTCATGGTCAACGAGATCGACGCCGCCGCGTTGAGGGCCCTCTGGGACGGCGCGGCTCTGATCCCGGCCCGCGCGGACTGGGCGAAGGCCTTGAGGGTGCTGGAGGCGGGCCGAGACTTCGCCGCGCACAAGCGACATGCGGTCTACAACATTCAACGTCTCTACCTCGATTTCCTTGAGGCGCTCGAGCTGCGGGAGGACGCACTGCCCGGCGATGCGAACCGTGGCGAACTCGTTTTCTACCAGCTCGGCAAGTTCAGTCAGGTCATCTCGGACTACGAGCAGGTTCACTTCACCACCGAACCGAAGGCGAAGTATGAAGGCTTCGCCAAGTGGCTCGAGCATCAGGCGCCTGGCTACTACGCTGACGCAGATGCGGACGTCGGCTACGCCACGCCCGACGCGGTGACAATCGCGACGGTTCACCAGGCGAAGGGACTCCAGTGGCCGGCGGTGTTCCTTCCGGCGATGCGTAAGAATCGTTTCCCTTCGCGGGTAATGGGCGGCGTCACATTACGTCACGTGATCCCTGACAATGCCATTGAAGACCCGGCACGATATCGCGGTACAGTCGAAGACGAAACCCGACTGCTATACGTTGCCGTGACCCGTGCGCAAAAGTACCTGTACGTGACTTTCGCGCCCGTGGCCGATAACCAGCAGCAGCGGGCGCGATCGGACTTCTTCAATCACATCGCCGCACAGCAGTGGGTGTCCACGGCCACGGCGCCGATCACGCAGCCGAGACTGCCCCCACAGCCTGTGCACGCGACCCCTCAGGTCACGCTCTCTTTCTCAGAGCTGAAACACCTGTTCGTGTGCCCATACGAATTCAAGTTGCGGTTCCTTTACGGGTTCAATGCTCCGATTCACGAAGCGCTGGGTTACGGAAAAGGGCTACACGACGCCTTGTCGGAGATTCACAAGCGCGCACTCGAGGGCGATATCGTCACGAAGGCTTCGGCAGCGACGCTCATCGACCGTCATCTGAACGTGCCGTTCGCGTACTCGGCTCTGCGAGAGCAGCTGCGGGCGGCCGGCGTGAAGGCAATCGAACGCTATTTGGATACTCACGGAGACGAACTAGCCAATACGGAATTTTCCGAGAAGCAAATACAGGTCCACATTGCCCCGGGCATCACTGTCGACGGCCGCATCGACCTGATTCGGCGTTTGGACACCGGTGAGGTGGCGATCGTCGACTTCAAGTCCACCGAGCGTGCGCAGGCCGAGGACGTCACCCGTGACCAACTACACGTGTACGCCGTCGGCTATCAGGAGCTCACGGGGAAGTCCGCCGATCTGATAGAAGTGCTGAATCTCGACGAGAAGGGTAAGACCACTCGCGAGCCGGTTGATACACCGTTACTAACCGCGGTCCGCGACAAAATCCGGGACGCCGGCGATGGGCTACGCTCGAACCATCTTCCGCGACTTGAGAAATGGCACGAGGATGCGTGCGGATCCTGCGATCTCGTCGGCTTGTGCCGAAGGAGGCAGTGAGCGCGCCGCGACGTGGCTGTAACGCCCACTATGTCACGGCTTCAACTGCAAACCGCTGAAGAATCTTCGAACTGGGGTGATTCGACAGAGAAACCAACTTGTTGACGAGCGCCACGGGGATAAGCGCATCGTCGTACATGTCGCAACGAAGCTTCTCGATGTTGGTGAGTATGGCCATCAGGTTAGGGAGGTCCTCGGGCTTGGGGTTCGCCAGGGTCTCCCTCGTCGGCACCGTCACGACGTACACGCCGGCGTGCCGGCTCTTGAAAATGAGTTTGCCGCTGTAGTAAGTCGTGCGACCGTATGGGTTCGCCGGATCGGCCTTGCCTGGGATGATGTACTTGTAGATGTAGTCGTTATCGAGAACGAGCACCGTATCATCCTTCATCGCGCTGGAAACCTCGGCCGCATGCTCCACGAAGGCACCACTCTTCTCCAGGCCGGCCATGAAGAGATTGTGCTCGTCAAGCAGGTAGCGCACCAACGAACGCATCTTCTTGTACATGTTCGCCGTCTGCCCAAAGAAGGCGAGCGGGCCATCCTTGATGAAGAGGACCTCTCTGAGGAGTGACGGTCGGTGTGCAAGGAGCAGCCGAAGAAAATGGATCATCACAAACTGCTCGAGCAGCGTCGTGACGTAGCCAAGTATGCCCCCCGCACCAACGTTGTCGTCCACCGCCTCGTGCAAGCGAAACACGTCCGTCAGATAGAGTGAGGCGTTGCACTTGCTGCAGGGCACTCGGCCTTCTGGATTCACCGAGGCACGATAGAGCGTGATGTTGCTTGTCTCACACACCGGGCAGGTCGCGAGATTGTATTCGTCTTCCGGATGCAGGTATTCCTCGAAAAGAAACCACCGCAGCGTCTCTAGAAGGTTGGTATCGTCCCGTTCCTGCGCGAAGAAATCATAGAGGGCCAGCCGGACCGAGTCCGTTAGTGTGGCTTGCCCCTTCAGGGCGATATTGCGAATGGGCAGTGTCAGTTTCAGGCGCTCGATGCGTTTTAGCTTGGCCATGTCGTCGGGGTCGATGAATGCGCTTCGCTCGAGGCTCTCGAGATCCGCGACGCTGAAGGTCAATGCACCGAACTGGAAGAAGCACAGGGTGGACGATGGGAAGTTTTTCTTGACTGGCACCTCCGTGAATCCGGAATCGACCGCGACAATGTGACGAATCGGGTTCACCGCCACGGGCTCGAACTCCACCACAACATGCTGCGCCAGCGCTACATCTTCAGCGGACCGGGGAAGCGCGCATCGCTCGAGGAATTGGGCTACGTCGGGGTCGTTGACCACATGGTGATGGCTGCTCTTGCTGGCCTGCTCCATGGGCCGCCGGCCCAATCGGCTCCCGTAGCTCATGGTTAGTCCTCGAGGTTCTTCGGGAACCGGTCGATCTGCACCGGCACCACGAACGGATTCGAGTACGTCTTCATCCGCACGAACCCCTTATCACTACTGGCGCTGAAGCGAACCAAGCCTTCGGTGAAGTCTCCGAAGTCGTAGTACTTCTTTACCTCCTTGATCTCGTCCTCGTTGTTGAGATGCGCGATGAACCAGTTCTGCGTGTTCTTGAGGATGTTGGCGCTGATCGAGCTGACCTCCTGCGTCGCGTAGATCACCCCGATATTGAGTTTCGCGCCTTCCTTCGCCAGCCGATTATAGATCTGGCTCAGGTCCTTGTCTTCCTTCTTGGGAAACAGGTTGTGCGCTTCCTCGAAATAGAACTGAAGGAAGTTGTTCGGGAGATTCTTGACGAAGCGGCCCATGGCGTCAGAGAAGATCTGAAGGCAGATGCGCTCCGAGTAGAGCCGCTGAATCTCCGGGACGCCCTGGGAGAGGTCCACGATCACAATTTTGCCGGCGCGCAGGTGGTCGAGAATCTCCACGGAGAATGGCTTGTCCACCGTATCTGTGTGAAGGTCCACAAGAGCGCGCAGCTTCAAGTACCCGCTTGCGTCGGGAGCCCCGCCCGACTTCCTCTTTCGTGTGAGAAACTTCAGGATCGCTTGAAGGTCCTCATCGGCCCACTCGCGACCCTTCTCTCGGCGGTACTTCTGAAAGAAGTCGTTACTCTCGTATTCATCCCAGACGACCTTGAACCAGTTGGTGGCCTCCTCCAGGCTAATGCCCTTGGTAGGGTCGATCTTGCCCTCTTCCTGGACCAGCTCGTTTAGCTCCTTGTTTCCGGCAAACTTGACTTTGAACCCTTTCGGAGCGGGAAAACCGGCTCGGTGAAGGCAGCACCGGTAGGCCGCGACCTGTCGTTCATAGCGCGTCACGGCAGAATGGTCGTTCTTGTCTTCGGGTTCGCTCCAATCGATGGCTCGAAAGCTTGCGACGTAATCACCCGTTTCCGTTTCGAGGTGCGATCGCACTAACTCGAAACCCGCTTGCACATCGTTATAGAAGTTCGTCTTCATCACCTTGAAGCCGTCCTTCTTTATCGTGCTGTAGCGCTGGACCTCATCCTGGAAGAGCTCATAGATGGCGGTCCCTTCGTCCTGAAGGTTCGGGTTGGCGTATTCACCGTTGATGTCGAAGATGATCTGCCCGACCGCGTATCGCGGAAACCCGTCCTGCGCGAACGGCGATGCATCCTCGGCATCTCCTGCCCTGGCTTTGGCTAGGTCAGCCTTGGCTTTCTGGCTCATTCCAACCGTAGCTTCGATCACCTTCTTCACAGTGTTGGACTTGCCGGTACGCGTCATTCCAAAGAGCGCCGTGCGTTTCCCGAGGAAATCCTGGGGGCTGACGTAGACTGGGACCTGAGGTTCTCTCACCTGAAAGCGCCTGCTGGAGCTGTACCGAACTCTGCCGATGCGAATATCGGTAGCCTTCCCGGCGAGATCGGTACCTTCTCGAAAGTTCACGATGTATTCGAGGACTGGAGCGCTCGGCTTAACGACGCGATAGTTGTGAGCACTGTAGAAGTTTTCCAGGTCCGCCCCGAAGCGAGGCTTGTGATTCTTTTCGCGATAGAACGTGCCGAGGACGCGGCACTCGAGACCTGAGAAGCTGAACTCGTATCGAGTATACTGGTCCAGCTGGTTGTCTTTGCCCGTGGTCTTGAGATCATCCTTGTAGTACTCGACCATCGAACTGATCACGTCTCGGTCCGTCGGCAGCGCTGTTGGGCGCAGGACGCGTAGCAGCACTGTCTCAGACACGTCCTCTTCGTTCTCGTAGTACGCCAGTAGGAAGGCGCCCTGCGGGAGGCCGCCCGCCTTGGCCTTCCACGCGTCAGCGACCAGGATGCTCGCCTTGTCGTAGTCGAGATAGAAGGGCCGGCCCACGAACAAGCCTGACTTCACCGCGCCCGACTTGGGATCACGCTCGAACAGATCCACTTTGGCGAGCTGCGCAATAGCATCAACGAAGCCAATCGTGGTCATCGCGAGACCCTCCTACTTTGCTTCTTCCGGCTGCGCTTGCCTTTTAGGACTGGATCGCTGAACCGTATGCGCGACTGCCTTACGTACTTCTTCTCCTGGTCAATCGCGACCCAACGTCGGCCAGCGAGTTCGGATACGAAACCGGTTGTATTGCTGCCCGCAAATGGATCGAGGACGAGGTCCCCTGGCTCAGTCAGGAAGTGCACAAAGAACGCGGCGAGACTTGCCGGCATCCGCGCGGGGTGAGGCGTAACGCCATTAGCGCGGCATTCACGGAAGAAAAAGTCGTTGGAACCGGTATTCGCGATGCGCAGGACATTTGGCACTCTAGGCGGATAGTCCGGATCAACGGCCTCCATCTCCAAAACGTTTTGGGAAATGCTTCCGCCGTTGTCCCGGAGGAACCCACTCTTGCTAATGCCATGGTGCGACGGTCGACGGCCGTTGTTGTACTTGCCACGCCGCAGTAGTTCGACCATGTCCTGACTATACGGGCGGAGGACGCGGCTGTTGTCGGCCTTCGGGAAGTCGCTCTTGGCCATCCACCAGATATGTGTAAAGCTGTCCGTGACTCTCAGACGCTTGACTGTGACCCAGGCCGCCGGTGATGGTAGCCTCGATGGGTTGTAACAGACGAACTGCTGACAGAGTCGGAGATCCACGTCTGGAGACCGAACGAACTCAAGTAAGGATTCGAGATGAAGGAGCGCCTGCACGGGCCGGCCAGACAGCCACGCGTTCCCCATCTCAATCACGATTGAACCATCCGGACGCAGGAGCTCGGCAAACAGGGGCGCCAACCCGATAAACCACCGCTTGTACGCCTGCCCCGTGCGGTTGCCGTAGCTCTTCTTACGGTTGAGGGGGTACGGTGGAGAGGTGAGAATGAGCTGAACCTTGCCGCGGAGCGCTTGGCTCAGTGGCCCGCGCAGCAGGTACTTGGAGTCCCCGACGTAGTACCGACCCAGGCGAGTTCGGTGGTTCGGTTCTAGCATGCGGGAATACTAGGCGCCCCTAGGAGCTGGATAGGTGACCGGCGGCACACGACTCCTATTATGGAACACCGCCCTGGTGCCGGTAGGGCGTTTTTGCGGCACTTGGGGTCTACTTTGCGGCAAACTAGCCTTCACTGGTGTGGTGGGAAGAGCCTTCGTAGAAGCCTCATCGAACGTCGGTCTTGACTTCCACTCCAGGGCGCACGCATAATCCCGACGCATAACAACATCCTTCACCGGGACGTGAATTCTTGGGGAGGGGTGTTTTTTTTTGCTACCAATCACCAGTCGCAGTCTTCTTAACGTTCTGGCCGCCATCCGCGCCAAAGCTAATGAGCTGCGAGAGTCCTATGGCGCTGAGGGCCCGGCTCGCTCTCTGGAGTGGGCGGCTACAGAGGTTGAGAAGGCGCTACGTGACGAGAGCGACCAGCTCCTCACCCTAGCACAGGCGGCCAGGGACTCGGGATATCATCCCGACTCCCTCGCCCGCATGGTCCGGGAGGGTCAGATCCCGGACCTCCGGCCCCCCAATTCCAGAGGGAGGATCCGCATCCGCCGAGGCGACCTTCCCGTCAAGCCTGGCCGGGCGCATACTCCCGACGCGGACGTACGCGAACTCGCCAGCCGCCTCGCCAAACGAGGCAAGGAGGGCCGTTATGGCCACCCGTAAACGCTGGTCGAGAACCGTAGGCACCCGTCGTGGGAACCGCATCCGGATCTACGAGCGGTCGGCCAGCAACAATCTGTACATGGCTGTCTGGGATCCGGAGAAAAGGCGGCCGAAGCAGGTGAG
>JACXTT010004903.1_pt1 | contig 19669 bp, 19 predicted proteins | sample 9270951 | NCBI WGS metagenome assembly JACXTT01 (sample SAMN15532306, study PRJNA645909) | rock metagenome | isolation source: weathered quartz diorite | place: Puerto Rico | collected 2017-06-21 | reverse complement strand
TAAAAGCGCAGGGCCAGGCCGATCAGGCGACCAGCGCCGGTGCGGGGATCGCGCGCATAAAAGATCCCGGCCTCGTTGGGCTGGGGCAGATAGCGCTGCAGGACGATGGTCTCATCGCGGGGATAGGCGCTGGTGTAATCGAGCAGCGCGTCCATGCTGTCGATGCGGCGCACGCCGTGGCCGCACAGGCCCAGGTCCGGCTTGGCGATCAGGGGAAAGCTGAGGGTGGCGCCGTCGATGGCGGCGCGCAGGGCGGCTGCGTCGAGCTCCGCGGTATTGCGCACGCCGATCCAGGGCGCGGTAGCGGCGCGGGCCACGGGGCCCATCGCTGCAAAATATTCCAGCTTGCCTTCGCCGACCATGCCGCCCGTGGTGATGCCGGGATTGGCTGCGCATGGCACGCTTGCGCCGCCAAAACGTAAAGACAGCCAGAGCCACTGCACTACCAGCGGGATGCAGATGGCCCACTTGGGCATGCGCTCGAGCGCGCCCGCCAGCAGGGGCGCGCGCGCCGGCACAGTGGCGGCTGGCAGTTTGAATGAGGACATGCGGTTCCCGGTACCAAGACCCGGCAGAGCATGTCACACCCGGCGGGACCGATCAGTTAGCCCGCACACACATACTGCGAATCGGCCGCTCAGGCGGCCGGGCGGGCGCCCGCTGCGTACATACGGGCCAGCGCCGCGGCGCCGTCGCCCGCTTGCACTTCCACGGCGCGCATGGCCTCTTCCAGCAGGACCACCTCGAAGCCTGCCGCCAGGCCGTCCAGCACCGTGTTGAGCACGCAGTAATCGGTGGCCAGGCCGCCGACCAGCAGGCGCTTGACGCCTTTTGCGCGCAGCAGCGCGGCCAGCTCGGTGCCTTGAAAGCCGGAGTAGGCGTCGACGTCGGGCGTATCGGCTTTCGAGATGATGATGGCGTCACGTGGCAGTTTGAGGGCGGTGCTGAATGCGGCGCCGCTGGTGCCGGCCATGCAGTGCGGCGGCCAGGGACCGCCCCGTGCTGCAAACGAGACGTGGTCCTGCGGGTGCCAGTCGCGGGTGGCGATGATGGGCTGGCCTTTCGCTTCAAAGGCGGCGATGGCGGCGTTCAGGGGCGCGATCACGGTGTCGCCGTTGGGGACGGCGAGCGCGCCGCCTGGCAGGAAGTCGTTTTGCAGGTCGACGATAAGGAGGGCGTCACCTGGTTGCGGATCGAGCGACATGGGGGTTCCCGAAATTGAAAACCTCAGTATGGAGCAAAACAGGTGAGGTGGCGTCGGACTGCATCGGCGGCCGGCGCCCGCCACCCGGTCCCGCTTGCTCTCAGCTCGCTTGCAGGGCCGCGGCGGTATCCTGCGCGCCCATCATGGCTGCAAGTGAGGCCGCCGTCATGCCGCGGCTGTCGACGGCGGCGGGATTGGCGCCGTGGGCGAGCAGAAGGGCCAGCACCTCGGTGCGGTTGAACATGGCGGCCATCATCAAGGGCGTCTTGCCGTCCGGGCTGTTGCCATCGACGGCGGCGCCATGGGCCAGCAACAGCTCGGCGATCTCCAGGTAGCCTTTGTAGGCCACGCCGGCCAGCGGGGTCTGGCCCTGGTCGTTGGCCACATTCGGGTCGGCGCCCGCCGCCAGCAGCACGCGCGCGGTGGCAGCGTGGCCGTGGTAGCTGGCCAGCATGATGAGGCTGTCGCCTTTTTCATTACGGAAGTTGACGGGCAGGCCTTGCTGGACGAGGGCGGCCAGGCGGTCGCTGTCGCCGGAACGGACGAGCTGGAAGACTTCGCGGATGGCGGCCAGGGTGTCTTCGTCCATGGCTGGCTTGCTGGGTTCGGTGTGCATGGGGCCTCGATGTGGGATCAAGCGAACGAGAATATGCAGGCTAAGCGCGCCAGTCCGTGCGCACGCGCACCTTGCACGATTGCCAGCAAGGCTGAAGCGGGCCGGGCCGCTTTGCGTTATCGTCGGCCTTCACCCATTTTACTTTTGAGGAGTCGAGCATGCGTAAGTTGATCATGATGGCCCTGGCCGGCTATGTCTTCCGCAAACTGCAGGGCAAGATGGCACGGCAGCCCCTGCCGGCGCAGGCGCCGCGCCGCTTTTGACACTTGCACCTGATTGATCTGGTACGGGTTTAACGGCGGCGATGAGCCGAGCGGCGCAGCAGGGCTGCTGCGCCGTGACAAGCCGTTTTTCGTCGCAAGAGCCTTGCCACGCGCAGCTTACATGGGCGGCACGACCCCGTCTTTTTCCACCACGATGCGGCCCGCGTTCAAGCCGGCCGGGCCCTCATTGGCGACGACGAAGACTTTTTTGCCCACCAGCAGATCGGTGCGGCTGGCCGGGGCGAAGGTGACGACCGGCGTGCCGGCGGGCACCAGCACTTCCTTCATGCCGCCCTTGTAGGCGAGTTTCAAGGTGCGGCCGTTGACGCTGTCGAGCGAGGCTTCAACGTTCGCATTGGTCATCATGCTGCCCGGCAGCAGATCCCAGGCGTAATGGCCTTCGCCGCTGCCCCGCGCCGACTCGGGAAATACCAGCACCTCGACCGCCTCCAGGCTGCCGTTGGCGCCCGTCCTGGTGGCGGTGCCGATGTAGCCGCCTTTCTGGATGTCCGCCAGCTTCAGGTTCTTCACGGCGCTGACGGCCTGGTCCGGCTTGATGGCCAGCTTGACCGATTCGCCTTCGCGGCTCTGCACGGTGAGGGTCGATGCGTCGACGGCGGTGATCTGGCCGCGGATGCGGATGGGGGCGTCGGCGGCGAAAGCCGCGCTGGTGGCGGCGAGGCTGAGCAGGGCGGAAGCGACAATACGGAAGGCGGCCATGGGAATCCTTAAAGGTGTGTTGAAGAAGTTAACTTTCTCAAGGTAACAGAACCGCCGGGTTCTCGCGGCACGTCTGCCAAAATAGGCGTGTCATCAAGCCGTCTTAATCGCTGCGCAAAATTGCCTTGTCGCAATTATTAATTCCCGCACGATGTCCCGTTCCCGCAGCGCCTTTTTCTTCAAACATTTGCTGTGGCCGGTTCTGGCCGCGGCCGTCTGCTGCCTGATCTGGGTGGTGGTGTTGGGCCGGGCCGAGCAGGAGCGCAGCCGGGCCGGCGCCCAGACAGTTCACGATGCGGCCTCGCTGGCGGCAGCCTACGAACAATATCTGACCCGCTCGGTGGCGCAGATGGACCAGACCACCATGCAGCTCAAGCATAGCTGGGAGCATGGCAACCCGGGCCGGCTGCTCGAAAGTCTGAAGCAGGACGGCATGTTCACCGACCCTGGCTTCGTTGCCGTGCTGTTGCTGGCGCCGGACGGCAGCGTGCGGTCCTCGATCCGTGAACACCGCCTCGACGGCGCCGCGGCCCTGGCCGACACCGCGTTCTTCAAGGATCACAAGAACAATATTTCCACGGCACTCAGGATGGGCGTGGCGCCGGCCAGCCTCGGCTATCCGGATGAAACCATCCTGTTCACCCGCCGCCTCGACACTAGCGCCGACGAATTCGATGGCGTGGTGGTTCTGGCCGTGCAGGCCCGCTATTTCACGGATTTTCTCGGCCCCGCCACGATCGGCTCGCAAGGCTTGGTGGCGGTCAGCGCCAACGACGGTGCCGTACAGGTCGCAACCCGCGACAGCAAGGCCACGGCACGCCGGCTGCCCGCCAACGCCGGCCTGTGGGCCGCCGACGAAGGCGTCCGCGTGCTACCCGGCCAGGGCGCCGACGCCTTCGGTGACGGCGTGGCCCGCACCCTGGCCTGGCGCCGTTCCAGCGCCTATCCGCTGGTCGCGCTCGTCGGCCTGGCGCAAAACGATAGCATGGCTGGCGCGGCACAAAGCTGGCGCGATGCGCGCCTGGCGGCAACCCTGGCGACGATCGTGCTGCTGGCGATGGGGATAATGGCGAGCGTGCTCGCGATCCGCGCGGAAAACCGTTAGCGCGGGGGGGGCAGGTGCTGCCTGTCGCCGGGTTTACGTGCGCTGCGGACCACGTGCGCGATTTTTCCTACGCCGCGGACCAATAGCGGGAACAGGTACCGGGTGTCAGTCCCCTTGTCATGAGCCTGTCTTAATTGCAAGCGACAATTGCCGCAACACAATCTAGTGTGTCCGCCAGTCATCGCTTCTTCATGCTCACCACCACCTCCCTGAATATTTTCCACCGCCTGTTCTGGCCCCTGCTGTCCCTGCTCATCTGCGCCCTGGTGTGGTACCTGGCCCTGGCCCGGGCCGGGGCCGACGAGCAGAGGGCCGATCGGCAGCTACGGCGCGAGGCGGTGTCTCTGGCCGAGGCCTACGAACAATATCTGACCCGTTCGGTGGGGCAGATGGACCAGATCACCATGCAGCTCAAGCACAGCTGGGAGCATGGCAACAATCCCAAATTGCTGGAGAGCCTGAAACGGGATGGCATGTTCACCGACCCCGGCTTCGTGGCGGTGGCGCTGGTGGGGCCGGACGGTGTGTTGCGCTCGTCCACCCACAACAGCGCCGCCAGCGCGGCCTTGCAGCTGGGCGGCACGGCGTTTTTCCAGCAACACAGGAACAGCATTTCCACCGCCTTGAGGATGGGCGCGGCGCCGCCCGAGCTGGCGGCGGCGCTGGCCTCGTCCGGTGAAGTGATTCTGTTCACGCGCCGGCTCGACACCAGCACCGACGAGTTCGATGGCGTGGTGCTGCTGGCCGTGCGGGCCCGCTATTTCACGGGCTTTGTCGGCCCGGCGACGCTGGGCCCGCGCGCGCTGGTGGCCGTGAGCGCGGCCGATGGCGCCGTGCGGGTGGCCGCGCGCAGCGATGGCAACGAGGGCAGCGCCGCGGTGCAGGCCTTGCCCGCCAACGAAGCCCTGTGGTCCAGCCCCGCTGGGGTGCGCTTGCTGTCCGGTAGCGGCGCTGATGGATTCGGCGATGGCGTGGCGCGCCTGCTGGCCTGGCACCGCTCAGGCGCTTATCCCATGGTGGCGCTGGTGGCGCTGTCGCGCGAGGATGCGATGGCGGGCGCGGCGCAGAACTGGATCGACGGCCGCAACGGCGCCATCGCCGCCAGCGCCGTGCTGCTGGTGCTGGCCGTTCTCGCCAGCGTGCTGGCGGGCCGCGCCGCCGTGCGCATGCGCGAGCAGGAGGAAATCAGAAGCGCCTACCGCACCGCCACCGAAAGCGCCAACGATGGCTTTTATATGGCCGCGGCCGTGCGCGACCGCCAGGGCGCCATCGTCGATTTCGAGATCGTCGATTGCAACGAGCGCGGCGCCTTTTTCTATGGCATGGAACGGGGCGACCTGGTGGGCCGGCGCCTGTCGCGCATCGACCGGGGCCGCTTTGGCGAAGACTTGATCCACACCTATCGCCAGGCGATGGAGCAGGGTTTTCATGAAGACGAGCGGCGCATGCCCAGCGACAACCGCCTGAATATCCGTTGGGGCCAGCGCCGCCTGGTGCGGGTCGGCAATGGCCTGGCCGTGACCTTGCAAGACGTCAGCGAACGCAAGGATCACGAAGCGCAATTGCAGCGCCTGGCCAACGAAGACAGCCTGACGGGCTTGCGCAACCGCCACTGGTTCCTCGCCTTTATCGAAAGCGCCATCGGCGCAGCTAGCGAGGCCGGCAGCGAGTTCGCCTTGCTGTTCATCGACCTGGACGAATTCAAGCACGTCAACGACACCCAGGGCCATGCCGTGGGCGACCAGCTATTGAAAGCTGTGGCGCGGCGGCTCGCTGCGCTGCTGCGGCCGCTGGATCACGTGGTGCGTTTCGGCGGCGACGAGTTTCTTGTCATGCTGGACCGCACTGACGGCGACCTGCACGTCGCCGCAGTGGCCCAGCGCATCATCGACGCCCTGTGCCAGCCGTTTTCCGTGGCCGACGAGGTGCAGACCATCGGCGCCTCGATCGGCATCAGCGTGTTTCCCCGCGACGGGACCGATGCCGCCAGCCTGATCCGCCACAGCGACATCGCCATGTACGCGGGCAAGAGCGAAGGCAAGCGCCAGTACCGCTTCTTCGATCCGGCCCTGTCCGCCACCATCAACACCCGCGCCCAGCTGAAACACGGGCTGATCGACGCCATCGCCCAGCAGCAGATGGTGCTGCATTACCAGCCCCGGGTCGATACCATGACGGGCGAGCTGGTCAGCATGGAAGCCCTGCTGCGCTGGCGCCATCCCGTGCTCGGCATGGTCTCGCCGGCCGATTTCATCCCGCTGGCCGAACAGAGCGGCCTGATCATCCCGATCGGCGCGATGGTGATCGACCAGGCCTGCAGCCAGCTGGCGGCCTGGCAGGCGGAAGGCCAGCGCCTGGTGCCCATCTCCATCAACGTTTCGCCCGCCCAGTTCCACCGGGGCGGCGTGCGCGAGCAGCTCGAGCAGGCGCTGACCCGCCATGGCGTCGCCCCCACCTTGCTGGAAGTGGAAATCACCGAATCCGCCATGATCGGCGACCAGGACGAGATCGTCGCTGAACTGGCCGGCATCCGCGCGCTGGGCATCAAGCTTCACATCGATGACTTCGGCACTGGCTACTCGTCGCTGTCGCAATTGCAGCGGCTGAAAATGGATGTCTTGAAGGTCGACCGCGCCTTCACGGCGGAGCTGGGCGCTTCGCGCGAGGGGCAGGTGTTTTTCCAGGCCATCGTTTCCATGGCCCACGCGCTGGGGATGGCGGTGGTTGCGGAAGGGGTGGAAACGGCGCAGCAGCTGGCTTTGCTGCAGCAGTTGGGGTGCAATGAGGTGCAGGGGTATTTGATTGCGAAGCCGATGGATGCGGGAGCGATGGCGGGGGTGTTAGCCAAGCGTTATCTGTACTAAAACGTAGGAACGGGACTGTCACTTGCTGACTGTCCCCGGAGTTTGCGCCGCAGACCAAGGGCGGGGACAGGCCGCGCCGCGCAAGGCGGCGAGTGCCAGTCCCCATGCATGTTACGCCAAGCTCAATTCAACCGCGATATTCCCCCGCGACATTTTCGAGTACGGACACAGCTGATGCGCCCGCTCCATCACACCCTGGGCCACCTCGCGCGCCAGGCCCGGCAAGCTGACCGTCAAGCGCGCCTGCAAGGCAAAGCCTTCCGGTCCCGTGCCCAGGTCCACTTCCGCCTCGACGGCCACGTCGGCGGGCAGCGCGACCTTGAATTCCTGGGCGGCGCGGCCCATGGCGCCGATGAAGCAGGCCGACCAGCCGGCGGCGAACAGCTGCTCGGGGTTGGTGCCGCTGCCCTTGCCGCCGGGTGGCGAGAGCTTGATGTCGAGGTAGCCGTCGCTGCTGCGGGCGGCACCGTCGCGCCCGCCCGTGGTGCGGGTGTGGGCGGTGTAGAGGACTTTATCGATGGTGTGCATGGTGCGCTTTCGTCAGTGAATAAAAAATCAGAGGTGATCGACTGCGATGACGGCGTCGGCAAAGGCGCGCGGCGCTTCCTGTGGCAGGTTGTGGCCGATGGCGCCAGGCAACTGGATGTGACGGTACTTGCCAGTGAAGCGCTTGGCATAGCTGGCCGGATCGGGGTGGGGCGCGCCGTTGGCGTCGCCTTCCATGGTGATGGTGGGCACCGTGATGGCGGGGCTGGCGGCCAGCTTCGCCTCCAGCGCAGCGTACTGGGGTTCGCCCTCGGCCAGGTCGAGGCGCCAGCGGTAATTGTGGATGGTGATGGCGGCGTGGTCGGGGTTCTCCAGCGAGGCGGCGCTGCGCTCATAGGTGGCATCGTCGAAATGCCACTGGGGCGAGGCGGTTTGCCAGATCAGCTTGGCGAAGTCGTGATGGTTTTTCGCGTAGCCGGCGCTGCCGCGCTCGGTGGCAAAATAAAACTGGTACCACCATTGCTGTTCCGCGGCGGGCGGCAGGGGCTGCTTGCCGGCGGCCTGGCTGCCGATCAGGTAGCCGCTGACGGAGACCAGGCCCTTGACCCGCTGCGGCCACAGGGCGGCCACGATGTCGGCGGTGCGGGCGCCCCAGTCGTAGCCGGCCAGCACGGCCTTTTCGATGTGCAAGGCGTCCATCAGGGCGATGGTGTCGGCGGCCAGGGCGGCCGGCTCACCGTTGCGCACCGCCTTGGGATCGAGAAAGCGGGTGCTGCCGTAGCCACGCAGGTGGGGCACGATGACGCGGTAGCCCGCCTTGGTCAAGAGGGGCACCACGTCGATGTAGCTGTGGATGTCGTAGGGCCAGCCGTGCAGCAGGATTACTACAGGACCGTTGCCAGGCCCGGCATCGACGTAGCCGACATTGAGTACGCCGGCATCGATCTGCTTGATGGAGAAGGTGGGCAGGGCGGCGCGGGCGGCAGGAGCAGCTTCGGCAAAGGCAGGCGCGTAGCTCAAGGCGGCGCTGGACAGGGCAAGCAGGATGGTGGCGAGGCGGATGGTCATGGCAGTCTCCGTGGTGAAGGAAAAAATATACTTATCGCGATAAGTATTATGGAGCGAACTATAACCAGCCTATTTTGAAAAATCAAGTACAATAATCATTATCGTGATAATTTTTGGAGCAGCGTAATGAGCATGGACAATGCCGCCAGCAAACCCAGCAGCAAGCCCAGCAGCAAATCCCGTAGCGATACCCCGACCGCCCGACTGGGCGATTTCATGTGCTTCGCCATCTACTCGACCAACCTGGCGTACTCGCGGGTGTACAAGCCTGTGCTGGAACAGCTGGGTCTGACCTACACCCAATATGTGACGATCATCTGCCTGTGGGAAGAAGACCAGCAGACCGTCAAGGCCTTGAGCGAAAAACTGTTTCTCGAGCCGAGCACCATGACCCCCATGCTCAAGCGCCTGGAAGGCATGGGCCTGGTCAGCCGCGAGCGCGACCAGCACGACGAGCGCAGCGTGCGGGTGGGCCTGACCCCGGCCGGCCGGGCGCTGCGCGAAAAAGCGTTTGATTTCCGGGAGACCACCGCCAAGGCCGCCGGGCTGTCGCCGGAAGAGTTCAAGGTCTTGCAGAAGGCGATCGTCAATCTGCGCACGAACCTGATGAACGCGGCCGGCGCCTGAGCGCGTTCGGTGTGCGCGGCCAAAGCAAAAATGCGGCACATTTGGCATGCGGGGACTGGAGTTATGAAAGCATTAAGGTTAGCATACCGCTCAATCCATAAAAATTATTAACCACCGTGCATGCCCGGCCTCAGGCCGGTACTTGCGCGACCTCACGGAGACCCAGCATGTCAGCTTCCCTTCCGCGCGCCAGCGCATGGCTGTTCGCTTTTGTCACCGTGCTGAGCCTGCCCGGCATTGCCCTCGCGCAAAATGCCGGTAACGGCGGCACGACCTTTGCTGGCATGCAGCAGACCACCCGGCCCGAGGAATTTCTCGGCAAGTTCGTCGAGCTGGCCCGGGCCGATGCCCAGGCCAACGCCAGCTTGCTCACGGCGCTGGGCGACGCCGATGGGGCGTCCAGGGTGAGCGCTGCCCTGGACTCGCTGGACATCAACGCGACGCCAGCCCAGATCACCGCCGCCACCGACGCCAACCGCGCGGCCCGCCAAAAAGTGGCGGCACTGCTGGCCGCCCAGCCGGTCTTAGACGATGCCAACAAGGCGCTGTTTGCCGATGGCGCCACCCGCCTGGCCAGCACCGCCCACGGGTTCACTCTGCTGACCAAGAATATTCACAGCACCCGGCAAGATCTCACCAGCGCCGGCTCGCCCGCCCGCATTGCCCTGTTCGCCGCGCGCGGCACACCCGACATCAGCGCGCAATTGCGTGGGGAATTGGGCAGCATGCTGGCCTTTGCCAGTGCGCGGCAGTTGACGCTCGCGCCCGAGGTGGGGGCGGCCGCTTCCGAGATGTAGCGACCGGCAGCCAAGACGCATGCGCATGCGCATGCGCATGCGCCTTGGCCGGACCTGCCGCAGGCCTTAGCATCAAGCGACGATGACGGGTGGGACGGCGGACTATTGGGCGCCGGGATGGCGCAGCAGCCAGGCCGCCAGTTGCTGCGCATGGCGTTCGCGCGCCATCTCGTAGGCGTCGAACACACACACCACGCAGCCGCTGCCGCAGCAGTCTTCCAGTTGCGGCTCGATCGGCGGCTGGGGCCGTGGATCGTCCGCCGCTGCGGGCGCGTCCGCTGGGGCCGGATCCGGGACCGGATGATGGGCGCTGGTGGGGAACATGCGCCCTCAGACCCCGTGGGCAAGGCCCAGGTTCTGGTTGGCGGGCACCGCCACGTCCATCAGGCGGGGGCGGGGCAGGTGCAGATCGGCCATCAGCGATTCGAATTCGGCGCGGCTGCGGCCGGCCAGGCGGGCATTGTGCTGGCGCTCCCAGCCGATGGTGGAGACGGACTGGCCGTGGTAATCGTGGCCGGGCCAGACCCGGGTCTCGGGCGGCAGGACGAAGAGTTTCGTGCTCACGCTGTCGTACAGGGCGCCCGCACTGCCGCTCTGGAAATCAGTGCGGCCGCAGCCCCCGATCAGCAGGGTGTCGCCGCTGAACAGATTGCCCCGCCACAAATAGCTCATGCTCCCGGCCGTGTGCCCGGGCGTGTGCAGCACGTCGATGCACTCGCCTGCGCCGAATTTCACCACATCCCCATCGACAAGTTGCAGTTCGGCAGGCGCGATGCCGCAGCCGGAGGGCGCGCCCGCCTGGGCGCCGGTGCGTTGGCGCAGCTGGCCGGCCGAGGTGACGTGGTCGGCATGCGCATGGGTTTCCAGCACGTAGCACAGGCGCAGGGACAATCGCTGCAAATGGGCCAGATCCCGTTCCAGGTGGCGGTCGACCGGATCGATGATGACGGCCGATACACCGTCCGCCGCCACCAGCAGATAGGTGAAAGTGGAAGAGTCGGCATCGAACAGCTGGATGGGATTGATGTGCATGGGAACGGTTGGAAACGCAGCGCAGGTGGCGAAACCCTATTCTAGCGCCGCAGCCGCCTGTCGGGATGCAAGCGGCTGCACGCACGATTGCGTGGACATCATTGTCACATCAAGGCCTTCATTTGAACACCCGGCAGTTGCAGCGGGTGAAATCTGTCCGTTACAGGGTATGTATGTAAGAACATGCCAAGCTTCTGATAAAAACAAATTATTGAATGCTTTCAAAGAGTTAGTCATCAGAAGGTTTCCAGAAGGTCATTTGTCACTGTAAAAGTTACTGTAACTGCCAATTGGAGGGCCAGGGTCAGCGCCGCCGCCCACTTCTCTTAACAGCAGTCTCACAGGAAAGCATCCAGATGACAGTCCTTGCCAAAATAGCAGCATCGAGCCCGCCTGCTGCCCCCACCAACGCCGCCGTGCGCAGCGCCTTGCGCCAGGTGCTGGGCAGCGTCACCTTCGCCCGCGCTCAAAGAATGCGCGAGCTGCTGGAATTTTTGGTCGAGCAAATGTTTTCAGGATCACAAAGAGATACGCAGGAGTACGCGGTCGGTATCGAAGTGTTCAAGCGCGATCCGGCCACCTATAATACCTGCACCGATCCCATCGTGCGGGTCCAGGTGGGCCGGCTGCGCGACCGCTTGCGCGACTATTATCAAGGTGTCGGCAGCGCCGATGCCCTGCGTTTCATCATTCCGGTGGGTGCCTACATGCCGGAAATCGTGTCGCTCAGCACCCCTGCGGCGGCGCGGGCGGCGTCCGGCCCCGCCGCCCTGGCGCCGCGCCGCCCGGCCCCCGGGCTGATCGCCCGCCACTACCAGCTGGCCCATCGCGCCGTGGCGTATTTCGATGCCGACCCTGCCGGCGCAGCCTTCGTACGGGGCCTGGACGAGGAACTGGTGCATCAGTTGTACAGTACCTTCGGCGCCACCATCGTGCCCTACACGGGGGCCGGCGGTGTGGCCGCGGTCAGCCACCGGCTCGAAGGCAGCGTCCGGATCGATGCCGTCGATGGCGGCCTGGTACGGCTGTCGCTGCGGGTGGTCGACAACGGCGCCGGCAGCGTGGTGTGGTCCCAGCAGTTCGACACGGCGGGGGCGCTGTCGATCGAGCTGCAGGGCCGCCTGGCCGGCGCGGCATGCGCCGCGCTGGCCCGCTACTTTGCGCACGGATGAGCGCGATGCCCGCCCTGATGCCGCACGCCATCGAAACCGGAGCCGCCACCCGGCTGGCGCTGACCCCGGCCCTGCTGACCGTCCACAACCGCCGCAGCGACGGCGCGCCTGTCCAGCTGGTGCTGTTCAAGCGCAGCGGCGCCGCCCCCTTTCCCGGCCAGCCCCTGGCCTGGAAGGTGGTGCGCTGCACGCCAGCCCAGCCGGCCCGCCTCAACTATCCTTTTACCCAGCAATTGGGCGCCTACGATCCGCAAGGCGCCCACCTGGGCCTGCTGGATGCCGTCGCAGGCGAGCGATTCCAGATTACTGCCGAGGGCGTCATGCGCCATGCCACTGGCGACAGCGAGGCAGATGCGGCAGGGCCGAATATGGTGGCCGTGGTCAACGCCACCGCGGCGACGCGGGTCGACGTGCTGGTCTATAAAGATGGCCGTCCCCTGTGCCGCCAGCCACAACTGGCACCGGGCGCGACGGCGCGCTTCGAGCTCTTGCCCTACATCGAGGCGGCGGTGGTGGCGGGTTCGGGCCGCGCCGGCGAGGGCCTGGTGGAAGGCGGCCTGGTCGATGCGCTCACGGTGGCGTCGGCGGTAAGGCTGAGCATGCTGGGCCTGGCCAGCGCCGATCTGGTGATTGAAAGCGATCTGGAAGGGGGCGGGCGGCGTTCCAGCGTACGTCTGGCCAAGCTTCGCTTCAGCTGAAGGGCGATTCAGCCTGCGGCGCGGCGCGCGGCGAAGGTTTCGGCGCTGGGGGTGTCTTGCGGCGCACAAGGCTCGTCGGCGTTGCCGCTGGCCTGCGCCGGCGAGAGCGAAGCCAGCCACAGCTTGCCGCGCGACGTGACACTGCGCTCGACGGCGTGCAAGAAGCCGCTGGAGACCAGCCAGCGTTCGACCCCGCCGGCCATTACGGTCTGCCGACCCGCCAAAGCCTGGTCGAGCGCCTCGATGCATTCGGCCTGGAACAGGGCGCGTTCGCCGGTCTTGGTCAAGTGCAATTGCCCGGACGGCAGGCGCTGCACCAGGTTCGTTTCAAAGAAGATCCGGGGCAGTTCGCTTTCCGCGCTGGAAGTTGCACCCTGGTGGTGCGAATGACCCGCTTGCTGGCTCTGGTTTTCCGTCGACTGATGGTTTTCCAGCCACCGCAGCAGCGCGATGTCGTCTTTGCTCAGTCTCATCGCTCTTTCTTGATCTCAAAGCCAATGGCGTGCATGGATTCCTTGCGGGTGTCATCACCGCGCCGACATTGTACTGTCCTGAAGAACGGACGGGGTAACGCACCGCAATCGTGCGCGGGGTGAAGATGTCACAATTGGCACGGACGTTTCGCAGTAGAATCTATGCATCACTCTTGCGGTCGAGAAAGAAGATTTAACTTATTTATCACCAAAAGTTCATCGGGTATTTTGCTGGCTCGTGCGAACTGTCCATGGCAAACTCGATGCCTATCGGTAATGTTGTGGTTGTAGGCCTACAGGGATGGTGGCAGTGCTCCGATCCGTCCTGCTCGCCTTCACAACCATAATGGTGCATCTGAAATTTTGTATGCACTCAACCATGTCTCCAGATCTCTATTTGCTCGATCCTCCAGAAACGGCGCCTGGCTCTACTCCCCCGTACGCGCCGCAGGCCGGCGCCGTCCGTGAGCTGTACCTCGCCCTGCGCGACCAGCCCGGGAGCGCCGCGCCGGCGGGCGCCGCCTGGCTGCGCGAGCAGATCGACCTCGCCCGCGCGCTTGGCGACGATCTGCCGGCCGATCTGTGCCAGCTGGACGACTGGATCGAAGCGCATACGACGCGCGTCGGCACGGCTTACCGCAGCTATTTGAGCGAACGCAAGGCCGGGGCGCCGCGCCGCTATTTCTCCACCCGTTCGCATGCACTGTATTTCCTCAAGGCGGTCGGGCCCACCAAGCTGGTCGACGGCGCCTGGCTGTACGGCGTGCTTGCCCACTGGCGCGATCCGCGCTTTCTCGGCCTGATCCGCACCTACCTGGAAGAGCTGGGCGACGGCGTGCCGGAAAAAAATCACGTCGCCCTGTTCCAGAAACTGCTCAAGACCCATGCGGTGGACGACTGGCAAGGCCTGGACGACAGCCATTTCGTGCAGGGGGCGATCCAGCTGGCGCTGGCCCACAACGCCGATCAGTTTCTGCCCGAGGTGATCGGTTTTAATCTGGGCTACGAGCAATTGCCGCTCCACCTGCTCATCTGCGGCTACGAATTGAACGAACTGGGCATCGATCCCATGTATTTCACCTTGCACGTGACGATCGATAATGCCGATTGCGGGCACGCCCGCAAGGCGGCCCAGTCGGTGCGCGAGCTGATGCCCCAGCTGGGCGACCGCGCCGATTTTGCCCGCCGGGTGCGCGACGGCTACCGCTTGAACGAACTGGGCGCGAGCACCCTGTCGGTGATCGACGCTTTTTCACTGGAAGACGAATTGACCGGCATCCTGGTGTCGAAAAGCGCCTATGGCCAGAACATGCACTCGGACTTTTGCCGGGTGGGCGGGCGCGCCATCAACGATTGGCTGGCCCATCCTGAACAAATGCCGCAGATGCTGGCCGCGCTGGTGAAAGCGGGCTGGATCGAGCGGGGCAGCCCGGCTGAGCAGAGCCGGTTCTGGCGCCTGATCCAGGGTCCGAACGCGACCATGTTCGGCGTGTTCAACGACTACGAGCAGCAAGTGCTGCGCGACTGGATCGAATCGCCTTCCGGCGACACCGACGCCGATGCCGAGCCGACCGGTTTGTCCAGGCCACGCATCGTTTCGCACCGCTCCCAGCTGCGGGCGCTGGACCAATTGGCGGACAAGCCGACCCGGCCGGCCGCGCCCCGTGGCATTTTACGCAGCGGGCCGGGCGAGCCGAAGCAGGGCGCGGCCGAGACCGAGCTGCATCTGCTGGAACAGCGTATCGCCGAGCTGCCCAGCCGCGACGACGCGATGGAAGCTTTGCGCGCGTTGATGGCGCCACAGTTGCACAGCGGGCCCGTCGGCCTGATGGCCACCCGCCTGTTCGGGCGCCTGCTGGCCCTCTGAGGGTTATTAACCAAATAACAATTTCGTGAAAAACCGGATTTGTTACGGAAAACCTCTGTAGTTTTAGGAAAGTTTGCACCGCAGTGCGCGGGGTTTGATTAGAATGTGACATCGCGCTCCGTCAGCGCCCTTCGGGAGTATGCATGTCCAGCCACGCCGTACCGCAGTCGATCTCTTTGCTGCTGATCGACGACCACGAACTGTTTCGTTTTGGCGTGAAAGCGTTCATGCAGCCTTATCCCCACATCAAGGTAGTGGGCGAGGCGGCCGATGGCGCTACCGGCCTGGCGCTGGCGCGCCAGCACCAGCCAGCCGTGATCCTGCTCGACCTGCAGATGCCGGACATGAGCGGCCTGCAAATGCTGGCCCAGTTGCGCCGCGAATGTCCCAACTCCGCGGTGCTGATGCTGACCGGCTCGGAAGACGCCGACGACCTTGCCGAGGCATTGCGGGGCGGCGCCTGCGGCTACCTGCTCAAGAGCGCCGACGCCGACTTCCTGGTGCGCGCCGTGTCGCGCGCGGCGGCCGGCGAGGTCATCGTCGCCGAGGCCATGACCTCGAAACTGGTGCAGCAATTGCGCGTGCCCAATGCGGCCGCGGCCGACCTGGCCAGCCTGACCCCGCGCGAGAAGCAGATCCTGCGCCGCCTGGCCCACGGCGAGAGCAACAAGGTGATTGCGCGCACCCTCTCGCTGGCTGAAAACACCGTCAAGATCCACGTCCAGCACGTGCTGCGCAAGCTGTCGCTGAGCAGCCGGGTGCAGGCGGCCGTGTTCGCGGTGGAAAACGCGGCAGCGCTGGGGCAGGATTGAGGGTGTAGCGAAGGCTTCAACCTCACAGGGGGACTGGCACTTGATGCCTGTCACCGATTTTACGCTGTGGACAAAAAACCGGGACAGGCCGGGCCACGAATGGCAGCGAGCGCCAGTCCCCTTGCGCTAATCGCCGCCGTGTGCCAGCGCCGCGCGCATTTCATCGAGCACAGCGTCAATCAGCGTCAGGCAATAGTTCGCCTGGACCGCGGGTGCGGGCCCGGCATGCAGACTTTGCTCCAGCGCCGTCAGCGCGCGCGCCAGCTCGGTGGCGCCGAAAATCACCACGTTGCCCTTTAATTGATGCGCCAGCCGGCGCGCCGGTTCGCGCTCGTCCGCGGCCAGCGCGGCTTGCAGGCTGTCGCGGCTGGCCGGGGTCGAACGCAGGAACATCCCGACCAGGTGATCGAAGGTGGCGCGGTCGCCGCCGACGGCATCGATCAGGCCGCGCGGATTAATGTGCTGGAATGGCGTTTGCATGGGTGCTCGCAAAGGTCAGTTGAATGTGGCTGGTCACGGCGACAGCGCCGCGTCCAGCGCCTCGCCTGATTCCTGGCGCCCCGTCAGGCGGCGGATCAGGGCGATCGTCAGGGGAATATCGAAGGGCTTGGTGATGAAGTGGCTCATGCCCGCCGCACGCGCCGCGTCATGGTGGGACTGGAAGGCGCCGGCGGTCAGCGCGACGATCGGCAGGTGGGCGAAGCGGTCCATTGCGCGCAGACGCCGGGTCGCTTCGATGCCGTCCATGACGGGCATCTGCACGTCCATCAGCACCAGGTCGACCGCGTCGCCGTGCTGCTCCAGCCACGCCAGCGCTGCGCTGCCGTCATCGGCCAGCGCCACCTGCGCGCCCTGGTCGGCGAGGATACGGCGCGCCACTTCGCGGTTGATTTCGCTGTCGTCCACCACCAGCAGCCGCAGTCCCATAAGCTGGCCCTGGCCCTGGCCGGCTGCGCCGACGGCGCCAGGCTGCTGGCTCGCGCGCTTGCGGCGCGCTTCGATGACGGCGTTGTACAGGGTCGAGGCGGTAAGCGGTTTGGTAAGTACCGCGTCGATCGCGCCTTGTGCCAGGGACAGGGCGTCGCCGCCATTACCGTTACTGTCGCCATCGCCATCCTGCAGGCTGCTGACGGCATAGGTGCTGGTCATGGCGAGAATCGGGCAACCGTCTTCGCCGACGATCTGGCGGATGGCGCGCGCCAGTTCGAGCGAGGCGGCGCCATCGCCCTGGCAGTCGAGCAAAACGGCGCCGGGCAGGGCGTTCTCGCTGCGGCGCCGGCGCAGCGCGGCCAGCACCGGTTCGGGCGCCGTGGACAATGACGCGGGCGACGGTGATTCGCTGAGCGCGGCGCCGCTGGCCTGCCACAGCAGCGAGCGCGCCACCTGGCTGGCGTTGTCGAGGGCGGACGCGTGGTCGGTGGCGACCAGCAGATCGAGGCGCAGCATTTCGGGTGAAGAGTAGCTGGTGCTGGCCGCGGCGGCCGGCAGGCATTCGACGGGAATAGTGAACCAGAAAGTGCTGCCCACGCCTACGCTGCTGCGCACGCCGATCTGGCCGCCCATCAGCGACACCAGTTGCTTGCAGATGGTGAGACCGAGGCCGGAGCCGCCGAAGCGGCGCGTGGTGGAACTGTCGGCCTGCGTGAATGGAGCGAAAATGGCTTGCTGCTGGGCCGCTTCGATGCCGATGCCGGTGTCGCGCACTTCAAAGCGCAGCTGCATTTTTGCGCCCGCACTTTCTGCTTCCTGCTCGCCCGCCAGCACCGCCAGTTCGACCTGGCCGCTGCTGGTGAATTTGATGGCGTTGCTGGTGAGGTTGACCAGCAGCTGTTCGAGCCGCAGGGCGTCGCCCATCACATTGGCCACCTCGGGCGGCAGGGGCTGCACCAGCACCGCCAGGTCCTTGTCGCCCACCGCCACGCCCATGGTGGCGGCGACGTTGTCGATCACATCCTGCAAGGGGAACCAGTTGCGGTCGAGGGTCATGGCGCCCGCCTCGATCTTGGAGACGTCGAGCACGTCGTTGATGATGCCCAGCAGGCTGCGGCCCGAGGCGCGGATCTTCATCAGCATGGCGTGGGCATCGGGTGCCAGGCGGGCTTGTTCGAGCAGGTAGGCCAGGCCGAGAATGGCGTTCAGGGGCGTGCGGATTTCGTGACTCATATTGGCGAGGAACTCGGCCTTGCTGCGGCTGGCCGCTTCGGCCGCATCGCGCGCCTCCAGCAGAAACGCTTCGGCACGTTTCTGCGCCGAGATGTCCTGGGTGAAGATGAGGGTGGCGGGACCGTCGCCCATTTCCACCACGGCGGTCGATTTGAGGACGGGAATGCGGGCCTGTCCGCTGCCCAGGCCGACCGCTTCGAATTGCTGCTCGGCGGGCGAGTCGGCGCCGATCAGCGCCTCCTGTTCGCGCAGGCGGGCCAGCGATTCGGGCGCGATCATGCTGCGCCAGGGCAGGCCGGCCATGCTTTCGCTGGCGGGATAGCCGTGCAGCAGTTTGTAGCGGCGGTTGGTGTAGATGAAGTGCCCGCCACGCAGCATGGCGACCGCCACCGGCGCTTCTTCGATCAGGGTGCGAAAGCGGGTTTCGCTGTCGCGCAAGGCAGCGGACTGGTCGCGCTCGCGCTGCTGGTCCGCCGCCAGCAAGGCCTGGCGCGCACGACGGTGCTGGTGATAGCCCAGGGCGCCGGCCGCCAGCAGGGCGAACAGGGCAAACAGGAAGGCAAACAAGTTTGCCTGGCCGCGCAGGGGCGCCAGCACGGCAGCGGGATCGCGCGTGATCGTCAAGGTGAGCGGTGCATCCATGCCCACGCTGTCGGGGCGGATCGAACGCCGTACCAGCAGCGGCGCGAGCGTCGATACAGGCAGGCTGGCGCGCGCAGCCGGCGCTGCCGTCTTTCCATCGCTGCGCTCGCCGCCCAAGGCCAGAAATGCCGGACCGCTGCCACGTGCGATGCGGGCCTGGACGTCGCTGGCGTACAGGACGGCGCGCAGCAGGCCGGCAAAGTAGCGCGGCGCCAGCACGGCCGTGATCACCCCGCGAAAGCTGCCATCGCGGCCCGGAATCATGCGCGAGGCGCTCACCACGATGTCGTCGCGCACGGAGTTGAAGGGCGGCGACAGATACAAGGTGGCGGGATCGGCCTGGCGGCGGGGGATCTGGAAATACTCGCGCTGGGCGAAATTGCGGCCGATCAGGTCGGACGGCACCGCTGCGGTGACAGTTCCTGTCGCATCGATCACGGTCAGCCCACGCACGCTGGGCATGGCCTCGGCCAGCGCAGCCAGCCGGCGGTTGACGGCATCGGTGTCGATGCGCTCGGGATCCGGCAGGCGGTCGCGCACCACGCCGGCCAGCGCCTGGTTGACCGCCACCAGGTTGACGCCAATATCGTTGACGACAAAGTTGGCGAACACCTCCAGGCGATCCTGCTCCGTACTGAGCAGCCGCTCGCTTTCCGCGCGCTGCCACCACATCGCACTCCCACCTACCGCCAGCAGCACGGCGCCCAGCAACAGCCACTCGCTCAGACGGCGTTTCCAGACGGGTTTGGAGGAAGCACTTTGCATGGGTGGAGAGGGGGCGGTCCTGGCTGGGTGAGCGTTGCGGCGCTTTTGCGCCGTGTCGCGGGCGGCGACCGTGGCAGCTGGCTTGCTTGCACAGCGGCCGGGTGATCCCATCCACACTGCTTGGCAATCTGGAAATCATTCTGCCATGCACACTGAATAATGCAAGCGGCATTTTTGGCTGTTGGCGCAATCGACACCGGGGACTGGCACTTGCTGCCTGTCACCGGGTTTTGCAGCATGGGCGAAGGCCGCGACTGGCCGGGCCACGAATGGCGGGGCCACAAATGGCCGGGCC
>JACXTT010004902.1_pt1 | contig 19676 bp, 19 predicted proteins | sample 9270951 | NCBI WGS metagenome assembly JACXTT01 (sample SAMN15532306, study PRJNA645909) | rock metagenome | isolation source: weathered quartz diorite | place: Puerto Rico | collected 2017-06-21 | reverse complement strand
ACATCTTCTTTTCATCGGGTTCTTCAGGCAGGTCTCGAAGCGAATAGTGTTGGCCATAGACGCGCTTGATCACGCGTTCGGCCTCGCTGTCACGCCCTTTGCTCAATAGCCAACGAGCAGATTCCGGTGTACCAATGCGCAGCAAAAACAGCACAAGCCCGATAACCGCAGTGCTCGCCAGCACATAGCGCCAGGCGTCGTCCCCCCCCGTATTGAGAATGGCATCGCCTACGATGTAGGCAAATGCCGCACCGGCAAACCACAGAATGGTCAACGCCGCGAGTCGTGGGCCGCGTTGCTTCTTCGGCAGAAATTCCACCAACAGCGACGTGGCCACCGGATATTCGATTCCCACCGCCAAACCGATAATGAACCTGAGGACGAACAATGCCGCTGCCGACTCAACCCAGAATTGCGCCAGAGAACAAATAATGAACAGTGAGGGCCCGATAAAATAAACCGTCTTGCGACCTAACTTGTCGGTCAACCAACCACCGATGAAACCGCCAAAAAACACCCCCATCAATGCCGAGGCGGCGATCATCCCCTGCCAGAACTCCGTCAGGTTCAGTGCAGAAGTGACGTGTATCATTGCGATACCAATAATACTCAACACATAACCGTCAACAAACGACCCGCCTCCCGAACGAGCCGTCAACAAACGGTGGAAATTATTGAGAGGAACATCCTCAATAGAGGCATTAGGACTTGTCATTATTATCTCCTATCTCGCTTCGGCAATTCAAAGGATTGAAGCGCAAACCCAAAATCCAAGCAAAACAAAGCCGTCTCGACAAGAAACCATCAGCTTTCATGGGCCTACCAGAAAAACCAAAAACTTCCGACCAATATGCGAGCTTCTAAATTACTTTCCAGAGTGTTGCGTAATTAGCTTTCTTTTCCTGCGCGACATTGACTCCACAGCAAGTTCATATTGACGCCTGCTGAAAGTATCGGCTCAGGTGGGTTTCTGTTGGGCCCTGGAGAAGACAGTAGAAAGTCGATGAGATGGCTTCTCTTGCCCGCTAACCAGTCTGCCAGCAGTGTCCCCGTGACCGTGCCTCGTGTGACGCCAAGCCCATTGCAGCACAGCGCGCCATAGACGTTGTCCGCTAACGGCCCAAAGTGAGCCATGTGATTTCGAGACATGGCCAACGAACCGCCCCATGTGTAATCGAAATTGACATCAGGAAGCATGGGAAAACGACGAGAAAACGAATCTTTATGCCTTTTTATAAAGCGCTGGAGGTATTTGGGATGGCTGCGTCCATCGGCATTGAAGCTGAAACTGTTACGCACCAGCAGGCGATTATCCGTTGTCCGGCGCAGTGTAGTACCGAAGGGATCGGCCGGAATCACGCCCCAATAAGGCCTGCCACCCAGCAGCGCTTGCTCCTCCTCGGTCAGCTGCCGGGTCAGGCTTGCATAAGTGAAGATCGGCAGCATGCGCCCCTTCAAAAAACCGAAGTTCATGGCGAAGGCGTTATTGGTCAGTACCAATTTATCCGCAACGATACGACCGAACTTATGCGTCAGGATGGTCTTGTCGCCATACTCCACCTCGGTAATCGGGGTGTTTTCGTAAAGCGTAACGTTGGCCGGCAGGTTATCGGCCAGCCCCTTCACCAACGCCGCAGGCTGTACGAGCGCAGTGCCGGGGGTGAACAAAGCCTTTCGATAGAAATGCGTGCCAATATGCTTCGGCAAGTCCCCCCCTTCGATCATTTCGTAGTCCTGACCGAGCTTGTCCAGACCACGGCGATAAGCATCCAGAACAGCAATGCCTCTGTCTTCGATGGCAGCCTGATACTTTCCACACGTACGAAATTGACATTCGATCCGGTGTTTTCCAACGAGCTCCTTCAGGATGCTTTGCCCGGTCAGGTTCAATTCCATACTGATTTTTGCAGTCTTGATATCACCGATATAGTCATCAGCACCGATATCGTGTGGCAGGTCGATGGCGAAACCGGCGTTTCTTCCGGAAGCACCATAAGCAACCTCCTGCGCTTCGATCAGAACAATCTCGTCATCAGGAAAATTCAGTGCTAGTTGACGCGCCGCTGCAAGCCCGGTGAACCCGGCACCCACCACAACCCAACGGGCTGAGCGGATGCCAGAATGGGACGGACGAGCGACTCTAGGCTGGCTGAGGTGGAACCAGCCGCAAGTAGAATCATCCGCAGGTGTGTATCTGATTTTTGCCATTTTCGCGACCTGGACTCTTTATAGTTGTCAGTGCTAAAAGCATCCCGTCTGCACGATCTAATCACATTACGTGTAGCGCTTATGCAAGTAGAGCCGGTACTGCCTATTAGTAAGTAAGTGCCACTTCCAGCCCTTCTGGCGCGGCGTATTCGGACATCCTGCGCCGCGACAACTCAAGGTGTGCGCGCACAATATCTCCCGCCAAAACTGGGTCATGGTTTTCAATAGCACTGATTATTTCATCATGCTGCTGGGTCGCCACCGTCAGGTTTTCCTGCATATCAACTGTCGTTGGATGGCGATAAAAGATCTTCCCTAGCCGCGCATGATCAATCAGCAAGCGCTGCAAGCTCGGCATCAAATAGGCGTTATGCGCCATCTTGCCGATCTGCAAGTGGAATTCATCGTTGTAGAGCACGCGCTTCTCTACATCTTTCTCCTCGATTGCCTTACGGAAAAGCTCCTGTATGCGTTTCAACTCGGCAATCTCGGAAGGTGTTGCATGGCTTGCAGCCAGTTGAGTTGTCGCGATGTAGATCAAGGGTGCCGCAAGGAAAAAGCTTCTGAGCGATTGATAGCTCATCGACGACACGCGGGCAGCCCGATTCGCTTCAAGGTCGATATAGCCCTCGGCTGCCATCTGCCGCATCAGCTCACGGACAGGTGGGCGAGACAGGCCGAACTCATCACACAAGGCCAGCTCATCAACGACGGCACCTGGAGCAAGCTCCATGCTCAATATACGGCGCCGCAGCGCTTCGCCCAGCACAGCTTTACGGTCGACAGGTAGATCGGCGCCAGCCTGCGATTCGAGTTCTTTCGTTGCCATCATGGAAACCTTCGTACGGGTAAGTGAACACGGTCTACTACCTGTATTATCACTATAAAACAACATTATTCTTTGTGTCTACAATTAAAATACACGATTGAAAGAGCTGCTGTGGCCTGGGTGACGGACGGCGGCTCGAGGTAAGGATTTTTCAATCCGCAAAGCGGTAGAAGGAGCCAGCAGGAGCCGAAATCAGTGCCGAAACCGCTTACGCCACCCTGCGCCCGCTCAGATTAAAAAGAACCACTACGCAACCCGCGAAAGCCACGGCAGCGCGGCTCGTCAATCCGTATGGAAGCGACCCACCAGACGATTAAGCTCTCGGGATACCCGTGACAACGTCTCAGTCGTGACCCGGGACTCTTGCGACACTTGATTGATGCGTTCAGCGTCGTTGTGAATGTCCACGATATGCCGATTGATGTCCTCGGCCACGGCGTGCTGTTCCTCCGCCGCAGTCGCGATTTGAGTGCTCATATCCTTGATGGTCGTCACGGCCTGGCGAACCCCCGTAAAGGCGCCTTCCACCTGCGAAGTGAAAGACACGGATTCGTTCGACTGTGCCAGGCTCTGCTGCATCTCAGTCGCCACGCTGTGGGTGCTATCGACCAGCAAGACCAGGAGGCCATTGATTTGCTCGGTTGATTCAGCTGTTCGCTTGGCCAAAGCTCTCACTTCATCGGCGACTACCGCGAAGCCACGCCCCTGATCACCTGCGCGAGCGGCCTCTATTGCGGCGTTCAGGGCAAGCAGATTGGTCTGCTCCGCGATACCTCGAATGGTGTCAATGATGGTCGTGATGCTTTGGGTGTTCTGTTGCAAATGGCTTATCGAGTCAGCGGCCCCCTTGATTCTTTCGCCCAGGTTGCTGACCTGTTTGATCATCAACGAAATGATCTTTTGACCCGTATGAGCTTGATCCTCGCCATGCTGTGCCGCTTCTGCCGCGCGGTTGCAACTCACGGCGACCTCATTAGCAGTAGCGACCAGTTCGTGAAACGCGGTCGAGACCATGTCTACTGCAGTAGATTGACGTTGCGCCGTTTCGTCGAGTTGAATGGCTTGTGTTCCAATTTGGCTGGCCCCCTGATCCACATGCTCGCTCGACGCACGGATATCCCTGATCAAACCCTGGATACTGCTAACAAATCCGTTGAAGCCTCGGGCCATTTCAGACATTTCGTCACGCCCCTTGACCTCCAGACGGCCCGTAAGATCGCCACCACCACTGGCGATATCTTTAAGGCGATCCGAGGCGGCATTGATAGGTGAGGTCAAGATTCTGGAAAGGGCTACGCCACAGAGTGTAAATACGAGCACAAGCCCCGCACTGAGAACGCTGATAACAAGCACCAGATGCCAGGCACCCGCATTGATTTCACTATTTTCAATCAAACCAATGTAGGTCCAGCCTAGACTTTCGGACTTGTAGACGTTGGCAATGTAGTCGATGTCGTCGATTTTTACGTCATAAAATCCAGCTTGTTTATTCGCTAACGATGCATACCCCTCACCCAACTCATCCAGAGACTTCAAATTGTGCTCCGGATGCTTAGGATCGGCGAGAAGTTTGCCACTGCTTTCCAGCACCAATAGATAGCCACCCTCCCCGAATCTGACCTTTTTCGCGGTTTCAGTGAGCTGCTTCAAAGAGACGTCCAGACCGATCGCACCAGTGTTTCCCTGTTTGTCGATGAACGTCGATACCGTTGATATGTTCATCGTATTATCTTCCGCAAATAGGTAAGCGGAGCTGCGCACCGGTTTTCCGTTTCCACTCAGCCCGGTTTTAAACCAGGGCCGCAGACGAGGATCGTAATGCGCTGCAACATCGGCATCGGGCCATTGGAGAAATCGACCATCACTCGTCGCCATATAGACATAGGCGTAGCTGGGGTGTGACTTCCCTAAAATGCTGAAAAAATCATAGATACCTGCGCCACTGCCGGAGTTCGGCGCAGTCGTTTTGACTTCAGCGGCTGCCTTGAGATAACTGCTCAGGCTGTCATCGGCTGACTTTATCAGTGGCGTATTGGCCAGAAGCGCTACGTTCTCGGCGACGCCTGTCAGAAAGACATTAAATGCATTATCGACTTCACGCATCTGCTTCAGGCTGCTTTGATCAAACTGCTCGCGCTCACGCTTCATGGCTTGATGGGCAATAAAAGCCGTAATGATCAGCGTAGGGATAAGCGTGACGCAAATAAACGCCGCGATGAGCTTCATTCGGATAGTCATAAGCTTCTCAATGATAAATTCAGTAGGGTGGCGCGGCTCTGAAGGGTGCGTTTTACTTGACCAGCCTGACTTCCTTGGAGGGGCGATATCCAAAATAAGCGCTGTAACATTTACTGAAGTGACTGGGTGAAACAAAACCACAGGCGACCAGTACATCGACCTGTGACAACTCGGTGTGCTGAAGAAGCCGGCGCGCTTCGGTGATGCGCAGTTCCATGTAATAGCGCTGTGGAGTGGTGCCCAATTGCTCCCTGAACAGTCGCTCGAGTTGTCGACGAGAGCGACCCGCGTAAACCGCCAGTTGCTCCAACTCCAGAGGTTCTTCGAGGTTTGCATCCATCAGCTTCACGACCTCACGCAATGGCGCACTCACACATATATTTTCAGCCGGTTTTATACGCCGGTAGCGAGACTCCTCGAACGCCAGTATGTCCTCGATACCCTCGACCAGTGCTTTGTCGTACAGGCCTTTGATCCAGTCCAGCGCCATGTGGAATGCTCCCGACGGGCTTGACGCCGTGAGCCGGTCCCGATCGATCACGTAAGGCTCACTGCTGACCTGTGTCGCCTTGCAGAACTCCGCAAGCGCGGGACGATGTTCGGGGTGAATGGCGCAGCGATAACCGTCAAGCAATCCCGCGCGGCCCAAAAACCATGCGCCGTTCCACAACCCGGCCAGACCGACACCCAAGTCGCAGGCCATTCTCAGCAAGCCGATCAACTCATCCGTCGCTTTCAGCTCGGTCCGGTAGCCACCGCAGATAACCAACAGATCCAAGTCTTTAATCATTGAACAATCGATACGAACATCGGGTCGAATGACCAGGCCCAGATCACTGACAACTTCACCGCCGTTCAGACCGAAAGTTCGGGAGGAGAACAGGCTGGGGCGCAGAAGATTCGCCGTGACAATCGTATCCAGAACTTGGGTAAACGCCGGGAGCGAGAAATGCTCAAGCAGCAGAAAGCCTACCCTGATCGTTTGAGTCGTTCGGTTGGGGTTGTCCTTTAAATAGCGAAGATTCTTCCCCTTCATGCCTCCGCTAAATTGGCGTCGTTCGATCACGGTTCGACCCACTCTTTTATACTCGAGAATACGTCGGTTGGTTCGTAGGTATGTCGCAACGAACAGCGCCGGAAATCACTTGATCCCTGACGCTGTTTGGCGATCGATCAGGCAAGCTGAAAACCGTGGCGAAGAGGGTCTCTATCATCCACAAAAATGGTGTTGTGCCCGGTAATTTGAGCCCACCCACAGAGACTGGGTCTGATACCGTCGAACGCTCCGACTTTTGCCGTTGATTCGACTTTCCCTTCGAAGATCGTCCCGATCAGGCTTTCGTTGCGAAACGTATCGCCTACATTCAATCGTCCCTTTCCAAACAACTGAGCCATCCGTGCGGACGTACCGGTTCCACCGGGAGAGCGATCAATCGCCTTGTCCCCGTAAAACACCGCGCTACGCCCATCTGCCGCCGAACCGTGTTTGTCGTCGCACCAAATGATGTGGTGGACACCCCGGATTCTGCTGTTCTCAGGGTGCACAGGCGCACATACTTCTGCCAGGGCCGAACGAAGTCTCTGGCTCAAGTCGACAATGTCCGCCGTCGTCATCCCGGTCAAACCAGCCCAGCTGCGCTGTGGTTCGACTACCGCATAGAAATTGCCGCCATAGGCAATATCCACCGTGAAGCTGCCGACACCAGGCACTTCGACCACCACATCGGCACGATGAAGATAGCTGGCGACATTGAACAAGCGAATGGCGTCGACACACTCACCGCTCAAGGTGTAGTCGACATCGACGCGTCCGGCAGGTGTCTCGATGGCCAGCTTGCCAGGCTGGCGGGGGGTGACCAGGCCCTCTTCAATCACGACAGTCGCCAGACCGAGAGTCCCCGCCCCACACATGGGCAGGCAACCGCTGACCTCGATGAACAACGCCGCAAAGTCACAATCATCACGCGAGGGCGGATAGATGATGACGCCCGACATGATGTCATGCCCCCTGGGTTCGAACATCAACGCGGTGCGAACCCAGTCATGATCACGGACGAAAATCTCGCGTCGCTCGGCCATCGAAACGGACGGCAACAGGGGCCCGCCGCCTGCCACCACTCGAACCGGATTTCCGCAGGCGTGGGAGTCGATGCAAAAAAAGCTGTGCCTCATGCTCGACCCCTCAACCGAGTTTGTTTGGAGAGTGACGTTGCAAGGCGCCACGCGACAGTCGATCCAGAAGCAGCGCAACCGCGACAATCGCCAGGCCGGCACGCAGCCCCAGCCCCATCTCCATCCTTGTGAGGCCCCTGGTCACTTCAGCACCAAGACCGCCCGCCCCCACCAGCCCTGCCAGCACCACCATCGCCAGGGAGAGGAGGATGCATTGGTTCAGCCCAACCAACAGCGTAGGCGCGGCAGTCGGCAGCTCGATCTTGAAAAGAATCGCCCTGGGTGAAGCACCAATAGCCTGACCCAGCTCCAGGAACTCCTTGGGCAGTTGCTTGAAGGCCAAGGTCGTCAACCTGAGCATCGGGGGGATACCGTAAACGATGGTCGCGATGATTGCCGGTACTCGCCCCAGGCTGAACAGCATGACGGCAGGAATCAGGTAAACCCAAGGCGGAACGGTTTGCATGATGTTGAGGACCGGTAAGAAAGCATCATCGACCTTCTTTACACGCGCGGCCAGAACCCCCAGAGGAAAGGCAATGGCTACGGATATCAACACCGCAACCGAGACCAGTGCGATGGTCTGCATGGATGCGGTCCAAAGCCCGGAGAACAAACAGAATGCCAACATCGATACGGCAAACAAGGCCACTCGCTTATTCGCGAAAAAGAAGGCCAGCCCCCCCACTATGCCGATCATGACGTACGGATGCGGCGCCAGCAGGACACTTTCAACACTGCCCAGTACGACTTCGATCACTTGGCTGGTCAGCTTGAACAGCCCATGCAAATTGGCGTTCAGCCAATCGACTGCGGGTGCCAGGAATTCACCTGGAGAAAAATGGAATTCTGCTGAAGTCATTGGGCTTCTCCAGTCCGAGAACGCACGGCGCTCTGTGCCAACCGATCCAGGATCATGGTCAAAATCACGATAGCGATGGCCGCGTTGATCGACTTGGCGATATCCAGTGTGCGAACCGCGCCATAGATCGATTCACCCAGGCCGCCGGAGCCGACAATGCCGGCGATCACCACCATGCCAAAGGCCATCATCAGGCTTTGATTGACCCCGGCCATGATGCTTGGCATCGCGAACGGCAAGCGGATCTTGAAGAACATCTGCCACCCGGTGACCCCGCTAGCCTCCCCTAACTCGATAAACTCTTTTGGCGTCATGCGAATCCCCAGGGAGGTCAAGCGCATGGCCGGCGGCACAGCAACGATGAAGGTCGCCAGAAGCGCCGTGGCCGTGCCATAGCCGAGCAGCGCAATGGCCGGCAGCAAATAGATATAAGGCGGCATGGTTTGAACCAGGTCCAGGCAGGGATCCACGACCCGATCAAATGAAGGCGCAAGTCCGGCCAGCACGCCCAGTGGTATAGCAACCACCAACGCGAGCACGGTAGCGGTCAACACCAACGCGAGGGTACTGACCGTCTCCGGCCACAAGCCGATGACGTCACAGAACAACAACGCCAAACCTGTGAGTATTGCGAACCGCACGCCAACAGCGCGCCAGCCGATCAGCGCCAGGACAATCGCGATGACGTAATGCGCAGGATAGGCAATGCACCATTGCACGCTTTCGTAAATACCCTTCAACACCGTATTGGCCGTGTTGAACACAAAGTCGCCGTTGTCCATGAGCCATTCCAGGCTCGAGTCGATGGCTGAGTCGAATTGGCTGGAAAAATCGGGCGTGCTCATGTCGACGCCTCCAGAACGGTACCGGCAGGTGAAACCGAAAACTCATTCGGGATGCCCTGAACGCCACGCAGCAGATCACGCGGTGTAATGATCCCTACCACCGTACCGTTATCAACCACGGCGACTGCGTCGCGCTCGGACGTCATCGTCAATCCGATGAGTTCGTTGATATCGGCATCGAGCGGGGCTTTGGGAAGCCTGGCGATGTCACAGCCCGGGTTCGCCACTTTGAATGGCTCGACAGGTGTCATGACGGAACGAGCCCTGACCAAATGCAGCCTGGAAATGCCTGCCACGAACTCCGCGACATAGTCGTCAGCCGGATTGAGCACGATCTCCTCCGCCGTCCCCACCTGAATGATCGCACCGTCCTTCATGATCGCGATCCGGTCGCCAATGCGGATGGCCTCGTCCAGGTCGTGGGTGATAAACACAGCGGACTTGCCCAATTCCTTGGTCAATTGGCGGAACTCGTCCTGCAACTGCCGGCGAATCAAGGGGTCAAGCGCACTGAACGGTTCATCCATCAGAATCACTTCAGGATCGGCGGTGATTGCCCGCGCCAGTCCGACCCGTTGTTGCATGCCACCGGAAAGCTCGCTGGGATAGCGAGACATCCAATCGCTCAAGCCAACCTTGGCCAAGGCCTGCTCGGCCACCTTGTAACGCTCGGCCTTGCCCACGCCTTGCACTTCCAGTCCAAACGCGGTGTTCTCCAGAACCGTACGGTTAGGCAGCAAGGCAACACTCTGAAAAACCATGCCGATGTGATGCGCCCTCACCTCCCGCAGTTGTGCGGACGTCAGGGATGAAAGATCCTTGCCCTTGACTAGGACCTTCCCGGCGCTGGGCGCGATAAGTTTGTTGAGCAACCTGATCAGGGTGGATTTGCCACTGCCGGACAAGCCCATGATGCAAAAGATTTCTCCGCGGCGAACCTGGAGACTGACGTCGGAGACCCCGACCACGCAGCCGTAGTTTTGCAGGATCTGGGTCTTGGTCAGCCCTTGCTGAACGACAGCATTCATCGCCGCAGGTGCGCTCTTACCGAAGATTTTCCAGACGGACTGGCAATCTACCAGCACTTCGTTAGTGTCTATTGTGGCCGTTGTCATTTCGTAACCCGTCGAACCAGTTCTACTGGTCTCTCTCATTGAATCAAAGGGCGGCAGTGGCAAAGAAAAAGTGCTGTCTTATTTCTTGATATTTTCCCAGCGCTTTAACAGCTCGGCGTGGTTATCAGTCCAGTCCTTGACGGCCTGGTCCATGGTCTTGCCATCCTTGACCTCGCCGTTGATCATGGTGATATCGGCAATCGGCACGTACACGCTAGCCATCACCTCACGCGCCCGCGGATAATCCCCGGTGAAGCCCTTATGGCCGATCCAGTAATAACCCTGGGCTGGCGGGAACACGCCTTTTGGATCCTTGAGGAACTTCAGGTCAAACTTTTGCGCCATCCACGATGGCTCCCAAACCGTGACCGCTACCCACTCTTTACGATCGACTGCCGACTTCAACGCGGCGGTCATGGCGGCAGTACTGCCTTCCAGCAATTTAAGCTTGATACCGTAGCTGTTGACCGCAGTGCTCGCATCGTTCATCAAACCAGAACCTGGCTCGATGCCGATGATCTTGCCACCCAGCTTCTCAGCGTTGTCATTCAACTGCTCGATGGAGTCGATACCCACATACTTAGGAACGGCAATACCTTGGTAAAGCCCGAAAGATACAGGGGAGAGTTTCTCCAGACGGTTCTTGTTCTTGTTCCAATAGTCGTTCGCCGCATAGTCGGTTTGCGAAGCAAGCACCTGGATATCGCCCTTGCTCAAGGCCGCGTAAGCAATGCCCCACTCGGAGAACTCAACCACTTTCACGCTGTAGCCGGAATCTTCGAGGACCTTCTTGGTGATACCGGTAATTGGAGTCAAATCCTCCCACGAGAGCGTACCCATCGTGATGGTTTTTTCTTCCGCGTGAACGGGCAAACACATCATGCCAGCCACAGCAACGGCGCAGACTGCCTTCCAGATTTTTTTCATGGGGTTCCTCGATCTACGTTTGAATTTATTATTTTAGCTTCTAAAAAACAGAAGCCCTTGGTGTGTAACAGCAAGCGACCCTCTACTTCAGATAAAAGCCTGTCATTCCATGACAGATTGACACTTATTACCTTTGCCTTTTCGACACTGTTTCCATTGAGTCCCAGCGCGAGTTGGTCAAGATCAATATTATTTGAGACCACACGCGGAATTGATTTTCTGCCCGACCATCATCCGGGCATCACGCAAAAGGGTAGCCTCGCGAAAACGCTGCTGACTCTCCTTCGGGTCAACCAGCTGACGGATACCGACGTTCCGAACAGTCAACCGGCCTACCGCGGCAAAAATCATGGGGGCCACCCGGGAAAAACTTCGCAATGTCGAATGCCTCATGGGAATAACCCTCACACCTCGGCTCTCCCTGATATCAACGTATCCGTCACCAGCCAGGTGCTGAGAAAACCTCTCACACTGGCGTTCGGGAGAGGTCGTATCGCTCGCTGACAGCGACCTCACCCAGCGCCTCCAGCTTGGCGTGGAGTCCAGACTCGCATGCGAAGATGGCATCGTCAACGACAAGTATTCACTCTGTATACATAGAGAATACTGTAAGAATTCACATTGATTTACGAGATATTTCTATTAAAACAATAGGTTATGTTCAGACCATTATTTTATGTAGTCGCTAACAGGAATGTTTTTTGTCGTGAATTGAACGCTTTTTCAGCCTGGATTTCATGCCGCTGCCTGGGTGAGCAGTCTGAGCACGCCACGCTGGCGACCGTATGCGACATGTCGTTGCCAAGCTGTTTGAAGTACGCAGGGGCTCGGGGGCAGGATTGAACGGCGTTTTCCTTTACCATTCGCTCACTTCGGACGGTAAAGGGAACACCCGACCACATGGATCAGCACAGCCCCAACATCGACTGGGTCCGGCGGGCACCACAATCCAGCCCACTGGAGCGCATTGAAGCGTTCTTTTCCGGGCATGGCTTCGATCCTCATCGTCACGACACCTACGCCATCGGTCGTACCCTGTCCGGCGTGCAGAGCTTCAAATATCGCGGCAGCCAGCGCCATAGCCTGCCCGGCGGTACCCTAGTCCTGCACCCGGACGAGGTGCACGACGGCCAGGCCGGAACACGGGATGGCTTCAAGTACCGCATGGTCTACGTGCAACCCTCCTTGATCCAGTCGGCGCTGGGCGGTCAGCCCCTGCCTTTTGTTCCTGGCGGCATCAGCCACGATCCACGCCTGCTACGTGCCACCGACGCACTGCTGCGGAGCATGGACAACGCTCTCGACCCGCTGGAGGAAGAAGACGCTCTGTTCGATCTGGCCCAGACCCTGAATACGCTCTGCGGCGCACCACGCCAGCAGCGCAGCTTCGATTACCAGGCGGCGGAACGAGCGCGGGAATACATTCACAGCGCCCTGGATCGCACCGTCACCCTCGATGAGCTGGCCGAACACAGCGGGCGCGATCGCTGGAATCTGTCACGTGATTTCCGCATGCTGTTCGGCACCAGCCCTTATCGCTACCTGAGCATGCGCCGCCTGGACCTCGTCAGGTCATTGCTTGTTCAGGGCCGATCACTGGCCGAGGCGGCATTGATCGCCGGTTTTACCGACCAGAGCCACATGACCCGCCAGTTCGGCCAGACCTTTGGCCTGCCGCCGGGGCGCTGGCTGAACATGCAGGCCCTGCACAATCGTACAATCGGCCGACGCTGAAACAACGCTAGGCTGGGTCTCAAGTCATCCGCCCAGAGGCCTCGCCCATGCAGACTCCGACAATCCCCTCGCCCATCAATTTCGCGCAGAAACTTGCCCTGTTCGATGACCAGTGGAAACCCCGGGTCATTGCCGAAATGAACGACTACCAGTTCAAGCTGGTGAAGATCGAAGGCGATTTCGTCTGGCACTCCCATGCCGACACCGACGAAACGTTCATCATCCTGGAAGGCGTGCTGCGCATCGACTTTCGCGACCGCCAGGTGCATCTGGCGGCAGGGGAAATGCTGGTGGTGCCCAAGGGCGTCGAACACAAGCCGTTTGCCGAGCGGGAGGTCAGGATGTTGTTGATCGAACCGCGCGGGGTGATCAATACCGGGGATGAAGGCGGGGAAATGACGGCCAGCAACGACGTCTGGATTTGAGATGTCTGGCAATCGAAGAGGTTGAAAATATTGCGAAACCTGATGTAGGAGCCGGCTTGCTGGCTCCTACAGGAGATCGCGTTCCGCCCGCAGGCGGAGCGCGCTTCAGGTCAAGCCGACAACGAATAGATCAACGCCGAGATCGCCACCAGGCCCACCAGCGTCACGAACACGTTGGACATCTGCCCCGAGTACTGACGCATCGCCGGTACCCGACGGATCGCGTACATCGGCATCAGGAACAGCAACGCCGCGATGATCGGCCCACCGAGGGTCTCGATCATGCCGAGAATACTCGGGTTCAAGGTCGCCACCAGCCAGCACACCACCAGCATGAACGCCGCCGTCATCCGGTCCAGGGCCTTGGTCCCTGGCTTGCGCCCGCTCTTGGCGACCAGGCCCTTGAAGCCTTCGCTGGCGCCGATGTAGTGCCCCAGGAAGGACTTGGAAATGGCCACGAAGGCAATCAGCGGCGCCGCGAAGGCGATGGTCGGGTTGCTGAAGTGGTTGGCCAGGTACGACAGGATCGACAGGTTCTGCGCCTTGGCTTCGGCCAGTTGTGCCGGCGACAGGGTCAGCACGCAGCTGAAGACGAAGAACAGCACCATCACCACCATCAGCAGGTGCGCCCGCGACAGGATCTGCGAGCTGCGCGCTTCGGCGTGGACGCCATGACGACGCTTCTGGTCAACCGCGAAGGCCGAGATGATCGGCGAATGGTTGAAGGAGAACACCATCACCGGAATCGCCAGCCACAAGGTGTGCAGCAATGCCGACGACTCGGGCGGGCTGCCGGCCGTGGCGAGGATGCCGCCGTTCCAGTGCGGGACCAGATACACCGCCAGGAACAGCAAGGCGACGATGAACGGATAGACCATCAGGCTCATGGCCTTGACGATCACCTGCTCGCCGCAGCGTACCACCACCAGCAGGCCGAGGATCAGCATCAGCGACAGCAGCGCCCGGGGCGGCGGCACGAGGTGCAACTGGTGCTCGAGAAAACTGCCGACGGTATTGGTCAGCGCCACGCTGTAGATCAGCAGGATCGGGAAAATCGCAAAGAAATACAGCAAGGTGATCAACGCCCCGGCCTTGATGCCGAAGTGCTCTTCCACCACGTCGGTGATGTCCGCGCCCTCGCGCCCGGAGAGCACGAAACGGGTCAGGCCACGGTGGGCGTAGAACGTCATGGGGAACGCCAGCACCGCCAGGATCAGCAACGGCCAGAAGCCGCCCAGTCCCGCGTTGATCGGCAGGAACAAGGTACCCGCGCCGATGGCAGTGCCGAACAGGCCCAGCATCCAGGTGGTGTCTTGGCGGCTCCAGTTGCTCAGTGCGGCAGGCGCCGATTCATAGCGTTCGTCGACGCTGTTGGCCTGGTCATTCATCCGGTCGAATCTCCGTTAGCCGGTCATTTCCACGCGACCGGGACGGATAAAAACAGGTTACTGGCAGCGCCCCGGCCAATAAGAGGGGCGCGATTGTCCGGGATTAAGCTTGAGAAGCAAAGGGTTAGCTGAGTAACGGTCTGTTGCGCCGGCAGTTTTATCAGCCATCGCGCGCAGACTATTGATACACTGTAACAATTAAATTCAGCCTTTCGATCAGTGCCCTCCCATGACCTCCGTGCAATGTCGTGCCTGTTTCACCGTCCTTCTCCTGTTGCTGGGCAGCTCGTCGGCCCTGGCTGACGACCTGGTCATCACCTGGCCCGGCGACTGGGAGGTGCAAACCCTGCCCCCGGCCCGGAACGCGGCGGGCGAAGTCATCAGCGGCCTGCGCCAGCGCGCGGTGAAGAACGATCCCAACGGCGACCCGCTGATGGTCATGGAGTTGACCGAGTCGGCGCTCAATCCCGGTCACGAAGTCAATCTCCCTGGCGTCTTGCTGGAGATGCGCAAGGCGGTGCAGAAGAACTTTGTCGAGCGTGGGTTCATGAGCGTGTGCAACCACATTCACGACAGCACGCTGGGAGGCATGGCGGCGGTGGAAACCACCTGCACCATCACCCAGAACGGCGGCCACGTGATGACCCAGACCCTGGTGGCCGCAGCCCGCGAAGGCAAGGCCTACTCCTTGCTCTATGCAGGCTCCGCGGACGGTTACAAGAGCGTGGAGCCGGTGGTCAACGGCATCCGGGCGAGCCTGCACCTGCAGCCCTGATACCGTCTCCTTGTGGGAGCCGGCTTGCCGGCGATGGTATCGACGCGGAGTCCTGTCAAACCGCGTCGCCTGGATCGTCGGAGCGCCGCCCGCAGCAAGCTGGCTCCTACAAGATGGCGTATGCCCTACCCCGCCAGGAATCCCCGGGCCATGCCACTGGCGGCAATCACGATCAGCATGATCAACAGCGCTTCGATATGGCTGATCCGGGCGAACAGCCGGGCCCGGCCAGTATCGATGGGCGTACCTTTCTTCAGCGCGATACGCCATTTGATCAGGGTGATCATCGGCGCCAGCTCCAGCAGCAGGACAACCACGAACAGGGTCAGCTTGAAGTGGAACAGCGGTTGATGAAGGTAGTAATCCGTGCCCTTCTCGAAACCGCCGAAAGCCCGCAGGCCACCGCTGACCAGCAGGACGGCGGCGCTGATGCCCCAGAGATTGTCCCAGATGAACACCTGCCGCAGCCCGGCGGGATCCGTGCCGCCGAGGCGGCGCAAGGCCCCGCCTCGTCCGAATACCGCCGCCAGGGCAATACCGAAGGCCAGAAGGTGCAGCGCTGCCAGGGACCAGTGTGCGAGCATCGGATCGTCTCCTTGAATGAGCAAGACAGTTGTAGCTCAAGCCGCCCGCTTTTGCCCGGTCCGCCAGCGGCCCTGTTCAAGGCAGCAGGATCACCTTGTCGCTGCCACCCTGATTGACCTCGGCATAACGCGCCAGGCCCTCGGACAGCGGCGACTCCAGCAGCCCCGTCGGCAGCTCCAGCAGCCCCTCGTCAAAGAAGCGCCCGAACTGATCGAGCATCCGCGCACAGGCCTCGGTGCCGTAGAGCAACGAGTTGATCCCGACCACCGAACCACCCTTGCGATACAGGGCCAGGGCCGGCAACTGCACATGCCCGTCCACCGGCGCGGCGATGATCGCGATCCGGCCGAAGGGCGCCAGGGCCGCCACGGCCGCCGGCAGCCAGAAGCCAGTGGTGTCGAAGATCACATCGGCACCGCCCGGGAACACCTGGTTGACCGAAACCGCCAGGTCCTCCGGCTTGTCCAGCAGGATCGCGGCAATCCCCTTGTCTTCCAGCACCTTGACCTGCTCGGCACGGCGCACCGCGCCCAGCACCTGCGCGCCACGGATCTTCGCCAGGGCCAACGCGGCGCTGCCGACGGCGCCGTTGGCACCGATCACCAGCAAGCGCGTGCCAGCCTTCACCAGGCTGCGCTCCAGGGCATCCCAGGCCGTGGTGAACGGCACACCGAGGCTGGCGGCCTGGGCGAAGCTCAGGTGAGTCGGCTTGATCGCCACGCCGCTGGCGGGCAGGGTCAGGTATTGGGCATGGGAACCGTCACCGGTGAAACCCAGCTCCTTGCCGGTCCCCCAGACTTCCTGGCCAATCAGCGCTTGCGGCCCTTCGATGACCACACCGGCGAAGTCCCGGCCGGGAATTCGTGGCAACGTGGTGTAGGAGAAACGGCCCAGCACGTTTTTCACATCGCTGGGGTTCAGGCCGGCCGCCTTGATCTCTACCAAGACTTCTCCGGCAGCCGGTACAGGCGTGGGCACGTCGACCAGTTGCAGAGCAGAGAGGTCACCGGTTTTCGAAAATTGCAGAGCTTTCATGAGGTGCGCATCCAATCAGAGGAAAACAGTGGGATTCAGGACAGCCAGCCGGCGACCAATTGCTTGCCCAGGGGCCAGGCCTTTTCGCCCAGTTGCATGCCCAAAAGACCGACCAGGGCCACGGCGGGCGGTGCCGGGGAACGGAAATCGAGCCCGCCGTAAAGCAGGCCGACGGCGATGCCGATGGCGAGAGAGATAAGATAGCTCATGGCGAACTCCGGGCTCGGTGAGGGAATGCCCAGAGTCTATGACCGGTAAAGCGTAGGCGTCGGTCAAAGGCTTCTGAATTTCGGCCAAACCGCTTCCCCCTCCTGTAGGAGCAGCCGGTCGGCGCTCGCTAGCCCGCCGGGTAGTGGGACGGCGCAACCCCCAGGGCGCGGCGGAACATGTCGCTGAAGCTGCTGGGCGAATAGCCAAGCGCACGGGCAATACGGCTCACCGGCACGCCCTGGATCAGTTCCGCCACGGCGGTCGCCAGTTGCACCTGACGCCGCCATTCGGCGAAGCCCATGCCCAACTCGCCCTGGAACAGGCGCGCCAGGGTCCGAACGCTGGCCCCAGCGGATTGCGCGTGCTGTTCGAACGAGATGTCCAGGGACGGTGCGCTCATGACCGCCTGGCACAGGTTCGTCAGCCGCCGGTCACTGGAAGGCGGCATCGGAATCTTCAGAAACGCCCGTCGCGCCCGCTTGAGTTCCAGCAGCGCCAGGTTGACCAATGCTTCGTAATAGTCGCTCCGGGGATCCTCGCCCTGCTCCACCAGATGCACGATCAGCTCGCGCAGCAATCCGCCGACCTCGATCACCTGGACCGTGCTTTCCAGGGTTTCGGCCAACGCCGGGCGCAGATAGATATTGCGCATCTGCAGGTCCGACACCACCCGGATCCCATGGGTGACGCCGGGCGGCAGCCACACCGCGCGCTGCGGCGGCACCGCCAGGGCTTCGTGGGGCGTCTCGACCCACATCACCCCCGACATCGCATAGAGCAACTGGCCCCAGGCATGCGCGTGGGGCTCGATGAACAAGCCCCGCGGATAGGTCCGGGCCAGGGGCTGTACGGGCCTGCCGGTGTCGCTCAGGTCCGGTGGCGTGGCCAGGGCCATGGTTCAGCCGGCAACCGGCGTGCGCATCGTGACGAACTCTTCGGCCGCCGTCGGGTGCACACCGATGGTTTCGTCGAAATGCTGCTTGGTGGCACCGGCCTTCAGGGCAATCGCCAGCCCCTGGACGATTTCCCCGGCCTCCGGCCCGACCATGTGACAACCCAGGACCTTGTCGGTCTTGGCGTCCACCACCAGCTTCATCAGGGTCCGCTCCTGGCACTCGGTCAAGGTCAGCTTCATCGGCCGGAACCGGCTTTCGAAGATCTGCACGTCGTAGCCCTGCTCCCGCGCCTGTTCTTCGCTCAGGCCCACGGTACCGATATTCGGCAGGCTGAACACCGCCGTCGGGATCATCGCGTAGTCCACCGGACGATACTGTTCGGGCTTGAACAGGCGACGGGCCACCGCCATGCCTTCAGCCAGGGCCACCGGGGTCAGTTGCACACGACCGATGACATCGCCCAGGGCAAGGATCGACGGTTCGCTGGTCTGGTATTGCTCATCGACCTGGATAAAGCCGTTCTTGTCCAGCTTCACCGCGGTGTTTTCCAGGCCCAGGTTGTCCAGCATCGGACGCCGACCGGTGGCGTAGAAGATGCAATCGGCCTCCAGTTCGCGACCGTCCTTGAGGGTGGCCTTGAGGCTGCCATCGGCCTGTTTGTCGATCCGCTCGATATCAGCGTTAAAGTTCAGGCCCAGGCCGCGCTTGGTCAGTTCTTCCTGCAGGTGGCGGCGGACCGAACCGTCGAAACCGCGCAGGAACAGCTCGCCGCGATACAGCAGTTGGGTATCGGCGCCCAGGCCGTGGAAGATCCCGGCGAATTCGACGGCGATGTAGCCACCGCCCACCACCAGGATGCGCTTGGGCAGCTCCTTGAGGAAAAACGCTTCATTGGAGCTGATGGCGTGTTCGCTGCCGGGGATATCCGGAATCTGCGGCCAGCCACCGGTGGCGATCAGGATGTGCCTGGCGCTGTAGCGCTGGCCGTTGACTTCGACCTGATGCGGGTCCACCAGCTTGCCGTGGCCTTCGAGCAGGGTGACACCGCTGTTGACCAGCAAGGTGCGGTAGATGCCATTGAGGCGATGGATTTCCTTGTCCTTGTTGGCGACCAGGGTCGCCCAGTCGAAGTCCGCCTCGCCCAGCGACCAGCCGAAACCCTGGGCCTGCTCGAAATCCTCGGCGAAATGCGCGCCGTACACCAGCAGCTTTTTCGGCACACAACCGACGTTGACGCAGGTCCCGCCCAGGTAGCGGCTTTCCACCACCGCCACCTTGGCGCCAAACCCCGCGGCAAACCGCGCCGCACGCACACCGCCGGAACCGGCACCAATCACAAACAGGTCAAAATCGTAGGCCATTTCAATCTCCTCGGCAGGCGCACAGCATACTCGCTGTAGCCTTCTGGGTCAGCGTCAGGAGTATGTGGGGG
>JACXTT010004901.1_pt1 | contig 19676 bp, 15 predicted proteins | sample 9270951 | NCBI WGS metagenome assembly JACXTT01 (sample SAMN15532306, study PRJNA645909) | rock metagenome | isolation source: weathered quartz diorite | place: Puerto Rico | collected 2017-06-21 | reverse complement strand
TACGGCTACGGATTGGCAGCCGCCGCGACCGCTCCCGTCGCAGTAGCAGCCGCCACGACCGCGCCTCTTGTGACCGGCCGGAGCGTGGCAACTGGGCAGGTGCAGATGGGAAATTACTGCACCACGCCTGCGAAAACTTGCCTGCTCTATCAAGAGTCTTGGATCGGTAATGGCTGTTCGTGCCGCATTCCCGGCGGACGCGCGCGGGGTTCGGTCACGCAGTGAATAGCTTCTTTGGTTGAGCTTGAATTAAGCAATGGCCGGGCGAAAACCCGGCCATTGTCTTGCCCCGCGCCATGTCGATCGGATGGAAATAAGGCTTCTGCAGAGCAACAAGGATCGCCGAATGGTTCGCTGGCAAGTCAAATCTTTGCCTTCAGCTACCGCCACATTTTAGGCGAAGCCATAAAACCCTCGAATTCCTTTGTGACTATTCTCGCTCGCGCCCCGCGATGTTGAGTCCACAAGTAGGGGGAGTCTTATGAAGGCAATGAACGAATTTTACTTTGCGGCGTTGCTAGCGGCTTTTTTGCTGGGTACGGCAGCTAGGGGCATGGCCGATGAAGATATCTGCGTACACGGTCACAGCGCTCAATCTCAGACTCCGCATAGTGCCCCGATTTACTTTGGTTGGGGCATCACACTCGCGCAACCCTCCCCTGACGGAAACTGGCTTCACTATTCAATCCCGACCCTTCCTGGAAAAAGCCTAAAGGCCGTTAAGGTGAAGTTTTCCACGGGGGCGAACGGATATATCGACGCTATCCACATCTGGGATGGTGATGCACCAAAAGTTGAGCTTGAGCACTTGCGACTTAACGGGTCCGATACGAAAGTCGTTCCTGTCACTCCCGAGCAACACGTCACTTCATTGGGCGTTTCTATAGAGGTTAAAGCTCGTCTGGGCGGGGATGCTCGCGTTCAGATCTCAAGCGTCTGCGGCACCTTTTTGGTTGCGGATCCCATTCCTTCTCCTCCGAAATAAATTGAAGAAACCCGCGTTTTCTCCAGGATTTCAAAAGCCTTGCACGCCGCAAGGCAAGGGTCGAGAAGGCTCAATGGATCTTTAAGAGCGGCCAATGATGTGTGAAATCGGCAACCTCAGCCGTTTATAGTTAATTGCTCCCAACGGGAGTTAATGATTGGTCTTCGTTCGGCTCTATCAACGCCGAATTTAAAAAACCTCGGGGATCAGTTTAGATGCATAGTCATACTCGACGTAGCCGTGCGCTTTGTCGCGCTTTGGAAGCTCAATCTTAGGGCCAGGCGTCTTCTCATAAGGGATTTGTTTCAACAAGTCGGTGATGGTGTTGAGTCGTGCCCGTTTTTTGTCGTCTGATCTTGCGACGCGCCAGGGTGCCCAGGCCGTGTCCGTCTTGAGGAACATTTCGTCTCTTGCTCGCGTATAATCATGCCACCGCGAATAGGACTTCAGATCCATTTCCGTAAGTTTCCACAGCTTACGCCCGTCATTTATGCGCGAATCCAGCCGCCTGGTCTGTTCCTCGGGGCTAACCTCAAGCCAGTATTTAAGGAGTATTATTCCGGAGTCCACTATCGCCCTCTCAACCAAAGGCACAGCAGCAAAAAACGCCTCGACTTGTTTCTCGGTGCAAAAACCCATGACTCTCTCGACGCCAGCGCGGTTGTACCAGCTGCGGTCGAAGATAACGATTTCAGAGGCGGCCGGCAGATGAGGTAGATACCTCTGAACATACATTTGCGATTTTTCTCGCTCTGTGGGCGCTGTCAGCGCCACGACCCGAAAAGTGCGTGGGCTCACCCTCTCGGTGATCGCTTTGATGACACCGCCCTTTCCAGCACCGTCACGTCCTTCGAAGACAATACAAATCTTTTTCTTTTCGCGGCGAACCCACTCCTGCAGCTGCACGAGCTCGACATGCAGCCCCGCCAATTTTTCCTCGTATTCTTTCCGTTTCAGCTTTTGAGCTTCGGGCCCAGCTTCAGGATCCGCAACCGCGTCTGACTCCGGGTCCTTGTTTTTCTTCGAGTGTCCCATAATTCTACCACCCTGAACGTTCGGCGGGCGCGATAAGAGTCTACAGCGACAATCAGCGGGAACCCAAGAGGAATCTGGCTGATTGACGCATGATCGTCACAGTCTACTGTTTGGAGTTCCGGCACCCCCCGCTTCATGTACCAACGCAAGCAAGACGGGTTCAAAGCGGAAGCGTGAGAAAAGCGGCGCGCGCCGAATCGCCGAGCGCTAGCCAAAGGTACAGTGATGCTCGAGTCCAATCCATCAATGTCGCTGTATTTCAATTACATGCAGGATGCTTTCGAGCGTTCGGTGCTCTTTCTGGATGTGTTGCGTCAGCGAGGAAACGACTACGTTGAGCAAAGCGGTCGAACAGCCCCGCATGTGCTGAACTTCGAGTGCAAGCTTCTTGTCGACGGACGTACGCTGCCAAGGCCTGCCAATTACGCCTTGGTGGAAATCGTTCCGCCCCCCGACGTCACGATCGACCCAAAGAAGCGGCCATTTATTGTTTTCGATCCTCGGGCGGGCCACGGCCCGGGCATTGGCGGGATGAAGCACGACAGCGAAATCGGCGTTGCGCTGAGGGCGGGGCACCCGTGTTATTTCGTGGGCTTTCTGCCCCGACCCGAACCAGGCCAAACGATTGAAGACGTTTGTCGCGCAGAGGCGCACTTCGTCAAGTTCGTCGCCGAGCGACATCGAGATGCAGACGGAAAGCCGGTGCTGATCGGAAATTGTCAAGCGGGCTGGCAAATTCTGATGATGGCTGCAATGGAGCCCGATCTGTCCGGTCCCATTCTTGTCGCGGGGACGCCGCTCTCCTATTGGGCCGGCGTGCGCGGCAAATATCCGATGCGCTATCTTGGTGGTTTGCTGGGCGGCACGTGGTTCACTTGGCTGATGGGCGACCTGGGCGATGGCGTCTTCGACGGCGCTTGGCTGGTTTCGAACTTCGAGTCAAATAATCCGGCAAACACCTTTTGGAAAAAGGGCTACAACGTTTACGCCAATGTTGATACGGAGGCAAAACGCTTTCTCGATTTTGAGAGGTGGTGGGGCACTCCGGTGCTCCTCAACGCTGAGGAGATCCGGTTCATTGTGGACGAGCTGTTCGTTGGGAACAGGCTGACTTCCGGCAAAATTGTCGCGAGCAATGGAGAGCGCGTCGATTTGCGCAAGATCAAGTCGCCCATCATCGTTTTCTGCTCGTTTGGCGACGACATCACGCCGCCCCAGCAGGCGCTTGACTGGATCCTCGACCTTTATGATGACGTCGGCGAGGTCATCGCCAATGGTCAGACGATCATTTATTCATTACACCAAAATATCGGTCATCTCGGCATCTTCGTCTCCGGCAAGGTCGCCAAAAAAGAACATGAAGAGTTCGCGCTGAACATGAATCTGGTCGATGTCATGCCTCCGGGTCTTTACGAGATGGTTCTGACCGAGGCTGACAAACACGTCCCACGCGCTGATCTCGTGGAAGGGAAATACATCGCAAAGGTTGTGCCGCGCACGCTCGACGACATTCGCGCCCTTGGTCACAACGACGCCGTCGACCAGCGTCGCTTCCAGACGGTCGCCCGCGTCTCTGACATCAATCAGGGCCTCTATCGCACCTTCGTTAGCCCGATTGTCAAGTCTCTGACGACGCAAACGTCAGCTAACTTCCTGCGCGAGATGCACCCGAATCGGGTCGCGTTCCGAGCATTTTCGGATCAGAATGCGCTCATGGCCCCGGTCGCCTTGGCGGCGGAAAAGGTTCGGGCAAACCGCCATCCTGTGGAGGCGAGCAACCCGTTCCTGGCCTTCGAGAGAATAGCCTCGTCATGGATCGTGACTAACCTCGAGATTTTCGCCAAGACGCGGGAGGCCATGACCGAAGCGATCTTTCTGAACACCTACGGTTTGCCGTTGCTTCAGGCGGCAGTTGGAATGAAAGCTAAGCGCAGCGATGCGGGGCGCAAGATCGACTATGATCCTGCCCGAGCCGAGCCACGCTCTAATCTGGGGGCGGACATGGACCGCGGCGGGTTTCTCGAAGCGGGCGTGCGCGCGCTCCTCTATGTGCTTAGGGGGGAGGGCGCCGATGAGCGTCAATTCAACGCTCTCGAAGCCCTGCGCAAGCGCGCTCCGGAGAGTGGGCGTCTGCCCTTGCAGCAGCTCAAGGACATTATGCGACGCCAGGCAACGCTTTTGCTGTCGGATGAGAAGAGGGCAATCTCGACACTTCCGAAATTGTTGCCACGCGATCCAGACGCTCGCGGAAGAACGCTCATGGCGATTTATGAGGTGATCTCGGCGGCTGGCGAGCTCGACTCCGACGAAGTAGCGAGGTTCGAAAACATCAAGCACTTGTTCGGAATGCCGGAGATAGAGCAATCAAAACCAACTCGCGGCGCCGCTATGAACAGAGCCTAACGCGCATGAAGCCAGTCTCAAAGCCGGAAGCGCACGAAAAATACCAGCGCTTGATCGACACCGCGAAGGCCGCAGGGCCGGTGTTGACCGCCGTGGCGCACCCCTGCGACGAGGTCTCGCTCAAAGGGGCTGTCGAAGCGGCGCGACTGCATCTCATCGATCCGATCCTCGTCGGTCCGGCTGAGCGCATACGGCGGGTCGCAGCCCAGCATAAGATAGACGTGAGCAGTCTTAGAATCGCGGACGCGCTGCACAGCCACGATTCCGCAGCTAAGGCGGTAGAGCTCGCTCGTAACGGCGACGCCGAGGCGTTAATGAAGGGCAGCCTGCATACTGATGAGCTGATGGGAGCGGCGGTAGCACGCGAAGGTGGTATACGCACATCGCGCCGTATCAGCCACTGCTTCGTAATGGACGTGCCTGGACACCCTGATGCGCTGATTATAACGGACGCCGCGGTTAACATTGCGCCCGCGTTGGAGGAAAAGATCGATATCGTGCAGAATGCGATCGACCTTGCGGCTGCCCTGAGAGTGCCGCAGGTGCGCGTCGCTGTGCTTTCTGCGATGGAGACGGTCAATCCAAAAGTTCAATCTTCGCTAGAAGCGGCAGCCCTGAGCAAAATGTCCGAGCGCGGTCAAATCACTGGCGCCGTGGTCGACGGGCCACTGGCGCTCGATAATGCAATCAGTGAGGAAGCGGCGGCCACAAAACAGATTGTCTCTCCAGTTGCAGGCCGAGCCAATGTGCTCGTGGTACCGGATCTTGAAGCCGGCAATATGCTCGCGAAAGCCCTTTCCTTTCTGGCGGGCGCCGACAGCGCTGGCATCGTGCTCGGCGCAAGAGTTCCAATCATCCTGACGAGCCGCGCGGATTCACTGACGGCGCGGCTCGCCTCCTGCGCCGTCGCAGCGCTAATGGCGAAGTTCCGCCGCGACCAGGTGGCGGCGCGTCCGCAGTGAGATCGAAATGGAAGCAAGGATAAACCCTGTTCTTGCTGGGCGGAAAGCTCTTATCGTGGGCGTCGCCAACGATCAGTCGATCGCATATGGATGCGCGAAAGCCTTCCGGGCCGCCGGGGCCGACCTCGGCATCACTTGGCTGAATGAAAAGGCGCGCCCGCATGTGGAGCCGCTCGCGCTCGAACTCGGAGCTGAGATTACGGCGGCGCTCGACGTCTCGAAACCGGGCGAATTGGAAACGTTGTTCGAGACGATCAGAAGCAAATGGGGACGCCTCGATCTGCTCGTTCATTCAATCGCCTTCGCGCCGAAAGCCGACCTACAGGGAGGATTGGTCAATTGCTCTGCAGAAGGCTTTGCGACCGCAATGGATATTTCGTGCCACTCCTTCGTGAGGATGGCGAAGCTCGCAGCGCCTCTGATGACTGACGGTGGTGTGATGTTTGCGATGAGCTACATCGGCGCGAACAAGGTCGTACCGAATTATAATGTGATGGGCCCGGTAAAGGCAGCACTCGAGGCGGTGTGCAGATATCTTGCCTATGAGCTTGGACCCAACGGAGTGCGTGTCCATGCGATCTCTCCCGGGCCATTAAAGACGCGCGCCGCATCCGGCATAAAGGATTTCGAGCTGATGTTGAACGAGGCGGCGCACAAGGCGCCTTTGGGCGAACTCGTCGACATCATGGATGTCGGCTGGACCTGCGCCTATTTGGCAACCCCCTTCGCTCGCCGGGTCACTGGCGGCACCGTCTATATCGATGGCGGCGCCAACATCATCGCCTGATTCCAGCGTACCCTCTGAAAGGAAGCAATGTCGACCATAGCAGTCATCAACGCAGGCTCGTCCAGCATCAAATTCGCGGTGTTTGGACCGGCTCCGGCGCCTGCGCTCCTCCTGAGAGGGCAGATCGAGGGGATAGGCACAAAGCCAAGGGCAAAATTGTCGGATCCGAGAGGCAATCTCCTCGTTGAGGAGAGCTTCGAAGACAAAGGTTTCGACCATGCCGCAGCAACTCAGGCGATGATGCGGATCGGCGCACATGGGCTTGGAGGGCGGGACATTTTGGCGGTTGGGCACCGTGTCGTGCATGGCGGAGCCGAATATTCGGCGCCGCTGCTCTTGACAGATCAGATCATCGAGAAACTTGCGGCGCTTATTCCCCTAGCGCCGTTGCATCAACCGCATAATCTCGCGCCAATTCGGGCGATCCGCGCGTCCCATCCGAGTCTGCCGCAGGTCGCATGTTTCGACACCGCCTTCCATCGTAACCAGTCTCCGACAGCTCAAGCCTTCGCTATTCCTCGGAAGTATTCAGAAGCCGGCATCCACCGCTATGGCTTCCATGGTATCTCCTATGAGCACGTCACTGGCCGGATAAAAACTGTGGCGCCGGAAATTGCCAATGCCCGTCTCATCATTGCACATCTTGGCAATGGGGCGAGCCTTTGCGCAGTGAAAGACGGTCGCAGCGTTGCAAGCACAATGGGCTTTACGGCTGTCGACGGCCTTATGATGGGAACACGGTGCGGTACCCTTGATCCCGGCGTGCTGATCCACCTAATCGACCACTATGGTTTGGGCGCGCGCGACATAGAAGACCTGATCTATCGTAAATCCGGTCTTCTCGGCGTCTCGGGACTCTCTTCGGACATGCGAACGCTGCGGGCATCATCGGAACCCGCAGCAAAAGAGGCGATCGACTTGTTCGTTTACAGGATCGTGCGCGAGATTGGCTCCTTGGCGGCTGCGCTGGGCGGGCTCGATGCTATCATATTCACGGGTGGTATCGGCGAGAACGATGCCGCAACGCGAGCCGAAGTCGCCACCCGCTGCGCTTGGCTCGGCCTAACGCTCGACAAAGCCGCGAACCGCCAATCCGCGACTCGAATCAGCATGCAAGGCTCGCGCGTTGCGGCATTTGTCATACCGACAAATGAAGAACTCGAAATTGCGACGCGCACTTTCGAGATTACGTGGCATCACAAGCCAGGCCGGGGGAACAAGCCAGGCCCGGGGGAAGGGTTGGAAAATGGCTCTAATGTCTAAGAAATCTCTGAGGCTGATTATTTTCGCGGCCGTGGTCGGGGCTGCCGGCTTTTTTGGCTATCAGTACTGGCAGCAGATGCAATCCAAGCTGCCGAAAGGGATCGCCTCTGGCAACGGCCGGATTGAGGCTAAACTGGTCGATGTCGCGGCCAAGGAAGCGCTCAGGGTGAAGGAAATCCGCGTTAATGAAGGCGATCTTGTCAAGCCGGGCGAGGTGCTGGTCGTCTTGGACACCGCCACATTGGAGTCCCAGTTGGCCGAAGCCAAGCTAAACGTTGCCGCCACGCGGGAAAAGGAGGCCGTTGCAAAGGCCGCGATCACGAGGAGGAAGGCTGAAATCGATCTTGCTAAGATCGAGGTAGACCGCAGCCAGAGACTCGTCGCACAGAGAGCCGGCTCGCAGCGCGAGCTGGATGTCCGCAGAATGGCGCTGCAAACAACCACCGCTGCCCTTCAGGAAGAGGAAGCGAAGCTGCGGACTATCCAGGAGGAGGTGAATGTCGCCCAGGCAAATGTCGCGACGATCCAAACCCGCATCGACGATGCGACGCTCAAGTCGCCCGTCAATGGGAGGGTACTGTATCGCCTCGCCGAAGTAGGCGAGGTCGTGGCTGCCGGCGGAAAGGCGCTGACGCTTGTAAACCTGGGCGATGTCTACATGGAAATCTTCCTTCCCTCGGAGCAGGCGGCGCAGCTCAAGATCAGCGCGGAGGGGCGGATTACCCTAGATTATGCTCCCGGCCGTGCGGCCGCTGGATATGTCAGCTTCGTGTCCCCGGAAGCGCAATTCACCCCCAAACAAGTTGAGACGCGCAGCGAGCGAGAAAAGCTTATGTTCCGCGTGAAGATCCGGGTGCCCGAAAAGACAGTCGAATCATACATCGAGCTTATCAAGACGGGCGTGCGTGGCGTTGGATATGTGAAGGTGGACGATTCCGCGGTCTGGCCAGACTCGCTCCAGAACCTGCTCACCGCGCCTGTTGGAACCGCAGGAAAGTAAATTCAGATCCTGACCGTCTCGAGGAGCCGGGAGATAGAGGATGCAGCCCCTGCGACAAGGACGATAGAATAGCTGCTCGCGATCGGAAACCGACGGTTGTCTTCGTGAGCGGGCCAAAATGGAGCAAAGGCGAGGACAAGCGCCGCCAATCGAGCGCCACGACAACACGCCAGAGAGCAAATATGTTGGATATCGCGCCTGATAAATCTTCGGCTGCGCCCCTGAGCGGCGCGCCCGTAGTGTCCATCAATGATGTCACGCACCGTTACGGCAGCACCTTGGCGCTTGATGGCATGTCTCTTGATATTCCGAGCGGCCTCATGGTCGGGATCATCGGGCCAGATGGCGTCGGTAAGTCGACGCTGATGGCACTGATCGCCGGCTCCAAACAGATTCAGCAAGGCAAGGTTATCGTTTTGAATGGCGACATGGCTAGCGCTCGCCATCGGCGCGGCGCCTGTCCACGGATCGCGTATATGCCCCAAGGCTTGGGCAAGAACCTCTACTTCGAGCTCAGTGTCCAGGAGAACGTTGACTTCATGGCGAGGCTCTTCGGCCTACCTGCCGCCCAGCGCCCGATCCGCGTTAAAGAGCTGCTCAACGCGACGGGGCTCGGTCCCTTTCCTGGCCGTCCGGCTGGCAAGCTTTCGGGCGGGATGAAACAGAAGGTGGGACTCTGCGGCGCGCTGGTCCACGAACCAGATCTCCTCATTCTCGACGAGCCCACCACCGGCGTCGACCCTCTTTCGAGGCGGCAATTCTGGACACTGATCGACGATATTCGGGCAGGCCGCCCCAGCATGAGCGTCATCATTTCCACAGCTTACATGGATGAAGCCCAACAGTGGGACTGGATTGTCGCAATGGACGCAGGACGCGTGCTCGCGACCGGAACGCCTGCGGAGCTGATGGAAAGGACCGGCACCCAGGACCTTGAAAAGTGCTTTATCCAATTGCTGCCGGAAGAAAAACGCACCGGTCACGTCGACCTCACCATTCCGCCGCGCCCGGCCGGGAAGGCAGAAGTCGCCATCGACGCCAAGGGACTGACGCGTCGCTTTGGTGACTTCGTAGCCGTCGACCATGTCACTCTGACAATCGAGCGGGGCGAAATTTTTGGCTTCCTCGGCTCCAATGGCTGCGGCAAGTCCACGACCATGAAGATGCTGACGGGACTGCTGCCGCCCACCGAAGGGACCGCAACGCTCTTCGGCCAGTCGGTCGAAGCGGGAAGCATCGAGGTGCGCAACAATATCGGCTACATGACGCAGGCGTTCTCGCTCTACGGCGAATTGACCGTGAGACAAAACCTGATCCTGGATGCGCGCCTCTATCACATTCCGCCCGACAAGGCAGAGGCGCGCATCAAGGAGTTGGTCGAAAAATTCGGCCTTGGGCCGTATCTCGATGCACTGGCCGGAGATCTGCCGATGGGCTTGCGTCAGCGGCTTTCGCTGGCGGTTGCCGTTCTCCATGGCCCGCAAATGCTCATCCTAGACGAGCCCACGTCGGGGGTCGATCCGGTTGCCCGCGACAGTTTTTGGGAATTGCTGATTGATCTTTCGCGCAACAAGGGTGTGACGATTTTCGTGACGACGCACTTCATGAATGAAGGCATGCGGTGCGATCGGATCTCGCTCATGAACGCAGGAAAGGTGCTGGCGTGTGACGCGCCCCAGAAGCTGATCGAGGAACGTGGCGCCACCAACTTGGAGGAGGCCTTCATCGGCTATATGGAGGACGCGATCGGCGCCGCCGCCTCTGGCGGTAAGGACGAAGGAACGAGCCCCGCTGCGGCCGATAAGGAATTAGAGACCTCTCCTGAACCGCAGGAACTCTCTGGCGTCCGTCTGCGCCTGGGCCGGATGCTTGCCTACAGCGCCAATGAAACCATGCAGATCCTTCGCGATCCCGTGCGGCTAACATTCGCTTTCGTCGGCTCGGCGCTTCTGATGCTCGTTTTCGGTTTTGGAATCACCACAGACGTCGAACACATTCGCTATGCAACCTTCGATCTCGATCGCTCGGCGGAGAGCCGCGCCTATCTCGAGCAATTCGCGGGAACTCCTCGTTACTTCACCCAGGCACGTCCGGTCCGCTCCGCCGCGGATGCCCTGGAGCGCCTCCAATCGGATGACATCTCGATAGTTCTCGAGATGCCGCCGAATTTCGGCAGAGATCTGCGCAAAGGATCCGGACCCGAGGTCATGGCGCAAGTCGATGGCGCCAACACATTCCGTGGCGAGACCGTCTCCCAATATGTTCAAGGGGTCCAGGACACCAGCCTGCGTGATCCTGCGAGCGGATTGCACACTTCGCCCGAGAAATACACGGCCAAATTCCAGGACCGGTACATGTACAATCCGACTTTCGAGAGCGTCTACGCAATGGTTCCAAGCGTCCCGCCGATCCTCCTGATCCTCATCCCAGCGATTCTCATGGCGATCAGCATTGTACGCGAGAAGGAATTGGGCTCGATCATCAATTTCTATGTCACTCCGACCGGCCGTCTGGAATATCTTCTGGGCAAGCAACTGCCTTACGTCGCGATTGGCATGCTCAACTATTTCATCCTGGTCGCCATGGCGATCATCGTCTTTGACATCCCTATCAAGGGGAGCTTTTTGATGTTGACGTTGTGTACGCTGCTTTACGTCACCGCGACGACCGGCATCGGTATGGTGATTTCCACTTTTGTCAACAGCCAAGTCGCGGCCGTCTTCATCACCGCGATCATCACTCTCGTGCCAACCATCCAGTTTTCTGGATTGCTACAGCCGGTCTCGACGCTCGCGGGTCGCGCGAAGTTAATTGGTTCGATCTGGCCAACGTCTTACTACATGCATGCGAGCAAGGGCGCCTTTACCAAGGGGCTCGGTCTGGAACTCCTGATGCAGGATGTTATTTTTCTTGCCTGCTGCATCCCGATTCTCTGGGCCGTGAGCACGCTCGCTTTAAGGAAGCAGGAGAGATAGCAGTGACGTCGTTCCTGAATATCCTGTGGCTCGGATTTAAAGAACTTCGCAGCCTCGCAAGCGATCTGGTGATGATGTTTTTCGTCGCTTATGCGTTCACAGGGACAATTTACGTCCAGGCTACTGGCACCTCGAGCGAGGTCAACAACGCATCGATCGCTTTTGTGGACGAGGATAATACCGCCTTGTCCAAAGAACTGATGAACGCCTTCTATCCGCCGCGCTTTCAGTTGCCCGAGACACTTGTTGCCGCGGATGTCGAAACCGCGATGGACGAGGGCCGGTTCATGTTCGTCGTCGTAATCCCGCCCCGGTTTGAAACCAACCTTCGCGCCGGCCGCCATCCGGACATCCAGCTCAATATCGACGCGACCGCCATGCAGCAGGCCGCCATCGGTGCGGGCTACATTAAGAACATCATTAATAACCGCGTCAATAGCTTCTTCGCGCGGACGGACGTCTCGGCACCCGAGCCAATCAATCTGGTCATCCGCAGACTATTTAATCCGAACGGCGAGAGCTCGTGGTTTGCGAGCGTGGTGGGCATTATCAATCAGGTTACTCTGCTGACGGTCATTTTGACGGGAGCCGCGGTGATCCGCGAACGCGAGCACGGCACGCTGGAGCACCTGCTCGTCATGCCGCTGACCGCATTCGAGATTGCGATGGCGAAGGTTTGGGCAAACAGCCTGGTGATTGTCGTCGCGACGGCGCTGTCGCTTTTTCTAATCGTGAGGACGGTGCTGCAAGTGCCCTTCGCGGGCTCGGTCATATTGTGGTTTTCAGGTGTCCTGCTCTATCTATTTTCCGCGACGGCGCTTGGGTTATTCCTCGGCACGATTTCACGATCCATGGCGCAATTCGCTCTGTTGATCATTCTGGTGGTCCTCGTGTTGCAACTTCTTTCGGGAGGATCGACGCCTGTCGAAAGCCAGCCCGAATGGCTGCAGTACCTGACTTTTTTCCTACCTTCCCGGCATTTTGTCAGCTTCTCGCAAAAGATCATCTATCGAGGCGGGGGCATAGCCGCGGTCTGGCCCCAATTTCTTGTGGTGACCGCTGTCGGCCTTGCCTTCTTCACTTACAGCCTGGCGCTGTTCCGTAAGTCGATCGCGGTGACAAAATAGCCACACCGCGGGTAATTGTGACCTGCGTAAAGCGAATTTCCTGGAAGTCATCACATTCACGGGTATCTAGATCGAGGTGAATTCGCTTTTCGCCACGACTTCACGACGTTCATAGCTGCTTTTTCCTCATGCTTGTCTTGTGGTTAAGGCGTCGGACTTGCTCCGCTATCAGCGCCTGGAGAGTACTCTGAATATTTTGATGAGTTCTCGCCGCAACCGATTTATCGCCAGTGCCTTTTTGTTGGGCATTGTGCTCTCGGTTAGCGGCTGTGCTGTAGGTCCCGACTTCGAGACGCCCGAAGCCGTAGTTCAAAACAATTGGATCGAAAAGCACGACTCGCGTGTCGAGACGAAGACAGGTGTAAAAAGTCTGTGGTGGAGGGTTTTTAAAGATCCAACGCTTGATGAGCTAATTGAACGCGCCTCCGAGCAAAACCTTCCGGTGCAAATCGCGGGGTTGAGGATTCTCGAAGCCCGCGCCCAATTAGGCGTTGCGATCGGAAATATGTTTCCCCAGATCCAAGAGGGCTTCGGGGATGCACAAACCGTGCGCCTCAGTTCACGTTTTGCCAATCAAGCCAACCTCCAACATTCGTTCGGTAATTTTGACATCGGCTTTGACGCAGCTTGGGAATTGGATTTTTGGGGCCGCTTCCGGCGAAACGTCGAAGCGACAGACGCCGCAATGCTGGCCACGGTGGCGGATTACGACAATGCGCTTGTCTTGCTTACGGCGGAAGTCGCCCGCACCTATGCCGAGATGCGCACCTTCGAGGTGCTCATTCAAATAGCTTATAAAAACGTCAAGATCCAAAAGGAGGGACTCGAGATCGCCGAGTCTCGTTTCCACAATGGCGCCACTTCGGAACTGGATGTCACCCAGGCGCGCTCGTTGTATGAGAGCACCTTGGCCGATATCCCCCAGCTACAAGCCAGTCTTCAGCGGGCGAAAAATGCTTTGAGCATTCTGTTGGGTCAGCCCCCGGGTGGCGTCGAGGCTTCACTGCGAGGGCCCCACAGAATTCCCTCAGCCTCCCGGAAGGTGGCCATTGGGCTGCCCGCGGAATTGCTGCGGCGGCGTCCAGATATCCGCTCTGCCGAGCTTAACGCGGCGGCAGAGGCCGCCCGCATCGGGGTTGCCGAAGCCGATCTCTATCCCAGATTCTTTCTCCTCGGCGACATTGGCGTGCAGGCCAGCGACGCCGCCCGTCTCTTTGCACCTGGCAGCCTTTTTTATACCGCCGGGCCGGGATTCAGATGGTCCATTCTAAATTATGGTCGCATAACCAATAACGTACGGGCGCAGGACGCGCGTTTCCAGCAAGCGCTTGTCAATTACGAGAACACAGTGCTTAAAGCGGCGCAGGAAGTGGAAGACGCGCTAATCGGTTTTCTTAAGGAGCAGGAGAGCGCGGTAGATTTGCGGAGGTCTGTAGATGCTGCGCAGCGTTCTGTCGAGTTATCCATAATACAATATCGGGAAGGCGCCGAAAATTTTCAGCGTGTCATCGATTCTCAAAACAAGCTTTTAGCAGAAATGAATAGGTTGGCTGAGACCCGCTCATTAATCGCAACCAATTTAATCGCGGTTTACAAGGCACTGGGCGGTGGCTGGGAAGTTGGTGAAGGCAAGCCGATTGTATCCGAAGCTCTCCAAGCCCAAATGGCGAGTCGAACCGATTGGGGCAATCTCTTGCCGCCGCCCCCGCCGCCGCGGCCAGAAAATCTAAGCCCCCCGCCCCCGGCCGCCGTTACCCCCGCCGTACTCCCACCCGATTGGTGATACCTGCGCCGCGAGGCAGTGTAGTTGGCCTGCCCTCTTTAAAGCGCGGTCCTCTCTGTTTTCGAAGGCAGATGGGGGAGCGATGCCGCACCCGGAATTACCTCGGAGCTCACCAGTGGCCACATTTATACACGTAAATCCCGAAAGGGTAAGGATAGGGATACGCATAGGCGTACGGATCGTAGCTATAGGCGGGATACCAATACTCATACCCGTGCAGCGGGGCTGGCGCTCTAAAGAGAGCCTCGAGTGTTAAGCCACTGAATGGGCCCGCGGATCTGCTCCACCCCCAGCCGCCATACCGCTCCCCGCATACCCAAAGCGGGTAATGCGGTGCGGCAGCCGCTGGCTTGGGATCGGTGATTTCGCCTGTTAGCCCGATTAGGACCAGAGTGGCGGCAAGGATCCCATGCTGCCTTTTCATCGCTCGCTCCTTCGGCTTTTCTTTCGATAGCCTGCGCCTTTTGTCCAATGCAAGGCGGGTTTTGAGGCTCGGTTCCGAAAAATTCGCTGCCGCGGCCGCCGCAAGCTCAAATTCACTGACCTGTGAGATCAATGAGCCAGGCTTGTCGACAGCAATCTAGGCTAGATCAGGGCTACGGCGGGACCTGTGCTCCCGAGGCGATCCACTGGTCATAAGTCTGAAATTTCAGGCCGACCTTATCGTAATGGACCCTGAGGTAGCCGTCCCGACCCCGCGTGACCGCATCGGGCACAACCCTTTGCACCTCCTGAGCGATGACCCCAACATAGGCTCTTTGGCCACCATTATAAACGAAGCGGTAGAAGCCAAGGCCGTTGTTAAGATGGCCGAGCAGGGTGATCTCGTGCTTAAGCCTAAAATCAGAGCGCCGTCGGCCGCCGCGGAAGCCGCCCCGGCCGCCGTGAAAGCCGCCACGAAAGCCACTGTGACCGCCCGGCCTGAAGGCGCGGTGGCCGCCCCGGAACCCGCCTCCAGCCGGCCGGTGCTTCCCAGGTCGTGTTGGAGGTCGGGTCCGAGGCCTCGCTGCGGGTCGCACCGCAGGCCGCCGTGTCCCAGGCCTCGCTGCGTGCCGTGCCGCAGGCCGCCGTGTCCCAGGCCTCGCTGCGGGTCGCGCCGCCGGTCTCGGACGGGCGGTCGGCCTATTGGCGCCGCCTCCAGGACCTGGCCCACCGCCAATCCCGCCGCCGAGACCCGGCCGGCCGCCAACTCCAGCTCCAACACCAGGGCGCCCGCCACCGCCGACGCCTGGGGGGCGCCCGCCCGGTCTGTAGCGACCGCTGTCCGGGCGCCAGGGCCGGTCGCTGATGTTGATGTTGCCGCCACCCCCGATTGGCATGCCCGGACGCCAGCCCGCATAAGGCGGTCTCCATGCCGGGTAGCCGGGCCAAACAGGCGGGTAAAACACCCCACTGCCCCAGTTCCAGTAATTGCCGCGCCATGCCGATCCGATAGCGACAGCCGCGCCAAAGGTAAGAAGCCCGGCGGCAACCACTGCCCCAGTACCGTACGCGGGCAATGGGTTGTATATGGCCACGGGGTCATATGAGGGAACATTGACGACTGACGGGTCTGGCGACTCAATGGTCAACACGTCGCGGCCATCCTGTTTCTGCGTCGTAACCACCTGTTCCTTAGTGGTTTTGAGCGTGCCGGCCTCTTGCGCCTTCGCTCTCAGCAGCTGAATGACGTTTGCGACGTCCTGCGGCTGGTTGACAATTGCGTCGCCCAGGCTAGTCGTCCAATCCAGATCGTCGCTGAGCTTTCTGACCACGGGCGGGAAGCGTAGCATCGCTTTCACCGAGGGATCCCAGTCCTGAGCGTCGCCGCCCGAGAAATTCTGCTTGGCGACGGCCGCTTTGTTTTTGTCGAGCCAGCGGTGGGCCTGCACGATTTCGAGAGGATAGGCCGAGGCCGGTAGCAGTTGCGCCAGCAAGGCGTCCGGATAAAGCGCGATCGGTGCCAAGAGCTTTTCAAGCTCCACCTCGGTGAATCTCGGTGCCTGAGGCGCTTGCGCTTCTGGTTGGGGTGCCTCCGACGCCGGAGGCGGCGGGGGATCGATAGCAAACGAATATTGCGGCGTGAGTCCCATAAGAAGGCACGCGAGGCCGCTGATCAGTTTCTTGACAAGGATCGTCTTGTTGTAGCCGAGCATTTTGCCCGTTCAGTCGAGAAATGGCCGGTGCCTGGAAAGCCGCGAACCAAGATTTTCCCGGTTCGCCACCTTCATGCTTGTCCTTGCAAATAGCCACGGTCAATAGGTTTTTTTGTTGCTCTAAATTTCCATATATCCGCGCAGCTAATTCGGCCGAATAGCTTGCGATAGCATTATCGGGTGGCGCACGAAGTATGAGACGGCTAATGAAAACTATTGCGGAATTCATCAAGAGCACGATCGTCGGCGGATTCTTCGTCCTCTTGCCGCTATTGCTGTTATGGGGGGTGCTTTCGCAAGCTTTCGCCATAGCGCTTAAGATTGCGGCGCCTATCGCTTATCTCCTTTCAAAAAATATTTTCACCGACGCGCTGAGACATAAAAACCTGCTGGCCGTCCTTCTCCTGCTTGGCTCCTCGTTTTTTTGCGGAATGCTGCTGCGCGTTTCATTTATTAGGCGTGTTATGAGGGTGGTGGAAAGCCACACTCTAGATCGCGTGCCCGGCTACACTGTTTTGAGAAATGTTGTCTCAGAAGCTGTTCGGCCGGGGTCAACCGGGGGGTTTAAGCCAGGTATGCTTTTAATATCTCAAGGGATACAGCGGCCAGTCTACGTGATCGAAGATCATGGAGACGGCAACCTCACCGTGTTTCTTCCTGCGGCGCCGACGGCCTTCTCCGGAACGGTTCATATAGCTTCAAGAGATAATGTCGCTTTACTCGACGTGCCGCTCGGCGAATTTGTCAAAAGTATTGTCCAATGCGGAGTGGGTCAAGCCAACTTGCTAAAAAAGAAAGCAAGGAGCGGACCCCCACGCCGATGACGAAAGTCAGGCTAAGATGGAAGCTGGATTTTGACCAGGGGTCAATCAGTCACCACCGTTCGACCTCGGCCACGACGAACTAAATGCAGGCATGGGTATTAAATCAGAGCCGAGAGCGCAAAGCTATGCGCCCCGAGCTTATGTAGGTTGGATCCCAAGGCCTCCAACTGCAATTTTCGGCTTTGCCGTTGGCTTCAAATAAACCGGGATCAAATGCCCAAATGATTATCGGGGAAGGTCAATGTCGGAATTAGATTTATCTGATCATTTCGTGCGCTTATGGGCCAATTTAGCCGATCGCCCCGTTGAGCCCTTGGCGTTCCGGTTCCTTTTGCAGCCGGCCGTATCTGCCTCGTTGGCGATCCGCGATGGGATTCAAGACGGGCGGGTCAAAGCGACGCCGTATTTGTGGGCGATCATATTTGATGCGGGTAGCCGGGCATCACTTGTGCGAGAAGGAATACGCGCGACAGGCAAAATCATCATCCTAGCTGCCGCAATCGATATCATCTATCAACTAATGGTGTTAAGAGAATTCCATCCTAGCGAAGCGCTCATCGTCGCAGTTGCTCTGGGCTTCGTTCCCTATCTGCTAATTTCGCGGACCAGCCGGTCGTCTGACGCGGCTGTTGCGCAATAGGCAAGGCCGTAACCGCGTTTGATAACTCATTTTCTGGCGAGATGATGGTCAATGGATGATCACAGTCGGACACGGGAGTGCGGCAGAAATTATTACTCTATTTTCAAACTCAGGCGGCTACATTGCATTGAAAGGAAAACCCTCTTTGTGGATGCCGCAAAAGTTTATATCGAATTCCGGTGTGGCAGCTGTTGCCGAACCTGCGCCGAGTGCGCAGCTCAGGCGCCGTGCCAAATCTTGGGGTGATAGTTCGCCGAACTTTTTCCTATCGAGCGCCGCGAAAGAGAGAAAGCAGGGCAAAATTTGGCGAGCAACCCTTTCTTTGGGGTACACCCCCGGTGCCCCGGTCATCGGGCCAGCCCGCGCAGACAGATCGGCCTGCACTTGGGCGGGCGCAATGGGCTGGCAAACCGGGCTTTATGAGTTGCACGCAAACGTGGCACGGCGGTCAAATAGGGCTTGACAGACTGTGTTCAAAACGATCATATATCACACACTAGAAAATGGTCGGTAGAGGGACGGGCAAGTGATTTTAGGCCAGCCCCAAACAACATTTTGCACACAGTATGAGAGAAAGGACATGGAAAAACCACGAAAGCATTTGCGGCCCGAGGAAGTTGACAAGATTGTGAAGGCCGCCCGCAACAATCGCAACGGTGCAAGGGATGCGTGCTTGATATTCATGATGGCTCGCCATGGCTTGCGCGTCAGTGAAGCCCTGAGCCTTGATTGGGATCAGATAGATTGGCGAGCAAAACAGATTACGATCAATCGGCTCAAGAACGGCAATGATGCCACACATCCGCTTCGCGGTGACGAACTGCGCTTGCTGCGGCCATTGTGGAAGGAAGCTGGCCAGCCGAAACGTGGAACTATGTTTTTATCGGAGCTTGGTGGCTCATTCACTCGCAACGGGATTGCGATGATGATTGCAAGAGCTGGGGAAGTGGCGGGGATTGATCCTGATCTACGACACCCGCACGCATTGCGCCACGCATGCGGCTACGCGCTTATCAATGACGGTATCGACGTGCGCACGGTGCAAGACTACCTCGGCCATCGAAACATCCAAAACACCGTCGAATACACGAAACTGAGCCAGACAAAATTCAAGGACGTATTTCGATAGAGGCAGCGGCAGGCACTCAGTTTAGCCCTTGCTTCGGCGCGGGATAGAGACGCGGGCGAAACCCAAAACCACGCTGGAAAGATCGGGGCAAGCAATCGCTCCGGCCTTGCCTTGTGCATGCGGGCGGGGGTTATCGGCGCACGAGATTTTCGGATGAATAGAACATACCCGGATGAAAATTTGGGAGGTTTCGGGGTGCCCACCCCCATCCTGGTCTTTTCAGCTCGCGCCTGATCGCCATGGGCGGCGCGTGGGCAAGCGCGATCACGCGGAAATCAGGAGTGCCAATCGTGACTCAGCGGCGGGCGCTGGCGGGCATCTTGGGCGGCCGATAGGCAATGGGTAGCGCAGCGCCCCGGAAGGCCGTCAGCGGGGCGCGGTGAGTCATTCTGGGCATTATTGATGTGAGCTTGCCGCGCCATGGGCTACGGAACGACCCTGCGACAAACTGACTCAGCCCTTGAGTGTTGCGCAATGGCCAGCAAGAAGGCAAGCGCCCGAATACTCGGCTAGGGCGGGATGATTTTAGGCTAGATCGTATCCCGCATTTTTGAAGTAGTTTGTGCACTCCTGTTTGAGTGAAGGCTTCGAGAAGCCTGCCGATGCAAGGGGAGACGGCATCGATCGT
>JACXTT010004900.1_pt1 | contig 19678 bp, 17 predicted proteins | sample 9270951 | NCBI WGS metagenome assembly JACXTT01 (sample SAMN15532306, study PRJNA645909) | rock metagenome | isolation source: weathered quartz diorite | place: Puerto Rico | collected 2017-06-21 | reverse complement strand
GTGGGTTGGTGCGGGCCGGCGCCTTGGTTTTTTATAAACGGGGAGGGCGGGTTAACTTTGCCGTGGTCCTGGATGGGAGGAACCGCGACGGTTCCGCCGTCGTAGTTCGCTACCAGAACGTTCCGGCCGGCGCGGTCCACGACAAGGTGACAGGGCCCGGTTCCGCCGGATGACGCGCGGTTCAGCAGCGTCAGCTTGCCCGATGCGGGATCGATGGAATAGGCGGTGACCGCGCCGGACGGCTTGCCCTCGAAGGAATTGACCTCGCTGACCGCGTACAGCCACTTGTGATTCTGATGAATCGTCAGGAAGGACGGGCTCTCGACTTCCGCCGCCAGATCAGGCGTCGAGATGTCGCCGGTCCTGGCGTTGAAATGAGCCACGTAGATGCCCTTGCTCCCGTCGCGAGTGTAGGTGCCAAAGTAGACCAGGAACTCGTCTTTGGCTGCGATCGCGGGCAGGGAAAGGGCCGCTAGACAGGCCAGACGGAAGAAAAAAGAACGGGTGATCATAGACGCAATGTGAGACTAGGGCACCATGATATCATCGGGCGGCTGCGTGCGAGAATGAGACAAGCATGTTGACCCGCCTGAAGGTCTCCGGCTTCAAAAATCTGGACGATCTGGATGTCCGCTTCGGGCCGTTCACTTGCATCGCGGGCGCTAACGGGGCAGGGAAATCGAACCTCTTCGACGCGATCCGGTTCCTGCGAAATCTTGCCGAAGGTCCATTTCGTGGGGAAGCCCTGGGGATTCGCGGCATGGGCAGCTCCCACGGCGAAGTCGGAAGGCTTTTTCGCAAGGTCGGCGAGCAATCGGCGTCCACGATGAGTTTTGTGGCGGAGATGATCATAGCTCCGCGCGGTCTCGACGAATTCGGGGTTGAGGCGAAGGCCGCCAGCACCCTTCTCGAGTACTCGCTGGAGCTGCGCAACAATGTCGAGGAGTCGCGCCTCGAGATCGTGAAGGAAGAACTCAAGCCGATCGATCAGATAGCTGATCGACTCCAGTTCACTTCGTCCTCGGATTGGCGATGGTCTGTAATCAAGAAGGATCGCGGCGCCGAACCTTTCATCTCTACCACGGTCAATTCATCGGAGGCTGAGATCCGGCTTCACAAGGAGGGGGCCCGGAGCCGGGAGCAGAAGATACCGGCGCACGGATCTCGAAGAACAATTTTGTCGGGGGTCAATTCGGCAGAGAACCCAACTGCTTTGCTGGTTAGGCGCGAGATGCAGTCATGGCAGTTTCTTTACCTGGAACCGTCCCACTTGCGAAATCCCAGCCGCGTCGACAGCCTCCGGGAAACTGTCCCGAAAATTCATGAGAGCGGCGGTGGCCTCGCGGCGACTCTGTTCCGAATGGCGGAGTCATCCAAACGAAAGGCTGCCGGAGTCGAAGTCTACGCCCGCCTCTCAAACTGGCTCTACCGGATCATGGAGGATGTTCGCGAAGTTTGGGTTACAAAGGACGCCGTTACAGAGTTGCTTACGCTTTATGTTCGAGACAACAACGGCACGGTCTATCCGGCCAGAGATCTATCCGACGGTACGCTTCGTCTTATGGCTTTCGCTGTCTTGGAACAGGATACCGAAGCGACTGGGCTGATCTGCGTTGAAGAGCCGGAGAATGGAGTTCATCCCGGACGCATCCCCGCGATCCTTGAGCTACTGCAGGCGATCGCCGTCGACACTCGGGAAGTAGTCGATGCCGACAACCTCCTGCGGCAGGTCATCATCAACACTCATTCGCCAGTCGTGGTGGGTCAAGTCCCGGACGATAGTCTGCTGATCGCGGAATCGAAGGAGGCACTTAGTGGCGGGCGCCGATTCAAGCGCCTGTCTTTGAGTTGTCTCGCCGATACCTGGCGGTCGAAAGACAAAAAGCAAAAAGTGGTTTCAAGAGGTAAGCTACTCGCATATCTGAATCCGTTTAACGCGGACGTAGAGCCGAATCAGAATCGCGTAATCGACCGGAGAGACATCCAAATGCTCTTGCCCTCCGGAGACCGGGCTTGAGTGAACTGCGTTTCACGTTGATCGGCGATGGCTCGTCCGACAAAGCGTTGATCCCCATCTTGAGATGGCTTCTCTTAGAGAACTCTGTTGAGCAGCCCATTCAACCGGAATTTCACTCGCGTGCTGGCGGTGACCTGGCGTCAAATATTGCGAGGGGATTCGAACTATTCCCCTGCGACCTCCTGTTCATCCATCGAGATGCGGAGAAGCAGCCGCGGGAGAGCCGCAAGCGTGAGATTCTGGCGGCGATCAAGGATGCGGTATTCGTCGAAGAAAGGCCACCGGCGGTTTGTGTTGTGCCAGTCCGAATGACTGAAGCCTGGCTCCTGATCAACGAAACTGCCATTCGACTTGCCTCTGGGAATCCGAGCGGGACTCAAGCCCTGGACGTCCCGCCGATTCAACGCCTCGAACGGATCCCAGATCCCAAGGACATACTACACAACACGCTCCGAGTTGCCAGCGAACTTAAGGGGCGCCATTTACGGACCTTCAGGCCGCATCGCCAGATTGACCGCCCCGCAAACTTAATCGAAGATTTCAGCCCTCTTCGGCGCCTGAAAGCTTTTCAAGCACTCGAGGAAGACGTAAAGGAAATCGTCGACAGTCGAGGATGGAGCACACATGCCGACGCCCCCTGACAGCCGCGAAATGACCGTGAAAGCGGTGGGCGCGGGCATCTTTCTCGCCATCGTCTTCGGCGCAGCCAACGCGTATCTCGGGATGAAGGCGGGCCAGACCATCTCCTCCACCATCCCCGCCGCGGTCATCGCCATCGCGCTGTTCCGCCTCCCCTGGTTCCGCGGCACCATCCTCGAGCAGAACATCACCCGCACCGCGGCCTCGGTTGGCGAGGCGCTGGTGGCCGGCGCCATCTTCACCATTCCCGCCTTCCTGCTGGTGGAAATGAACGGCGCGCGCCTGTGGCCGGATCTCCGCGCGCACTTCTGGGAGGCGACGCTGATCCTGGTAGTCGGCGGCCTGATCGGCGTGTTCTTCATCATCGTGCTGCGCCGTCCGCTGTGCGTCGACGCCGGTCTCCCGTGGCCGGAGAGCGTCGCCAGCGCGCAGATCACGCGAGCCGGCGAAGGTGGCTCGGACGCCCCCAAGTACATCTTCGGCGCGATGGGCTTCGGGGCGCTGGTGCAGATTCTTAAAAGCGACAAGGGGCTGCTCATCTTCCGCGAGGTCTTCGAAGGCTACCTGCCGTTCCCCCGCTCGGTCGTACAACACTTCGACTTCCGCAAGCAGCCGATCGGGGACGTGACGCATCTCGGCGGCATTCAGTGGTCCACGCCCAACCTCTCGCCCGCGCTGATGGGCATCGGATTCATCATCGGCCCGAGGCTCTCGGCGATCAACTTCTCGGGCGGGCTGATCGCCTGGTGGATGCTGATTCCGCTGTTGATGTTTTTCGATCCGGACCTTCCGCGACGGCTCGGCGGGGGTGAAAACGCAAAGCCCGACGTGATGGCCTACACGCTCTGGTACAACGTTGTCCGGCCGATCGCCGTCGGCGCCATGCTGGTGGGCTCGGTCCACACGCTTTTCTCCATGCGGCACTCGATCCTGGCCTCGCTGAAAGGCGCGCTGGCCGCCTCCTCCGAAGCGGGCCGCGCCGGGTCGCAGGACCCCACCGATCGCGACATCCCCTTCCAGTGGCTGGTGGCGGGAACCGCGTCGCTGACTGTTGCGATCACGCTGATCTATTATCATTTCACGTCGAGCTGGAGCGCGGCGCTGATCTGCGCGGCGGTGATGAGCATCACCGGCTTTCTGCTTTCGGCAGTCGGCGGCTACCTGGTGGGCCTGGTCGGCGGCTCCAACCAACCCACGTCCGGACTGACACTATCCGCGCTGGTGCTGTCGGCCCTGGTGATGCTGGCTATCGGCGTGAAAGGCGCGCCGGGAGTGCTGGCTGTCCTGGGGGTGGCCAGCGTCGTATGCTGCGCCACGTCGGTTTCCGGCTCTCTAATTCAGGACCTGAAAGCCGGCCACCTGCTGGGCGGCACACCGTGGAAGATGCAAGTGGTCGAGATCATCGCCGTAGTAGTGGTGGCGCTGTTCCTGATGCTGCCGATCATCGCGCTACACGAAGCCAACCTCGCCACCGGCGGCATCGGCGGCAAGGCGCTGCCCGCGCCGCAGGCCGGTCTGATGGCGCAACTGGCCAAAGGCATCGTGGGCGGACAGATGGCCTGGGGCCTCATCGGCATCGGCGCGGCGTTCGGCATCGCGCTCATCCTGTGCGGCGCCAGCGCGCCCATGCTGATCGCAGTCGGCATGTACATTCCGTTCGACACCAGCTCGGCCATTTTCGCCGGCGGACTACTGGCCGCGCTGGCAGGACACCTCAGCCGCAACGAATCCGTCGAGCGCAAGCTGGAGATCGAGGAGCGCGGCACCCTGATCGCTTCGGGACTCATCGCGGGCGAGGCTATCGTTGGCATCCTGCTGGCAGTGACGTTCCTGGCCGGCATCAGTTCGTTCACCAGGCTGGTCTCCGGCGCCGACGAGTTCGCGTTCTATCCGGCGTGGGGCGGGCCGCTGTCGCTCATCGGCTTCGCGTCCGTGGCGTGGGTTCTGGTACGCTTGCCGCGAAAAATAGATAATAAGCGGAATAGATGATGGAACTCGTACGCTTCGGCATCGATCTGTTCAGCATCCGCTCCTCCGGCTGGACGCCGTTCCAATACCTGGACTACAGCGCGAAGCTGGGAGCCAAGGTTGTGCACTTTTCTGAGATCCGCTTCCTCGGCGGCATCGACGATGAAACGCACCTGAAGAAAGTCGGCGAGCATGCGCGCCGCCTGGGCATCGGCGTCGAGATCGGCATGCGATCTATCTGCCCGACCTCGAAAGCCTTCGATCCGACGCAGGGCACGGCTGAGGAGCAGATCGTCAAGATGCTCCGCGCGGCAAAAATCGTCGGGTCGCCCATCGTGCGCGCGTTTCTCGGCACCATGGCGGACCGCGCTGGCCCCCTCTTCATTGAAGGCAACATCGAGCAGGCCGTGAAGGTCCTGCGCTCCGTACGCGACCGCGTGACCGATGCCGGCCTCAAGATCGCCATCGAGAACCACGCCGGCGACATGCAGGCGCGCGAGCTGAAGTCGCTGATCGAAGCCGCGGGCAAGGATTTCGTCGGCGCCTGTCTCGACTCCGGCAACCCGCTGTGGACCATCGAGGATCCGCACCTGACGCTGGAGACGCTCGCGCCATACGCGATCACCAGCCACTGCCGCGACACCGCGGTGTGGAAGGAGCCCGACGGGCGGATCGCCGTCGCCTGGACCCGCATGGGCGAGGGCAACGTCGACATCCGCCGCTACGCCAAACGGTTTCAGGAGCTGTGCCCCGGCAAGCCGTTCTCGCTCGAGATCATCGTCACGCAGCCGCGCTATTTCGCGGTGCAGGACCCGGCCTTCTGGGAGAATTACCGGAACACGCCCGCCTGGGAGTTCGCGCGCTTCCTGTCGATCGCCGAAAAAGGAAAACCCGTCGCCGTGCGCCCCGCGCCGCCGAAAGAGCAGATCCCCGAACGCGAGCGTGAAGACCTGGAAGCCAGCGCCCGCTTCACCCACGAGGAACTGAAAATATGAGCCAACTGACCGGCAAAGTGGCGGTGATCACGGGCGGCAGCCGCGGCATCGGCAAATCCATCGCGGAGGTTTTCGCCCGCGAAGGCGCGACCGCCGTGATCTGCGGCCGCAAGCAGCCTTCGCTGGACGCGGTCGCGGCGGAGCTTGCCGCGCTGCCCGGCAAAGTGGTCCCCATCGCCTGCCACGTGGGTAAGCCCGAAGAGCTGTCGGCGCTGGTGGACCGCGTTCATAAGAATCACGGCCGCATCGACATCCTGGTGAATAACGCCGCTACCAATGTGTCGCAAGGCCCGTGCCTGAAGACCGACGACACCCAGTTCGACAAGATGATCGAAGTGAATCTCAAGAGCGCCTTCCGCTTGACCCAGTTGGTGGCGCCGGGCATGTGCGAGCGCGGCTGGGGGTCCATCATCAACATCGCGTCCATCGCCGGGCTGCGCCCGCAGTTTGAAGGCCTGATGTATTCCGTGAGCAAGGCGGCGCTCATCATGATGACCAAATCCTACGCGCTGGAGTTGGGCCCGAAAGGCGTCCGTTGCAACGCCATCGCGCCCGGATTGATCCAAACCGTGCTCAGCGAGTACTTCTGGAAAGATCCCGAGAAACTCGGCCGGCGGATCGACAAGCAGCCCATCAAGCACCTCGGCCAGCCGCTGGAAATCGCCGAGATCGCGCTGCTGCTGGCCGGCGACCGCGGCAGCTACATCACCGGCAGCGTCATCACTGCCGACGGCGGCCTGCTGCTACAGTGGTGAGGTGAGGCCGGGACAATTCTGAAGAAAGCAATGTCAGTCTTACTGCCATGGTGGGGCAGACTTCATCAGTCTGCCCGCAAAGGTGGGGCTGCGCCCAGCGCTATCGCCTTCGGAACATTTGCTCTGACTCTCGCGGTCTCCGCTTTCGCTCAAACGCACCTTGTAAAAGACGTGCGCGCGGCTATCGCCCAAGGCGATTTCAAGCTCGGCGAAAGCCTTGTGGAAAAGAGCCGCGCCACTCAGGGCGCGACGCCGGAAGCGATTCTGGCGCTGAGCTGGCTGGGTCGCGGCGCGCAGGCCGGCCGCAAATGGGACGCCGCCGACCGCTACGCGTCGCAAACGCGCGATCTGGCCCTCCAACAACTCAAGTCGCGGCCCCTGGACCAGGAGCCAGATCTGCCGTTGGCCCTCGGAGCATCCATCGAGGTGCAGGCCCACGTGCTCGACGCCCGCGGCCGCCGCTCCGAGGCGATCCAGTTTTTGCAGCGCGAGTTGGCGGCGTACAAGGACACCTCCATCCGCACGCGAATCCAGAAGAATATCAACCTGCTGAGCCTGGAAGGCAAGCCTGCGCCTCCGCTGAACCTGGAAGACTTCGTCGGCCCGAAGCCGCCGCCCACGCTCGAAAGCCTCAAGGGGAAAGTAGTCCTGCTGTTTCTCTGGGCGCATTGGTGCGGCGACTGCAAAGCGCAGGCGCCGGTGCTGGGCCGCGTCTATGAGAAATACCGCGAGCAGGGGTTAGTGCTGGTCGGGCCGACGCAGCGCTACGGCTACACCCGCCGTGGCCAGGACGCGACGCCCGCCGAGGAGAAGCCCTACATCGATCAGGTTCGCAAGGAACATTACGCGATGCTCTCCCAGATGCCCGTGCCGATCCACGAAGAAACGTTTCGCAATTACGGCGCCAGCACAACGCCAACGCTGGTGCTGGTGGACCGCGCCGGCATCGTGCGCCTCTATCATCCCGGCCAGATGTCCGAGGCCGAACTCGAAGCGCGCATCAGGACCCTGTTATAAAGCAGTGGCCCGATCGAATCGCAGCGCGGGATTGTTGCTCTATCGCCGGCCGGAAGGACGGCTGGAAGTTTTCCTGATCCATCCCGGTGGTCCCCTCTTCGCTAAAAAGGACGCCGGGTTCTGGTCGATTCCGAAAGGCGAGTACGAGCTGGACGAGCCCCCGCTCGAGGCGGCGCGCCGTGAATTCGAAGAGGAAACCGGCTTTCGTGCCGAGGGTGAATTTCTGCCGTTGGCTCCGATCCGCCAGAAAAGCGGGAAGCTGGTCACCGCCTGGGCTGTCGAAGGCGACGCCGATCCCGCGGTATTGAACAGCAATACCTTCCGGTTGGAATGGCCTCCCGGATCCGGCGTCCTGCGGGAATATCCCGAAGTGGATCGCGGCGCTTGGTTCAGCCTGCCCGAGGCACGCCAGAAGATCAATGCCGCTCAAATTCCGCTGCTCGACGAATTAGAGCGCAGCCTTGCCTGATGCGTAGTCTGTCGCGCGCGTCTCAGCAGCGCGCGTCAGCAAGCTGCATTCTAATGGAGCTGGATGATTCCCTTGCGGGCGGCGTAAAGCACGATGTCGGCCGTCGAATGCAGGTCCAGCTTGTCCATGATTCGCGCGCGGTGCGTTTCCACGGTCGTCGGACTGACAAACAGCGTGGCCGCGACCTCCTTGTTGGACTTGCCCTCGGCGATCAACTGCAGAACTTCGCGCTCGCGCGGGGTCAGCAGCTCATAGGTGTCCGACGCCGCCTCATTCCGCAGCCGCTGCATGCTGTCGCCCACCAGGAGCTTGGCGATCCGGGGGCTGAAAAACGGCACGCCGGAATTCACCGTGCGGACCGCATCGATCAGCTCCTCTTCGGCCGAATCCTTCAGCAGGTAACCGCGCGCCCCCGCGCGTAGCACTTGAACCAGGTAGCTTTCGTCGGAGTACATGCTCAGGATCAGCACGTTCACGCGCGGGTGCCGCGTCAGAATCTGGCGCGTCGCTTCGATCCCGTTCAGCTTGGGCATGCCGATGTCCATTACCACGATGTCCGGATCCAGTTGGTCGGCGAGATCGACCGCCTCGCGTCCGTCGGCGGCCTCGCCAATGACCTGCAAATCCGGATGTTCCTCCAGAATCCGGCGCAGCCCGCTGCGCAATACTTTATGATCGTCCGCGAGTAGAATCCTCATACCGTGTTGGAAACCTTTTGCTCCTGTTTGAGCGGCACCGTAACCGCCAGCGTTGTCCCGTGGCCAGGCGAGCTCACCAGTTCCAACGTACCACCCATCTCGTCCACGCGTTCCTGTATTCCTAGCAGTCCCAGCCCGCGTGGCCTGCCGCCGGGCTCAAATCCCTTGCCGTCATCTTCGATGGTCATGCGGCAAAGGCCGTCTTCCAGGCCCAGCCGGATCTGCACATTGCGCGCCTCGGCGTGCCGCGCGCAGTTGGTAAGCGCCTCCTGAACCACGCGATAAAGGCTGCTCTTGTGGGCGGCGGGCAGGCTCTCCACGCTGTCGTCGTCACTAAGCGCGACGCGTATTCCCGTGTTCTGCGAAAAGCGCTTCGCGTACCACCCCAGCGCCGCGTTCAGCCCGATATCGTCCAGCATCGACGGCCGCAGCAGCATCGACATGCTGCGCACCTTTTCCAGCGTCTCCTCGGTCACCCAGCGCGCCCGCGTAAGCCGTTCGTGAATGGGCGCGAACTTGGGATCCAGCGCTTGTTCAGCACGCGAGAGGTCGATCTTGATAGCGGTCAGCGCCTGCCCGATCTGATCGTGCAGCTCGCGCGACAGCGCCTGCCGCTCCTGTTCCTGCGATTCCAGCAGGCTGGCCGAGAGCCGCCGCAGGTCGGCTTGCGCGTCCATGGCTTTGGCCTGCTCTTCTTCGGCCTGTTTCTCCAGGCGGGTTGTCAGGCTCAATACCAGTACGGCCACGGCCACTGCGGTGTACAGAGAAACCCAGAGATATGTGAACGGACGAATCTGCAGGCCCATCGCCAAAACCAGCGCGATCATGCAAACAAACCCCACAATGATGGTGTGGGTGCGGTGTGGCCCGCGCACTCTGCTCATCTGTTCCCTCGACCAACCTAGCATAAGGACTGGCCGGTTGCTCTAAGGTTGTTCCCTAATGACCAACATATGCCGCGACGTTACTCCGGTAACGAATTGTTTTTTCCCTCCCGGCCACAGCACCTCCACGGAATCCGGAGCTCTTCCGCCGCCGGTGCCCCAGCCGAAGTGCACGCCGAAGTGGCTGGAGGACGCATATCCCACCGCGCTGGACATCAGGTTCCACTGGTTTCCCCATTTGACGCGCGCGCCGATGCCGTCGCGGTTGGCTTTAACGCCGATCAGCTTGACAATCAGCCATTCCCCTTCGGTCTCAGTGATGTTCTCCCAAAGCTCGGCCGGCTCGCCCAGCGACGAAACTACGACATCGATTTTCCCGTCACCGTTGAAATCGGCAAATGCTGCGCCGCGGTGCGCTCTTGGCGTCTGGAAATCCGGACCGGCCTCCGCCGACCCGTCGCGAAACACCCCGTTTTCGTTCACGAAAATGCTGTTGGCCAGCCGGTAGCGCGCCGCCTCAAATTGCTCCACCTGATCGTTCACGTGCGAGTTGGCGGTGAACAGGTCCTTCCAGCCGTCCAGATTGAAATCGAAAAATCCGTTGCCCCACCCGCTGATTCGGGCGGCCGCGCGGCCCAGCCGGCTGGGGTAAGTCGCGTCGCGGAACTGGCCCTTTCCCGTATTTCGGAAAAGCGGGTAGGTTTCTCCGGATAATGCCGTGACGCTCAGGTCGGGCCAGCCGTCGTTGTCGTAATCTCGAAAGTCCGCGCCCATGCTGGCCACCGGCTTGCCGCTGTCAGGCAGCGCCACCCCGGCCGCGAAGCCGGCTTCTTGAAACTTGCCGTTGCCCAGGTTGCGGAAGAGGAAATTTGGCTCGTTGTCGTTGGTGACGAAAGCGTCGGTAAGCCCGTCGCCATCATAGTCGGCGAAAGCCACGCTCATTCCACGGCCGGCGTGCGCGCCGATCCCGGAACGTGCCGATACGTCCTCAAACTTGCCGCCGCCCAGGTTGCGGTAGAGCCTGTTCGGCAGGCCGGTGAAGTACTTGGGATGGCAATAGACGCGGATTTTCTTTTCCTGGTCGCCGCAGAAGCGGTCGGTGGCTGGCGGCCACGCGGTGTAGTGCACCACCCACAGGTCCAGCAGGCCGTCATTGTCATAGTCGAACCAGCCGGCCGCCACGGCCCACTCCGCGTCCTGGATCCCGGCCCGGGCGGTGACGTCCTCGAATTTCCCATTGCCCAGGTTGCGGTAGAGCAGGCTGCGTCCCACCCCGGCGACGAATAAATCGACGTTCCCGTCGTTATCGAAGTCGCCAGCGGCTGCACCCATTGAAAAGCCTGCGCCCATTGAAACGCCTGCGCCGGCCAGCCCGGCCTCCGCCGTGACGTCGGTGAACTTCATGCCGCCATCGTTGCGAAACAGCCGGTTCCAGTATTTCGGTGAGTCCTTCTCCATGGATGCCGCCGCCGCGCCGTTGGTGAAGAAGACGTCGGTGCGGCCGTCGTTGTTGTAATCGAAAGCGGCCAGGCCGCCGGCCATGGTTTCGATCAACCGCTTGGCCGGAGTCGGTGCGTTTTCCAGCGTGAAACGCAGCCCGGAGGACGCCGCCGCATCGCGGAAGCGCACCGGCGGCGCCGGTGAAACGGCGGCCAGCAGCCACAGGCCCACAATCAAGAGACCGGCAATGGCGCGCATGGAGGTATCGACACCTTTATACCGCTAACCCGGCCGCCCCAGGCCTTCTCATCGGCACCCCGCTGTCATATAATGCTTTCAAACAGAAGGAGGGCACTTGCCTCTGCGCCCCGGGACCCTGTCCGTCGCAATTTTTCTGCCGCTTTCGGCGCTTGCCGCCGATAAGCCGGTGTCGTTCGCCAAGGACATCGAACCCGTTCTTGAATCCAGTTGCCGGAAGTGCCACGGCGCGGCGATTCAGCTTTCAAAATTCGACCTGCGGACCCGCGAGAGCGCCATCAAAGGCGGCGAAAAAGGCGCCGCCATCGTTCCCGGCAAGGCCGAACAGAGCCGTCTCTACAAGCTGATCGCCGGCCTGGAAAAGCCCGCCATGCCGATGGACGGGAAGCTCTCGCCGGAACAGATCGCGGCTTTCAAAACCTGGATAAATCAAGGCGCCTCCTGGGAAGGGTCGGCCGCCGCTGCCACCTCAGCGCCTGCCTCCAATAGCGCAGTCTCCTCGCTCGAAGACATCCCCGTCCCCGCCGAAGCCCGCAACTACTGGGCATTCCAGAAGCCCGTGCGGCGCGCCGTGCCCAACGCCGGCGACTCTTCGCATCCCATTGACCGCTTCCTGGCCAAGGCCCGCGAAGCGAAAGGTCTGAAGGCCGCGCCCCAGGCCGATCGCGCCACGCTGGTGCGGCGCGCCTACCTGGACCTCATCGGCTTGCCGCCCTCGCCCGCCGAAGCCGAGGCGTTCGTCAGCGACGAGAGCCCCGACGCCTGGGAGCGGCTCATCGAAAAGCTGCTCGCATCGCCGAACTACGGCGAGCGCTGGGGCCGCCACTGGCTCGACGTTGCGCGCTATGCCGATTCCAACGGCTTCGAACACGATTTCTCCCGCCCCAACGCCTGGCGCTATCGTGACTACGTCATCCGCGCCTTCAACAAGGACACGCCCTATAACGTCTTCCTGGCCGAGCAGATCGCCGGCGACGAGCTCGACTGGGTGACCAAGGACAGCCTCATCGCCACTGGTTTCCTGCGCAGTCACGCCAAGGTCGGCTTCCGCGAGAAAGACAATCCGCAGTTCCGCTACGAATACCTGGACGACATGATCGCCACCATCGGCCGAGGCGTCCTCGCGCTGACAGTGCAGTGCGCCCGATGCCATAACCATAAGTTCGACGGCATCGCACAGAAAGACTACTACCGCATGCAGGCGGCCCTGTACGGCTACGTGGAGGTGAACTATCCGCTGGTTCCCAAGCCCGAGGCCGAAGCCTACGACCGCCAGATGGCCGCCATCGACGCCAGGATCGCGCCGATCAGGGATGCGATCCGCGACCTCGAAGCGCCGTACCGCGAAAAAATCGTTCGCGAGAAGTACAAGAAATTCCCGGAGAACGTACAGCGCGCCATCGCCAAACCGGAAAGTGAGCGGACCCCGGGCGAAGTGCTGCTGGCCAACCAGATCATTCGCACCACGTCCGCCGCCAGCGAGGAAGTCGACCGCCTGCTGCCCGCCGATCTGTTGACGCGGAAGCGCAACCTGAACGACGAGATCCGCTCCCTCGACCAGCAGCGCCCGAAGCCCATCCCTATGGCTGCAGGCATCACGGACGGCGACTACCGTTTTACGCCGGATGGTCCCGGCGACGAGCCCGCACCCGGCAAAGGCATCAAGCGCGAAGCCATCGAAGGCAGCTACCTCTTTAAGGGCCCCGGCTGCTATCAGGCGCCGCCGTCGTATTTTCTGATTCGTGGCGACACCGAAGCGCACGGCTCGCTGATGCAGCCCGGCTTCGTCCAGGTGGCCACTTACGGCAATCCGCCGACAGCGATTCCTCCCGCGGACTGCCACACGTCAGGCCGCCGCAGGGCGCTGGCTGAGTGGCTGGGCAGCGATGACAATCCGCTGACGGCGCGCGTGATCGTCAACCGCATCTGGCATCACCATTTCGGCCGCGGCATCGTGGCTACGCTGGACAACTTCGGACGCATGGGCGAGACCCCGACGCATCCCGAGCTGCTGGACTGGCTGGCCGTGGACTTCATGCAGCATGGCTGGAGCATCAAACAGATGCACCGCCTCATCATGACGTCTGACGCCTACAGGATGGCGTCTCAATTCGCCGACGCGGCGAGCCTGGAAAAGGATGCGGATAACCTCTACCTGTGGCGTTTCCGCGTCCAGCGCCTGGACGCCGAGATTGTCCGCGACTCCATGCTGGCCGTCTCCGGCGGGCTGAACCGCAAAATGTTCGGACCCGCCGTGTTCCCGCCCATCGCTTCGGAAATACTGGCATCGATGAAGTACGGGATTTGGGAGCGCCAGGAAGACGGACCCGACGTCTGGCGGCGCAGCGTCTACGTGTACCGCAAGCGCGGTCTGCCGTTCCCGATGTTCGAAGTGTTCGACCTGCCGGATCAGAATACAAGCTGCGGCAGGCGCAACGTCTCCACCGTTCCCACGCAGGCGCTGACCCTGTTGAACAACGACTTCGTGCTGAAACAGGCCAAGCTGTTTGCCGACCGCATCGGCGAAGAAGCCGCCGGTAGCCAGGACCGCCAGATCGACCTGGCGTACCGCGTGGCGCTGAGCCGCGCGCCGTCCGAGCAGGAGCGCACGCTTGCCCGCGAGTTCCTCAAGAAGAACCAGCTTGTGGACTTCACCCACGTGCTGCTGAACTTGAACGAGTTCCTCTACGTGAGGTAAGCCAAGACATGAAAACCTTCTGGTCCCGCCGCGATTTTCTCTTCCAGTCCGGAGGCGGATTGAGCGGCGTCGCCCTGGCCCACCTGCTGAATCAGGATGGCCTGCTGGCGTCCACGACCTGCGATGCCACGCCCCTGGGCCAGAATCCGTACGCGTCGCGCAAGCCCCACTTCACGCCCCGCGCGAAGAGCGTCATCTCGCTGTTTATGTCCGGCGGCGTCAGCCACATCGACACGTTCGATCCGAAACCGGCGCTGGACAAATACGCCGGCCAGCCGCTGACCGGCAGGGGCGAAATCGTCGTCCGCCAGGGGCACCCCGGCCCGCTGATGCCGAGCCCGTTCAAGTTCAGGAAGTACGGGCAGAGCGGCCTGGATGTCTCCGAAATTTTCCCCAACCTGGCGACGCACGTCGACGACCTTGCGCTACTCCGCTCGGTATACGGCAAGTCGAACGATCACGTGCAGGCGCACTATGAGCTGGCCACCGGCGTGATCCGCATGGGCTATCCGAGCTTGGGCTCGTGGGTGGTCTATGGACTGGGATCGGAAGCGCAGTCGCTGCCGGCGTTCGTCGTGATCTACGATGCGCGCGGCGGCCCCTTCGGCGGCCCCGCCAATTGGACCGCGGGCTTCATGCCGGCCGCCTATCAGGGCACGGTGTTCCGCTCGGCTGGCGATCCCATCATCGATCTGAAGCCGCCGGCCGGCATCGCTCCGGAGCAGCAGCGGTCCAGGCTCGACCTGCTGGCTCAGCTCAACGAGATGGACGCCAGGAAATTCCCCGGTGCAAGCGAGCTGTCCGCGCGGATTTCTTCCTACGAGCTGGCGTTCCGCATGCAAGGCTGCGCGCCGGAAGCCGTGGACCTGGCGCATGAGTCCGACGCCACCAAGAAGCTGTACGGCCTGGACAATCCGGTGACCGAGCCCTTCGGCCGCCAGTGCCTGATGGCCCGGCGCCTCGTCGAGCGGGGCGTCCGTTTCGTCCAGCTCTATCACGGCGGACTGGGCAACCAGAACACTGACACGTGGGACGCTCACGCCGACGTCAAGGAAAATCACACCCGCCACGCGGCGGAGGTCGACATCCCCATGAGCGGCCTGCTGACCGACCTGAAAGCGCGCGGCCTTTTCGATTCGACGCTGGTGATGTGGCAGGGCGAATTCGGCCGCATGCCGATTTCCCAGCGCGGCGTGGGCCGCGACCACAATCCCGGAGCCATGACCATCTGGATGGCCGGCGCGAAGATCAAGGGTGGGCAATCCATCGGCTCCTCCGACGAATTCGGCTACAAGGCAGAGGAGCAGCCCATCGCCATCCATGACCTGCATGCCACTATCTTGAACCTGCTTGGCATGGATCACACCAAGCTGACCTACCGCTTCCAGGGCCGCGACATGCGCCTGACCGACGTCTACGGCGAGCTGATCCACCAGATAACCGGCTGAGGACGACGCCGCGTTATACTCCAAGGCGATGACTCGCCGGACCGCTTTGACCGCGCTCGCCTCGGTAGCGACGCCCGCCTTTCTTCGCGCCCAGACGCGCCGTCCCAACATCTTGTTCGTCATGACCGACGACCAGCGGTTCGACGCCATGAGTTGCGCCGGCAACCGGATTCTGCGAACGCCAAACATGGATCGCATCGGTGAAGGCGGCGTCCGCTTCACCCAGGCCTTCGTCACCAACGCGCTCTGCTCGCCCAGCCGCGGGACCATCGTCACCGGACTCTATTCCCACGCGCACGGTGTAACCACCAACGAGGGCGCGGGCCATCGCCTGCGCCCGGACGTCCCGACTTTCCCGGGGCTGCTCCGCCAGTCCGGCTACTACACGGCGCTGGTGGGCAAATGGCACATTGCTTCGGATCCCACCGGCTTCGATCACTGGTGCATCCTTCCCGGCCAGGGCGTGTATTTCGATCCTGTGATGATCGCCAACGGCGGCCGTGTGAAGATGCGCGGCCACTGCGAGGACGTGATCGGCGATCAGGCGCTGGAGACGCTTCGCAACCGCCCGAAAGACAAGCCCTTCGCCTTGCTCTGTCAGTTCAAGGCCCCGCACCGGGACTGGCGTCCGGCCGAGCGCTTCCAGAAGCTGTACGAAAACATTACGATCCCGGAGCCGCCGACGTTCAACCTGGGACTCGAAAACCGCCCCGCCGCCGTGCGCGATTCCGACATGCAGATCGCCGACATGCCGGACTTCCGCGAGCGCGGCGTCACCGCCGGCCTGCCTCGCGAGGAGCGCAAGAAACTCAACTACCAGGCGTTCCTCAAGAACTATTACCGCGTGTTGAACGGCGTGGACGAAAACCTCGGCCGCGTCCTCGATTACCTCGATGCGAACAGGCTGGCCGAAAACACGCTCGTCATCTACACGTCCGACAACGGCTTCTTCGCCGGCGAATACGGGATGTTCGACAAGCGCCTGATGTACGAAGCTTCCATTCGCGTTCCCATGCTGGTGCGGTACCCGGCTGCCGTCGCGCGCGGGCGCGTCGACCGGGAGCACATGGTGTTGAACAACGATGTCGCCCACACTATTCTCGATTACTGCGGCGTGGCCAGGCCGGCCAGCATGGAACACCATGGCGAGAGCTGGCGGCCGGTTCTTGAAGGTCGCGCGGAGAAGTGGCGCGAGGAGTGGATGTACGAATACTTCGAATATCCCGGGCCGCATTGCGCGGGCAAGATGCGCGGCATCCGCACTAACCGCTGGAAGCTGGTTCACTATATCCAGAATCCCCAGGGGCACGAAATGTTCGATCTGGAAGCCGATCCGGAGGAGCGGCGGAATTTATACGACGACCCGAAGCTCCGCGCGCAAGCCAGGGAGCTGGAAGCTCGCCTGGAGCGCCTGCGCGCCCTTACCCGGGACGACCGCTCCGAAGATGGGACGCCTGCCCAGCCCTGTGTAGAGGGCCGCATGGCGCCGCTGCGCATGAAATAGGCCGTCGAGGAGCACCGGCGGACTGAGCGGAGGCGTCCAGGGAATCGTGCGCCCCGGGCTCAGCCCCCGAAGATGGTAGAGATGGCCAAGGTGCTTCCGCCAAACAGGTTGAGGGGGATTCCGTCGCCGGCTTCGTAGGTCGCCGCGTGGCCGTCCGCGCGCGAAACCTTGACCAGCTGCAGGTCGGGATCGAGAATCCAAAACTCGCGGCATCCGCCCCGCATACAGGTCTTCTCGCGGTCCAGCATTTCCGAAGCCGTGTTGGACGGAGACAGAACTTCGATCACGAGTTCAGGCGAGCCGGCGAACCATTCGTCCTGACCTGTAGCCTTACACCGCCCCCACGAGACTACCGCCACATCCGCTGACCAGATCTCAAACTCTGGCGCCGGCCGAAATGGGAACTCCGTCGCGACGATCCAGTCTGCACCGGCTATGGGCGTCAGCAACCGGGAAAGGGTCACTTGAAGCCACGTATGTTTGAAGACAGGTCGAGTCACCTTAACGAGTTCTCCATGGTGCAGCTCCCACCATCCGTCTTTAGGCGGCGTCAGCCTTCCATACTCGGCGATCGTCAACTTGGTCGTTAAGACGGCCATAACTCGATTCTAGCCGCAAACGCCCGCCTCGGGTAAACTGAAGGTTTGCAGCCTTTCGTTCCCATCTTCCCCAATAATCACCTGCTGACCATCGCCGGCAACTTCTGGCCGCGGACGCTGGACACGGCCCGTTTCCCCGTCGACGACCGGTTGTACCGCACGGAGCCTGATGTCCAGGTTCGCGTCCAATCGCAATTCCCGGAGGCCACGCCCAAAGCCGAAATGGTGCTGGTGCACGGCCTGGAAGGTTCGGGGGAATCGGGCTATATGCGCAGCCTCGCCCAAGCCGGCCTGCAGGCGGGATACGCGATGCACCGCTTTCACATGCGCACCTGTGGCGGCACAGCGCACCTGTCTCCCACCCTGTACCACGCCGGCCTGACGTCGGATCTCCTCGCCGTGCTCCGGCAGTGGCGGGCCGAAGGGCGCGGCCCCTTCCTGCTGGCCGGCTTCTCGTTGGGCGCGAACGTAGTCCTGAAGCTGACCGGCGAGCTCGGGCAGTCCGGTAGCGAGCTTCTGCTCGGCGCGATCGGGGTTTCGACGCCCATCGACCTGTCGGCCTGCACCCACCGCATGAAGAAGCCCGACAACTTGATCTATGACCGGCGTTTCGTGAGGCGGATGCGGGAACGGCTGATCTCCACAGGCCGTTACACTGCGAAAGACTTCCGCGGTCTTCGGACGATCTGGGACGTTGACGAAAACATCACCGCGCCCTCCTTCGGATTCCGCGGCGCGGAGCACTACTACGCCACCCAATCCTGCCAGAATGTCCTCGACGCGATCCGTGTGCCAACGCTGCTGATCCAGGCCAAGGACGACACCTTCATCCCGTTCCGCATCTTCGACCACCCGGTCTTCCGCACCAATCCCTATCTGAAGCTGGAAGCCATCGAGCACGGCGGACATCTCGGCTTTCTTTCGAGACGGCGGCCGCGCTTCTGGCTGGACACCGCGATTCTGGAGTGGGCGGGCGAGGTTGTTGAGCTGCGGGCCTCGTTACAGCTTGGCAGCGGAGAAGGAGTCCGGCCTTAACATCGTTGGTATTCAGGTCTCCGAGCGGGCTCGTATCCACCGCTCTCGCCAAGGGTCGTCGTGTGGAGGGATGGACCGTGCCTTTAATTCAATTGCGGACAAGACCTGTCTCAATTTCCCAGCGGTGGCGCCGGTACGGATCGCCCAGTGATTAAGGATCTGAGCCGTCGACAACAGTTGCACGGTGGGTAACGCCAGCCGGCCGGCAATTCGCGGTGCCTTGCGGTCGTCGGTGGCAAAAGCATAACCGCGTGCACGGCAGATCGTCAGCGACATCGCTTCTCCATCATCCAGGTCCGCTGCGAATTGAACGTAGAGTGCTTCTTCCAGGATTCCCTCGGGACTGGTGACATCCACGGCGCCGGACAGAAGCCACGGCTCAATTGAAACAGCCTCGCGATGTTTCGTGGGATCGTCGCTCCGGACGTAGATGGCTTCATCGACAACGGCTGAACACACAAAGCACTTCACGCCGAGCGCTTCGAGCACGGCGCCGCCGGCTCCCGCCGCCAGCAGGTTTAGTGCGACCGACGTGTCGATAAGAACAGGAACGGGAACCATCGACGAATGTCAGCGGCTTCCCACCGGCTGTGCGAGATCGAGATCCAGTTCCGTAAAGTCGCCTTCAAACTCCCGCCGGAGGCGATTTTTGAGTTCTTCCACGATCAGCCGCGAAGACAGCCGGTCGGTGTGCAGGTGCTTCGCAAGCTGTCCCTCGCTCAATTCGCCTTTGCGAAATGCGCTGACCGCTAATGCGATGTATCGCTGTGGAAATAGATCTTTGACCAGAGGGTTCGCGTCAATCCCCAAAAGATGCTGCGCCTTTTGCGCCTCGAATCCCTCAGTAACAAGCCGTTCCCAGGTGCCGGCGGGAAGCCGCTTAAGCGTCTCCAGTCGAAGCACAAACGCCTGGACGGAGACCTGATAGAGATTGGCGAAGCCGACAATGTCGCCTAGGGTCGCAGAACGGTGCAAATCCGTAAATCGCCGGTTGAGTCCCGCGGCGGGCATCAGAAAGTTCTCCGCAAATGCATCCGCAACCCGCTCCTTCGCGGTCTGCATTCGGCGCTCCTGCAGGATCGTGATCTCCGCTTGGTACCTGTGCATTAGAAAATGCCCATACTCATGCGCCAGCGGAGCGTGCCGTTGCGGAGCAGCATCGCCAGCCCGGCTGCATCCCGCCCCTCGGTCTTGTGGCGTCCTGTCATCCGCTTCTTGGCTTCCAGCGGATTTACCAAACGCACGTCCAGGCCG
>JACXTT010004899.1_pt1 | contig 19679 bp, 18 predicted proteins | sample 9270951 | NCBI WGS metagenome assembly JACXTT01 (sample SAMN15532306, study PRJNA645909) | rock metagenome | isolation source: weathered quartz diorite | place: Puerto Rico | collected 2017-06-21 | reverse complement strand
GGCTCCGCTCCGGCGGATGGCCTGGTCCACCCGCTCCAGGAAGCTCAACGGGCCACTCCTCCTGCGACGCCGGTCGTCCCGGCCAGCTGCGCGTCGCGGTACGACTCCTTGTAGAGCCGGCCGTCAGTCGAGATCTCCTGCAGCTCGAACCGCTCCATCGTAATGGCGTCGAAGGGGCAGCGCTTGACACACAGAGCGCAGCGGATGCAGCGCTCCTCGTCGAGAATCATGGCCGCGCCGTCCTGCCAGCCGTACGCCTCGTCGAGCTCGGACAGGAGCCCTTCCGACTTCAGCTGGTTGATGTCGACCATGTGGATGACGCCCTCCGGGCAGACGTCGGCGCAGGCGCCGCAGAGCACGCACCGGAACGGGTCGAACCAGATGTTGAAGTTGCACATCAGGCAGCGTGTCGACTCGGCGACGGCGGCCGTCGCGTCGTAGCCCTGCTCGACCTGGGTCGTGAAGTTGACATCCGGATCGGTCGACGGCATTCGCTCGGCCAGGGGCGTCATCGGGATGTGCTGGCGCGGCAGGACGTCGTAGAACTCGGGCATCTCGAAGACCCACGAGCTCGTCATCTTCACGTTGGCCGCTACCGTCACGTCGGTCTGCGACGCCAGGTACCTGTCGATCGCGTAGGCGCACTTCTTGCCGTGGCCGGCGGCCTCGATGAGCGTCGTCGGGCCGGTCACGAAGTCGCCGCAGGCGAAGACGCCGCGGACGTTCGTGGCGTACGTCGCCGGGTCCACCTTGACCCGGCCGCGGTTGACCTCGAAGTCGGCCTCGACGGGCAGGAAGGTGAGGTCCGCCGCCTGCGACACCGCCGGGATGATCGTGTCGGCCTTGATCACGAACTCCGAGCCCGGGATGGGCACCGGCGAGCGCCGTCCGGATGCGTCCGGCTCGCCGAGCTTGTTGCGGATGAACTTCACGCCGCTGACGTGGCCGTTCTCGCCGAGCACCTCGACCGGGCTGGCGAGGAACTCCATGCGCACGCCCTCGCGCTCCGTCTCGCCGAGCTCCTCCTCGTCCACCACGAGCTCCGACCGGGTGCGGCGGTAGACGATCGCCACGTTCTCCGCGCCATGGCGGAGCGACGTCCGCGAGCAGTCCATCGCGGTATAGCCACCGCCGATCACGACGACGTCCCTGCCGACCTCGATGGGCTCGCCGAGGTTGGCACGCTTCATGAAGTCGACGCCGTACTGGACCCCCTCCAGCTCGGCGCCGGGAACGTCGAGCGCGACCGGGTTCATGGCGCCGGCGGTGATCGCCACCGCGTCGAAGTCGCGCTGGAGGTCGTCGAAGACGACGTCGACACCGACGTTCGTCGAGTAGTGGAACTTCACGCCGAGGCGCTCGACGAGGCGGATGTCCATCTCGATCGCCTCACGTGGGAGGCGGAACGCCGGGACGCCGATGAGCATCGTGCCGCCGCCGTATGGCAGCGCGTCGAAGACGTCGACGCCGTAGCCCTTGGTCGCCAGCTCGCGCGCGACCGCGATCCCGGCCGGGCCGGCGCCCACGACGGCGATCTTCTCGGGCCGTGCCTCGATGTGGGGCATCACGTCGGGGATGCCCGAGGCCTCGTGCCACTCGACCAGGAATCGCTTCATCGCCCGGATGGCGAGCGGCCGGTCGATGTCGCCGCGGCGGCAGGCGCGCTCGCAGGGCGCTGAGCACACGTAGGAGCACATCGCGGCCACGGGGTTCGGCTCGCGGGAGAGGATGTAGCCCTCCTCGAAGCGGCCCTCGGCGGCGAGATTGAGGTAGCCCCGGCAGTTCGTCCCGACCGGACAGGCTTCCTGACACTCGATGTTGCACTGCAGCCACGAGGCGTCGACGGGCTGGACGAGGAACTCCGGGCGGACGTCGAGGGTCAAGGCGCGGCTGGACCTCTATGCGTCGTTGGGCTGGATGGACGGGCACGAGTCATCGGCGGCCCCTGGGTTGCATGGCCGGCGCGGTCAATCTATCACCGGGCCCTCCACCGCTGCTGGCGCGTGCTCGCGCGGGCGGCGCGCGCGCGAGTTGACGCAGCCGAATCGCGCAGCTACGCTGTCGACCCAGCGACGGCGCCCCGGGAGGCGCCGGACAGTGAGGTTCTGACCCCGCGTGACCGCGAGCGAGCTGGCCTTCCTCGGGCTCGGTCTCCTTCTCGGCGCCGCCACGGGAGCGGCGCTCATCGTGGTCCTGGGGAGCCGGCAGCCGCGCCGCGAGATTCGGGTCACCGTGACCCGGGATGCCGTGCGACGCCGTTCAGACACGCTGTCGCAGGACGCCTTCGTAACCAGCCCGGGCGAGCCGGCGCGAGGTGGTCCCGGGGACCGCAGGGGCTTCGATCGCGACTGGCCGGCGCCGGATCCGCGCGTCACGACGGGCATCCCGGTGATGGCGCCGCTGGGCGCCGCCGGCCGGCCGGCGGTGGCCACACCGTGGACGCCAGGGGTCGCCTCGGATCGAACGACCGTTCCATTCGTGACCGGCGCGGTCGCCGTCGCCAGCCCGCCCGGCGCGGTGGTGGGTGCCACGCCGCTCGAGCCGCGGATCGCTCCCATGCCCACCGAATCACCGCTCGAGCGAATCCTGCGCGGCGAGCCGATGGCGATGGTCGAGGTGATCGACGCGGTGGCCGGCCAGGACAGCCTCCGCCGGCGCGACTGGGAGCTGTTGCTCGGCGGGCTCGTCGAGGCCATGGCCGACATGGCCGTCCGCGAATCGGTCGTGGCATTCCCGATGGGCACGCCCTTCTGGGACACGTTCACCGTCGAGCAGTGCCGGCACATCGTCGCCGCGCTCGCGACGCTGGGCTTCGAGTACGACGGGCGCTCGGGCTGGCTCGAGCACCACGTCCCGGTCTATCGCGACCTGGCGATCGCCCTCGCCGACATCGGTGTCGATCCGCGGCGCGTCCGGGCGTGGCCGAACCAGGCCGAGATCGCGGCCCTCTTCGACGGCGCGCGTCCCGCCCCCGAGGAGCTGCTCGCCGCGGCCGGCCCGGCGTACCGCGTGGAGGACATGCAGGCGCTGCTGGGTGAGCGCTCGTCCGCGCTCGCCGGGCTGTGGATCGCCTGGGACGACGTTCGCCCGGTCCTGCTCGCCGGCTGAGGGTCGCTAGGCGCCCGCTTCCGCGGCCTCCTCGTCCTCGTCGATCACGACGCAGTAGAAGCCATCAGCGTTCGCGACCCCGACCTCGCGACCCTGGGTCGCCGACCTCTCGGCGATCCACTTCTCGATCTCGGCGAAGTCCTTGATCTGGCTCGCGTGGCAACGCAGCGCGTCGAGCTTGCGGCCAACGGTCGCGCTGATGTCGACGTTCGCATTCGGTCGGTGCGTCCAGAAGAAGTACAGGCGGCGGACGACGTGCTTCGCCAGCCCGCTCCGGGCCAGCTCGGGAAATGCCATCGGGTTGCGGGCCGCGGGGTAGACGGCGTCGGCCGCCGCCCAGCCGGCGGCTCGGTGATCCGTGTGGTTCACGCCTCCGTCCCGCGGGAAGGAGTTCTCGGGATCCGTCGCCAAGACCGCGTCCGGCTTGAAGGTGCGAATCTCGCGGACGAGGTGCTCGCGGAGGATGAGGTCGTTGGCCAGCGCGCCGTCGGGCATGTGCAGGAACGTCACGCCCGCATAGCCGACCACCTTCGCCGCCGCGCGCTGCTCGCGCTCGCGGATCGCCGCGAGCTCCTCCGGATCGATGTCGGGGTCCTCCCCCCCGGCGTCGCCGCTCGTGCAGCACACGAGCCAGCCGGTCGAGCCCTGGTCGATCCATGCCGCCGCGGTCGCCGCTGGACCGAAGTCGGCGTCGTCCGGATGCGCGGCGATGACCATGAACCTGGCGGGTCGCCAGGTGTGCGGCCCGGCCTGCTCCTCGGTCATGCTGGGGTCACGAAGCGCGTGCGGCGCGTTCCTCGCTCAGCGCCCGGAGCACCTCGGCCGGATGGCCGTCGGCCTTGACCTTCGGCCAGGTCCGGGCGACGCGGCCGTCAGGATCGATCAGGAAGGTGGAGCGGACGATGCCCATGTACGTCCGCCCGAGGGCCGTCTTCTCGCCCCACGCGCCATAGCGGTCGATGACCTTGCGCTCCGGGTCCGAGAGCAGGGTGAACGGGAGCGAGAACTTCTCCCGGAAGCGGCGATGGCTCGCCGCGCTGTCCTTGCTCACGCCCCAGACGTCCGCGTCGGTCGCCGCGTACTCCTCATCGAGGTCGCGGAACTGGCAGGCCTCGGTGTTGCAGCCGGGCGTGTCGTCCTTGGGGTAGAAGTAGAGGACGGTCCAGCGGCCCTTCTGGTCGGACAGGTGATGGACCGCGCCGGCCTCGTCGGGGAGCGTCACGTCCGGCGCCACCTCGCCGACCTCGGGCACGGTCCGCGCCTCGGTGGTCATGGCCGGACTGTAACAGGGGTCTCGATCACGAGAAGTCGGCCGCCTCGGAGCGAGACGGCGGCCCGCGGCGCCGTTCGAACGTTCGACAGGCCGCGTGATGACCCCGACGCGAGCATCTCGTCCACGAGTGGAAATCTGAGCTCCCGGGTGGTGACGCCGCTGGCCGATCCACCGACCGGAACGAGCGTCACGAGATCGTCGACGCGTCCGGCGAGCTCCAGCTCGCCCGGTCCGGTCAGCAGGCGGATGCGTGCCGCTCGCTCGTCGTAGAGCCGGACCGCCCGACCTGCCAGCGCCGGGTGCTCGAGGAGCGCCACGTTCGTCAGCGCGTGATCGGTCCGGACCCCGCCGAGGCCGCCGAGGATCGTGACCGCGCCCGCGTCGGACTCGAGCGCGGCGAGGATCGCCAGCTCCGTGTCCGAGGCGTCCTTCTCGCGCTCCACCCGGTCGATGCGGACACCCGAGACGGCGAGCGCGTTGAGGTCGGCCGGGTCGATCGAATCGCCGTCGCCCACCCAGCGATCCAGCCGCAGGCCGAGGGCCGTGGCGTGGCGAGCGCCGCCGTCGGCGGCCACAACGAGGTCGACGCCGTCGTCCCAGCCGGGCCACGCCTCGTCCAGGGCGGCACGCGTCGGGGCGGCGCCGTCGGCGAGGATCACCGCGTGCCGGCTACCCGCCGTGAGATTCATGCGACGCTGCCGGTGGCGGGCCGAGCCACGCCGAAGAGATCGTCGACGAACGTCGCGACGCTGGGATAGACGGCCGTGGCACCGGCGCGGACGAGGTCCTCGCGGCGGCCGATGGCCGACTCGATGCCGATCCCGAGCGCGCCGACGGCGCGGGCCATGCGCATGTCGTCGGGCACGTCGCCGACGTACCGGGCGAGGTGCGCGCAATCGGCGCGGTCGAGCTGGTCGAGCGCGCGGAGCAATGGCTCGGGGTGCGGCTTGGAGGCGACGTCGTCACTGCCGTAGACGCGGATCGGCAGCAGGCCGGCAACGCCGAGGCGCTCCATTTGCGCCTCGACCACGACCTGGTCGCCGGCGGTCACGAGGCCGAGCACGTACCCGGCGTCGACGAGGCGACCGAGGGCTTCGGCCGCCCCGGGCAGAAGCATGGCGTCGTCGGTGTCGGCGTACAGCTCCAGCCAGCGATCCCCCGCCGCCGCCATGGCCGCCTCGGGCAGGCCGAGGCGCTGGTACATCACCCGCCAATCGGGCGTGTACGCCGCGCGGTAGCGCTCCTCATCGAACGGCACACCGTACTCGCCGAGGACCTTCGCGTTCGCGTCGAAGACGGCCGCCAGCGAGTCCATCAAGGTGCCGTCCCAGTCGAAGACGATGGCATCCATGCCTGCCGATCGTACCGTGGGCCGGTGCTATCCTCGCCGCCGTGCCCACCGCCCTCGAGCACCCTGCCGTGCAGCGGGTGCTCGAAGCCGCAGCCCGAAAGGGCGTGACCCTCGAGGTCACCGTCTTCGCGGACTCCACGCACACGGCCGACGATGCCGCGCGCGCGCTCGATGCCGAGCTCGCCCAGATCGTCAAGTCGCTCGTCTTCGTCACAACCCGCGACGACGGGGCGCTCGAGCCGATCATCTGCCTGGTGTCCGGCGCCGACCGCGTTGACCTCGAGCGGCTGGCAGCGGTCATCGGCCGACGCGACATCCGGCGCTCGACCGCCCACGAGGCCGACGAGCTGACGGGCTTCACGATCGGCGGCATCCCGCCGTTCGGCCACGCCCAGCGGACACGAGTGATCATGGATCCCGAGCTGACCCGTTACGAGACGGTCTGGGCGGCGGCGGGCCTGCCGACCGCCGTGTTCCCGGTATCGCCGGGCATCCTGCGCATGCTCGCCGACGCGCACGTGGCGCCGATCGCCGAAGTGCCGATCGAGCAGGCCAGCTGAGGCTCGGCGGGCAGCTGGGCGCCGAACCGCACGACGCGACCGTCGCCTATCCGGGCGGGCTGCGGGCGCGCTGGCGCTGGGGCGGATCGGGCCAGGCGGAGGCCGTCTTCGCGCTGTCGGAGGTGGGCGGCGAGCTGCGTGACCTGGGCGCCGAGGTGTCCGAGGATCCCGACGCGCTGTGCCGCGCCGAGCTCCGGATCGACGGACCCGCCGGGGCGTGGACGACCCGCTTCGCCTCGACCATCAACGACCACCCGTCCGCGCAGCTGTGGGACACGCCCGGTCAGCTCGTCGTGAAGTACGGCTTCCACGCCTACGGGCTGGATGCCCGGACCGGCGCGCCCGCGTGGATCCACCGCTCGGCGACCCCGCTGATCTCGGTGTTCACGTCGTCGCGGTTGCGTCACGTCCTCGTGCAGGCCGAGCTCGAGACGTTCGCGATCGAGGCCGAGGGAACGGTCGCCTGGCGCATCGCCCACACCGACGTCGTGACGGCGGCCAGCCTCGTCGGCGGGCGCCTCGTGCTCACCGGCTATGGCGGGGGCGTGAATGCGATCGATCCCGCGACTGGCCGCGCCGCCGGCTGAGCACCCTGGGCGAGTACGGTCCGGCCAGGTGACCGAGGAGGTCCCTGGCAGGTCGACTGTGGACCGGTCGTGGACAAGCGGCGCGTGTCCCTCGAATCTCGTGGACATGTGGCATTGACCGAGGGCTGCGGCGGGGCCTAGCGTACCGATCAGCCCGGAGGGGCCGAGCGACACTAACGGCGGCGATCGCATCAACGCCCACGTGTCGGGTAGGTTCCTCCGGGCCCTTCGATTTCCGGGCCCATATGATCCGGGCGTGAGCCCCCTCGTCCTCAGCGTCGCGGGCGTGCTCGCCCTCGCCACCGCGGCGTGGATCCAGCGCGGCTTCGGGTCGAAGGCCCGGGTCGGTCGGCTGCTCGCCGTCGTACCGAGGGTGTCCATTGCCGAGGCGCGACGAATCGCCGAATCGGGCGAGGCTCGCTACGTCCGCGTCGACGGCCGGCTCGACAGCGACCGCGAATTCGAGGACGCCGATCATCGGCCGCTCGTCGTTCGGCGGACGACCCTCGAGTGGCAGCCGGCCACCCGCAATGGACGCTGGACCCGGTTCGAGCGCAACGACGAGATCGTCCCGTTCAGCGTGCGCGAGGGCCTCGACGAGATCGCGGTGGATGGCCCGGGGCTGGCCGACGGGCTCGTTGTCGTGGCCCGGGAACGCAAGGGCGTCGCCGGCGACCTGGGCGATCGCGCACCGGCCGGGGTACCGGCGGATTCGCCCGTGCGCATGGTCGTCGAGCAGGTGTCGACGATCGAGCACGCAGCGGTGCTGGGCGTGCCGCGCCGCGCCGGCGGCGGACTGGAGATCGGGCCCGGCCTCGGTCGTCCGCTCATCCTGACGACCCTCGAGGACGATGAGGCGATGCGGGTGATCACTGGCGGCGCCGCCGGCCGGGCACGGCTGGCCCTTGCCTGTTTCGCGCTCGGGGCCGGGCTGCTCGTCATCGCAGTCGCCTGGCTCCTGCTCGAGCAGCTCTTCGCCAGTGCCCCGGCGGCCCTCGCCGCGTCGCCCCAGGCAACGGGCCGGCCGGGCTCGGACACGCGCACGACGGGCGGCGGCCCCGGCCTCGTCGGCGACCCGGCGCTGGCCGTGCTCGGGGTGCTCGGCATCGCCGTCCTGAGCGTCGTCGCGAGCCTCGCCTACGTGCGCCTGACCGGGGGCCGGAAGCACGCCGAACCCGAGGACCGACCGCGCCCCTGGTGAGCCGTGGTGCCTCCATGAGACAGGTTGGTACTTTCGGACCATTGGCAAGAAATGTGGGGTAGATAGTCTCGGGCCACTAACTTCACGAATCTTGCCGGGAGAAAAACAGGGCTTGGCCAAGGTGGACCTGCTGCATCCGCGTCCACTCGACGCGACGTTGACCGTGACCCGGGCGGCAGAGGTTCTGGGGGTCCACGCGAACACCGTCCGGGCGTGGAGCGACGCCGGACGCCTGCGCTACTACCGGATCAACCCACGCGGCGACCGCCGCTACCGCCTCGGCGACCTCCACCGCTTCCTCGCCGCCAGCGACGCGTCAGGGCCGGCGGACGGCGCCGACGATCGCCCGGCCACGAGCCGGCGGCGCGGCCCCTTCCCCGCCGAGGACTCCATCTCGGTCGCAGATCACCAGTCGATGCTGGCCCTCGCCGGCGAGCTATCGGCGATCAACGCCTCGGCGATCCGCGAGGCGATCACGAGCCCGGACGCGCCGGTCAGCGCGGCGCTCCGCGCGATCCGCGACAGCCTCGATGCGATCCACGTCTCGGCCTGGCGCCTCGACGACGGGCGCCTTTCGCCGATCGGCGTCGCCGGGGCGCCTGGCCGTGGCCTCGTCAAGCTGCCGAGCACCTTCGGCGCGCTCGGGCTCGCGCTCGCCGAGCCTGGCGTCGTCGTCGAGGGCGACCCCGACCATGACCTCTCGGCGACCAACCAGGCCGGGCGGGAGGTCGCCTGCGCGATCCCCGGCGAGGCTGGCCCATGGGGCGTGCTCCTCGTCGTCCGCCAGAGGACGAAGCCGGTCACCGAGCCCGAGCGCGAGCTGATCGGCATCGCCGCCACGTCCGTCGGGACCATCGTCCGCGCCGCCGCCTCGGCCGCGGACGTAGCCCATCAGCTGCAACGCGCCGACGCGCTGCGCCGGGTGACCGGCGACATCGGCAGCCGGCTCGACCTCGACGAGATCCTCGATCGGCTCGTCGACCACACCCAGGTGCTGTTCAGCGCGGATCGCGTCGCGGCGTTCCTCTTCGAGGAGAACGGGGCGCGCCGGATGGCCGCCTCACGGGGCCTGTCGCGCGCCTGGATCGCCACGGTGACCGCCGATCAGGGCACAAGCCTGGCAAGCGCCGCGATCGCCGCCCGTCGCCCGATGTTCTCCGTCCACTTCCGCGACGACCCACGGTCCGGGACGTTGCGCGCCGCGGTCATCCAGGAGGGCTTCGACACCGTCTGCATCGCGCCGCTGCTCGACGGCGACAGGCCGGAGCCGTTCGGGATCCTCGGCGTGTATCACGACGACCCGCACCCGTGGGGCGCCGACGAGCTCGAGACGATGGCCGCCCTGGCGACGCAGGCGTCCGTCGCGATCAAGGCGGCCCACAACTACGCCCAGCTCGCGACCTGGACGGCGCAGTTCGAGTCGATCCAGCAGCTGGGCACGCGGCTCACTCGCCTCACCAGCGTCAAGGAGATCGGCACGGCGATCGCGACCGAGCTGCGCCAGCTGATCGACTACCACAACGTTCGGGTCTACCGGCTGCACGGCCAGGACCTCGTCCCGGTCGCGATGCTCGGCCGGGTCGGCGAATACCAGGACGAGACGCCGGACCAGCTGCGGGTCAAGTTCGGCAAGGGCATCACGGGCTGGGTCGCCCAGCACCGCCTGGCCCAGCTCCTCGACGATGCCGCGAAGGACCCGCGCTGCCAGACGATCCCCGGCACCGCCGACGACACCGACGAATCGATGCTCGTCGCACCCATGCTCTTCGAGGACAAGGTCCTGGGCGTCCTGGTCCTGTCGAAGCTCGGCCTGCGGCAGTTCCGCGCCGACGACCTGCGCCTGCTTGAGATCTATGCGAGCCTCGCCGCCCAGGCGATGGCCAACGCCGACGCGACCGAGCGCCTCCGCGACAAGTCGGCGGAGCTGGAGCAGAAGGTGCGCGGTCAGCGCGAGCTGCTCGGCATCACCGAGTCGATCCTGACCATGTTCGAGCCGCCGGTGCTGCTCGGCACGATCGTCGACCGGCTGGCCGACCTCATCGGGTCGGACAACATCCTGATCGAGCTCGTCGACGAGAAGAGCGGCCAGTACACCCCGGTCGTCGCCCGCGGCGCCGAGGCCCAGCGCTACATGCGCCCCTGGTCGCCCGACCAGGTCGAGCTCGCCGCGTGGGTCGTCGAGCACAACGAGCCGGTCTGCATCGACGACCAGTTCGATGACCCGCGGGTCCACCAGGGCTCGAGCGGGCCGACGCACGGCAGCCTCATCTCCGTCCCGCTGCGCGGCAGCGATCGGGCCATCGGCGCGCTGACCATGGAGCGAATCGGCGAGGGCCGCCGGTTCAGCGACGCCGAGTTCGAGCTCGCCCAGCTCTTCGCGGCACAGGCCTCCGTGGCGCTGCAGAACGCGGAGATCCACCTCGCGACCGCCGACGCGACGGAGCGCCTGCGCGAGAAGTCCGCGGCCCTCGAGCGGATGGTGCGGGGCCAGCGTGAGCTCCTCGGCATTACCGATTCGATCCTGAGCACGCTCGACGCGCCGGTCCTCCTGGGCACGATCGCGGACCGCCTCAACGAGATCATCGGCTCGGACAACGTCGCCATCGAGCTCATCGACCAGGACCTCGGCACCCTCTCGCCGGTCGTCGCTCGCGGCGCCGACGCCGAGTACTACCTCCAGCCCTGGCTGCCCGGCGAGACCGGCATCGCGACGTGGGTGTTCGAGCACAACGAGCCCGTCCGGATCGACGACGAGTTCGACGACGACCGGGTCGCTCAGGCGCCCAGCGGCCCGGTCCACGGCAGCCTCATCTGCGTCCCTCTGCGAGGGCGCGACGGCCCGATCGGCGTCATGACCATGGAGCGGCTCGGCGAGGGCGGCTTCTTCACCGACGACGAGTTCGAGCTCGTCCAGCTGTTCGCGGCCCAGGCAGCGATCGCGCTGCAGAACGCGGAGGTCCACCTCGACGTCCGCCGCCGGGCACAAACGGACGTCCTGACGGGCCTTCTGAACCACGGCACGTTCGGCCAGCACATGGAGTCGCTCATCGCGGCGGCCGAGCCATTCAGCCTGGTCATGCTCGATCTCGACCACTTCAAGCCGGTCAACGATCTGATGGGCCACCAGGCGGGCAACGTCCTCCTGAAGCAGGTCGCCGACGCGATCGTCGCCGCGAGCCGCGACTCGGACCGCGTGTTCCGTTACGGCGGCGACGAGTTCGCGGTGCTGCTCCCGCGGACCGATGGCGACCAGGTTGGACCGATCGCGGAGCGGATGCGCGCCGCGGTGAAGGGCGTCGTCGGGCCGGGCTCCGCGTGGCGCGGCCGCGCCCGCTCGCTCGAGGCGTCGGCGGGCACCGCATCGTTCCCCCACGACGGCGCGACGCCGGAGGAGGTGCTCCTCGCCGCCGACCGCGCCCTGTTCGTGGCCAAGCGGTCCGGCGGTGGGCGCGTCGCGAACAGCTCCGAGGGCACGGCCCTCGTTGGCGAGTTCACGCTCCAGGCCCCGACGCCGATCGACCCGCTGGCGGCCACCGCCTAGGATTTCGCGGCACAGGTCGCGACGCCGCTCGGGGGCGCCGCGCGTCAGAGTCGGGGCATGACCTACTACGAGCCTCCACAGCGCCCACGGCACGCCCGGCGGAGAACCGCCCTCGATTCGCCGTGGCTGGCGGGCGTCCTCGTCGTCGTCGTGGTTGGGCTCGTGGGCACGCTCTTCGTCGGGCCGGCGCTCTTCGGGAGGCCTGGGTCCAGCGGCGTCGGCGCGCTCCAGACGGGATTCGGGCCATCAGCAACGCCGGTCGGGCCGTCCGCCGCGCCGACGTTCCTGCGGCCAACCCCCAGCCCCGGGCCCATATTTCAGGTCTACCGGGTGAAGAAGGGCGACACCCTCAGCTCGATCGCCAAGAAGTTCCATACGACAGCCCGATCCATCGCCTGGTGGAACCGCGGCGCGTACCCGACCCTGGACCCCGAGTCACTCAACTACAACCCGGGCACGATCCGCGTCGGCTGGGTGCTCGTCGTGCTGCCGGGCCAGGTCGTCGACGAGGCCAACCCGCCGACCCCCAGCCCCGGGCCCAGCGAAACGCCCGCCGCGAGCTAGTCGACGGCCGAGCGGACGGCGGCGATCAGCCGCCCGGGATCAGGAACGGCGGCACCCATAGATTTGCGGTGCCGGCGGTCCAGCCGGCGACCGTCGCCGCGACGAGCAGGCTGACGAAACCCATGAGGACGAGTCGATCCGTCCGATCGAAGACCAGCTCGTGGAGCCAGGTTCGCCTGCCCGTCCCGAACGAGCGGAGGTCCATCGCATCGATCGTGTCCTCCGCGCCGGCGATCGCGTTGACGACCGTCGGCACGATCACCGGGATCTGCCGCCGGAGGGACCTGATGCCGCTCCTGCCGAAGGCCTTCGGATCCATCCCGCGAACCCGCTGCGCGTCGAGCGTCGTCTGGAAGTCGGCCGCGAACGACGGGATGAAGCGCCAGGTGAGGTCGATCGCAAACGCGAACCGATACGGCACGCCGAGGCGAGCGAACGTTGCGCCGAATGCAGACGGGTCGATCGAGAAGGCGATCGGGAACCCGACGGCGATCATGCCCATGAACCGGAGCCACTGTGTTGCGGCGTACGTCACCGTGGCATCGGACACGGGCTTGTTGATGATCGGGATGGAACCGTAAAAGTGCTCTGCGGCGCCCTTGGGTAGGTGCAGCTGGCGGTCCGGGGAACCGACGATCAGATTGAAGATCACGATAAAGGTGACAAAGACGATCGCGAACAGCCACTGCCGGCGGACCGCGCGGAACGGGATATGCGCCTGGCGATACCAGGCGAAGCCGAGCCCGGTGAGCAGCACCATCACGCGAATGTCCCAGACCTGGATCGCCGCGAGGACGAAGCAGGCGACCGCGATGACAAGGAGACGGGGGTCGCGCTGTGCCAGCCACGACCCCCGTCCGAGATAGCGCGGCACGAAGTTCATGGCCGTGCCGCGCCGCCGCTAGCGTCCGAGGCGTTCCCGGACGGGTTCCCAGGCGTAGACCAGGATCGGGACCAGGATGATCGTGGCGATGAGGTCGCCGAAAACCGCCGGAACGTACTCGCCAAGGGCCGCGTTGAAATCGAGGCCGTCCTTGACGATGTCGCTGAACACGATGAGGAAGCCGATCACCACGCCGACGGCGCCGGCGATGGCGCCAGCGGCAGCCTTGCGGCCGATCGGGCCGTTGAGCCAGCTGGCGAGGTACAGCGGCGCGAGCCCGGCCAGCAGGCCGGCGGCGCCGTTCGCGAGGCTCCAGTTGTAGGACGTGAGCGCGCCCCAGCCGGAGATCTGGTCGCCGATCATGTTGCCGACGAGTCCGGTGAAGAAGCCGGCGATGGGGCCAAATGCGAAGCCGAAGAACGGAACGAGCGCGAACGCCGGCCGAACGTCGACCGCGGTCGTGCCCGGCACCGGCACCTTGAACAGGCCGACCAGCACGCCGTAGAGCGCCGCGCCGATGGCCGAGTACACGATGGTCCGTGAATCGACAGCCCACAGCGAGCTTCGATTCATGGTCATGGCAGTCATCCTCTACCCCTCCAAAGCGGTTGACTCAGGGCAAGTCAGGCGATGTGGCGGCTCCCTCCCTCCCCCGCATCCAGGCGGCGAGCTCCTCGGCACCGAGGAACCGGTCGGTGGCCCCACGCTGACAGGCATTCGCCCGCATCAATGAGGTCACCCGCAGGTTGCAGCTGATCCAGCGATCTTCGTCCTCGATCACGTCGGTAGGCGAGCCATCGGCCACGATCTCGCCGTCTCTGAACAGCAATATACGGTCCGCGTGCGCGAGCGCAAGATCGACATCGTGAGTGACGAGGTACACGGACTCCAGGTCGGGGATCGCCATGAGCTCGCCCATGAATCGTCTGGCGGTACGGTGATCCTGCCCCGCCGATGGCTCGTCGAGCAGCAGCGTCGGTGGCTCGAGGGCCAGCGCGATGGCGAGGGCGAGGCGCTTCTGCTGTCCGAATGACAGCGTGAGCGGCGGCCGATCCCGCACGTCCTCGAGGTCCTCGAGCCCGGTCCGTCGCAGGGCGTCGGTCACGATCCCGTCCAGCCTCGCCACATCGCGGCCGAGGTTGCGCGGCCCGAACTCCAGCTCTTCCCGTACCGTTCGCGCGAACAGCATCTGGCTCGGGCTCTGGAACACGAAGCCGAAGGTCGTGGCCAGCTGCGCGATCGACCGCTCGGTCGCCGGCCGGCCGTCAACATTGACCTCGCCGGCGCTCGGGTCCATCAACCGCATCGCGGTTCGGAAGAGCGTCGTCTTGCCGGACCCGTTCGGGCCCAGGACCGCCACGATCTCGCGGGCTCCGAGCCTCGCGTCGATGCCATGCAGGACCTCGCGTGCGTCATAGCCGGCGCGGACGCCCCGGAACTCGAGTCGAGGCGGTCGGTCGCCTGTGCCATTCGTGGGGGCGGGCCGGGTGCCCGTCGGAACCGCCGGCCCGAGCGCGTCACTCCGCTGGCGCGCCCGCGCGAGCACGAACTCGAACGGCAGCTTGACCGCGTCGGGGTCGGCGACCTCGAGGAAGCCCGCGACGTCGCCGAGGTAGCGCGTCTGGCCCTCGTCGAGGTACAAGACGCGATCGGGGCGAAGATCGAGCGCCTCCTCGATCCGGTGCTCGACGATGACCACCGCGTGGCCCTCGTCCGCGAGGCGGCGCAGGTTGCCGAGCAGTCGAGCGGCCGTCTGCGGATCAAGGTTGGCGAGGGGCTCATCGACGACGAAGAGTCGTGGCCGGAGCATGAGGATGCCAGCCATCGCCAGGAGCTGGCGCTCCCCGCCGGACAGCGCGGCCGTCTCCCGTCCGAGCAGCGGCTCGATGCCCGCCTCGCCGGCAACCTGCGCGATTCGGCCGCGGATGTCGGCCCGCGGCGTGCCCAGGTTCTCGGGGCCGAAGGCGAGCTCGGCCTCGACGGTCGCGCCGACGATCTGGCGGGCCGGGTCCTGGAGCACCGTCCCAACCTGGAGCGAGATCTCGCGCAGCCGCTGCTCTGTCGTCGCCACGCCGGCCACGCGGACCGTCCCGGTCAGGTCGCCCGGATACGTGTGCGGGATCAGCCCGTTCATCGCCCGGATGAGCGTGCTCTTGCCGCAGCCGGAGGGCCCGGCGACCAGGAGCACCTCGCCCGGATGCACCGTCAGCGAGATGTCGCGAAGTGCCGGCTCGGTCGCCCGCCGATACCGGAACGTCAGGTTCTCGATCTCGAGGATCGGCTCGGCCATCGCCGGGCTCCGGGTCAGGCCGGGCGGATCGTGACCGGGCGGTCGGCGCCGACACCGAGGCGGCGCGCGGCATCGGCCTGGTTGTCGGCGAAGCCCAGCCTGCCCGACGAGTCCTCATACAGCAGCGGCCTGCCCATCGGGATCTCGCCGAACGTGCGGGCCCAGGAAACCGTCTCGACGATCGCCCCCGAGCCATTCGTTGCGCCGAACTCGACGTTCAGCGAACGGCCGGACTGCAGCTCGCCGACGGCGCGCACGAGGTCGGCGGTCTCTCCGGCGAGGCGGAGATTGCCGAATGAGTCGACGTACACGACCGAGCTGTGGAGGACGCCTTGCTCCACCTCCGGCTCCGGGAACCGGATCGCCACGAGCGAGGCCGGATCGATGGCGGGACCGACCTCGGCGAACCCGCCGCCGATGGCGAGATGCGCCGCGATCGGCGCGAACAGGTCGCGGCCGTGGAACGTCGACGACGTCCGCGCCAGCATCCAGTCACGGTTCTGGAGAACGCGGGCCTCGCGGATCCCGCCCAGCCGCTCGGCGGCGGTGGCGAGCAGGCCGTTGTCCGGTCCGATGAGGACGTCACCCCGTCCCGTCAGCAGCCCGATCGGGCGGCGAGCGGTACCCACACCCGGATCGATGATCGCGACGTGCACCCCGACGGGCATCCACGGCAGCGAGGCCGTCAGCAGGAACGCGCCGTCCCGGATCGCGTACTTCCGGACGGAGTGGCTGATGTCGACGATCTGAGCGTCCGGTGCGATCGACAGCATGACCCCGCGGCAGACGGCGGCGGCCGAGTCGGGCCCGAAGTCGGTGAGGAAGCTGATGAAGGGGCGCATCGGCGGCGGGAATGGTACCCGCCGGTCGCCATGAAACGGTGCGCTCCGCCAGATTTCGGTCAGCGCAAGGCGGTTTCGAGCACGGTCGCGAGCGCACCAGGCGTGCGTGAGCGACGGCGCGCAGAAACCAACGAAGCGATGGCCGAAAGATGGCGGAGCGCAAAGAGACGGCGCCCGGAGGAGGGCGCCGTCTCGGTGTTGCGAGCAGAGGGGAGGAGCACCTGTGCTCGCGGGGAAGTTCAGGACGCGGGCGGATCGATGACGTTCGTGGAGCCCGGCCGGCTCCGGCGGACGGGTCCGGCAGGGCGCCGGGCCCGATGTGTGGTCCCGTGGCCCGAGGTCGTGGCACCGGCTGCGGCGCGGACCTCGGCGGCGTGGCTGATGCGGCGCTGGATGATCGAATCGATCTCGGCGAGCGACCACCGAACCCCGGCGCTGGACAGGCCGTGCAGAAACGCGGTGAGGTTCGCCGCTTCGCCGGCTTCGAGACCCCGCGCGAGCAGGGCGCGGTACGTCGCTTTCAGGCTGGCCGATACCGGCCGAGAAACGGACTCCGGCTGTTCCATCGAGCCTGCATCCCGCGCCATTCGCACCGTCGGCCGACCGGAGCGCCCGGTCGGTTCGGTGAGGCGATGGTGGGTTGGGTGGAGTCCGGTCGCGATGACCCATCGGTACCGGCCGCGCCGGTACTTGTGCGGCAGCACGGGTAATCTCGCCCTTGATGGACGACCTCGACGAGCTCGATCGCGGCTCCGGGAAGCGCGACCGCACCGCCCGGCTCATGCGCGTCGCCCGGCTCCTCGAGGGCAACCCCGACGGGATTCGGCCGAAGGACATCGCCGACCGGCTCGGGATGTCCGTCCGCAACGTCTATCGCGATCTCAAGGCCCTCGAGCTCGAGGTCATGCTGCCGGTCTGGTCGGAGGGCGGTCGCTGGGGCATCGACGCGGCGGCCTTCCTGCCGCCGCTGAAGCTCACCCTGTCGGAGGCGATGGCCGTGTTTCTCGGCGCCCGCCTGATGGTCCGCTACGCCGACAAGTACGACCCCGACCTCGGCTCGGCGTTCGAGAAACTGGCGGCGACGCTGCCCGAGACCCTTCGCGAGCACGTCGCGCGCAGCCTCGACGTCATGCAGGACGCGCCGCTCGACCCGGACTTCATCGACTCCGTCCACAAGCTGACGCGCGCCTGGGCGGAACGCCGCGTGGTCGACATCGAGTACGCGGGCGCGGCCTTCGAAGGCCGCCCGGGCGAGCGCTCCCGGCGCACGGTGCGGCCGTACCTGATCGAGCCGTCGGCGCAGACCCACGCCCTGTACCTGATCGGCTGGGACGAGGACCGCGACGCCGTGCGTACCTTCAAGATCGAGCGGGTCCGCGACGTTCGGGTGACGCCTCGCTCTTTCGAGCCCCCGGAGGAGGCCACCCTCGAGCGCGACCTGCGCCGAGGTTGGGACATCATCGCCGACCAGGCGCCCGTCGCAATCCTTCTGCAATTCTCCCCGAGCGTGGCGGACCGCGTAGTTGAAACGGTTTGGCACCCACTCCAGGAGACAGAGCGGCGGCCAGACGGTACCCTCCTGTGGCGCTCGACCGTGAGCGGGGTCATCGAGATCCGGCTCTGGATCCTGTCCTGGGGTGACGACGTGGAGGTGCTCCAACCGTCGGAGCTGAGATCCCAGGTTCGCGACATCCACGAGCGAGCCCTCGCGAGATATCGCTGAGGCACCCAGCGACAGCCAGTTGCACTGACGCAACGCCATAGGTCCGAAGAGGACGATCGTCCGGGTTTCCGGACGAGGAGGTCGCCGTGACGATGCGCGCCATGTCGGGGGTTTCCCAGCGCAAGCCTCGCTCGAGCATGCTGCTCGCCGCCGCCCTGATCGCCTTCCTCGGCCTTGCCGTGGGCCCGGCTGCGCATCCCGCGCCGGTCGCCGCGAGCACGGCCACGAACATGGAAGCGCTGATCGTGAAGTGGGTGAACCAGGCTCGTGTCGCCCGCGGCGTGCCCGCGCTCACTGTCGGCCCGCGGCTCACCGTGCTCGCCGGTGCCCGCTCAGCCACGCTGGCGCGGACCGCGACGCTGGTCCATCCCAGCTGCTTGTCGTGCGTGTTTCGCTCGTACGGCATCCCGTTCAGCATCTGCGGCGAGAACATCGCGATGACGAGCTATCCGTGGGGCTGGGAGGCAGCCAGGAGCATCTTCCTCGCCTGGAAGGGCAGCCCCAGCCACTGGACGATCCTGATGAGCCGCAGCTTCCATCGGATCGGCATTGGGGTTTCCTATCGGAGCGCCAATCGCACGACGTGGGCCGCGGCGGAGCTCGCCGGCTAGCGTCGCTCCGGGCGCGCCCGCCCGTATCCTGAGGGCGTGGCGCGCCACCCCTTCGCCGCCGTCAACCTCATCAGCGACCCGATCCACGGCTACCTCGAGCTGACCAAGCGCCTCTCGCACGCCGAGTCGGCCGCGGCCGGCCTGCCGGACGAGGACGCGGCCGAGGACGACCTCCTCGACACGGCCTGGCTGCAGCGCCTGCGGCGCGTCAGCCAGCTGCAGAGCGCGCGCTGGGTGTTCCCGACGGCCGAGCACTCCCGCTTCACCCATGGCCTCGGGGTCATGCACGAGGCGGGCCTGTGGGCGCGGGCGCTGCTGCCCTCGCTGCGGACGGTGCTGCCGGCACTCGCGCCCACGGAGCCGCTCCCGTCCGAAGGGCTCGTTGTGGAGACGCTGCGGGTCGCCGGCCTCCTGCACGACGTGGGTCACGGCCCGTTCGCGCACTTCTTCGACGACCGCGTCCTCGCCGCCTTTCCCGCGCCCGAGGACGCGCGGCGCGGAGGCGGCAAGCGCCTCTCGCATGAGGACCTCAGCCAGCTGATCATCGAGCGTGAGCTGGGCATCCCGATCCGTGCGCTCCGCCGGGCACCGGGTGCGACCCCCGAGCGCGACGCATTCGCCGCCGGCGAGGCCATCGACCCGAGGTGGGTTTCGTTCCTGGTGGCGAAGCCTGCCCTGACGGACGCTTCGATGCCGGCCTGGGTGCGGCTGCTGCAGCCGCTCCTGTCGGGCGTGTTCACGGTCGACAACCTCGACTACGTCCGGCGCGACGCGTTCTTCACGGGCGTCCAGGTCGGCATCGACGTCGAGCGGCTGCGGCGCTATGCGTTCATCTCGGAGCGTGGCCTGACCCTGTACGAGCCAGGGATCGTGGCGCTGGATGGCTTCCTCAACGCGCGCCTCCTGCTCCATCAGTCGGTGTACTTCCACCGCACCGTCCGCGCGATCGACCTGGACCTCGGCGAGGTCTTCCAGCCCGCGATCGAGGCGCTGTTCGGCGACGACTCCCCGGCCGACCGGCTGGCTGACTACGTCGACCTCGACGAGTACGCGCTGCTCCACCAGGCGGCGCGCTGGGCCCGCGGCCAGGATGTCCTCGACGGCGGCTCGCGCGCGGCGCCAGGCGCCGGGCGCGTGTCGAGCGC
>JACXTT010004898.1_pt1 | contig 19681 bp, 16 predicted proteins | sample 9270951 | NCBI WGS metagenome assembly JACXTT01 (sample SAMN15532306, study PRJNA645909) | rock metagenome | isolation source: weathered quartz diorite | place: Puerto Rico | collected 2017-06-21 | reverse complement strand
GAAATTAGAGACTCCGTTAAGCCAGCGAAATTCGGTTCGATTCCGATTACCTAGTGTTAATCCAGATAAGACAATATGGGGCGTGGCTTGAGCAATGATCGTGTTTTCAATCGTTAGGCGGGCCTGGTCAATCGTGTGCAGGTATTCATAACCACCGCCGACCACAAGAAAGTTGTCGTTATCTTCATCGATGTCACGTAGACGTAGATTCAAGATTGGCTTCATGCGTCTACTGATCAGGCCTCCCGTTCTCCATCTGTGAAACGAGAAGTCCAAACCCTCCTGAAACTCTATCCATGTCTCAAGCCGGGTTCGCGGCAATAGATCGATAGCGGATACCACTTTGGGTCTGGCCTCCCAAACGGTCTCCTCGGGCTGGACCTGTCCGCTCGCCATCGTTGCATTCAAATCAGCTAGAGCGGCCAGTAAAACAAAACTCACCAACCGCTCTAGTCGCATGAGCGCACCTCTACGGGTCGATCTAAGAGTGAAGGGCATTAAGTTCGACCGAACTCATCTGCAGTACGAAACCAACTAATTCATTCACGCCCTGCGATAATCAAAGCAGAGCTATGAAGTGTCCTAAGAGAGTGTGCATTAAACCCTAATCAACCAGCGTGACCATTCCATTTGTCACATCGTAGTAGCCGGCGACGACCTTGATTTTGTCCTCCTTGACAAGACCGCCAATCACAGTGGACGCCTCCTCTAGAAGCGCCGCGTGAATCTTGGCGTTGGCCTTGGCCGCTGCCTCAATGTTCGGCCCAGCTAAGTCGACCGCGGGTCGAATCCGAGGAAAAAGCACGCTGATTTGTCCGGGGGCCGCCGAACCTTTGATGGTCGCGGCAACGGCACCACAGTTCGAATGTCCCAGCACCATGATGACTCTGGTGCCCAGAACCGCTGCACCGTATTCGAGACTGGCGATGACCTCAGGGGTTGTGAAGTTACCGGCAATGCGGCAGACGAAGATGTGGCCGATAGTTTGATCGAACACGAGTTCGACAGGCACGCGAGAATCGGCGCAAGAGAGCACCGCAGCGAACGGCTGCTGCTTCTCAGCGGTCTTAGCCTTCAGCACCTGAAGATCGTGCTCATGAGCTGTTGTTTTGCCGGTAACATAGCGCCGGTTACCGTCCATGAGTTCGCTTAATGCCCCCTCAGGGCTGAGTTCGGTCTCGAAGATAGGCCGCGCACCTGCCAGTCTGGCGCCCAAGCCAACGAAAGTGCCTGCCATAGCCGCGACTGTTGTGCGCACAAAACAACGTCGCGACGTATCGTTGCTTGCGGTTCGGCTATTGGCACGTCTTGCCTTCAGAAATTGAACGTCCATACCTTTCGGCCCTGCAATGCACCGACCTAAACTTCCAAGTTTTCTCGTGTCCAGTATTTTTAAATGCGACTTTGCAGATTCTCCGAATCTCCCAACTCACGGTTTTAGGATTCGGTACCCGGCGAAGAGCGAGAGGATACCAGCCAAACCGGAGCCACACAGAATCGCAAATTTAGCTATTTCCAGTAACGGACCAGGAGGAAACGCGAGTTGCGCGATGAAGAGCGCCATTGTGAAACCAATGCCGCCAACCATCCCGACCACACCAATGTGAGGCCACCGAACACCGGTTGGCAACGCAGCCACACCCGAGCGTGCGGCCAGCCACGACACCGTTAGAATTCCGATCGGCTTACCAATTGTCAGACCGAGTGTCACGCCCAAAAAGACCCATTTTGCATCTCCGGCAAAACTTATTTGACCCAGCGGAACTCCCGAGTTGGCGAAGGCGAAGAAAGGCATAGTCCCGAACGCCACCCAACCGTGCAGCGCATGTTGGAGTCTCTCGACGGGGGAAACGGCTTCGCGATTGGCGACCTTGAGCATGTGCAGATGTGGCAACAGCGTGCGGTCATCCCGTACGCCATTCGAACGAAGCGAGTGAACACGAGCCTCAGTCGGATCAAGAAACTCGTCCACTCCGTACCACGCTTTTACCGGCGTCATGAAACCCAGAATGACACCTGCGAGCGTCGGATGAATTCCCGCAATGTAAGCTCCGGCCCAGATAACGGTTCCTGGAGCGACATACGCCAAAGGCGAGCGCACACCAAGAAGCTGCATGACAAATGTTCCAAGGACTCCCAGCCCAAGAACTGCGAAGCCCATGGCAGCGATATTCGCGGAATAAAAGAGTGCGATCACGACAATCGCGCCGACATCATCGATGACGGCCAAAGCCAACAGTAGAACGCGGAGTGCGGGAGTCACGCGTTTTCCCAACAAGGCAAGTGCTCCCACTGCGAAAGCGATATCCGTGGCCATCGGAACTGCCCAACCGACTGCGGACGGACGACCGAGGTTGAAAGCGAGGAAGATCAAGACTGGAATCTGCATCCCTCCCAAGGCGGCTGCGAGGGGTAGGGCGGCGCGGCGAACCTCACTCAGTTCTCCAGAATGAATTTCGCGCCGAATTTCAAGACCGACAACGAAAAAGAACACCGTCATCAGTCCATCGTTAGTCCAGAAGTGCAGGTCGCGCTCAAAGGCAAAGCTCCCGAATCTGAACGCGAAGGGCGTGTGCCAGAGATCCGAGTAAGCCGCTCTCCATGGAGAATTAGCCCAGACTAGCGCTGCGGCGGCCGCAACCATCAGCACGATGCCGCTCGCTGCTTCAATCGCAAGGAAACGTTCTACGGGAGCAAGAATGCGTTGAACTCTTTTGCGGAAAGGTATCCACGCACCTTGTGAATTGGGATTTGCCCGATTGGGAAACGCAGGAGTGTTTTCTTTGGCCACGTGAACCTCGTCTTGCAAATGCACGACTCACGGTGGCGGCCCGACCATCCGATAGCCTGCGGTGACCTTCACCGCACCCTTAGCTTTTATTGTTTCCGGCCAGACGTCGCGCGTCAATCACGTTCGGCGCAGATCGTCGAAATCTCTACACCATCCGCACGGTCGGGGATAGTGCCCAAATCAAAGGATCAATGTGTTCGAGGAAAGACCGACCAAGAATCCATGTACTACCGGCTTCTTCGGCGCAAGGCGTATTGGTATACGTCCGTTTTGAGTTAGTGAAGCTACCGGCCGTATTTGAACTCTGGCAACAATAGTGGTCCGTAATGCTTCAAGATCATCCCCGATGAAGAAATCATTTCCAGGCTGTAATAGCTTGGCCCAGTTTGGATCGGGAGACTCATAGGAGCCGGAATTCCGGTAGACGGTAGAGTAGAGGTCGGTAAGTCAAGCACGACGGTCCAAGGTTTTTTCCCCGTCGCACTCCGCCAGATTACGATTCGCGAGCTAGACGTTGGCTGATTCCTCCAGAACGCCGTTACTTCATAGCCTAAGTTGATCAATGAAAAATCATAATTGGATGTGTGTGCCTCGCTCGCTGTCCCCTTGGCGATCTCAGACGGAAGCTTCATTTCAGTGCAAGGTTCCGTTGAACTGCAGCCGACCTGTGGTCGGCGACCTTGTTCCTTCGGCCAAAGAGACTTGGCAAGGACAAACGTGGCTACCAGAGCCACACCGATGGAGCAGATAATCAATGGTCTGTGCATTAATCTTCGCGCATTTGATCGGCTGGGCTTCATGGCATCAGAGTAGAACGCGGTCTTACGGCGCGCAACAAAGGCGAGATGCACCTTGTGTATAAACCGTGTGTGGAGAATCTCACTTAGCGTAATACGCGTTACCGTTGACTAACATCGTCCAAGAACCCGATCCCAAGTACCACGATTGAATTCTGATCTTCTCGACTGGGTGCAGGGAACTTTGGCACGATCCGAAGTTCCATTCTGTCCCTTGGAGGTGCGTCATGCGACATGACGATGAATTCGATAACCTTCCCTCCTTTCGAGACACTGTTGTCCAAGTGATTGCTACGCCTCCATCTTCTTGGTGTCGAGAACCATCGCTCGTCGACGAGGGATATACACTTCACCATATGAAACTCATGAAACACATGGAAACGAACAAAGTTCGATTCGAGGCCGAGCTGATCGAAGGCCACAAGGGCGTTACGGTTGTGCTGGTTCCGTTTGATCCTGAAGAGAAGTGGTCCATCAAGCCGGTACGTCTGGTGGGTCGACGTCATGGTTGGGTCGTTGCCGGCAGCCTGAACGGCATCGCATTCGACGGCTACATCGGAGAACGCTGGAACCGCTTCTTCATCATCATCGAGAAGGACCTGCGCGAGGCGGCCAATGTCAGCCTGGGCGATACATTAAAGATGACGGTCCAGCCAACGTCCAGTCCAGGCGCTCTTGCAAAGGCGATGGAGCTATCCAAGGTCACTACTCAGCCGAGAACAAGGCGGTCGGACGCCATCCATCCGCAAGAACGCTCCGAGCCGCGTTGAAGTCAACGACGCGATAAGCAAATGGTCGGTGCGTGCGTATTTCACTTTGCTGAACGGCTGTAGAACACCCCTGCGCAATCTTGTTTACGTTCGCTTTCCGATGTGCAAAACCATCAACACTATGCCCCGAATTGAATCTCCACCTAATGGTCCCCATTCTCTCGAGTCGGCGCTTTCATCTCGGTTATCACCCAGAAGAAAGTACTGATTCGAAGCGAGTCGAATCGGCGGAGAATTACGGTGCCTGCCCTTTTCGGGAGTGTACGAGATCCAATGTCCGTCCTCATTCTCGATTAGAGATCCGGGCTTTGCCGATTGAGGTACCCACGCAAAATCGGAACGATTTAGTGCTCTCGCTTCGCTCGGTCGACCATTGATGAATACGCGGTTCTCTCGCACCTCAACGATATCTCCAGGGATGGCCACCACGCGCTTTGGCGCAGGCCAATCACTTGTCGGATTGAGGATCAAAACCATCTCGCCGCGCCGCGGTGTGCTTAAACGAAAGAGTTTTAGAGTTGTGTAGGGTAGCCGCAAATCGTATGCAGCCGTGTTGACGACAACAATATCGCCAGGAAGAATTGTCGGAACTTCTGAGATGCCACCCGGCGTTATTTCATACGCACGTACGTATGCAGGTGCGCAACCTATGATGACCGCAATCGGTAAAACAAAGCGTAAGCGCTGCTTCAACCAAAGAAGGAGTTCATGTCGCACGTTGGGGCGAGAATACTAGATCTGAGATCAGATGCGCACTCATTTGATGTATAAGCGCCTATCCTTCATATTGTTTCCACAGCGCAGGCACTTCTGAGTTGGTTCTTTGCAATAATGCAAAGATGTCGAATCTAAGCACACTCATTTCAAACGCCACGGAGAGCGACGTCGACCGCTCCGTCGCAGCCATTGCCCGCGCTTTCGGACGCTGTTGAACCTCTCACCTGCAGCAATTGATCGCGTTGCCCACCGGGAAAAGAATGAGCCGCCAATTGCGCGGATTACGCGAATTGGGCTAAGGACCGATGCGCTTCGCCGCGAACCAGCGATTACCGGCGGGATCTGCAAAAATGGCCAAGCGATCGCCAAAAGGTTGGTCGGCAGGCGGCACGACTGGAATGGCGCCCGCCGACAGGGCGCGATGATAGACGGCATCGACGTCGTTCGTGTGCATATACAGCCCAAATGGACGCATCCCCTCTTCCCCGGCTTCGGCCATCTCCACCATGGCTTCGCCGATGCGGACAAAAGCGTGGACCATGCGTCCGGCTTCTTCGTGGAGGCCTTCCATCTTCGCGCCGAAAGCGCGTTTCAGGAAATCGATCAACGGCGGAGCGTTCTTCGGCAGCAGGCTTGGAGTAACGTGCCCTAGGCCCGCAGGGACATAGTCGGGGCCGCGGCGAGTCGCGATGAACCAATAGTTACCGAAGGGATCCGACACAAATGCGGCGCGTTCGCCATAGGGCCGGTCGGCGGGCTCGCCTACGCCGGGAGGACCGATAGTAACGGCTCCAGCGTCGAGCGCGCGTTGGTAGGTAGCGTCGCAATCCCTTACGTACACGTGTAACGCGGCGGGACATTCCTGGCCGCGCATGGACTCGCCTCCCATGATGATGAAATCGGAGTCAACGATTCTCACGCCGGCGACGAATCCATCGGGCCCGTGGTGCGGATGACGGCCCGTTTCCTCAGCACCAAACGTGTGCTTCATGAACTCGATCAATTCGGCGCCCTCGGGACCACAGATGAAGGGCGTGACGGTGTAGATCGTGGCGAATTCGGCCGCGGTCGTTTCGATAGGTGTTGATGAAGTCATCGGTAGTCTCCTTTGAAATTCGGCTTGTAGCTCACGACTGAGGAGCGTCTTGAATCCATCGTCCGGCAGTTCCCGCAACCCGCCCGCGATCTGCATCAAGTCGGAAAGCGTTGGATCGGCGGCCGCCGATTGCTGGGCGCCGGCCAGCATCGTGTCAATGGCCTGGTCGAGTTGTTCGCTGAGCGCGCGGTCAGGCATGTGCGCCCTCCATCTGAGCCCGCAGGCTCTCAATCGCACGGAGCTGAAGTTGCTTCACTGCGCCCTCGCTTCGTCCGAGTTCCTGGGCAATTTCCCGGATGCTTTTCTGCTCCACGAAGCGCATGTGAATCACGCGGAACTGCGCTTCCGGAAGCCGGCTCACCAACTGGAACAGCATGGTGCTTCGTTCGACTTCGGCAGGAATGGCGGCTTCGGGCTCCTTCGCCGGATTGCCGGTCTCCCGGCCTGAGCGCTTCCAGTGGTCGGCCAAGACGCGCGAGGCGATCCCGATCAGCCAGGCGGCAAACGGCACGCCCCGCCACTCGAACTTTCCGATGCCGGCGAGAGCTTCGCGGAAGACATCGGCCGTCAGATCTTCGGCTTGGTGCCGGTCGCCGACCCGCCGGACGATGTAAGCATAGACGCGATAAAAGTTCTTCTCGTACAGGTCAGCAAAGCGGGAAGGGTCCCGTTGGGCGGCCTCGACTTGCGTCCGTTCGTTATGCTCCTCGCTCATGGGTCATTAACATCATCCGTTTTGCAGGAGAAAAAGTTACGGCAGCGCTACTTGGCGAGACCCAACGGCGGCCCGATGGCCGCCGTTGGGTGGAACTAATTAGAGCTTCCGCGTTTCTGCACGGCTTCCATGAAATCGGCTTTCGTCTGCGGAGCGGCGGATGTGTGGACATTGATATAGCGGTTGTAGTCGAGATTGAGCTTCGTGAGAATCGGAGCAAGCGCTTTGACGTGATCGTTGGCCGGCTGTCCCGGAGTCAACGAGAAGTCGCCCTGAAATAGAACCTTCTCCTTTGGGAGGTATGCGATCATCAAACCATTGGAGTGTGGAACCGGAGCGACGTGGTAAATCTCGACCGTTCGCGTTCCATCCGAATAGACCTTCTTCTCTGTGACTGCTTCAATTTTGGCTTTCTTCGGATTCTTCGCAAGAACGTCATCCAGCAACGTTCTGGGAGTGTTGAGCGCTCTGTCCAAAAACTCCTCGTTGTTTTTCTGTGTGATGATTGTCGCGCCTTCAGCCACCAATGCCGGCAGGCCACCGGTGTGATCCGAATGAGGATGCGTGTTCATGACGTAACGGATTGGCTTGTTCGGAATGAGCTTCTTCGTTTCGGCAATGTATGCCTGACCGCGCGCTATAGATTGCCCGGCCTCGAGCATCATGATGTAGTCTTTGAACTCCACAATCACTGAATCGTAACTGCCGTTCCCCGTGGTGAGCCTGTATAGACCGTCGCCAAGTTTTTCGGAAGTGACAGTCAGCGCCGGTGGGGCGCCACCGCCAGGAGCACCGCCACCTCCGCCACCACCGCGGCCGGCCGGTGCAGCTATGGGAACCAGCGTTGCGACATCGGGAGGATTCGCCTTCGCCGCCGCCACATTGACTTCAAAGAATGGCCATCCACCGCGCGTCTGCACGATCTTCGAAGGCGCCATGACTCCGCCGAAATCTTTCCAGCCCGTGTAGGTGGCGAGGATGTGCATGTCGCCCATGATATTTTCGCCGAGCCATGTCTCGACGCGGTCGACGATGTTCTGCTCGTTCACGTAGCCATTGATGACGTAGTTCTTTCCCGACGCCGCCTTCACCATTGGGCTCCAGGTTAGGACGGTGTAGTTCTTGCCATCGACTTTGCGTTTGCTCACGGTCGCGTTGTTCTCAGCGGCGCCCTTCAAGAAACCCCAAGGCGTGATGTAAAACTCGAGCGAGTTGTTCCAGGGTTGCGAGACGTTCGCCTGCTGCGGCGTGACCTGCTGAGAAAAGGTTCCCGGCGCCAGCGTTGTTGAGCCGCCGGCGCCAATGTTGTTCGTCGCTCCCGTCTGACGCGACGCCGGGCCAGTGAGGTCGATCACGCGGACGTAGTTGTTGATCGGCCGCATCGGATCATGGGTTCCCTTACACATCATGTCGGTGGAATTGGCTCCGCACTGCTGGAACGCCACATCCTTGGCGGATCCCGAATACGTAATGGATTTCAGATCGCCCAATGCTTTTTGCGCATTGGCGATTACCGTCTTTGCATCTTGCGCCACCGCGTTTCCACATAGAAACGCGAGGCACATTGCGATTACAGCAATTTTTTTCGACACAGTTCTCCTCCTTATGATTTTTGCGCCGGAAGTCTCCAATGACATGCGCATTCTATACCTAATCTTCAAACCGCGGCGGTGTGTAGTGGGTCATAGTTTTATCGACGCTTGGCCCGCGATGGCATAGGATTATGCGCCAATAGGAGAAACCACAATGACACGCATTCGTTTGGCGTTGGCGACGACGATTCTGATCGCAATCCAACTGGCCGTCGGATTTCGGTCCTCCGCTCAGGTTAAGAGTGCGGAGTATTTTCCGGCCCGCGACACCTGGGAACGGCGGAAACCCGCTGATGTCGGAATGGACGCGGCGAAGTTGAACGAAGCGATGGACTTCATGAAAGCGCACGAAACCGCCTCGCCTGCTCGAGACTTTTCGGATCAGGAGATCATCTTCGGAAAACTCCTCGGCTCGATCCCTACCGAGCGCGGAGCCACGAATGGGTTGGTGATCCGTCACGGATTTGTTGTGGCGGAGTTCGGAGACACGTCCCGGCCGGATCCGACGTACAGCGTCGCCAAGAGCATGCTCTCGACAGTCGCCGGCATTGCGTTGGATCGCGGCCTCATTCGGAGCGTCGATGATCCGGTCGCCAATCTGATCAAGGACGGCGGCTACGATTCACCACACAACCGGCTCATTACGTGGCGGAATCATCTGCAACAGGAATCCGAATGGGAAGGCGAGATGTGGGGAAAGAACGCGAACTTCCTCGGCAAGGAAGCCTTCGGCCGCGGCGAAATGAAACCTCGCGCCATCCAGGAACCGGGGGCGTTCTATGAGTACAATGACGTCCGTATCAACCGCTTTGCATTGTCGTTGTTGAAAGTCTTTAAGAAACCCATTCCTGATGTCTTCCGGGACGAAGTGATGAATCCGATCGGCGCATCGACAACATGGAAGTGGGTGCCGTATGCCAATGCTTATGTGGACATCGATGGCAAACGGATGCCGTCGGTCAGCGGCGGCACTCGCTGGGGCGGCGGCGTTTGGATCAGCAGTTACGATTTGGCGCGGTTCGGCTTGCTTTGGTTGCGAGGCGGCAAGTGGCGCGATCATCAGATCGTCTCACCTTCCTATATAAAGATGGCGACGACGGCGAGCGCCCATGGACCCGACTACGGCTTTTTGTGGTGGCTCAATACAAGACAAGGCCAATGGCCTGGTTCTCCCAAGGATGCCTATTGGGCTCTCGGCAGCGGCGGCAACTACGTGTACATCGATCCCACTCACGATCTCCTCGTGGTATGGCGTTGGAGTGCGCAATCCAGCGAGGGTTTCAGGAAAGTGGTGGCCGCAATCACGGACTAAATTTTGAATTAGTTTGGAGTCGGCATATTCCCCTCCTTTTTGAAGGGCTGTTGACACAAAAGCCGCGTAGCGGCGCCACAATGCTAGCCACGGGCTGCGCCTGGCGCAGCCCCGTGGATTGCTCGGCGGGAAAAACCAAGTGTTCCACGGGCTGCGCCCGTGGCTAGAATTGTGGCGCTCGCTGCGCGAGCTATGGTGGGCTACAGCCTCTTTCAAACGCGATCAAAATTCAACTGACCCACTACTACTTCATTGCGGACCGTTAGTAGAACCATTTTGTTGATACATCACCACGCGAGCCTGCATGCAGGTCGACAACATTTGGGTAAATCGCTGGAAGCGATCTGAACCAATGATCAGGTCGTTCTGATTCGGCTTACGTTCTTCGGTATGCATGATGTATCCCCACGCGTTCGAATCGATGATGGCTTCGTGGGGATCGACGAACACATCGACACCCGCCTGTTTGGTAACAGCCGATAAGTGCGCAATGCTGGCAATCGAAGTCCGGTGCGCGTCGACGCCACCTGTGGGTCCGATTCCACCCGCCAAGACCGCGACGTGACGCTGTCCACGCTCGAACACCGGGAACACCGCTGCGATTGTGCCGGACGTGTGTCCAGGAATGAGAAGAAACGTGATCGAAGTATCCCCGAACTTCAGAACCTGCCCGTCATGAATAACGCTCTCCGGATTCGGCACGCCGCCGAGCGCGCCCCAGTCCGCCTCGGAGACCATCACGCGCACGCCCTTTGCGCGGAAATACGGGAGACCGCCGGAGTGATCATTGTGAGAGTGCGTGAGGACGACGAGTTTGATTTGATCCGGATCCAAGCCCAGCTTGCGCATTCCCGGCACGACGATATTGGCGGCCTCCTCAGGATTATTCAAAGTGTCGAATAGAACGAGCCCGTCCGATGTCTTCAACACCCAGGCCCCGACATCGGTTCGGCCTACGTAATAAAAGTTGTCGAATAATTGTGAAGGTGTCGCCGCGTCCCCTTTGCCGTTGGCCGTGTTGGGTCCATTGAGCATGCAATACCGGCTGAACGATATGAGGTATCGCGCATCGGTCATTTTGAGAGCTTGCTGCACTAAGGGAAGGCTCGGGTCCGCCCCGCGGCCACCACGACCCTGAGCGTTTAGTAGTGAACACGGCAAGAGCGTCAGCACAATACCGGCAAGTATGTTTTTCATTCCAGTCTCCCCATTTGAGATCCGTATATCCTATCCTTGTTTCGGCTTTCAGGAGGATTTCGTGATGAACCATTCCTATCTTTCCAGACGAGAATTCGTGGCGGCAACCATGGCAGCCGCGGCGTGGTCGACAATGCCGGCTTCGGCTGCAGCAACGTCGGATTTGGCTGCGTTGACGTTGAAGGGAGCATCCGACTTACTGCGACGCCGGGACGCGTCACCCGTTGACCTTACGCAGGCGTGTCTCAATCGCATCGATAAATACAACAAGTCCATCAATGCGTTCATTACCGTCATGCGAGACCAGGCGCTCGCCAGCGCTCGAGAAATGGAAGCCGAGCAGAAGAGCGGCAAGTGGCGCGGCCCGCTGCACGGTATTCCGATCGCCCTGAAGGACAACATCGATACGGCCGGTGTCCGAACGACGGCCGCAAGCGCGGTTTTCAAGGATCGTGTTCCGACCGACGACGCAGAAGTCGTTGTGCGTTTGAAGAAGGCAGGCGCCGTCCTTCTCGGCAAACTGAACCTTCATGAGTTTGCTCTCGGTGGAACTTCTGCAGTCACATACTTTGGCCCCGTGCACAATCCGTGGAATCTGGAACGCGTGCCTGGAGGATCCTCCGGTGGTTCCGCCGCAGCGATCGCCGCGGATCTCTGCATCGGATCTTTAGGAACGGACACCGGCGGCTCGATCCGCATTCCCGCCTCCCATTGCGGCATCGTGGGTTTCAAACCCACATACGGCCGTGTAAGTAATCGCGGAGTGATTCCGATGGCATGGACGTTGGATCACGTCGGTCCAATGTGCAAGACCGTGGAAGATGCCGCTCTGATGCTGAGTGTCATCGCCGGGTTCGACGAACTGGACCCGACTTCAATGGACGTCCCCGTCCCGGATTACAGCCGCGCCATACGCATGCCGGTTTCGAAGTTTCGCGTTGGCGTTCCACGAACGCCATTCTTCGATAATCTCGATCCTGAAATTGCGAAAGCCGTCGAGGCGGCGATTGATGTGATTCGCAAACTTACCGCGAGTGTGAAAGACGTGCCGATTCCGGCCACCGGAAATATCGCTGACATTTGGAATCCGGAAATTTACGCGTATCACACGCCATGGATCACGAAGACACCGGAACTCTACCAGGACGCCACTCGCAATCTAATTCAAGCCGCAGGCAACGGTAAGCCGGCGGCCTACGCGCAAGCCCGTCATCAAGTGGATGTCGTCCGGCGTGATATCAAGAAGGTCTTCGGCAATGTGGATGTCCTGCTCACACCGACACAGCGCACTCCGGCCGCGCTCATTGTGCCTGCACAGCCTGCAGCAAATGCCGGCCGAGGTGGCGCGCCGGGCGGAGCCGGCGGCATTGTGAATACAGGTGCGTTCGACATCTACGGCCTGCCCACGATGTCGATCCCCTGCGGCTTCACGTCTTCCGGTTTGCCGATCGGTCTTCAAATCAGCGGCGCTCACTTCGCGGAGTCCACTGTCATTACTCTTGCGCACGCCTATGAACAGGCTACGGAATGGCACAAGCGACGTCCGAAGTTGGCCGATTAACTGTAAATAACCGCCAATCGGATCTAAAGGACTGACGGCGTCATTTTCGTTACAGGTGTGAACAAATTCACGAGATGTTAATTGCGGCATATTCCCCTCCTCTCGTGAGGAGGGGTGCCTGCGCCACTGAGAAAATGACGCGGAGCCTCCTTAGCGGACGCAGGCGGGGGTGGTCGCTCACAACTTAACGTGCTGTGTGAGCAACCACCCCGCCCGCTCCATCAATGGTAGCTTCGCAGCATCTTCCTTTATGTCGCTACGACCGCCCCTACAGTCACTTTGCAAGACTTAAGATTTGCGACGCGTTCGCCGCTGACCTGCGGGAGTTATAATCTGTCGCCACACCATCGCTACAAAAAGGAGATTCGGCATGCGTCATGTCGTAGTCATTTTCGTACTCAGCCTCGCTGTGACAGCCGTCGCCCAACAGCGGGGCGCTCCAACAATACCGCGGCCGCCTTTCGGTGATGGACCCTTCACGTTCGACACGGCGGAGCAGCACAAAATACGCGTCGTCGTTGTCACGAAAGGCCTGTCTCATCCTTGGGGACTCGCGTTCCTTCCTGACGGATCGATGCTGGTGACCGAGCGCGCAGGGCGCATTCGATTGATTAAGGATGGCCTCCTCGCTCCGAACCCCGTAACGGGCGTGCCGAAAGTTTTCGCGCAACAATTGTCCGGATTGATGGACATCGCGCTGCATCCGCGGTTCTCGGAAAACAAACTAGTCTATTTCACGTACACGCAGCCTCTGGAGAAGGGCGTCACGACGGCACTTGCCCGAGGACGTTTCGACGGCCATGCGCTTATCGATGTTCGCGATGTCTTTGTTGCCGACTCCGTAGATGACGGCCGCGCCGCAGCATCGAGAATCCTCTTTGCACCGGATGGCAATCTATTCATGACTGTGGGAGGCACGTTCGATCAGCGCGCTCAAGATCCCACGAGCCATGGCGGCAAAGTTCTCCGCCTTCGCGATGATGGAACGGCGCCACCGGACAATCCGTTTGTCGGCAAACCAGGTTACAAGCCCGAGATATTCTCCCTCGGTCATCGCAATTCGCTCGGACTGGCAATTCACCCGGAGACCAGACTGGTTTGGGAGAACGAGAATGGGCCCAATGGTGGAGACGAACTCAACATCATCCTGCCCGGACGAAATTACGGTTGGCCGGTGGTGAGTTACGGCAGAAATTATCCCGGCCCCCGCGTTTCCGAACATGCGTGGAAAGAAGGAATGGAGGAGCCGCTTGTTGTGTGGCTTCCGTCGATCGGTATTTCAGGATTGACCATTTACTCCGGCGATCGCTTTCCTGCATGGAAGGGCAACGCCTTCGTCGGCTCCATGCGAGTCGGAGAACTCAATTACACCGGACACCTCGAACGGATCGTTTTCAACGCCAAGTTCGAAGAACTACGCCGCGAATCATTACTGACGGATCTGCGGCAGCGCATTCGTGACGTCCGTCAAGGACCGGATGGTCTCCTCTACGTGTTGACTGAAGAAGACGACGCAGCGTTGCTGCGAATCGAACCGACATCGTAAAACGCGGGCTAAAGGGGGTGTTGCCCAACTCAGCCGCGAAGCGGCGGCACAATTTTAGCCACGCGATCACGCGCGTGGCTAGAATTGTGGCGCTCGCTTCGCGAGCGGAGTTGGGCAACAGGCCCTTCAGCCCGCGTTTCAAGGTCACCATCATGTCGAGTGCGTACCATCAGGTCTATACACGTTCAGTCGATGACACAACGGTTTTTTGGGCGGAAGCCGCTGAAGAGATCCACTGGTTTAAGAAGTGGAAGAAGGTCCTCGACGAATCGAACAAGCCGTTCTATCGATGGTTCACAGGCGGCGAAGTGAACACGTGCTACAACGCCATCGATCGACACATCGCAAACGGACGCGGCAACCAGGTCGCATTGATTTACGACAGTCCTGTCACGCAGACGACCCAGTCCTTCACCTTTAGTGAACTCCAGACCCTCGTTGCGAAGTGTGCTGGCGCGCTCGACTCGCTTGGCGTCTCGAAAGGCGATCGCGTGATCATCTACATGCCGATGATCCCCGAGGCGGTCATCGCAATGCTCGCGACCGCGCGGCTTGGTGCGATCCACTCGGTTGTCTTCGGTGGTTTTGCATCTCCTGAATTGGCGGTGCGTATCGATGATGCCAGGCCGAAAGTGATCCTCACCGCATCTTGCGGTATTGAGCCTGGGCGGCTCGTGGCCTACAAACCTCTTGTCGATAAAGCGATCGACCTTGCGAAACACAAGCCCGACCGATGTGTTGTGTACCAGCGATCCGTCGCCAAAGCAGAAATGAAAGTAGGAAGAGATATTGATTGGGATGAGATTCTATCGCGCGCGACACCTCATGACTGTGTCCCTGTGGCAGCAACCGATCCGCTTTACATCCTGTACACCTCGGGCACAACGGGACAGCCGAAGGGCATCGTGCGCGACAACGGCGGGCATCTGGTCGCTCTGAACTGGAGCATGCGCCATATCTATGGAGTCCAGCCTGGCGAAGTGTACTGGGCTGCTTCCGACATCGGCTGGGCTGTCGGACATTCTTATACGGTTTATGGCCCTTTGATCTACGGCTGCACCAGCGTATTGTTCGAGGGCAAACCCGTCGGCACTCCCGATGCAGGCGCGTTCTGGCGAGTGATCTCCGATCACGATGTCGTTTGCCTCTTCACGGCACCAACGGTTTTCCGAGCAATCAAACGCGAAGACCCGCGCGGCGAGTTGATCCGAAAGTATCGCCTTTCAAAGTTCCGTACGCTCTTTCTTGCCGGCGAACGACTCGATCCCGACACGCTTCATTGGGCCGAAGAGCTGCTCCGCATTCCGGTTGTCGATCACTGGTGGCAAACCGAAACCGGATGGCCGATCTGTGCGAACTGCGTTGGTTTGGGAAAAATGCCGGTGAAGCCGGGCTCGGCAACAATGCCCGTTCCCGGCTGGCGCGTCGACGTATTAAATGAAACCGGCAAGCCGGCGAAACCGAAAGAAATTGGAACTCTGGTTTGCAAGCTGCCTCTTCCGCCCGGATCGTTGCCAACGCTCTGGAACGCCGATTCACGTTACGAGCAGTCCTACCTCTCCGAGTTTCCTGGATACTACAAAACCGGCGACGCCGGTTTTATCGATGAGGATGGTTACGTCTTCGTGATGACGCGAACTGACGACGTCATCAATGTGGCCGGGCACCGCCTCTCGACGGGCGCGATCGAAGAAGTGCTCGCGTCACACCCAGACGTAGCCGAGTGCGCTGTGGTCGGAGTCGCAGACAGCTTGAAGGGACAAATTCCGCTAGGGTTTCTTGTTCTTAAAGCAGGTGTAGAACCGGCGCGTGAAACCGACATCGTTCAAGAGGCTGTAACGATGATCCGTGACAGGATCGGCCCGGTGGCGTCATTCAAGACTGCACTTGTCGTGAAGCGGTTGCCGAAAACTCGTTCCGGCAAAATTCTTCGAGGCACGATGCAGAAGATTGTCGAAGGCCAGGAGTACAAACTGCCGGCGACAATCGAAGACCCCGAAGCACTCGAGGAAATAAGAGAGGCCACAAAGAAGGTAATTGGGGACAGTCCCCATTTCTGAAGGACAAGAAATGGGGACTGTCCCCAATTACCGCAATCCGACCTTGCCTTCCTCCGCACGAGCTCCCGCCAAACCACCACTCATTGCATAGTTGCCTTCATGGCAGCCGTATTCAAAAACGGGGCCAGAACTTTTGGTTACGGGAATTTCTGCGGTCCAGGGAGCGGTGAATGTCTCGGGATCGTCCACGGTGAATTGATAAAGAAGCGTATCGGTATCGATACGACGGAATCGCTCGGTGACTCGCATATTCTCGCTGGCGCCGCGGAAGGCCGTTCTATTTGTAAAATTGGTCGTCTCGACAACCAGCGTGTCTCCTTCCCAATGGCCGCGCGAGTCGCCTTTCAACTGGCGAACGTTCTGAGGAACGTGCGGGCGATTATCCAGCGGAATGATCCGCATGTCGTGAATCATCTCGACCAGAATCGCGACGTATCCCGGAGCCTGTACGATTTGAATGTTGTTGTTATAAGCGGTGGGAATCATTGGCGGGCCTGTTTAAGGCCAAATTATGCAGCGCTCGGCTAAGGGCCGATTCTCGGGACCATCAAACTCGTGCCCGCGATTTACCGCAAGTCGTTCGGTCTGTCTTTCGCGCCCCGCAGGCGTCAACGGCGGGACCTTCCCATCGTGGGGCTCGATGATGAGGGACGTCCGCCTTGTCTTTGCGACTTTAGTCCCGCGGTCGTACCAGAAATCGTTGTATGCGCGACCAACATCTTGTTCAGCCGGACCGTCGCGGCGATCCATGTTGTTTCGCCGGCGCACGTCGGCCTCATAGTCGGCTGCTTCCTTATCTGAAGCAAAGAACTCCTTACCGGCAAGCTCCGCGGGCCGCTCCAGCGGCGTGATCGTCGCAAAGCTCCAGATGCCCTGGAAATCGGGGTGGCCATCGGCGATGCGTGGAATCGGCCGAGTCTGCGCAACGGCAGTAGCCGATAACACAAAAACACACAGACAGAGAGTCACTGAGGCGCGCATATTATTTTTTCTCCGGATCAAACGGTGCACCTGTTCCTGATGAACCGAGAAACAATTTCTTTCCATCTGGGAAAGTAATGTTACTTCCGTTTGCTCGATACGATCCATCTTTCGCCTGCCGTTTTCATATGGTTCCGGTACTCTACTCACAGCTAGAGTCCCCGATACGATGTCTTTACAAATCTTAAGATTCCAACGGCGCACGTTACGTAAATCCTTGCTAAATCAACTTGGTAGACGGAAAACGACGATATATTCGCTTTGCGTACCAATGTCACCCGCTTACAACGAGGTTAACAATGCGCAGTCATTGGGAGGTGCACATGGAGTGGCTGAAGTCGAAAACAACGATCGTTGGAATCTGTTGTCTGGCAGTCGTAGCACTGCAGGGTTACACAATGATGTCGATGCGGAACACGATGGAAGAACGCGTGGGTGCGGTTGAGAACGACTACGCGGCTGCGGACGAGAAGATAACGATGCTCAACTCGGATCTCAACGTCGTCAGCAAAAAGATGGGCGTGACCGCACAAGAACTGGAAGAGGCGCAGGCTGTGGCGCTACAGCTGAAGCAGGAGAATGCGCAATTGGCGCGTCGACTGCGGGCTAAGGCCGATTCCAAGACGGTGCTCAAGTATCATAACGACCAAACAACCCAGCTGAACGCAGTCCAGCAGGAAGCCACAACGAAAATCGATGGCATTACTGGGGAAGTACGGATCGTACGTGCGGATCTCGACACGACTCGTACAGATCTCAAGTCGACACGGTCGGACCTCAATGCGACTCGTGAGGAAATGGCAAACAACCATCGCGAGCTCGGGACGTTGATCGCACGAAATTCTACTGAGCTGGGCGAACTGCGGCGCAGAGGCGAGCGTGACTACGTCGAGTTTGACATCAAAAAGAGCAACCAGTTCAAGCGGGTCGGTGACGTTCTGATTCAACTCCAGAGCACGGATGTGAAGCGTCACAAATACGCTGTGGTCATCAATGCCGATGACACTGCCATCCAAAGGAAAGATCGCACAGCGAACGAGCCGGTGGCGTTCCTCGTCGGCCGCGAGCGAGTGCGTTATGAACTCGTCGTCAACTTTGTCGATAAGGACAGAATCCGCGGCTACATCAGCGCGCCGAAAGACAGGTTAACGGCCGGGGATACACCAACCTTGCGTTTGCAGTAGATAACAAGTACGTAGTCGCGGGCTTAAGCCCGCGACTACATCAAGTTATACAATTGCCGGCATGCAGCCGGATCATTCCCCCGACATTTTCGTCAATGATTACACCGTGCTCAAGCAGTGCAGGCACGGCTATTTTCTATTCAATCGCAATGACCGGTTCATAGGCCGCGCGCTCGATCAATATGGCGAATGGTGCGAGGGCGAAATCGCAACATTGGCGCAGTTGGTTCGGACTGGCGACATGGTTCTGGATATCGGCGCGAACATCGGGACGCACGCGATCGCATTCGCGAATCTGGTGACCGCGACCGGATTGGTGATCGCAATTGAAGCGCAGCGGCAGATTTATAACTATCTCGTCGCAAACGTCGCCATCAATAACCTGCTGAACGTCGTGTGCATGAACAATGCGGCGGGGCAAAACCCAGGCAGCGTGCTCGTCCCCCTGCTTTCTCCTTCGGTCGCGATCAATTTCGGTGCTTTGAACGTGGCGGCTCAACAAGCCGGCGAGCCGATACAGGTCATCACGATAGACTCTCTCGAGCTGCCGCGGTGCAAGCTCATCAAGATCGATGTCGAAGGCATGGAGCCGCAGGTTCTGCTGGGAGCCCGGCGCACCGTCGAAAGACTGAGACCGTTTATCTTCGTTGAGGCCACACTGGAAAACAGCCAGGAAGTTATCAAGGTCCTGACAGAATTCCGTTATGAATGCTGCTGGCATATTTCGGATTACTTCAACCCGGATAACTTCTTTCAGAACTCGAATAACGTTTTCAGTGGAATTCACCCCGAGAGCAATCTCGTGTGTTTTCCGCGTGAAGCTAACGTTGTCACCGAGGGAGCTGAATTGGTAAGCGGACCCGACGATAACTGGCAGCGCGCTCTCGAGAGAATTCGGAAGAAACTGCGATCAGCCTGACATTAGTTGATGTTCTTTCTTCTCCGGAATCGCTCAGGCGCGTGGATCCGTTGAGCTTCCCCTTTTGTCATAACGCCTGCAGTTGATCCTAAATCGCCATGCTGCGTTCAAGCGCGAGCTTGCAAAGGAATTAGCAAGACAAGATTATTTTCCAGCGAAACTGTGCTTTGCACGGCAAGCCGAGTGCGTACTGCACCATCCTCAATTCCCACGCGGTCGCCATCCGGACAGTGAGGTAAAAGCCTTGACGAATTCCGGGTAATGTGTGTACTGTGCTATTGCACTAGAACAGTATGATTTTTCGATTGAGTCCATCTTCCGGAGTTCCACTTTACATACAGCTCATGGACCAGGTGAAGCATGCCGTGGAGACAGGCGCGCTAAGAGCGGGCGATCAGCTTCCGACAATACGGAAGCTCGCCGAAGATTTGGTAATGAATTCG
>JACXTT010004897.1_pt1 | contig 19694 bp, 13 predicted proteins | sample 9270951 | NCBI WGS metagenome assembly JACXTT01 (sample SAMN15532306, study PRJNA645909) | rock metagenome | isolation source: weathered quartz diorite | place: Puerto Rico | collected 2017-06-21 | reverse complement strand
CGGTTGCCGACTGGTAGACGAGGCCCGAGCTGTCGGTCCCGAAGTAATTGACGCCTGTGGACCCCGGCGAAGTCGGATGGAGTTCAGCCGCGTAGCCCGTTCCCAAGCCCCCGGGGGCATCCCCGGTCGCCGCCGCCGTGCCCTCATAACCCGCCTTCGATACCGGTGTCCCAGTAGCGCCGAATTGCTCGGCCACGCCTTGGGAAATCTGCTTATCTGTGTATAGCACCGGGGGTGCGGCGAAGAGGTTGTTGTGAGAGATGGAATAAGTGAGTTGAGCCTCATTGAATCTCTTGAGGTTTTGGATGGCCGCGGCCTCATTGGCCGGGATTCGCGATTTCAATAGCTGAGGCACCGCCACGGCGGCAATGATGCCTATGATGGCTATGACGATCAGCAGCTCGATCAGCGAAAACCCTGATTCCCGTTTTCGTTTGGTCATTTTCACTCCTGTGGCCCGTCGGCGGGCTCGGCCTAGACCACTGCCCTCGGAGGGCAACCATTGTTTACACGAGTCGCTCCGCTCCAGGTTCCCTAAGGATGGGCCGGGATCATGGCCGACGTCGGGCCGGCGCTGCCTTCTTTTGGGGCTGCATGGACTCCTTTAACGCCGCGATGATCGAATCGGCGTCGGCTACTTGTTGTGATCGGGCCTGTTGCTTCGCCGCCAAATCCTTGAACTTGGTGAGCACTTCAATCGCCTCGTTGTACTTCGCTTCCTCGGCGGTTTGAACTAGAGCCAATCCGAGGCCATGCAGAGCGTCCAAATTCGCCGCGTCCGATTCCAGTGTCTTGCGATACGCCCCGATCGCGTCCGGCGTGCGGTTGGCATTAAGGTAAACATCCCCGATTGCGTTTTGGGTCGCCAGTTTGTCCGCCTGGGCAGTTTGAACCGTCGCCAATTGCTGATATGCAGCGATGGCCGTTTCCACTCGCGCCGGCTTGGTCGGCTCCAACCGCGAAAGCTGCGAACAGTAATGCGCGTAGAGGCGATAATACTCCGGCTTCTCCTCGGGCTTCGCGGCTTGATCCGCGGCTTTCTTCATCGTCTCCGCAGCGAGGGCGATCGCTTCAATCGCGCTCTCGCGTTGTCGATTGTTGTTTCGCTCAACGCCCAAATTGAAATAGGACTGGGCCATATTGGCGAGCACGACGTAGATCGATGGATGATCGGGACTGGCTTCCACTGCCTGCTTGTACTCCGCGATCGCCTGGTCATATTGATTGCTGGTAGCAAGCTGTTTGCCGGCATTGAAATGTTTGATCATCTCCTCATCTGCCGCCGCCTTCTTCTTCTGCTCTTCCTGCACCTTTACTTGTTGCTCCTGAAGCTTGCGGACTTCCTCCTGCGACATCTTGGGCGGGGAGCCGGCGCCTGGTTTTGCTTGTTGCGACTGGGCGGTCGCTTGGCGAACTTCATCGATGTTCAGCTTTCGACCGTCGCCCGGGATGAGATCGTAGGTCTTGCGGATCGGCTCTCCGGGCGCAATCCGAACGTTCATTTCGTAGTACGGATTGTATCCGGGGCCCGAGAGCAATATCGCGTAGTTGCCTATCGGTAGTCCGATGTGAGCGAACCGGCCGTTCTTGTCGCTCTTGGTCGAATACTGACCGCGAATGTCCAACCGATACAGCTCCACCAGGACGTTCGCGGCCGGCGATTGTGTACCATCGGCTTGCTTCACCGTCACCGTGCCTTCAATCCCTCCGGTCTGCGCATGCGCACTCGTGGCAAACCCCAACAAGAGTCCAGCTGCGAGGACCACCAAATGGAAATACCTTGCTTGCATACCGCCTCCTCCCTCATCGGGAAGAATAGTCAATTTCTTTAACCTGGCCGAAGGGTGCAACCCGGTGCTGACGTCCGTCAGTAGCATACGGAACCGGATCCTCCACTTCCGCCTGCCGAAAAGCCCTGCGGCGCAGAACACAACTATCACACGTGCCGCAGGCAATATCTTCATTCTGGTAGCACGACCAGGTCAAATGAAGCGGGGCGACCAACTCGAACCCGCGCCTTACGATCTCCGGCTTACGCATCCCGATCAGGGGTGTAACCACCTCCAGCCGAGTCTCTGGCCGCGTGCCCACCCGAATGAGTTCATTGAATGTCCGGTAATACTCAGGCCGGCAGTCGGGATAGCCAGAACTATCCTCGGCGACGGCACCGATATAAATTTGCCGGGCGCCGATCGCCTCGGCCCAAGATACCCCTATCGCCAGCAAGTGCGTATTGCGAAACGGCACATAGGTGACGGGAATCCGCGACGAACCTTGCCGCTCAGTCGGCTTGGGTCCCGATGACTCCTCGGCGCTCTTAAGAAGCCCGGAGATAGGAACCTCAATCCGAGTGTCCGTGAGCGCCGATCCGCCGATTCTCCTTAAATACTCGATGTCGGCCACCATCCGGTCATGAATACTATAGAAGGCGGCGATATCAAGGAACGCTTGTCGTTCCCTGGCGGCTGTACGCTGACCATACGTGACATGGAGGAATGCGGCGTGGGTGCCCTTCATAGGGGCTTCAGCTTGCAAATCGCGCAACGCCATAGCCGCGGTAACGCAGCTATCCATGCCGCCGCTGAGGAGGACTACGCTACTGATCTTACCCATTCTGGTATCCAGGTCGAGACTACACACCCCTCGTTTGCGGATCCCAAAGATACTTGTGCAATTGAATCTGCATCCGTACGTCCAGTCCCTCTTGCAGGATCCATTCCGCCAATTCGCGTGGCCGGCAGCATTCGAACGCAGGAGAGAATAGAACGGTTACCCTTTGATTCAACTGGTATCGTTCGATGATTCTTCTCGCCCAGTCAAAATCGGATCGATCACAGATGACAAACTTCACTTCGTCTCCGGCCCTGAGATGATCGATGTTTGACCAACGATTGGAATGCTCATGTCCGCTGCCCGGTGTTTTCAAATCCATGATGCGAATGATGCGCGGATCAAGGTTCGATATATCGAGACTCCCCCCTGTCTCGATCAGAACCTTGTAACCATCGTCCAGCATACGCTCCGAAAAAGGATAGATTTCCCGCTGTAGTAATGGTTCTCCCCCTGTGATCTCCAACAATTGTCCGCCAAACCGTTTGACGCGAGAGACGACCTCATCGATGCTCAATTCCTCGCCGCCGTAAAAGGCGTAAGCCGTGTCGCAGTAAGTGCATCTCAAATTGCAGCCCGTGAGCCGGACAAACGTGCACGGCAAGCCTGCATAAGTGGATTCGCCCTGAATGGAATGGAAGATTTCCGTTACTCTCATGCCATCGAAATCTTTCCGATCCACGTCTCGAGTGGTGAAGCGGGAAATCCCCGGACTTCCCGCTTATCCGGTAATGCGACGTAGGAAGAGACTCGGTATGTTGTGCGCACCTAGATCAACTTGCTATTGTACTCTCAGGTAGAAAATCGGTGCAAGCAGACACACCGAAGGCGCGGGCGACGCGAATCCGTGAGATGTTCAGTCACATCGCGCCGCGTTATGACCTTCTGAATCACCTGCTTTCCTTGAACATCGACCGAGGTTGGAGGCGCGCGACGACCAAGGCGCTTGCCCCAGTGATGAACCAACCCGGGACCCGTGTGCTGGACCTGTGCTGCGGCACGGGCGACCTGGCGCTTGCACTTGGCCATCGAGCAAATGCCCAGATCTTCGGCGTCGATTTCAGCCACGCCATGCTCGTGCGAGCAAAAGGGAAGAGCCGGGAGAGGAATTCACCGATCAGTCTGGCCGAGGCCGATGCGCTGCGGCTCCCTTTCAGAGATCAACAATTTGACGCGGTTGCCCTAGCCTTCGGATTCAGAAACCTGGTAGATCGAGAGGCGGGGCTACAGGAAATACGACGGATCCTGAAGCCCGGCGGCCGGCTCGCCATCCTGGAATTCTCCCAACCGGACCTGCCAATCTTCCGATCTCTGTTCGGCATCTATTTTCGCTTTGCTTTGCCGCGAATCGGTGGAGCGATCTCGGGATCGCCCTCGGCTTATCGGTATCTTCATGATTCCGTGCAAGCCTTTCCCTCTCCGGCCTCGCTCGCCGCGATGATCGAGGCCGCAGGGTTCGACAATGTGCGCCACCGTAATCTCTCCGGCGGTATCGCCGCGCTCCACACCGGTCAGCGGATCGACTAGTGTAGGAAGTCACCGGGAAAATTTGATCGTCAAAAACTGTGTGGAAGAACCACCAGGATTTCAGTCGGCTGCCTCTTGGTTCATAATGAGCCGGGAGGCTGACCGCAAAACAGTACGGCAATGGAGTACTTATTTGCTCTTAACGAACAGCAACGAGAAGCCGTGACCTACGGTGAGGGCCCGTTGCTCGTGCTGGCCGGCGCCGGTTCGGGGAAGACTCGAGTCATCACGTATAGATGCGCCTACCTCATCGAAGGCATGGGAGTCGATCCCGATCGCCTCCTCGCCGTGACCTTTACCAACAAGGCCGCGGGTGAGATGAGGCAGCGCATGGAGCGGCTGCTCGGGGAGAACAGTCTCACCGGAGTTCCACTGATCTCAACCTTTCATAGCCTCTGCGTCCGAATCTTGCGCAGACACATCGAGCATCTGGCTGCGGGCTTCACCCGCGACTTCTCGATCTACGACGACGATGATCAGCAGCGCGTTATTCGGCAATGCATGCGGGACCTCGCGATCGATGAAAGGCAGGTGACGCCACGCTATGTCTCAGCCTTGATCAGCCATGCGAAGAATCATGCCGCGGACGCGCTGGCCTATCTGTCTGAAGGCCAGCATGCGCGAGATCTGCGGCGGTCAGCCCTGGCCGCCATCTACCCGGAATACGCGAAGCGGCTGAGAGCCAGCAATGCGCTCGACTTCGACGACTTATTGATCAAGACCGTGATCCTCCTTAGGGATCAGGCCGAGGTGCGCGCCCATTATGCCGGTCGGTTTCATTATCTCCTGGTGGACGAATACCAGGACACCAATCGCCCGCAATTCAATCTAATCCGCTTGCTCACGGACCAATACCAGAATCTTTGTGTCGTCGGTGATCCCGACCAATCGATCTATCGATTTCGAGGAGCCGATATCCAGAACATCATCGAATTCGAATCCCACTACCCCGCCGCGCGGGTAATCACGCTTGATCTTAATTACCGTTCGAGCCAACGAATTCTGCAAGTCGCGAATGCGGTGATTCGGAACAACCGGCAGCGCAAAGAGAAGTCGCTGAGGACGGAAAACGCAGTAGGCCAACTGATTTCCTACTATCACGCCCCGACGGGCGAAGATGAGGCCCGATTCGTGGTGCGAGGGATCGAAACAAGCCTAAGGCAGGAGTCGGAGGCGCGAATCGCTGTCCTCTACCGGACGAACGCCCAATCGCGACTCTTTGAGGAGGAGTGCCGCCGCGCTGGAATTTCCTTCAACATGGTCGGGGGGTTCTCGTTTTACAAGCGAGCGGAGATCCGTGACATCCTCGCTTACTTGAAGCTGGCGCTCAACAACTGGGATGACGAGAGCCTGTTGCGAATAATCAACGCGCCTTCGCGAGGCATCGGCAAGAAGACCATCGATCAGTTGATCGAGGCGGCCCGCGGCCGGGGCATCTCCCTCTGGGAGGCTCTCGCCCTGCTGCTGGCTGAGAGGATGCTCGGGGCCAGGTCGCTGCACCCAATGGCCGAGTTCCAAGCGATGATCGCGGCACTGAACGAACGGGCGCGGGAAGCAAGCGTATCGCAGATGGTGCGGGCAGCGATGGAAGAGACGGGATACGCCCAGGCGTTGCGCGACAAGAAGACAACGGACCTTAATCCCGAGGAAAGCGAAGGCCGGCTACAAAACCTCGAAGAGTTGCTGACCGCCGCCGTAGAGGCCGAGGAGCGCCGGGAATCGCTCAGGGAATTCATCGACCATGCTGCGCTGGTCTCAGACGCGGATGACTATGATCCTGATGCTCATGTGACGTTGATGACCATGCACAGCGCCAAGGGACTCGAATTTCCATCTGTGTGCCTGGTCGGCCTGGAAGAAGGTCTCTTTCCCCACGCCCGCGCGGCCGGGGACCCTGATGAAATGGAAGAAGAGCGACGACTCTGCTATGTTGCGATCACCCGCGCGCAGCAGCAGCTTTTCTTGAGCCACGCACGCGTCCGACGGGTCCGTGGCACGGAGGCTCCTGCCGAACCCTCTCGCTTCCTTCAGGAGATTCCCGAAGAGCTATTGGCTGACGTGTCCCAAGCAGGGAGCTGGCTCTCGGAGTCGCGGCGAGGAATGGGGAGGACGGATCTCACTCGCTCCGAATATGATCGTCCGGAGGTCTTCAACAAGCCTCGACGTCCGTTCGCAGGGAAGACCTACAACTCGGTCGCAGGAATCCGGGCATTCTTGGATAGCAAAGGAGTGAAAGCCCCGTCTTCGGACGAGGCGCCGGAGATACGAGCGTATAAGACGTCGACTAAGCACCGATTCACTCCTGGCATGCGAGTCCGCCACCAGGAATACGGTCAGGGCGTAGTGATTGGTCGGGAAGGCGCAGGAGAAATGGTGAAGTTGACGGTGCGCTTCCCAGGCATTGGCGACAAGAAAATGATCGAGAAATTTGCAGAACTCAAGCGTGAATAATCTACGCCACGGTCACTTCTCTTGCCAGGTAAACGTCCTGAATCGCATTCAGTATTTTCATGCCTTCACTCATCGGCCGCTGGAATGCCTTGCGGCCCGAGATCAGCCCCATTCCCCCCGCGCGCTTGTTAATCACGGCGGTCCTGACCGCTTCGGCGAGATCGCTCTCACCCGCGGAAGCGCCGCCCGAGTTGATCAATCCCGATCGCCCCATGAAACAGTTGGCAACCTGGTAGCGCGTCAGGTCGATCGGATGGTCAGTCGTTAATTCGGAATAGACCCGCTTGTCCGTCTTCCCAAAATTCAGGGCGGTGAACCCACCATTGTTCTCCGGGAGTTTCTGTTTGATGATGTCGGCTTGGATGGTCACGCCTAAATGGTTGGCCTGGCCGGTCAAGTCGGCCGCAAGATGAAAATCCTTCTCCTTGGTCTTGAAGGCCGCGTTTCGAAGATAGCACCACAAGATGGTGACTAGGCCGATCTCATGGGCATGTTGGAAGGCCGCAGTGATCTCCAGGATCTGCCGCTTCGATTCCTCCGAACCGAAGTAAATGGTCGCCCCTACGGCGACTGCCCCCATGTCAAATGCCTGTTTAACGCTGGCGAATAGGATTTGATCATAGGTGTTCGGATAAGAAAGGAATTCGTTATGATTGATCTTGAGAATGAACGGAATCTTATGCGCATACTTCCGCGCTACCGAGCCGAGCACCCCAAGTGTCGAGGCAACGGCGTTACAACCTCCCTCGATTCCCAGCCGGACAATATTTTCGGGATCAAAGTGCATCGGGTTGGGGGCGAACGATGCGCCCGCGGAATGCTCAATGCCTTGATCAACGGGTAAGATCGAGAGATATCCCGTTCCGGACAACCGCCCCGAATTGACTAGCAACTGGAAATTCCGGAGAACCGCCGGCGTCCGGTCCGAACCAGCCATGACGCGCTCGACGAAGTCCGGGCCGGGCAAATGAAGCGATTCCTTGGGTATCGTTCTACATTGGTATTCCAGCAAGCTCTTCGCCTGCTCGCCGAGGATCTCTTCAAGCTCTCTGATACCCATACCGCCCTCCCATCACTGGTATTGACTCGTTCATCCGCGGATCGATTCTAAGCACTGCGTATTTCACGGTCAACGTTCTGGAAGGAGCCGCCAGACTCACTTCTTCTTCGACACAAAAATGCCCGATGGATCGATCTGTCTCATCGCCGCGATCTGTCCATTCTCTTCCACAAACTCAATGATGACATCGGCAAACTCAGGCAAGCGGAACTGTAGTCCCTTATAAGGAACCAGTTTTTGGTCCGGCGCGCCCACCCGCACGACATAGAGTCCGCTGCCTGGCTTGCTCACTATCTGAAACTTCGCGCCGGTTGGCGTCTCGTATGTTCCGGCGATGCGCTGTGCCGTATCCTCATCTAATGTCAGTGCCCGGCGCGCGAAAGTCACTTCCGCTTCATCGAGCGACATCGTCGCTTTGTCAATGTCGCCCTGCGGATTGGTCGAAAAGTTCACCGACCATTTGCCGTTCTCTTCATCATCGGGCGTGTCGAAACGATCGTAATGGAAATGCGCGAGCGGCAAGCGGATCTTGTGAAAATCAAATTGCAGTTGATTGTCCTTCATCCCGATTTTCAAGGTGCCGTACGCGGCGTGCTCGTACTCTCCCGCGTAGTCCGCGAGCGCGTGCGAGGGCTTCGTTTCCGGCACGCGGCCAAAGCCGGCTTTGCTGCGCGCCTCCATGCCCGCCTTCTTGCCCTTCAATCTGATGTCGAGCAGGCGTTCCGTCCAGGGGGTTTGATTGATGCCCAGCAAGCGTTCATACACATTGTAGCTGATTGGATTGTAGAGAGGAGCGGTGTGATTGCCGATCACGAAGACAATCACGCCGATGTGTTCGTTCGGCATAAATGAAACTTGAGAGTGAAAGCCCGGCAGGTCGCCGCCGTGAAAGGCAATGAAGCGCCCGCGATAGGAGGCCGTCCAGCGCCCCATGCCGTAAGCCTGGTTCAGCACTTCCCACCAGCCCCGCACCTGGCCGGCCGCGTTCGGCAGCGCGATTGCCGGTTCGATCGTCGCTTGGAGGGCCTTCGCCGGCAGTATCTGCTTGCCTGCGTACTGTCCATTGTTCATCAAAGCGATCAGCCAATGTGACATGTCTTCGATGTTGGAGATAATTGCGCCGGCCGCGGCCAGACCGTCCGTGTCTTCGTAGTAAGGAATCTTATGAAGCTCCAGCGAGTCCCGCTTTTCAGTGAACGGCACGCCGTAGTCAGGTTGCTTCAGCATGTCGGCGATCGTGTACACCGTGTGATTCATCTGGAGAGGCATCAGAATCTTCTCGCGCACAAAATCTTTCCACGGCTTGCCCGATTTCAATTCAATCGAATACCCGGCGGCCGCGTACATCATATTGTTGTAAAGAAACAACTGCCGCGGCTGCTCCTTCGGCTCAAGATATTTCAGCCGTTCGAACAATTCCTTGGTCGTGTAGTCCGACTTGTACCAGATCGAATCATGCCTCGTGATGCCCGTGCGATGCGCCAGCATGTCGCGCAAGGTGACCGTGTTGTTGAGGAAGCTGTCATAAAACTCGATCGTGGGCACCGACTCGCGAATGGGCCGGTCCCAGGTTAGCTTTCCTTCTTCCACTAAAAAGCCGGCCGGGACTGCCGTGAAGAGCTTCGTGTTTGAGGCGATAGGGAACAAGGTGTTCGCGGTGATCGGCATCTTGTTCCCGTAATCGCGATAACCATAACCCTTCGCGAAAACGAGCTTGTCACCGACGACGATGCCGACGCCGATGCCTGGCGCGTTCCAATCTTTCAACGTCTTCTCCATGAACTCATCAAAGCCGGCAAGTTTTTGGGTTACGTCGATTGCGGTTGCGGACTGGGCATTGATCGAGGCGCTTAGACTGAGCGCTAGCAGAGCAACCATAAATATGCGCATGGTTGAGTGCCGTAAGATTCGATGGCGATGTTGACGCGGATACATGATGTCCTCCCTTGACGTCACTACAATTGCGGAGACTACATTAGCTGCCTGAAAAACTGAGTGAAGACGCGGTTCCCCCGACCTCCTAGAGTGTGTTCAATTAGATTTCGTTAGCACCTCGTTTATGATCTTTCAGAACACAAGGCTCGTATCCAAAAAGTGTGAAGCACCCGGGCCAAACAACGGCCGCGTAGCGGCGATTGACTTTAGGCCGGCTTCTCAAAGCCGGCCCGGTAATGCCAACGCCATCCCGTCGCGTCGCGACGGGTATCGCCCTCCGGGCGGGAGTCGTTTCAAAGACTTCTTGAGCAAATCCGCCGAGGCGGATTCGTTCTCCTCCCCACCGGCGATCACCCCCGCTGGAAGCAGGGTGCTGATGAGGAGACTCCTCACCTCCGCTCACGGTCGCGTCCCAAATTATAGAATCGACCCATTACGCGACCTCGTGGTGAATCGCACGGCGGATGGACGAGCTCAGGTAGTTTCTAATGCACTTCCCCCTCTCCGACACGCACGGCTTGGGCCGGCCCGAGTATTGCGTCAAGCTCCGCTCGAATCGCCTCGAGTTCCTTCCTCAGCGCCTCATACCGTTCGATCGCATCGCGTCCGATCTTTTGATCTATGTTGGCGGTCATCCCGGCAAGATAGCTAATGTGGGCCTGAAGTCCGGGCTTGCCATAGCGCACGGGCTCCGCCAAGAGCCTTGCGGCGATGGTGCTCACGCGAGCGGCCATCTCGCCATCGTTCGTCGCGGCATTCCGCAGTTTCGTTTGCGCCTCGCGAACTCTGGCCACCGCCTGGTTGGCACTGTTTAGCAGCTCTCGCACGCGCAGGTTGTGCTCGTACTGCACTCGCAGGTCTGCGACGGTTACCCCGTCGTCGGCGACGCGAGGATCGATGAGAACTGTGAAGGGTTCCGTCAATATTCTATCGCCGATCCTGAGGCGCGCTTGATATCCCGCGGGAGGAACTGTCACGCCTGCGCTGTGTCGCACATCCCATACGAAGCGATTGAGACCAATGTTCTTGGTCACCCGCGGAGGCGGTCCGGCGAATCGTCGCCCGCTCGCCGGTAGGTCGGGATCTTCCTGTTGCGGTTCGGCAGCGCCAGGCGCTGCGCCGGCGCCACCACTATTGCGCCCTCCGCGGCCGGTCGCGGCCGGAGCATCGCTGTTGTAACTGTTCATCACGGTTCCCTTTGCATCCAGGATCTCGACGGTCACCGGCCCGGCAGGTTCCGCCGGCAGATAGTACACGATCGCTGGGCCAAACTTGTCCGGACTGACTCGCGTCCGATAGCCGTCGCGCGGCTTGAAGAGATGCACTTCCGACGTTGTCACCTGAGGCGTGAGTTGATGCAGCGGACTGATGTCGTCCAAGATCCAGAAGGCCCGCCCTTGGGTCGAGACGACCAGATCCTTGTGATGTACCTTGAGGTCCGTCACCGGCACGTTCGGCAAGTTCAGCTGGAATGACTGCCAGTGCCCGCCGTTGTCGAACGAGATAAACATTCCGAATTCCGTCCCAGCGTAGAGCAATCCCTCGCGATCTGGATCCTCACGGACGACGCGTGTGGGCCAATCTGCGGGAATCCCGTTCTTCCCATCGGTCAAACGCGTCCACGACTTCCCGTAATCGTCAGTCCGATAAACGTACGGCTGGTAATCGCCGAGGAGCCACCGATAGACGACGTAATACGCCGAGCCATTGCGATGCGGTGAGGGTTCGATCCACTGAACGCGACCGCCTGGCGGCAGGTCCTTCGGCGTAATGCCTGTCCACGTCCTTCCATTGTCGCGTGTGATACTAAACGGGCCGTCATTCGCGCCCGTCCAAATAACGCCCTGCTCTAGCGGCGACTCGGCGATCGCGTACAGCGTGCTATAAAACTCTTCCCCCGTAATGTCGCGCGTGATCGGCTCGCCACTTATGCCCTGGCAGCAACTGGGGTGCGCCGTGAGATCAGGTGAGATTCGTTCCCACGTCACGCCCTTGTCACGCGTACGGTGTACATATTGAGATCCGTAGTAGAGCACGTCCGGGTCATGCGGCGATGTGGCCATCGGCGAAACTCGCTGCATGCGGTAGATAAGATCGCTGGCCGGGTTGCCGTAGAGCGACTGCGCGCCGATCCAGTAATTCTTCTCTTGGCTTGTCTTGAGATTCATCACGCCGTACTGCCCTTTGCACGAGCCGTAGACGATTTCCGGATTCCTTGGATGCGGCATGATCGGCCCTGTCTCGCAGCCGGGGCCGGGGCGCCAATCGTCGCGATTGAAAGGATCAGCCTGACTCGAGATGATGATCGTCGTGTTGTCCTGTTGGGCACCGTACAATCTGTAGGGAAACTGGTTGTCCACCCATACTCCGTAAATCTCTGCGGTCGGCTGATTCATCTGGGTTGACCAGGTCCGGCCGCCATCCATCGAGATGTTAGCACCGCCGTCGTTCGACTGAATCATGATTTGGCCGTCTTTGGGATTGATCCAAATGTCGTGATTATCACCGTGCGGCGTGCGCAAGAGGGTGAATGTCTTGCCACCATCAGTCGATTTGAAGAATCCTTCGGCCCCGGCGTAAACAACATCGGCATTGGTCGGGTCGGCGCCAAGCGCGACATAGTAGAAGGGACGCTGGATCATCGCCGCCGCAATCGTGGTCGGTTGTGAATTCATGGCGGTCCAAGTTTCTCCGGCATCGTCCGAACGATAGAGTCCCCCACCAGGCTTCGCCTCAATGAGCGCATAAATACGGCTCGGATTGGCCGCGGTGACCGCGAGGTTCGCCTTGCCGATTAAGCCGTTTGGCAGCCCGGACGTGATCTTCGTGAAGTGCTCACCACCGTCGGCGCTCTTGTAGAAGCCGCCATCGCGCGAGCCGCTGATGATCGTCCACGGCTTGCGTTCGAGATGCGACATCCATGCGTAAACGACGCTTGGATTGCCGGGCTGCAGCTCGACAGCCATGGCACCGACGCTGTCGGAGATGAACAGTACCTTGCGCCAGGTCTGCCCGCCGTCGGTCGTCTTGAACACGCCGCGTTCGGCGTTGGACTTAAATGCGTCACCCTGCGCGGAGACCCAGACAGTATTCGCATCGGTCGGGTGAATGCGAACGGACCCAATCTGTCCCGCGTTGTATAGACCGACGAACTTCCACGTTTGCCCGCCATCGGTTGACTTATACATGCCGCGCCCGGTGGATACATTGCTGCGCACATCATCGGAGCCGGTGCCCAGATAAATGATGTTCGGATCGGAGTCAGCGACAGCGACGCATCCGGTTGAGCCTAATGGGACTTTGCCGTCAGTGATTGGCAGCCAACTTGCCCCTCCGTCCGTCGTGCGGAACAGGCCGCCGCTCGCAACCCCCATATAGAAGGTCTTAGGCTGCGAGGCCACACCCGTCACGGTCGTGACACGGCCGCCGCGCGACGGTCCAACGAGTCGATACCGTAGACCCTTGAATAGCGCAGGGTCGACGTTGGGCATCGAAGGCTGACGGGCAGACGGCGCCTGCGCCATCACCTGCGCGAGGGCAAGCATGATCAGGCTCACAAACGAAAGCAAAACGTGTCGAAACATGGATCTTCCTCCAAAGTAAGGCGGCGGAGAACCAGAATCAGTGATTCAATGAATTTTCGCCACCCGTATTCTCTTGTGCCCGTTACGGTCGAAACCGATCTCATTCGGTGTTAGCATAATGAGAGGTCAATGTACAAGGGAAAACTATCGCTCTGGAATCTGGCAGGGCTGGTCTCTGTCATAGCACTGTGTGGAGAGGCGGGAGGACAATACATCTCGGCGGACACTTACACCCGCTACGAGCTGCTCACACCTGAGAGCCATCAGTTCAAGATCTACTACGAGGTGACAGAAACGCGCGGGGGCGCGCGCTTTCACTTCAATGCCATCCGCGAAGGCAGCGAGGCGTCGGATGAATCGGTGATCGATCTGGCGACTGGAAAGGCGTTGAACTTTGAACTGGTAACCGGAGCGCAGGCAAAGAGAGATTCGCCGGCCGAGAACTTCAGCGCCGCCGGTAAGTACATCAAGGTGCACCTAGCCCATCCGGTTCCGGAGCGAGGCGAGTATCGCTTGGCAATCATCAAGACTTATAAGGATGACAAGAGTTATTACACCGAAGGCGACCAGATCGTTTTCAAGCGTCCCCTGTCTATACCACGGAACAGCGTCCTGCTGCCCGCCGGCTACGAAATCGTTTCGTGCTCGGTGGCGACGCAAGTCTTGATGGAGGCGGATGGTCGGTTGAAACTCTCATTCGTAAATCCCGGCAGTGGCGGAGCTCTCGAAGTCGCGATCCGAGCCCGCAAGTACCGCCCGACGCAAAGGGCGGGAGTTGTTGTCAACGGGTCAATGAGTCAATGGGGCAATCGGTCAATGGAAAGCTCAGGATAATTCGTCAATTCGATTGTGAGACTCATTCTCGCGAGCACCTCGGTTATAGTCTTTGTAAATATGACTTGGAGAAGTGCACCTGATATGTGGATTGAATATGTCCCGGAGGGACAATTGACAATAGCCAACCGATTGATCGGTCGGACACCTGCCGCCGACCTGCCTCGAGGCTTGTAAGGACGGACGAGCCCATTGCCGGCGAACCATACGAACAACTCCCTTCGGCCGTCCCTACGGGACTTGGGGATGGTGCTGTGCTTGTATCTTTGCGCCACTCTGGCCGCCGTGGCCGCCCGTGCGCAAAATCAGAGTCCGCCGCTCACTGAACGCGCATATCAGGATCGTGAGATTCTCTACGAATTGCAATCGCCTGAGTCACATGCTTTTCGGATCACTCACGACTACACAGTCCGCAAGCTGGGAGAGGAATATTATTTCAATATTGTGCGCGCGGGGAGCCACGTGTCCGACCCCGAAAGTATCGATCTCGACACGGGCGAGAAGCTGAGATGGGAGATTATCAGCGGCAAGCAGGCCACGGATCGTAAGCTGCCGATCGGGGAAGACATCAAGGATGATACTGAGATCGTCGTGACCCATCTCGCCCGTCCACTCGCGGCCGGGATGACGAACCGGATCCGCTTGAAGGAGACTTACGCTGATCCGAAGAGCTACTACCTCGACGGCGACGAGCTGGTCTGGGACCGGACCTTCGGCCGCTTACGCAACACAGTAGTCCTGCCACCCGGGTGGTATCTCACGGCTCTCCTTTCGCCGGCAACGATTCAGACACTGCCCGACGGCCGGGTGTCTCTGTTTGTTGTGAATCCGCGAACCGACGAGATTCGCGTATATTTGCGCGCGCGCCGACGGGCGGCCGGACCTTCTCGATCGTGACAGAATTCAAAGGACGGTGAGGCAACGCGGCGACGGAACCATCAGCGCACCCCAACAAGGTACAGGCGCTCCGCGGAAACGGTTTCTGTATGGATTGTCCCCGTAGGGGACGCACTTAATAGCCGTGGGTGAAACCCACGGAAGCGAGATACATCGACCCTGAAAGGATCGATGTACAGCAGCAGGGGAGCGTGCCAAGAGGCGAACGCTCATTAGCTCGTAGGTTCATATTGCGTTACTCATGATGGCATTGCGGACCCAACGAGTGGAAAATACAAAGACTACCTGCCCAAAAGTTGGAATTATGGGGCATTCTAAGAATTGCAGGAGGTAATTCACACGTGATGTCGGCGAAAAGATTACTCAGCATTCTAATGGCAACCCTCACTTCCCTTTGCTCGCTGTCGGCCCAGTCCGCGCGAAGGCCCTTCAAGCTCGACGACTTGACTCGTCTCAGAGAAGTGCGCGATCCGCAGATTTCACCCGATGGTCAGTGGGTGGCCTATGTGGTCGCGGCTGTGGATGTCAAGGACGACAAGTCCAATTCGCACGTCTGGATGGCCGGCCTAGACGGCAAGACCGATCACCAGATTACCTCCAGCCAGGACAGCGAAACGTCTCCGCGATGGAGCCCGGATGGCAGATATCTTTCATTCACTTCTTCGCGGCCCGGCAAGGCGAAGGGCAGTCAGGTGTGGCTGATGGAGCGAGCCGGAGGCGAGGCGATGCAGCTTACCGAGCTGAAAGGGCGCCTGCAGAGTTACGAATGGTCGCCGGATTCGAAGCGGTTGGCTCTCGTGGTAGGCGACCCCGATCCCGATGCGGAAAACTCCCCATCTCCACCTCCTGAGACGGTAGATAGTAGCGGTAGCGGCGGCGGTGCCCGGCCGAAAGCGCCGAAACCGATCGTCATCGATCGTTACAAGTACAAGCAAGACGGACAAGGTTACCTCCTCTCGAGTCGCCATAGCTATATTCACTTATTCGACATTGCCACCAAGAAGCTGGACCGTCTGACTGCGGGGAAATGGGACGAATCCACACCATTTTGGTCACCCGATGGCGACCGCATCGCTTTCCTGAGCAACCACACCGCCGACCCGGACCGCGATCCCGCGAGCCAGATTTTCGTGGCAGAGGCGAAGCCCGGCTTAGCCGAAAAGCAGTTGACGCCGACGTCTACTCGGGCGGGACGCTCGCGTCTCGAATGGAGCCCCGACGGAACGCGGATCGCCTTCCTTGAGGGCGACGAGAAAAGGTACGGCGCGTACAACATGGAGCACTTGGCGGTGGTGGCCGCGGACGGAACCAGCCCGCCCATACGCCTGAAAGGAACGGAAGAATTGGACCGAGGCGTCTCGGCACCGCGCTTCGGCCCTGATGGGAAATCGACCAGCTTTCTCGTAGCCGATGACCTTTCAGTCTATCCACCGTGCCTGAGCCTTGTCGGTAGAAGTGTCGAGCGGCTCATGGCCCCGCCCGTCGGGGGGTCGAATGGGCCTTCGGCGGCGGGACGAACGGTGATGCTTTCCGGCAGCGACACCAAGCATACGGAAGTTTATGTTATGGAAGGAGGCGCCCCGCGCCAGTTGACGCACCAGAACGACGCCCTTTTCGCCGAGCTGGAGCTCGGGTCCACCGAAGAGATTAGTTTCCCGAGCAAGGATGGCACGGAAGTGCACGGCTTATTAACCTATCCAGTCGGTTACACAAAGGGGACCAAGGTCCCCTTGCTACTGCGCATCCATGGAGGCCCGAACGGGCAGGACGCGCACTCGTTCAGTGTCGAACGACAATGGTTCGCGGCGAACGGTTATGCGGTATTGGCGGTGAACTATCGGGGCAGTGCCGGCCGCGGACAGCGTTACTCACGCGCGATCTTTGCTGACTGGGGTCATTACGAAGTCGAAGATCTCCTGGCCGGCGTCGATCACGTCATTCGGATGGGGGTTGCCGATCCCGATCGTTTGGGGATAGGGGGCTGGAGCTACGGCGGGATTTTGACGGACTATGTCATCGCCAGCGATACGCGCTTCAAGGCGGCCACCAGCGGTGCGGGCACCGCGTTCACCGTCGCCTTCTATGGAACGGATCAGTACATCATTCAGTACGATTACGAAATTGGTCCGCCGTGGAATCCGAAATCGTGGGAGACTTATGTGAAGATCTCATATCCTTTCCTGCATGCCGATCGAATAAGGACTCCGACGCTGTTCTTAGGAGGCGAGCGTGATTTCAACGTGCCGATTCAAGGCGGACAGCAGATGTATCAGGCCCTGAGAAGTCTCGGCGTCGATACGCAACTCGTGATTTATCCCAACGAAAACCACGGTATCCAGCGGCCAAGCTACATTCGCGACCGGCTGGAGCGGTATCTGGCCTGGTACGACAGATACCTTAAGAAAACGCCGGCGAGCAATTCGCCTGCGCCGGCGGCGCCCTAGCCGGAAGGCACGCATGAATACCATGAGAGATTGGCTCAGATCAGTACGCACCCCGGCGCTTCTGCTCTCGTTATCATTCGCCGTCACGGCACAAACTCAAGTCTCACTGCGCGGCATCACACCCGAAGACTATTTTTCATTCGAGTTCCTCAGCGATCCCCGGATCTCGCCCGAGGGGAGATGGGTGGCATTCGTAGTAGCCAAGATCGACCGCGGTCAAAATCGGCGCACATCCTCCATCTGGATGGCGCCACTGGACGCCTCCCGTGCACCCTGGCAATTCACTACCAGCCCACAATCAAGTAGCTCGCCGCGCTGGAGCCCGGACGGCCACTGGCTCGCGTTTACCTCGTCGAGGCCGGCGGCGGAATCGCCAGCAACGAGCGGCGCGCCATCCGGCGAACAACAGCGCGGGCAAGTTTTCATTCTTTCGATGGATGGTGGAGAAGCGCGGCGTGTGACGAATCTGAAGAACGGAGTGACCGGTTTCCAATGGTCTCCCGACGGCACCCGGCTGGCTGTGGTGAGTCGCTCAGGGCCAAGCGATACGCGTTCAGATGGCAAAGACCGCAGCGATGTACGTCACTACAAAAACCTCTCATACAAATTCAATGACACAGGCTGGTTCGACGATCGCCGCACACATTTGTGGGTCGTAGACGTAAAGAGCGGCAACGCCAGGCAGATCACCGATGGGAACGACTGGAATGATAGAGATCCCCAGTGGTCGCCTGACGGTCAGCGCATCGCTTTCGTCTCCAATCGCTCGGGAAAGGAATATGACGAGAATCGCAACACCGACGTCTGGGTGATAAGTGCCGAGGGCGGGGCCCTTACTAAGATCTCCGATCACGATGAAGCGGACACTAACCCTCGCTGGTCACCCGACGGCAAGACCATCGCGTTCACGGGAGAGGTTCAGGAACGCGATCATCCAAAGATTTGGCTGGCGCCCGCAACCGGAGGAGCGCCGTCTGTGCTGGCCGCAAATGGTCTTGATCTGATTCCCACGCGTCTCGAATGGTCAGAAGATGGAAAGTCGCTTTATTTCGAGGCAGGGGTCCGAGGCGAAGACCATCTATTCCGAGTCGATCTTGCGTCTAAGGCAATTTCTCAGGTGACAACCGGCGCGCGGGCCGTGCGCAGCGCCGATATAAATGGGCGCGTGCGGAAGATTGTTTACAGTGAAAACAACTTTAGGCACATGGATAATCTTTGGGTCGCGGATCTGGACGGTCACAACGAACGTAAGCTGACGAATCTGAATGACGCGCTGTGGAAGCAACTCGAACTCGTGGATGTCGAACGTTTTGCTTACAAGAGCGCCGATGGCTTCGATATCGACGGCTTTATGGCGAAGCCGCTGGGATTCCAGGAGGGAAAGAAATATCCGATGATTCTGAGCATCCACGGCGGCCCAGCGGGCATGTACGGCGTCGATTGGTTTCACGAATTTCAATGCTACGCCGCGAGAGGCTGGGCGGTGCTCTACACCAACCCGCGCGGCTCCACCGGCTATGGCCAGAAATTCGAACGCGCGATTGCCAATGAGTGGGGTGGCAAGGACTACCTCGATATCATGAACGGCGTCGACGAGGCGCTGAGACGATACCCGTGGATCGACCAGGATAGGCTCGGAGTCACCGGCGGCAGCTACGGCGGGTTCATGACCAACTGGATCGTCGGTCACACGAACCGGTTCAAGGCCGCCGTTACGTTGCGCAGTGTCTCGAACTTCATTTCAGATGAAGGCACGCGCGACGGGGCCTACGGCCACAAAGCAGATTTTGGCGGCGATCTTTTCGCTAAGTTTGACCAGTTCTGGGACCGGTCGCCTCTCAAATATGCGAAGAATGTTAAGACACCGACGCTGATCCTGCATTCGGACAACGACTACCGCGTGCCGCTCGAACAGGGCGAACAATGGTTCCGAGCGCTGAAACACTTCGGCGCGACCACGGAAATAGTGATGTTCCCGCGTGAGAACCATAATTTGACTCGGACGGGCGAGCCCAAGCATTTGGTCGAGAGCTTGAATTGGCAACTCTACTGGTTCGACCGCTACCTGAATGGAAACACCAACGCAGTCCCGCCTGATATGAAGTGAGCGGTTTTCCGCTCGGGCGGCATGGCCGCTGGAACCAATCTGTCCCCGGAGGGGACACATTCATTAGCCGTGGGTGAAGCCCACGGAATCGGAACCGCGTGACATCGACCCTGAAAGGGTCGATGTCCTGGAGTTTATACATTTTGTCACGCGGCGGCAGCCTGATTATGGCTCTGGAAACTGGGATGTAGAGCCAAAGGAGCGAGCAGCTCATGCTGTTGAACCATTTCCTTGCGCAGCAAGGT